>Ga0272444_10000689_pt1 | contig 34941 bp, 31 predicted proteins | sample SSMForm13_FD_201033 | JGI IMG/M metagenome (GOLD analysis project Ga0272444, IMG submission 201033) | Marine sediment archaeal communities from Little Sippewissett salt marsh, Falmouth, MA, United States - SSM-Form-13 | ecosystem: Environmental > Aquatic > Marine > Wetlands > Sediment ...
GTTGATTCGGTCGGGAGTCGAACACCCGAAGGCTGCGTGAGCGCCGGACTGGATTTCCCCGACCGGGAGCCGGCGGTGTTGCATTTGCGTCACTCGACCCGCCTGGGCTGTCCCGTCCCTATGGAATACCTTTTCCGGTGCATATTGAGTAAGGGAGGTTTCCTGCCCGAGATGGAACTGGCCGGGAACTCCGAAACACCGCTCAAGATGATCGTACCCTCGGCCCGGCTGAGCCTTCCGGAATTCTCACTGGACGATTTAATCAGCGCTTCCGTTTCGGAGCGCTTTTTCCCTCCGGGTGTAATCCGGGCCTCGGTTTCGAAACGCGTGCTGAATATCGATTTCCCCCTCACGGTTCTTCAGTCCGACCGCTCGACGGCCGAGATTGAATCTTTTCTTCGAGATCTGATTTTCTATCGGGAACAGACTTGTCGGACGTCGTTCTTCGAAGGTCAGGTCTATATTCTCAATCGATAAAAAACTAGTTGCCCCGCAACCCGGCCGCACCTAGCTTTTTCGGCGTGAAACAGCCGGAGAGCTGTCGATAATAAGGGTGTAATGAAAACCTCGCGCCGTAACGGACGCGAGGCTGAGATATCGATGGGATTTCCCGACGGATGAAAAGACTAGCCAAGCTTCTGCACAAAATGAGCGAGCCGGGACTTGTTGCGATCGGCGTTCTTTTTGTGAATCAGCCGATGCCCGGCCGCCTTGTCCAGAGTGATGCAGACCGTCTTGAGCTTTTTCTGCGCTTCTTCCTTGTTGGTCTCAGTGCGGACGGCCTTGATGGCGGCGCGCAGGCTGGACCGAAGAGCCCGGTTTCTGTTACGCGCGGCCTCGGAAGTCTTCACCCGCTTGGCGCAAGATTTATGATTCGGCAATGCTTTTCCTCTCAGTTTTCTATAACCAAATTAGCTCGTAAATATAACCGGTCCGGGATATTTGTCAACCGATAACGTAAAGAAAAGCTCACTGCTGGCCTCCGCCGGCCTGGTCTCCGGGGCAACCGCTTTTTCCCGTGTTTTCGGGCTTATCCGGGAACAGACCATGGCCTATTTTTTCGGCGTCTCGGCCGCTACCGACGCTTTCGTCACCGCCTTCCGCATCCCCAACCTGTTGCGCGATCTGTTTGCCGAGGGAGCCCTGTCGTCGGCTTTCGTCCCGGTCTTCAAAGAGAAACTGGTCAACGAGTCGGACCGGGAAGCGTTTAGCCTGGCCCGCACTGTGGTCACTGCCATTCTGGTCGTGGTGGGGGGAATTGTCCTGCTGGGCATGGTGGCAACGCCGATCATAATATACATCTCGGCTAAAGGCTTCACTGCCGACCCCGCCAAATTCGACCTGACGGTCAGCCTGACCCGCCTGATGTTCGTTTACCTGCTGCTGGTTTCGCTGTCAGCTCTGGTTATGGGAGTGCTGAATTCTTTCGGACGGTTCGGCATTCCGGCTATCGCTCCTGCGGTTTTTAATCTCGGCATTATCTTGTCCGTATTCGTGCTCTACGGACTTCTCGAGGTTCCTATTTACGCCATGGCCATAGGCGTGCTGGTGGGGGGAGTGGGCCAACTGGCGGTGCAACTTCCGCCCCTTTTGAAAATCGGTTTCAGATATCGCCCCCGGTTCGACTTCCTGGACGAGGGCCTGAAAAAAGTGGTGAGGCTTTTCGTGCCGATGGTTCTGGGAATGTCGGCCGGGCGGGTGAACATAATCGTCAACACGCTGCTCGCCTCGTTCCTCATGGATGGTTCGATTACCTATTTGAATTACTCCTATCGCCTGATGCACTTTCCGCTGGGTGTGTTTGCCGTTGCCCTGGGGACAGTGGCCCTGCCAAGAGCCTCCGAACTGGCCGCCCGCGGAGACATGGAGGAGATAGGGCGGACTTTCTCCAAAGCTCTCGGACTCAACCTGTTTTTGATTCTGCCCTCGGCCGCTTTCCTGGCGATCGTCGGACCGGACATCGTCGCGCTGGTTTATGAGTGGGGGGCTTTTTCCGGGACCGAAACAGCCAACACCGCCCTGGCGCTGCTGCACTACAGCTACGGGCTGGTCGGTTTCGCGGCGGTGCGGGTGACGGTGCCGATATTCTACGCGATCAAGGATTCCAAACTTCCGGCCAAGCTTTCGGTTATCTCGGTGGCCCTGAACATCGCCCTCTATTTTCCGTTAATGAAGATTCTCGACTTTGCCGGACTGGCCGCGGCGACGTCTATCGCCGGTCTGGCCAATTTCGGTATGCTGCTCTATTTCCTGCCGTCGCGAAACGTGCCGGTCGCCTTTGGCAAACTCCTTTTGAATTTCGTCAGGATGGCGCTGGCGGCTTTTCTTGCGGTATGGGCGGCCCGGTTTGTCCCCCTGGACCTTGCTTTTATTGACTCCGAGGTCTTGCGCCGGGCCCTGAATGTTGTTTTCATACTGCTGGCAAGTGGCCTGCTCTACATCGTGCTCTGCTTCATGATGCGGGTCCGGGAGGTTTCGGTTCTCAAGAGCCGTCTGTTTGGCGGCTGATCCCGGGGGGGATTTTTTGATCAGAAAACAACCGGCTCTTTTTGTCCTGGTCTGGGCGGTGCTCGGCATCGTGCTCGCCGATCAACTCCGTCTGCCCTCATGGCTGCCGCTGCTGGTATCGGCGTTTCTCGTTGTGGCCGGTTTGTACGCCGTCTACCGCACTCGACCGACCGCCGGAACGATTCTCCTTGGCGCCGGGCTGGGCTTCCTGGTCGGTTTCCACTTCAGCCTGAACCACGTTGACATCGGACCACGCCACATCGCTATCGCCGCCCAACAGAGTCGCCTTTACCGAATCTACGGAAGAGTCGCCGACTGGCCGGACCTTCGCCAGAACCGCACCGAAATCAAGCTGGCGGTCGATTCAATAAGGGGCGACATCACGCGACCGGTGGCGGGGGCCGTTATTCTTAAAATCGGTGATACGACAACGGCTCTTCAACGAGGGGATCGAATCGAGTTCGCCGGGCGGATATATCCTCTCCCTTCAGGCAGCGCCGCCGGTTCTTTCGACTATGGTCGATATCTCAACCTCAAAGGAGTGCAGGGGATCGTCTACCTTAACTCTCTACTGAACGTGCGGGTTGACCGCCGCCCGAGAGTCGGCTGGCTGAGCCTGGTCGATGATCTCCGCGCCGCCGTCAGCTCCAGTTTCAGAAGAAACCTGACGCCGACAGCCTCGGCTCTGGCCGGTGGTTTCCTGATAGGGGAGACGCGCGATATCCCGGTCGAAGTCTACGAGATGTTCCGGGACAGTGGGACTCTTCATCTCCTGGCCGTTTCCGGTTCCAACGTGGCCCTGGTCCTGGCGTTTTTTCTCGCCCTGCTTCGGCCTTTCCAGCTTCGCCCGTTCGGCCGGTCGCTTATTCTGCTGGCGGTGATTGTTCTCTTTGCCGGACTGTCCTACGGTGAGCCCTCGGTAGTGAGAGCCTCGCTCATGGCCTCGCTGGTGATCGGTGCCCGCTTGCTTCGACGAACTCACGACCTAAACAACATCATTGCTCTTACGGCGCTGATCATTCTGGCCGTTGAGCCGTCGCAGCTCTTCGACGTAGGTTTCCAGCTATCGTTCATCACCGCCTGGGGCCTGATCCTTCTGGTCCCCAGGGTATGTGCCCCTCTCAAACCCTACCACGGGCGCTGGTGGTACCGGGGAATAATCTTTCCGTTGATTGTCGCGGTCGTGGCGCAGGTTTGCTCGACGCCGGTGGTGGCCTATTACTTCGGCAGGATTCCGGTCATCTCGATTTTCGCCAATCTTGTAATTGTGGTCATGGTGTCAATCGGCGTAGTTGCGATTCTGGCAATGCTCGTGATAGATCTGATCTGGCCGCTGCTCGGCCTGATGGCCGGGTCGCTGGTCAACATCTGGCTAAACCTTATCGTATCGAGCCTCGTCTGGATGGGCGGGGACGAGATACCGGTGATCCAGACCGGGCCGCTTCTCGATGGTGCCGCCGGTGTCTGGTTGGTGATTCTCGTTTATGTCCTGATCGTGCTGGCCGGTTTTGCCATCTCGTGCAAACCGGCTCGCCGCGCGATCTTGATACTGACCCTGCTGGTCGGCAACCTGATCTTGCTCGGCGCGGCTTTCGCGGGCAGCGAAAACGATAGGCTGGAGGTGACTTTCACGACAGTCCCCGGCGGCCTGGCCGCAACAGTGACAGATCCGTCGACTCAGCAGACAGACCTGATAATTACGGGGATCAGGCACAAGCCTTATCCGATCGACGAGCGCATTATCTGGCCGTGGCTCCAGCGAAAGGGAGTGGAAGAAGTCCGAAGGGTGTTCCTGTTGGCCGCTGATTACGACGCTATCGACGACGTCCTTCGGCTGACCTCGCGCACGAACTGCCGGAGCCTCCAGATCACCGACCGACTTCGACCCAGCGTTCGGGATCACGTCAGATCGCTGGAGAAGCGGGCGGATTCGCTCACGATTCAATACTTCCGTACAGCCGGAGATTCCGGCGGCGATACCGGATATTCCTGGCAGGACGGAGGTCTTCACCTGCAGACGCCGGGGGCGAGTCTGTTATTCGTGGATCGTCTTCAGAGCGCCAATCTGACGCCTCTCGATACGGTCCGCGCTGCGTTCCTGGCGGTGGGGCAAAAGTGGACGGGATCGGCCAACGATTGGGTCGAGCTGCACAGCCGGGGCTACCGGGGCGTTATCTGTTCAAAATTCGAACAGGCCTCGGAAACCGCCTATTACGATCCCGCGCTGGAACCGGATAATCTTCCTCCACATCGCTGCCATGATCTGTCAGTTGAAGGTGAGTTCGTTCTGTCCCTGCCGATTGCCGCTGAATAAGCCGTTCTTCTAACTCGCCAACCCCAATTGTCATAAAGAAAACCGGGCGGCGTCCCGATACATATAAGAACCGCTGATATGGTTGGTAAACCGCTGTGAAACACGGGACCGAGGTAGAACTGAAATGAGCTTATCCGGCAATCTAAAGACCGTTTCGTTTCCGGACATACTTCAACTTCTGGCAACCGGTAAAAAGACCGGTGTTCTGGAATGCAAGACGGCGACGCGTCAAAAGGAAGTGGCGTTCAAGGACGGCAATATCATCTTCGCATCTTCCGTCAACAGCTCCGAGGATCTCCTCGGCAACATGCTCCTGAAACGCGGCCGCATCTCCAAGGTGGACCTGGAGCGGGCCATCCAGTTGCACAAGCAGACCGGCCGTCAGCTCGGCACCACGCTTATCGACATGGGACTGTTCGACAAGGGGGAGATCGGCGAGTGTTTGAAGCTCCAGATCGAAGAGATCGTCTACAACCTCTTCTCCTGGCAGGAAGGTGATTTTAATTTCCACGAGGGCTCCGCGCCCAAGAACGCCCCGTTCCTGATCGAGCTCAACACCATGAATGTTCTGATGGAAGGGACCCGCCGGGTCGATGAATGGCTGGAGATCCAGAAGGTTCTTCCGGCCGATGACGTCCTTTTCCGGCTGGCCCGCTCGCCCAAAGTGAATCGGGAAGAGCTGACAATTTCTCTCGATGAATTCCGTCTGCTGTCGATCATCAACGGTGATCGTACCTTGCCGGACCTGATCAACCTGTCGCCGATGGGTGAGTTCGTCACCTGCCGCGCACTGTACCGGTTGATCATTAACAACCTGGTCGAGGTGGCCGGGACCAAGGAGGATTCGGTTGAAGAGCAGCAGGAGAACGAGGAAGAGGCGGTACTTCGAATCATCTTCAAACTTTACAGCAACTGTTTTTACCAGGTGCGGTTAAGGGTCGATGAGGCGGTGGGTGAGAACAACACCCGCTATCCCGTTTTTGCCTCGCAGTATCGCAGCGGCCTTCTGACTTTCTTCCCCGGAGTGGACCCGCATTCCGAACTCATGCCTTCATTTGAAAAATTCATCGCCTCGGTCCGCGCCATACCGTCGCCGATTCGCCATTACACTCTGCTCGGCAGCCTCGAGAAGATGCTATCGGAGCAGTTGATTTACGTCTATCGCCTGCTCGGGCTGGGTGTGTTCCGGGATACGGTGACCGGCGTCAAGAAAGAGATCGCCGAGCCGCTGGCTACGCGCCGCGAGCTGGTCAAACGATATCGGATCGAAGAGAATTTCTACGGTACCGTCAAACGGGCCGACAAAACCGTCAAGATGTTAAGAGGATCAAAATGAGAAGAAGTCTGGTTTTTACGGCGGTCGTCTGTGCCGGCTGGGCCGGTGAGGCCCAGGCTGCCAACCTGGCTGTCATCAAGAGCCCGCCGACCATTCTCGACCTGGTGGTGCTGTTGCTGGCCTTTGCGGCCGTGGCGGTGGGATATCAGTTGTTGGGGTCGCTCAAAGGTGGCTATCTGTCCAGGAGCTGGCAGTTGTTTATCGGCGGGTTTGCCGTCGTGGCACTGAGCCAGATCGCCAAGCTGCTCCACACTTTCGAGATCGTTGTTCTACCGGTGTGGATAGCTCCCATGTTGCTGGTTTGCGGTGTGGGCGTGTTGTTCTACGGCGTTTTCGAGACCAAGAGGATTCTTGGTTGACAGGCGTTTTGAGTTGACACAACCATATGTGGGAATTATAATTATTGCGGCATAAAATTAGCCCGCACCTAACCGGTTGCCGTACCACCTTTTACCGAGAACGCTTTAATGACCGTCGCAGTTGAAGTAGATGATCGCATCGCCAAGTGTCGGAAGATCCTGGAATCGGACCCGAACTCGCAGATCTTCGCCGCACTGGCCGAGGCTTATCGCAAGAAAGGGGAGCTGGATAAAGCCTTCAGGATCTGTCAGGGAGGACTGCGAATACACCCTTCGTACGGTTCCGCACACGTGGTTATGGCCAAGATCAATCTCGATCGGGGCCTCTACGATTGGGCGGAGGCTGAGGTCAATAAGGCGGTGGAGATTGACGGGCGCAGCCGCGCGATCGATTTGCTGCTGGCTGAGATATTCCTTTTCAAAGGGGAATACAAAAAGTCCATCAAGCTGCTCAACCGGCTGCTTCAGGTCGACCCGGAGAACGCTCAGATAAAAAAGCTCCTGGATATTGCTCTGAAGATTCCGGAAGAACAGGCGGCCAGAATCGGCAGCCCGGTAAGTGAGCCGACGGAAGAAACACAGATATCAAAGACGGCTGGTCGGGACTCCTCTTCTGACGCCCCGGTCAGCCTGGGTACCAACGATGTGCTCAAGGAGGCGGTGAAGGTACCGCATATGCAGGGGGCGCAGTTCATCAACCACGAAGGGCTGTTGATAGACTCCGAATGGGCGGTCGAGATCGACGCTACAACCTGCGGGGCGGTCCTGGCCGAGGTCGATCAATTCCTCAACCTGGAACTGGTCAAGGCTTCGTTCGGACACGTCAACGTCGTACTTATCGAGACGGCGGAATACGTCTTCTACCTGGTGGAAGTGACCGACGGCATGTTCCTGTTTGTCGGCGGCGAGAAAGTGAACCTCGGGACGATGCGCATGAAGATAGCAACTTTGATCGATAGTTACCAGGGGAATGGATAGGTTGGAATGAAGAATAACGGACGCATAGGGCAGAGACTTCTGCTGTTTTCACTGGCGGCGCTAATCCCGCCGATGACAGCTTTCCCGGCGCAGTTCGGCACTCAGTTGGTCCGCTTCTCGGTGATCAACCTGCTCTACGAACTGGTCTTCTACGGGGTCGTCATATGGGCTTTCCAGCGCCGCGGCGGCCTGCTGCAACTGCTGCCGGCAGCGGCGACTTGCGTGGCTTACCGGCTGACAATGGGGCTGGCCCTGGGCCTGATGATGACTATAGCTTACGGTATCAATTTCAAAATAGCCGCCATGATGGGGACGATAAGCTATCTGCCGGGAGTGCTGTTCCTGATAGCCCTGACTCCCTTCATCATGCTGTCGGTATCCGGTCTGTTCTACCGCAACTTCGATCGGCCGCGCCAGCGACCGGCCGAGGAACCGGAGAAGGCGCCGGCAGCTTCCAAGAAAGGCCGCACATCGATAGCTATCTCCAGAGATCGCGGGATAGTCGACGATAAGCCGGTGTACCGGCCGATGCCGGAGGCGACCCGGCCGAGAGCGGCTGAAGCGACACCGACGCCGGCGACTACCGAGATCGACGGTTTCGATCGCGCCGTGCGCTACCTGGGAGAACACGGCTCTGTCTACATGGGTGCGGTGGTGGACAACGAAGGTCTGCTGCTGGCCAGCTACGTGCGCGGTGATGTTGACGCCGAAGACTGGGCGCCGCTGTCGCTGATGTTTTTCCAGCAGAACGAACAGGTGCTGGAGCGCGGGCATCTCGAGGCGCCGGAGAAACTGGACCTGTTGCTAAGGGACAAGAGAATAACGATTGCCCGGGATCGTGATTTCAGTCTGATGGTGGTGGCGGAGAGGCAGGCCGACGACGTCCTCGGAATCCGCGTCAACCAGGCTTTTGAGATGGTGAAAAAACATATGAGCGAGCGGTACAGCCACCTGCTGGACCCCAACGCGGAGAGAATACATGTATCAAGTACTCAATGAGCTGAACAAGACACCGGGAATTACCGGCTCGATGGTGGTCGGCCATGACGGTATCGTCATTGCGGCCGATCTCAACACCGGTTTTGAAGGTGATACGGTCGGCGCGCTGGCGGCCTCCATTACCGCGAACATCCAGAAATCTCTGGAGCGTCTCGACGCCAGCCCGTTATCTCAGGTGACGATCGAGGCCGACGAGGGTAAGCTGTTTTTCACCGGCTCCGACCTCGGCATCCTGGTGGTCACAACCGACAAGTCGGTGAACATCGGTCTTATCCGGCTTGAAATCAAGAACGCTCTAGGCAAGTTGGCGACGGTAACCGCCGGTTAGCGCGAAACACAGGTTGGATAGGATATTATGGTATCAATAAACTATTCCGCACGGGAAGTGTGCTGTAAGATTGTCTATTACGGTCCGGGTCTGTCCGGTAAGACAACCAACTTGCAGTACATCCACTCCAAAGTACCCCAGAACACCCGCGGGAAGCTTATCTCGCTGGCCACCGAGGCCGATCGTACCCTGTACTTCGACTTCCTGCCGATCAACATCGGCACCATCAACGACTTCCAGGCCAAGTTCCAGCTCTACACGGTGCCGGGCCAGGTCTATTACAACGCCACCCGCAAGCTGGTGCTGCGCGGCGTCGACGGTGTGGTATTCGTGGCCGACAGTCAGCCGGACAAGATGGACGAAAACCTGGAGTCACTGGCGAACCTCGAGGAGAACCTGGTCGAATACGGCTACAACCCCGACGAACTGCCCATGGTCATACAGTACAATAAGTGCGACCTGCCGGGGGTGATGTCGGTGGAGGAGTTAAACGCCCGTTTGAATACGAAGGGACGGCCTTTCTTCCAGGCCTCGGCTACCTTGGGCAACGGGGTGTTCGATACGCTCAAACTGATTATCAAGCTGGTGCTGGAGAAGGCCAAGGCGACCGGTCAGGGGACGGCGGCGAAGCCGCGAGTCCAGGCGGCGCCGACGCCGGCAGCCGAAAAGCCCTATCCTGAAAAGGCCCAGCCGAAAGCGGCGGTTCAGCCGGCTGAGCAGTCCCCGGCTGCGACGGCGACAGCCGTCGAGGAACGGCCGGCCGTGGCCGAGACTCGGCCGCAGGAAGAGCCGGAGAAGGAAGAGGTGAGTCGCGAGGCGGCTTACCGACCCTATCCGGGCAGTGACAAAGCAGCATCGGAGCGAAAAGCGGCGGCTCTCGGGGTGGGACGCTCCCGGTCCGAGGAACTGCCGGCCGAAGCGCTCGGCAGAAATATTGGAGCCGGGACTTCAGACAGGCAGGAGCAACAGCCGGCGGCGACGGCGACGCCTCAAATGGCGCCTTCCCTTCGACGTCGCGGAGAAAACAAGAAACGTGGATTCTTCAAACGCCTGTTTGGGATCAAATAGTCAACCTGGAGGAATTACATGTCTGACGACAGTCTGATTATTTACGAGGCAGAGATCACGAAGATCGATGATCTGCTCAAGAAGATGCTCAAAGGAGCGGAAGCCAAATGCGCTCTCCTGGTTGACAAGGATGGACACCTGATCACGCGTCAGGGATTTACGCACTCGCTGGATACCACCGCCCTGGCGGCCCTGCTGGCCGGCTCGTTCGCCTCCACCAAGGAGATCGCCAAGCTGGTGGGCGAACCGGAGTTCTCTGTCCTGTTTCACCAGGGTAAGAAGGATCACATCCACATGTCGATCGTGGGCGAACGTTCCATCCTGGCGGTCATTTTCGACGACCGGACTACTATCGGTATGGTCCGTCTTTACGCCAAGGAGACGGCCCAGGAGCTGGCCAAGATCTTCCAGGAGATCCTTGAGCGCCACGAGCCTAACCAGGGTATCTCGAACGAGTTCGCCGACATGGCTCAGGACAAGCTGGACGACATCTTTCAGGACTAGTGCAACTAACGGTGAGTAAACAGGGGTCGGTTCCTGAGCGGCCCGGAACAACTTCAATGGGACTGGCGGACTTCTGATGTCTGGCGAGCTTAGTGCAATTCTTGTCAAAGCTGGGAAAATCACCCAGGAACAGGCCGATGCAGCCCTGGAACGCGTCAAGCAGACCAAGGAGAAATTCGGGAAGGTCCTGGTGGATATGGGGGCGGTGTCTGCCGAGGACGAAATCTCCAAGGTTATCGGCAAACATCTCAAGATAGGTGCGCTCAGGCTGGGCGATGTGGAGTTGAATCCGGAAGTCGTCAAGCTCATCCCGCTGGACATAGCCCGGAAATTCAAAGTTATCGCGATCAGCAAGATCAGCAAAACACTGCTGGTGGCGATCAGCGATCCCAACAACATTTACGTTCTCGACGCTATCAAATTTATTACCGGCTGTACGGTGCAGCCGGCAATCGCCCCCCAGCAGGAAATCGAAAAGGCGATTGAGAACTATTACGCCGATGGCAGCGGTCTTTCCGAGATAGTCGCCGGACTCGAAGGCGACCCGGACCTCGAGGTGGTTTCCACCGAGGAAGCTCCCTCGGAATCGGATCTGTTGTCGCAGATCCAGGACAAGCCGCTGGTCAAGCTGGTCGACTCGATTATCGGTGATGCCATTCGGATGGGCGCCTCCGATATTCACTTCGAGATGTACGAGAAGAAGATCCGGGTGCGTTATCGTGTCGACGGCGACCTGCGGGAAATGGCGCCGCTGCCCTTCAAATACCGGGCGGCCATCGTCTCCCGTATCAAGATCATGGCCGACCTGGACATCTCCGAGCGCCGTCTGCCCCAGGACGGCCGTATCAAGATCAAGATCACGGGACGAACGGTCGACCTGCGTGTATCCTCCCTGCCGACTATCTTCGGCGAGAAGGTGGTTATGCGTATTCTGGATCCCCTCGCCCTCAAGATCGACATGACCCAGCTTGGCTTCCGGGAACAGGATCTGAAGAAATTCCAGGACAAGATCCAGCTGCCCTACGGCATCATCCTGGTAACCGGTCCGACCGGTTCGGGTAAAACGACCACGCTGTATTCGGCCCTGCAGCAGATCAACACGGTCGATGTTAACATCATGACCGCGGAAGACCCGGTGGAGTTTAACTTTGAAGGTATCAACCAGGTCGCCGTCAAGTCGGAGATCGGCCTGACTTTTGCCGCCGCCCTGCGTTCTTTCCTGCGTCAGGACCCGGATATTATCATGCTGGGTGAGATTCGTGACGGTGAGACCGCTGAGATCGCCATCAAGGCCGCCTTGACCGGTCACCTGGTATTCTCGACCCTGCATACCAACGACGCGCCGTCGTCTATAACCCGTCTTATGGATATGGGCACGCCGCACTATCTCGTAGCCTCGGCCGCCAAGCTCATCATGGCCCAGCGTATGATGAAGAAGATCTGCCCCAAGTGTAAGGAAGAGATTAATCTGCTTCCGGAGCAGGTCGAGTCTCTGCACGTCCCCCAGGATATGTTGCGGGGCATCCGGGCTTTCAAAGGCCGCGGCTGCAGCGCCTGCAACGAAACCGGCAAGGCCGGCCGAACCGGTATTTACGAGGTTATGCCCGTCACCCGCGAGATCGAGAACCTGATTCTCCAGAAGGCCCCCGATACCGAGATACGGAAGCAGGCCATGGACGAGGGTATGTTCAGCCTGCGCATGGCCGCCGTCGACAAGATGAAAGCCGGCCTGGTCTCAATCGACGAAGTCTTCGCGGTTACCACCGTCTGAGCGGTCACCGGCTATTCCCAAAAGAGCCTGCAAAAAGCCCCTGGGGCGGTCCGGTTTGACTTCCGGGCGGGTCGAAGAATCGTTTGTCCGCCAATCAGTTAGACCTTCCGGCCGAATAGAAAGCATTCAAGATTAGGCGGCGTTTTCCGATACTAATAGAGTGGAAACCTTCTGTATGTACGGACGCCCTCATACCTGGTAGGAGCACTTAATGGTATCACTACGCGAACTGCTTGAGCAGATGGTCCAGATGGGAGCATCGGACCTTCACCTCACCGTCGGATCCCCACCCGTGGTTCGGGTCGACGGCAAACTTCAGAGAATGCAGCATGACATTCTCAACGCTGAGATCATAAAAAAGATCGCATACTCCATGCTCAGCGAGAAGCAGAAGCTGAAGTTCGAGCAGAATTGGGAGCTGGATTTTTCCTTCGGTATCGAGTCGATGAGCCGGTTTCGGGCCAACGTGTACATGCAGCGCGGGAATATCGCCGTGGCGCTGCGTCAGATTCCGTACAAGATCAAGACGTTCGAGGAACTGGGTCTGCCCAAGGTCATCGCCGATTTCGCCAAGCTGCCGCGCGGTCTGGTTCTGGTAACCGGTCCGACCGGTTCCGGTAAGTCGACCACGCTGGCCGCGATTATCGACAAGATAAATAAAGAAAGACCCGTCCATATTATCACGGTGGAAGACCCGATCGAGTATCTTCACCGTCACCAGCAGGCGTTGATCAACCAGCGGGAAGTATACTCCGACACGCCGTCGTTCTCCTCGGCTCTCAAATACGCCCTTCGTGAGGACCCCGACGTGGTCCTGGTGGGTGAGATGCGCGACCTGGAGACGATCGAGTCGGCCCTGTCGATTTCCGAAACAGGTCACCTGGCGTTTGCCACTCTGCATACCAACTCGTGCGCCGAGTCGATCAACCGTATAGTCGATGTTTTCCCGACCAACCAGCAGGAGCAGATTCGCATCGCCCTGTCGTTCTCGCTGCAGGCGGTGGTATCGCAGACGCTGATTCCGAAAATCGGCGGCGGTCGCGCCCTCTCGATGGAGATCATGGTGGCCACCCCGGCGATCCGGGCGATCGTCCGCGACGACAAGGTGCATCAGTTGTACTCAATGATCCAGTCGGGTCAGAAATACGGTATGAAAACCATGAATCAGTCGCTGGCCGAGCTTTATACCGGCGGCAAGATAACCATAAATGACGCGATGAGTCACAGCCATGATCCTCAGGAACTCAGCGAGATGCTGTCGCGTCAGAAATCGCCGGCTTATACCTAAAGGCCTTGGGCTAGGAAAGGACTGTACAGATGCCTGTATTTGAATACAAGGGCAAAACCCTGGCCGGAGCCGCCGTACAGGGATCGATGAAGGCCAATACCAGGGCCGATCTCGAACGCGTGCTTCGACAAAACCGCATCCTGGTATCCTCGATCTCCAAGAAGGCGCCCGAAATCCAGATCAAGTTCGGCACCGGTATCAAGCGGGTCGAGGTATCCCGTTTTACCCGGCAGTTTGCCACCATGATCGGGGCCGGTCTGCCGATGGTGCAGTGTCTGGAGATCCTTGCCACCCAGATGGAAAACAAGGAGCTGGCCAAGGTGGTCAACCAGGTTCGCGACGCCGTCTCCGGCGGCGCCACGCTTTCCGACGGATTGAAGCGGCACCCGAAGATCTTTGACGAGCTTTACTGCAACATGGTCGAAGCCGGTGAAGTCGGCGGTGCTCTTGATGCCATCCTCGTCCGCTTGGCGGTCTATCGTGAAAAGGCCGACCAGTTGGTGCGAAAGGTCAAGGGCGCCATGATATACCCGTCAGTGGTCGCTTTCGTGGCGATCTCCGTGACGGTCGGTATGCTCACTTTCATCGTGCCGGTCTTTGCCAAGATGTTCTCCGGGCTGGGCGCCGAACTCCCCGGACCCACCCAGGTGGTTCTCGGGATATCGAATTTCCTGAAAGCCAACTTCATCTTCCTGCTGCTCGGCATGATCGGCCTGCTGGGTGCATTCCTCTGGTGGAAACGAACTCCCAACGGCGCGCTGTCCGTGGACAAAGGGCTCCTTCAGGCTCCCATACTCGGCAACCTGGTAAGAAAATCCGCCGTGGCCCGGTTTACCCGGACCCTGAGCACCCTGCTTTCTTCGGGTGTGTCGATTCTGGAAGCTCTCGAGATTACCGCCAAGACCGCAGGCAACCTGGTGGTGGCCAACGCAATCAACAAGTCGGTTCTGGCCATCGCCGAGGGCGACACCATCACCGGGCCGCTGAAATCGACCAAGGTGTTCCCGCCGATGGTGATCCAGATGATCGGCGTCGGTGAGAAAACCGGCGGCCTGGACGAGATGCTCAACAAGATCGCGGACTTCTACGACGAGGAAGTTGACGAAGCCGTCAGCGCCCTGACCTCGGTGATCGAGCCGATCGTAATCGTGGTTATGGGTGTGGCTATCGGTGGTATCATGATTGCCATGTATCTGCCGATGTTCGACATCATCGGTAAGTTCTAAGAAACTCTGCTCCGATCGGGGCCGGTTCCGGGGAATCGGCCCCTCTGTTGCGGGAGTCTCCGCAGAAGGGTTTTGAAACGGCATCGGCGACGGTGCCGTTTCGCTGTTATGGATTCGAGCAACGATTCAAGGCGTCTGGGTCTGTTCCTGCCGCTGAGGCTGGCTTCCTACGTCATCCTCATGTCGGTGGTGGTCGTCTGGATGGACGATCCCCATTATCTTCGCTTCCAGACTATCATATACTCCGTTCTGACGCTGGCTTTTGCCGTCAGCCTGGGCCTGGAGAAGAAATATTCGCTCAAGAGCGTGACTTATGTTCTGATCGGGCTGCAATCGCTGCTCGAGATCAGCATCGAGTCCGGCGTCATTTACGCCACCGGGAACGTCAACTCGCCTTTCTCCGCGCTCTTCGTTCTGACGATTGTCTCGGCCGCTTTGGTGTACCGGATGGTCGGCACCCTGGTGGTGGCCTCGCTGGTATCGCTGGCCTACGCTTTCATAATCTGGCTGGGTCTGAGCGGCCCCCAGGATCCGGAACTGAGCGTGCAGGCGCTGAAGACGATTTTCCTTACTCATGAATCTGTCTTCTACGCCATCTTCCTGCACATCCTGATCTTCTACCTGACGTCCTTCATTTCCGGATACCTGGCCGAGCGTCTCAACAGCCAGGATCAGAAGCTGGCCGATGCCTCGCTGGCCCTGAGGAGGGCCCGTCTTGAAACGGATGACATTCTGCGCCACCTGAACTCCGGACTTCTTACGATTGATTCCGGCGGCTATATCATTTATTTCAACCGGGCCGCCGAACGTATTCTGGGCTACAGTGAAGAGATAGTCAGGGGGATGCTCTGCCGGGAAGTATTCGCCGAGCGGATGCCGGACCTGGCCGACTACCTGATGGCCGGGATTACATCGCGAGTCACCTATCCCCGGAAAGAGCTGGAGATCGTCACCGATCGGCAGGAGATCATGCCGTTGGGGCTCTCGACTTCCATTCTCACCGAGGAAGGGGGCAACCTCCGCGGCGTCATCGCTATCTTCTCCGACCTGACCGAGGCGAAGCGGATGGAGAGCAAGATGCGCGCCAACGACCGCCTGGCAGCGGTCGGGGAGCTTTCGGCCTCGATCGCTCACGAGATAAGAAACCCGTTGGCGGCTATTTCCGGGTCGGTTGAGGTCCTGAACAGTGAGCTTCAGTTGAGCGATGAAAACGCCCGTCTGATGGAGTTGATCGTCAAGGAGTCGCACCGGCTGAACGTAATCCTGAGCGACTTCCTCGCATTTGCCCGGGTCTCCCGGCCCGGTTACAACAAAGTAGAGCTGTGCCACCTAGTCGGCGATGTTCGCGAGCTCCTGCGTCTGCACGAGAACACTCCGGGCAATATCGAGGTGGAATTCGAAAGCGATGATTCAATTGTCTATGTCGTCGGCGACGAGGACCACATCAAGCAGATGCTGGTCAATCTGGCGCTGAACTCCTGCGAGGCTTTCGAGGGCCGCCCCGGCCGAATTTGGTTCGGGGTCAGGACCAACGCCGACGAGGGCACGGTTTACCTGTACGTCCGCGACAACGGCCCCGGAATCGACAAGGCCATTATCGACAAGGTATTCACTCCGTTTTACTCTACCAAGAAGCAGGGAACAGGGCTGGGTCTCGCGATCGTCCATCGAATCTGCGAGGCTCTCAAATTAAAACTACATGTGGACTCAACGCCCGGCGAGGGCACGACTTTCTGGATTCGTTTCCTTACTTACAGTCAGGGCCGGCCCGAGATGGACGAAAAAGTCGCAGCCGCGGCGGAATCAGCTCCGATCGAACGCTGAGTCATCTTTTAGGGCTTGATTTTGGCCCTTCTCTGTATAACTTGTAATCTCATTTATCTGCTTGTCGTTTAGGGAGTAAACATGCGGAGATCTGTATTAAGCTTCTCGATTCTTGCGGCCGTCCTGATCTCTATGGCCGGATGCGGCGGCCCCTCAGTGGCTTCAAGGGATACCCTGGACCGGTTCAAATACGATGTCGCCCGGTTCGACCCCGATTACACCATGACGGCCGACCAGTTATACCGTTACGTCTTCCACACACGATATGAGCCGGAGGGGGGTATTGTTGACGAGGCCACGATCAGGGAAGTCCTCGACAGCGTGCTCGTTGATACTATCTGCGGTCTGGAAGCCCGCGATTTCAACCTTCGCGATAACTGGCTGCAGCATTTCGTCTACCTGGGCCAGGTCAACGACCATCTCCACGGGCTGTACTGGAATGAGATAATCCGCCCCAGGATTACCTGGGACAGCGCCGAGGTAGTGCAATATTACGAAGATCATATTGAGGATTTCCACGTTGACGAACAGGTCAACCTGTACCACATCTTCTGCTCTCCCCGGGGCTGGGACAAGGGGCCGGATTCCCTGAAGATGCGCGAGTATTCCAAGCCGCAGCTGTGGGACCTGGCCGAGGAGTACTGCCGGAACGTTTATCGGGTCCTGAGTTACGGCGAGCCTTTCCAGAACGCGGCTTTCGTCCTTTCGCACGATATTACTTCCCGCGAGAAGGGGGGATTTATCGGTTGGACAACAAGAGGGATATACAAGGACCCGTTCGACTCGGTTGCTTTTTCTCTGGAACCTTACGAATACTCCATACCCTACAAGGACGAGCACGGCTGGCATATAATCTATAACGAGGGATATGTAGCCGAGGGCACGGCGCCGATCGATACTCCCAGTGTTTTCGTTTCGGCCAGACAGAGCCTCACCGGTTCGAAGTACAAGCGCCTCACCGAACAGATCATCGACAGCCTCAGAGCTCATCTGCAGCTTGAGATAAATCCGGAGATTCTTGATACCAATATCTACCGCGTCGACGACTCCATCTGGACGGGAGTAGTCGGAGGCGTCGATACTATTTCCGCCCGGGAATTGAAGATGCTCGAGGAGCCGTTCCGCAAGAGGTACGGAGTGGACAGTACTACGGCTGAGCTTCGAAAGGAGATGGTCAGGGCGGTTGCGGATCGTTACCTGGTAGTCGAGGCTGCCCGGGCGCACGGGCTGGACACCCTGCCGGAGGCGGTCAAGTACCGGGATCACATCTGGCATGCCAAGTGCAAGATGCTGCTTCTGGAGAGTCCTTACAATCCCGACTGGGAGCCGACCGACAGTATGGTTCAACAATATTACGACGACCACATCGAGGAATACCAGCCCTCTCAGCCGCTGAAAGCCGAGCACCTCAGAATCGAAGACTCCAGCCTGGCCGAGTTTCTGGCCGAACAGGTACGCGCCGGTGTGGACTTGCAGGACCTGAAGAAGGAGTGGGGGGATGACCAGGGCTATGAAATTGACTATCGGGAACCGAGGCAGTTCGGTCGCGCCGATGTCGCCGAAGAATATTATATCGTGGCCAGCCGGTCAATTCCGATGGTCGGTGCCCAGGTAGCCGGGATGGATTCCGCCTTTTATGTTATCAGGGTTCTGGAGAACCGGAGTCCGATCCTTCTGCCGATGGCCAAGGGGGGCATTCGCACGCAGTTGAAAGTCGCACACAAGAGGCAGGAATACGAACAATTCCGGGACAGCCTGTTCCAGCTCTACGACGTGCGCTTCACCGGCAAGCTGAAAGGGGCGGAGGTGCCTATGCTGGCGTACGGACGACTGAGGCCCTTCCCAGGGCAATGATAGCGACGGTGCCGACAGACGAAGGTCAGATTCCTTTCTCGCAGGAACTGCTCCGCAAAGGAACCCATATGGGAGCCCTGTGCATCCCGGCCGGGTACCATTTCCTATCGCTGGACAAGGCTACCGCCCTCTATATCATGATCCCGGTCACCCTGCTGATGATCGCAATAGATGTCGCCCGCCTTCGCAATCGAGGTTTCTGGCGGAATATTGCCGGCCCGCTGGCCGGGCGCATGGTTAGGGGGCATGAGGTGGCCGGCGATTTTACCGGCGCCACGTATATCCTCATCTCATTCTGCCTGGCAATCGGAATGTACGAGAAGTATATAGCCATTGCCGCTCTTTCGTTTATCATAGTCGGGGACACTTTCGCGGCTCTTATCGGACGGAAGTTCGGTCGACACCGGTTCGGGCGGAAGTCGGTCGAGGGCTCCCTGGGCTGCCTGCTCGGTACCGGGATCGTTGCCCTGCTGGCGCCGCACCTGGCCCTGGCGGTCGGCCTGTCGGGGGCGGTGGTGGCCACGGTTACCGAAGCGCTCTCGACCAAGATCGACGACAACATCTCGGTGCCGATTATCTCCGGTCTGGCGATGACTCTTTTGACGGCGATTCTTGGCCAGGTTTGATATCGTCGGACCTTTTTTTCAGCCGAAATACGCGCTTAATCTAACCTCCTGCTTTGGAAATCTTATAGACCATGTTGGCCTATAAAGGCTTATCAAGGCCGGCGCTTAACTGTCTGTACAGCAGCGGCAATTTGTATCGTTAGGGGAATATTGATTTTTTGTTTGGACCTCATTAGGAGGTGTGCGTATAATATGGTAAGGAGGTCGGGGACGCCCGACCGGGGCCCCTCACATTTCACGGGAGGTGATTAATGTCAAAAGGCAAGGTCAAGTACTTCAACGAATTGAAAGGCTGGGGTTTTATTGCCAGTTCTGAGACCGAACAGGATGTCTACGTCCATTACACGGCCATCAACATGGACGGCTACAAGACGCTTCGGGAGGGACAGGAAGTCTTGTACGAGATGACTCAGACCGACAAGGGACTCAGCGCTAACAACGTTACATTGGCCCAGTAGCCTTGACATCAAGCTTGAAAGGCCTCCCCTGGAAGGGAGGCCTTTTTTTGTGCCCGCCTCGATCTATTACCTCTTACCAAAGTCGGGACCTTTGCCTATATTGGGCGCCATGAAAAACATCGATTTACGATCCGATACCGTTACAAAGCCGTCACCGGAGATGCGCCGGGCCATGGCCGAGGCCGAGGTAGGCGACGACGTTCTCGGCGATGATCCCACGGTCAGAGAACTTGAGCAGTACGTCGCCGTACTGTTCGAGAGGGAGGCATCCCTGTTCGTGCCCTCGGGGACGATGGGTAACCAGATCTGCCTCAAGGCCAACAGCCGCCACGGCTGGGAACTGCTGTGTGAGCGGCAATGTCACGTGGTCAACTACGAGGCCGGCGGGCCGGTCGTGCACTCAGGGCTGCTGGTCAACCTTTTGACCACCGAGCGGGGGATGATTCCCGCCGAGCTTATCCGGCAGTCGATCCGTCCCAAAAATGTCCACTGCCCTGAGACTAAACTTGTTGCTTTAGAAAACACACATAACCATCACGGCGGCACTATCTTACCTCATGGCGAAGTCCTGAAGGTGCGAGAGGTGTGCGATGAGTTCGGCCTGATCCTGCACCTCGACGGCGCCCGGATCTGGAACGCCCACGTGGCCACCGGGCTGTCCTTGCCGGAATTGACCCGGCCGTTTGACTCGGTCTCGGTCTGTCTCTCCAAAGGCCTCGGGGCGCCGATCGGCTCGCTGATTCTCGGTTCGGCGGAGTTTATCGAACGATGTCGCCGGATACGGAAGCTGTTCGGCGGCGGCATGCGGCAGGTGGGGATCATCGCGGCCGGCGGGCTGTATGCGGTCAAAAACAACATCGGAAGGCTGACCGAAGACCACGCCAACGCCCGGATTCTGGCCGAGGGGCTCAGCAGGTTCGACCTGTTCGAGATCGATCTGACCCGCGTCCAGTCAAACATAGTGGTTGGCCACATATCCTCTGACGAGCTTTCCTACAGCGTGCTGGATCGGATGGCCAAGGTCGGCGTTTGGGCACTCCCGTTCGGGCCGAAGGACATCCGGTTCGTGACGCATCTCGATGTCTCCCGGACCGACTGCGAGGAAGCCCTGAAGCGGCTGGATACCGTACTCGCATAACAGAGGCATGAGTACTTCCTTCACCATCCTCGGTTCTTCTTCGGGCATGCCCCAGCCGGATCGTGCGTGTGCGGGCTATCTGCTCCAGACAGGGGAGAGCCTTTCGCTCTTCGATTGTGGTGGCGGCGTGGTGTCGTCGATGCTTCGCTGCGGCTTTGATCCGATGAAGCTGGAGCGGGTTTTTATCAGCCACGCTCACTCAGACCATGTCGCCGAGCTGACCCTGTTGATACAGACTCTCCATGGAATGAGTCACGGCCGAAAGGTGCAGATGTACTTGCCGGAGGAGTTTGTCGCGCCGTTCAGGGCGTACCTGCCGGCCGTCTACCTGCCGCCGGAGCGTCTTCGCCTGGATCTGGAAGTCAGCGGTTACAACGAAGGTGCCGTGTTCTCCGGGGATTTCCAGGTGACAGCTATTGCGAACAGCCATCAGGCGAAGTTACGGGATGAGATGAAGCGGCTCGGCTTCCCGAACAAAGGGGAGAGCTTCAGTCTCAAGATCGACGTCGGGAACAAGTCGGTCCTGTATTCGGCCGATGTGGGCAGTTTCGAGGACCTCCGCGGTCAACTGGAGAATCTGGACTACGCTATAATAGAGACCACCCACATTGACATCCGGGATATCTTTGACCATGCCCTTAAACCAACCGTGGGAGCTTTTGTCCTGACCCATCTCGGCAGCAGCGAGGAAGTCAGCGAGCTGCGGCGGAAGATAGAAGGATCGGGCTTGAAGAACCTTCTCATAGCCGAGGATGGTCTGCGGCTGGAGCTGTAGCAGCTAAAGTGATAAAGAAAGAGCCCGGCCTGTTGAAACAGGTCGGGCTCTTCTTATTTCAGACAGTGCGTCCGATCAGGACTTGGTAGAGGCGGCCCGGAAAAACTCCCGGATCATCTTGGCGATGACCGAAACTTTGATCTCCTTGGGGCAGACAGCTTCGCACTCAAAAAAGTTGGTGCAGTTGCCGAAACCCTCGGCATCCATCTGGGCAACCATCGCCCTGGCCCGCTTCTCCCGTTCGACCTGGCCCTGCGGGAGGGATGCGAACTGGGAGACTTTCGCCCCGACAAAGAGCATGGCCGAGGCGTTTTTGCAGGCGGCCACACAGGCTCCGCAGCCGATACAGGCGGCGGCGTCCATCGCCTTATCGGCGGCCTCCTTCGGGATCGGAATGGCGTTGGCGTCGGGCACGCCGCCGGTGTTGACCGAAACGAACCCGCCGGCCTGCATGATGCGGTCGAACGCCGAGCGGTCCACTACCAGGTCCTTTATCACGGGAAAGGCCTTAGCCCGGAACGGCTCGATGTAAATAGTGTCGCCGTCCTTGAAATGCCGCATGTGCAACTGACAGGTGGTGGTGGCCTTCTGGTGACCGTGCGGAGTGCCGTTGATCACCAGTGAGCAGGCGCCGCAGATACCTTCACGGCAGTCGTGGTCGAAATGGATCGGATCGACACCTTCGCCTACCAGTTGTTCGTTGACGACATCGAGCATCTCCAGAAACGACATGTGCTCGGAGATGTTGTTGGCCTCGTAGGTCTCGAGCCGTCCCTTATCCTGAGCGTTTTTCTGTCGCCACACTTTCAGAGTGAGATTCATTATTTGTAGCTCCTTGTCGCCGGTTTCTCGAATTCAAACTCCAGCTCTTCTTTGTGAAGCTCCGGTTTCTTGCCGACCCCCCGGTGTTCCCAGGCGGCTACGTAAGAGTACTTCTTGTCGTTGCGAAGCGCCTCACCTTCATCGGTCTGATATTCCTCGCGGAAGTGAGCGCCGCAGGACTCTTCCCGGTCGAGCGCGTCTATGCACATGATCTCGCCGAACTCGAGGAAATCAGCCACGCGCCCGGCGTTTTCCAGCGAGAGGTTCATCTCGGAGCCTTCGCCAAGCACCTTGACATCGTTCCAGAATCGCTCACGAAGAGCCGGGATTTCCTGGAGGGCCTTCTCCAACCCCTGCTTGTTGCGGGCCATACCGCAGTATTCCCACATCAGCTTGCCCAGCTCCTTGTGGAAAGAGTCAACCGAGCGGGTGCCGTTGATCGAAAGGAGTTTATTCGTGCGCTCTTCGACTTCCTTCTCGACCTCCTTGAACTCGCTGCGATCGGGCTGGATGTTCTTGGCGCCGACCCTGGCGAAATAGTCGCCGATAGTGTAGGGGAGAACAAAATAACCGTCGGCCAGACCCTGCATCAGGGCCGAGGCCCCCAGCCGGTTAGCGCCGTGATCGGAGAAATTGGCCTCGCCGATTACGAACAGGCCGGGGATGTTGCTCTCCAGATTGTAGTCGACCCACAGTCCGCCCATGGTGTAGTGCGAAGCGGGGTAGATGCGCATCGGCGTTTTGTACGGATTCTCGCCGGTGATCCGCTCGTACATGTCGAACAGGTTGCCGTACCGTTCGCGGATGACATCTTCGCCAAGACGGCCGATGGCATCGGCGAAATCCAGATAAACACCGTAACCGGTTTCACCGACCCCGCGGCCTTCGTCGCAGACTTCTTTCGCCGAGCGCGAAGAGATGTCGCGCGGGGCGAGGTTGCCGAAGCTCGGATACTTGCGTTCGAGATAGTAGTCACGCTCGTTCTCGGGGATGTCCGCCGCTTTGCGCTTGTCACCTTTAGCTTTCGGCACCCAGATGCGGCCGTCGTTGCGGAGCGACTCCGACATCAAGGTCAGTTTGGACTGGTAATCTCCCGAGACCGGAATGCAGGTCGGATGAATCTGCGTATAACAGGGATTGGCGAACAACGCCCCGCGCTTGTAAGCACGATAGGCGGCCGTGACGTTACAGGCCATGGCATTGGTCGAAAGGTAGAATACGTTGCCATATCCGCCCGTTGCCAGGATCACGGCATCGGCGGCGTGCGAGGTCACTTTTCCGGTAACGAGATTACGGACGACAATCCCCTTGGCGTGACCGTCGACCAACACCAGGTCCAGCATCTCCGTGCGGGGATACATCTTTACCTTGCCCAGCCCGATCTGTCGCGACAGCGCCGAGTAGGCCCCCAGCAACAACTGCTGGCCGGTCTGACCGCGGGCGTAGAACGTCCGCGACACCTGCGCTCCGCCGAACGAGCGGTTGGCCAGAAGGCCGCCGTATTCGCGGGCGAAAGGGACCCCCTGCGCTACGCATTGATCGATGATGTTGACGGAGACTTCGGCCAGGCGATAGGTGTTGGCTTCGCGGGAGCGGAAATCCCCCCCTTTGATCGTATCGTAGAACAGCCGGTAGACTGAATCGCCGTCGTTCTGATAGTTCTTAGCGGCGTTGATTCCGCCCTGGGCGGAGATTGAATGAGCGCGGCGGGCGCTGTCCTGGAAACAGAAGCAGTCGACATTGTAGCCGAGCTCGGCCAGCGAAGCTGCCGCGGAACCGCCGGCCAGGCCGCTGCCGACCACGATTGCCTTGTATTTGCGTTTATTAGCCGGGTTGACCAGCTTCATATCGAATTTGTGCTTCTCCCATTTCTGGGCGATCGGTCCGGAAGGAGCTTTGCTTTCAAGTTTCATATTACATTCCTCCTCCGGGCAGGGTGACGCATTTGAGCATCACCGCAACAGGTACGGAAGCAAAACCGGCGAACAGCACGATGGCCGCGATCCACGCGAGGACATCGAGCCGCTTCTGCCATTTTGGATTGTTAAGGCCGAGCGACTGGAAAATCGAGGCCACCCCGTGTGTCAGATGGTAGCACAGCAAGCCGACCGCGATGAGGTAGAAGATCGAGATCCAATAGTTGGAGAAACCGAGAATCACCATCGAATACACATCCATGCGGCCGAGCGAGTCGGTCAGGTCCGCAAACCTCGGGTCGGTGGAATGGACCGTGAAGTGCAGAAGATGGTAGATCACGAAAGCCAAAACGATCAGCCCGGTCCAGATCATGGTTCGCGAGGCCAGGCTGGCCTGCTGGGTCGTTTCGTTCTTGTAGGCGATCGGCCGGGCCGCCCAGTTCTCCAGTTTGAGCTGGATGCCCAGCCAGATGTGGATTACGAATGCCGCCAGCAGGAAGATGCGCACTACCCACAGCAGCGGCCCTACGCTGTGGAGAGCTTCGGCGTAGGTGTTAAGCTGATCCTGTCCGATGAAGATCTGAAGGTTCCCGAGCATGTGTCCTACCACATAGCCGAAAGCTATGAGCCCGGTCACGGCGGCGAGAATTTTCTTGCCGATCGAGGTCTGGGTAAGATGCGCGGGAAAACTCGCAGGTTGTTTTAAAGTACTTATTGTACTCATCAAATCCCCTTTCCAATAATCGGAGAAAATAGGCCCTGCGTGTCAGCCCGTCAATCTAAAAGAGGGGGGGAGGTTGTTAGGAAGCCTCACGGATGCTTCTTGTAGGGCGGGTCCGTCTTCGAGCCCGCCATATTCTTGTGGGTGGCAGACGCCCCCGTCTGCCACTGATCGAACGCACGCGCAAACCAATCAAGCCGTGCAGGCTTCGACAGGCTCAGCCTGACTTGATTGGCTCAGTAGTGAGCCGCGTAGGTCAATACACTTGCCGTTTTGACCCCTTCAGCCACGCTTGCTTGGCTAATCCGATGATGAATATCCGAACCTCCGGTTCGGACCAGACGTCAGAACCCAAGAGTATTGACCTACCCCGAGACCGGGCAGACGGGGACGTCTGCCGCCCACGGAAGTGGCGTAGCAATACCTCCGCCTCCCTGGCAAGCACAGCAAGAATCACCCATCCATTTTTGTCTTGATCTCCCGCGTTTAGACTTCATAGATTTCCTCTTTGCGAACAGAACTGGAACCCATCGCGGGGCGTGTAGTATGATCGAACTCGACTGGCCCGCCCATATACGATTCTTTCTGGCCCTGGCCCTGTCTTTCCTGGTGGGGCTGGAACGGGAGACTTCGGGACTCATCTCCAAGGGACGTGTTTTTGCCGGCGTCCGCACTTACGCGCTGATAGGTGTCTTCGGATTCGCCTGCGCCTGGCTGCTTCAGTTGGGTGTGCCATGGGCGCTCCCGATAGGCGTCATGGTCGTGGCCGGCCTGGCCCTGGTCGGTTACCTGGCCAAGCTCAAGGAGGGGTTTGTCGGCTGGACCAGCGAGGTCGCCGCGGTTATTACGTTCGTCATGGGGGCGCTCTGCTTATTGTCCGATGTCTGGCTGCCGATGGCGGTCGGTATCAGCATTACTTTTCTGCTGTCGGAGAAGTCGAAGGTCGAGAAATTCGTGGTGCATATCGACCAGACCGAGTTCCTGGCGGTCGTCCGGTTTTTGATCCTTACCGTTATCATCCTGCCGGTGTTGCCGAACGAGGCCTACACCGAATTCAAGCTTAATCCTCAGCGCATCTGGCAGTTGGTGATCCTGGTATCGACTATCGGTTTCGCCGGTTATTTCCTGTCCAAACGTCTGGGTGATCAGATCGGGCTGTGGTTGTCCGGGCTCCTGGGCGGGATTGTCTCCAGCACTGCCGTAAGTATAGCCTCCGGGCGCATAGCGCGACGCCGCCCGGAACACGGCGTGCACGCCCTTCAGGCCTCATTGATAGCGAGCACCGTAATGTACGTTCGCATACTGGTGATTGTCTGGATCGTCAGTCCCCAGTTCGTCGGGCATCTCTGGTGGAAGCTCCTGCTGTTGGCCCTCGTTGGCCTGGTGCTCTGCTCGGTGACCCGATCGCCGGCCAACGCTGCGCCGAAACACAGCGTGACCACACTTCGCAACCCGTTCGAAATTCGCCCGGCCCTCGTTTTTGCATCATTATTCGTGGCCCTGTCGGTCCTGACAGTCCTGACCTCGCGTTTTTACGGCGATCTGGGACTGGTGGTTCTGGCCGGGATTGTGGGCATAACGGATATCGATCCGTTTATCCTGTCGGTGATCAGCGAGGCGCCCCGCGTGGAGAATATTGCGGTGGCGGCGCTGCTGGTGTCGATGCTCAGCAACACGATCGTGAAAGGTGTGTATTTTGCCGTGCTGGCCAAAGGCCCCCGCGGCGAAACACTCTGGCGCTATGGCCTCTGGGCCCTGCTGCACCTGCCGTTGATATTGATCGGTTAGGGCAAATGGGTCCGAACCCGCGACTGCCGCCTGTTTCCCCCCATGCAACCTTTCCAGGGCTCGTTTGTACCAGTTTCGACAGGAAAACGGAGGGCCGAACTACGGGTTTGACAAGGCCGGGGCGATTGTTTATGTTTATTGACCCTCACATGGCATTAGCAAGTAAATTTGTCCAATTTTGGAGTTCATAAGCAGGAGAGAAAAATGACCAAGTTACGAGTCCTATGCATCGCGGTTCTGGCCCTGTGCCTCAGCGCCGGGATGGTTACAGCGGCCACTGTCACGTTGAAGGTGTCCGGCGAAGGTGCCCTGAACGACAGCACTATTATTGCCGGCAAACCGGTCTCGGTCGACTTCTGGTGGGAAAACGACAAGGACGGCCGCCGGGGCTTCACCACCGGTTTTCGCGTCTTCTCCGAAGATATCAAGAAGATCATCCACGTCGCGGACTCCGGCAACGGTCTCAACGACCAGGGCGACATCAAGGGACATAACGGCTGGGAAGGTACCGAGGTCTGGGATTTCGCCGGGATGTGGACCCCCCTTCCGGACTGGGACGGGAATCTTCCGGATACCATCGGATTCGGCGCCACTACCGTGCACAAGCGGTACAACAAGCATGAGAACATGAAGGTCCTTTCGTTCGACATCATCGTGCCGGAAACCGGGACGCTTCGGATCGACTCGACCTTCACCCGCCCGGGCGGATATTGGAAGTTCGTGAACAACGAAAAACCGGTCTGGACCGGACCGTACGCTTTTAAGGTCGTCAAGGATCCCGGTGTGAAAGCCGAGGGCAAGGGCGAAATGAAAGCCGATGAGAAAGCCGTGAAAAAGGCAGAAGAGAAAGCCAAGAAAGACGACGGGGAATAAACAAGCAGATAGAGCCCGCCCCTGAGGCGGGCTCTTTTTTTTTGCATCAGGCCAACTTAGTGAGTCAACTCGCATGAGAATCTTAGCCACAGCCCTTTTTGTCTCGTTCCTGATATCAGGTGTTGCCGTCGCTGATTCGGTGATGGTTGACAGCAATCGCGTGTTGCCCGGCTCGAATAGCGTAACCGAGAAAATCGGTGCCCGTTATGTGGTCAGGATTGAGCGAGTGAAGGTGACCGACGGCGAGCTGTTTGACACCCTTGATGTCATGCTCAACTCATACGGCTCCCCGATCGGCGGCTTCGATCTCAGAATTGGCACCGACAGCCCTTATCTCGAGATCATGGAAGTCCTCAAGGGGGAGATTCCGGACTCCTGCGACTGGGAGTTTTTTCAGGCAAGACGGCTGGGTGACCTCGGGCAGTCGGGAGTACCTTCGACCCTCTGGAAGGTTACCGCACTGGCAGAGTTTCTTCCCGATTCGACCGACGAGGAAGCCCCGTGCCACGGTCTGGGGCGGCCGGCCTCGATGATCCGCCTGGTCGTTTCAAGCCTGCATGTAGATCAGGTGCCGGACACGGCCATTCCGATATATTTCTTCTGGCAGCTTTGCGCCGACAACGTTCTCTCCAGCGCCGAAGGCAACCACATGCTGGTGTCCAAACAGGTATTCGACTATTACGAGGTCGGTCTGGAGAGTGAGCGGGATATTTTCCCGACCCGTTTCGGCACGCCGCAGCAGTGCATCAACCCTTCGCTGACCAACGGCCCGGTTCGAGCGGTGGAGTTCCACAACGGGGGAGTGGAGTTCAGACTGGATATCGGTATTCCTGCCGACTCGACGGCTGACAGTCTGTAGATCCCAACTGCCTATTTCAGCAAGATCATTTTGACCATCGAGGACCCCTTCTCAGAGGTCAGCCGCCCGAAGTAAATGCCGCTGGCTACCTCGCGACCGCTCTGATCCGTACCGTTCCATGACACTGTATGTTCGCCCGCTGCCGTCGGTTGATCGTGCAAGACGGCGATCTTCTGGCCCAGCACATTGTACACGCTGAGGGTCAGGTGCTGCCGTGAGTCGCTGGCGAAGCTGAGCGCGGTCTCGTTGTTGAACGGGTTGGGGTAATTCTGACGCAGGGCGAAACCGGAGGGCAGGTTGGGCCGGGTCTCTTGATCGTCGACGTCGGTCGGCGTCTGGAACTGATAGATGAAGATCGTGTCACCGACCCGGCCGGTCAGGCTCAAAAGGGAAGGGCTGCTTCCCAGTTCGAAAAAAGTCGGTTCGATAAGCGAGCGGTCCAGATCGATAGAATCACACAATTGTCCGGACCAATAATTCAGTGCAATCACCCGGTCGGGTCCGTGGAAGCCGGCGATGTAATGCTGCGGCTCATAGACGTAATCGAGCGTAATTCCCGAGATCTCGGTGTACCATTTTTCAGAAGGTCCGCCCGGGTCTGCAAAGCGATAACAGGCGACGTGTGATTTCCTGTCACCATAGTCGCCGTGCAGTCCGAGGAGATCTTCAGCCAGGCCGTAAAATATCAACTCGTCATAGGCGTAGATTGGGCTGAACTTTCCGACAAAAAGGTCGTAGCCATCACAACCCCCGGAGTAATTACGCGTCGCCAAAATGCTCGTGCTGTCCTCAATCAGTACATTAAAATCATCTGCGGACCCCGAGTTTGGAAAACCAGGATCGCTGAAATCATACGACCACCAATGCCGGCTGAAGTATGCGAATTCCTCTTCCGCCGGTCCGAGAAAGTCGCCGTAGCGTCCAACCCGAGCACGGACCGAAGGTCCCAGACCGCCGAGATCGAGGTCATACAGTTTATGGACCTCTCTATATTCATCGGCCCAGCCCATCGTGCCGTAGTAGAAGTGATCGTTTGAGGTCGACTCGTATACGATACCACAAATGCTGTCGCCGCGTCGATCAAAGGATATGTCGCGGAAGAGAACTGAGGTCTCGCCGGCGCTTGGAATGATACCCCTGAACGTCATTGTTACAGGCGGTGTGACGATAGTGTCAAACAACGACCCGGGACTTTCGGCTACTTTCCCTACTTGAAAGCCGAGCATATCGGCATAGACCGGCGCGTTGTGAAGCAGCACGAACGCGATCACCGTATCTCCGGACACATAGTTGATCGACTTCACCGGCCGCCGGTCGTAGTCGATCACGATATTGGTATCCACCCCGAACCGTTCAATAATCACCTGCTGATTGGCCGAGTCACAATAGACAAACCCGGCCAGCTGGCCGTCCACGGCGATAATCGGGTCGATATGGACGTAATTCTCCGCCCCCGGAACCTGCTGCTCATAGACAACCTGGAAAGTCCCCGCCTGAGCGGTGCTGCTCAGGACTACGATCGCCAGAAAGCAAATTAGGCGTTTCATGGGCTCAACCCTCCTTACTTCAAGCTAACCCCTGAAGCCTTTTTGTCAACACATTTGACATAGGACGGCCAGCTTCCTCCGCTGAGGCTATCCAGGCCACCCGCTGGCCGATTACGGTTGACAAAAACGGTTAAACGAGTAGATTGGCCCAGATTCGCCGCCCGGGCGGCTTTGCGGAAAACCCCCTCTACGAGGTTAAGATTCATGCGTCTTTACGAGTTCGAAGGCAAACGGCTTTTCAGGCAGTTCAAAATCCCGGTCCCCGAAGGTGTCGTGGTCGGCTCGGCCAAAGAAGTCTACGACGCCGTCAAGAAAATCGGCGCCCCGGTCGCGCTCAAATCGCAAGTGCTCACCGGCGGGCGGGGCAAGGCGGGGGGAATCAAACTGGCCGACGGTCCCAATGAAGCCCGGACAATCGCCGAGCAATTATTCAAGCTCAAGATCAAAGGTTTCCTGGTTGAACGGCTTCTGATCGAGCCGAAAATCGACATCAAGCAGGAATATTACATCGGCGTCACGATCGACCGCGCCAAATACAAGCTGGTGGTGATCGCCTCCGGCGAAGGCGGGGTGGATATCGAAGAGACCGCCGAGAAAGCGCCGGAGAAGATAATCAAAAAGGCGCTTTCCATCGATGAGCCGCTGTACACGTTTGACGCCCTCGCCATCGCCAAGCAGATGGGCATCCCCCAGGCGCTTATCAAAGAGGGAGCTTCGATTGTCCAGAAGCTGTTCAAGATGTTCCGGAGCTACGACGCCAAGCTGGTCGAGATCAACCCGCTGGTGCTCACCGGCGAGGACAAGCTTATCGCGGCCGATTCGCGGGTGTCGCTCGACGATGACGCCCTGTTCCGCCATCCCGATCTGGCCGAGGCCGGGATCGAGAAGCGCCACGAGGAGGGAGAGCTTACGCCGCGCGAGCGCCAGGCCACCGACTGGGGCATTCCCTATCTCGATCTCGAAGGCAATATCGGCATGTTTCCCGGCGGCGCCGGCTTCGGCATCATGGGCAACGATTTCATTCACCATTACGGAGGCGTCCCGGCCAACTTTATGGATTCCGGCGGGGGGCCTTCGCCGGAGCGCATCGCCAAGATGCTCGTTCTGCTCGAAGAAAACCCGAACGTCAAAGCGATCTTCGGCGCCCGCTTCGGCGGCATCAGCCGCTGCGATGATTTCGCCAAGGGCGTGATCATGTTCCTCAAGGATCACGGGCTGTCGAAGCCGATGGTCATGCGCATGACCGGCAACATGTGGCAGGAGGGAGTGCGGCTGTTCGAGGAAGCGAAGGCCGAAGATCCCTCGCTGATGGCGAAAGTCGAGTTCCACGGAATCGAAACGCCGATCGAAGAAATCTCCAAGCGGGCGGTCGAGCTGGCCCGGGAGGCGAAGTAATGGCTATCCTGGTTGACAAAAACAGCAAGGTCATGATCCAGGGAATCACCGGCGGCGCCGGGAAATTCCACGCCGAGCGGATGATCGCCTACGGTACCAATATTGTCGGGGGAACTTCGCCGGGCAAAGGCGGGCAGAAGATTCACGAACGGCCGGTGTTCGACACTGTCGCCGAGTGCGTGAGCGAGACGGGGGCCGATGTCTCCGCGATCTTCCTGCCGGCGCAGTTCGTCAAGGAAGCCGCGATCGAGGCCATCCGCGCTGGAATCAAGTTTTTGGTTGTCATCCCCGAGCATATACCGATCCACGACATGCTCCGCGTCCGCGAGGAAGCGGTCAAGTACGACGTCACCGTCATAGGCGGCAACACGGCGGGGATTATCACGCCGGGCGAGGCCAACCTGGGCATCATGCCGGACATCGCGTTCAAGCCGGGCCGGGTGGGGACGGTCTCCCGTTCGGGCAGCATCACCTACTATGTCGCCGACACCCTCACGCGCACCGACTATGGCGAGACGACCTGTGTCGGGCTGGGCGGTGACCCGGTGCTGGGTTCGACGTTTGCTGAGATTCTTCTAAAGTTCGAGGATGACCCCAAGACGAAAGCGGTGGTCATGTGCGGGGAGATCGGCGGGGTGTACGAGGAGCACGCCTGCGAGGTTATCCCCAACATGAAGACGCCCGTACTCGCGATGATCGGCGGTATCTATGCGCCTCCGGGCAAACGGATGGGTCACGCCGGGGCGATTGTCGAGGGGAAGATGGGGACGGCTCAGCAGAAGCTGGACATGCTGGCCGAGGCCGGCGCCCACCCGTGCAAGACGTTCACTGACATCCCCGCGACGTTGAAGAAGCTGGGGGTGTAGTCGAAATGTGACATTATTGTCATGTAAATTGCTTGCAAAAGCGGCCGCCAGGCCGCTTTTTTATTGGTATAGTGGTGGGGTGAGTTGATTATAGAGATGGAAACAGCTGGTGGTTCCCTTGGGGAGGATTCAAATGCCCAATAAGTGCAAGCACGTTACCAATTTGGGTGGCAATACCTACGAATGCCACCGAGAAGAGTATCAAAATGGCAGGTGCGTCTTCCACATGGGGGACCTAAGACAAGTGATGGGAAAGCTCAAGGATGCACTGCGGGCCGAACTGCGGGATGATAAGGGTGATGAAATCGACCTCAGGCAGTTGACATTGCAGAGCATCTCTGACGTGTTTGAAGATGCTATCACGAATAAGAAAGTAGTCTTTGATGGTTCCGCCTTCAACGTTAGAGTCGACTTCAAAGGCACTAAATTCCTCAAGGGGTGCAGCTTTGCCGACTGCGATTTTGGACACGGTGCAACCTGGGAGAGATGTGAGTTCGGAAATGAACTGTCCCTTACGCACAGACATTCAGGCGGGCCGTTGAAGCTAGTAAATTGCACTTACAAGAGTGGTGTAAGGATCAAATCTGGTACGTCCAATTCCCCATTCTACTTTCTAGGCCGAGACTTTAAAGGGGACTTTGACTGTTCCGATACGACCATACACGCGATAACCATTAAGAATAGTACTTTTCGCGACCTGGTCACATTTGAGGGTTCAACTATCAGTCAGTTGTTCGAATTGAATGATGTGACCTTCAAGGCAGGGCTCGATTTGCGGGCAAATGGGTTCCCCAAGACCAGCTATTTTCGCGGTGTTACATTTCTGGGCAAGGCATCCTTCTCCAAAGATGCGTTTCTAAAGATCCCGTTAACGTTTGAGAACTGTACGTTGCACGGGTTGGAATTATCAGATCTACCTATACTGGACCGGACAGTCGATACTAAGTTCGATGACTGCGAATGGCCCCATAACTACAGAAAGCCTTGGGGAGATAGACAGAACCACTGGAGCCGCAATATAATAGCTGACGAGAGAGAGAAGAAGAGAGACAAACACATTCTCAGACTATATCGCTGGTTGCACAACTATTACTATAACAAGTCGGAATTCAAGCTCGCCAGCAGTTTCTATGTCAGCTTTATGGTTATGAAGAGGCGACTAGAGAAGCGCAACCCGGGCGCTTGGCTGATAGATATGTTCTATTCTATCACTAGTAGATATGGCGAGTCAGTTTGGAGACCATTATTAGCGTTGGTTTTCCTTTGGCTTGCGGTGCCTGGGCTGCTACTCACCGTCGGCGCGTCGTTGTCGGATGGTCAGGGATACTGGTCAAATATGCTGCTAAACCTTCAATTCTCAACGCTGGCGAGGTTTGGCAAGTACGCGCCTCCCCCTGATTCGGTTTCCGGGACAATCCTGTTCTTCGAGTCCATACTCAATGGATTGTTACTGGTATTCCTTGGTCTAGGTATTCGGCGCACATTCGCACCAAAGAGACCGCTGACTGAGAGAGACTAAAACCCTAATGAGCCTCCCACATCGAATATTGCCTTGGCTGCACCGTATGCATTATACTCACTATAGACTCCGAAGGTCGAGATGCAGGGGATGCGGTCATGAGTGTCGAACGTCGGTGGGAGAAGCCCTTTGACAAACTTATCGAACAGCTAAACATCCAGTACGGGAAAGGTGCGGCAGAACCGACCGTCCCCGGTGTCTCGGCCCCCAAACCCGCATCGGGCTGCGTCTGGACCTATCCCGTCTTCGCAGGCGGCAGAGGCGAAGACAAGGTGTTCGTGACGGTCAGCGAAACGCCGGTCGGAATCGGGACTTTCCTCGATGCCGCCGACAATTACGAGTTTCTTCAGCTCTCCCTCTGCCGCCCGCTAAAAACAAAACTGACCCTTCGCCACGAGGGTTTTTTCGACCGGCTCAAGAAGTCCATCAAGTTCGAGTGGGAATATCAAACCGGCCATGAGAAGTTTGACCGCAAGTATTTCATCCTCGACGCCATCGCCGAGGGGGACAGGAAGCTCGTCAGCAATCGGGAGTTTCAGGCCCTTATCGAGCAGGCCGAGCCGTTTGCATCTCTGGCGCTGTGGAAATCGGGAGTGCATCTTTCCAGCGCCCTCGCGGAAGGGGACGAGCTGTCTCTCGGCAGGATCGAGGAGCGGCTCGCGCGGTTGGAAGTGTTAGCGAATTTCGCCGAGAAGCAATACATATAGAGAGGATCCCAATCATGGAGCCAAACCGCGCCCAGCAAATTATGGGGACGGGGCACGTCTGATCCGAGTCCGTGTTACTGGCCGTGTGCCAGGAATTCGGAATCGATAATGAGATCATCCCCCGGATCGCCAGCGGCTTCGGCGGCGGAATCGGCAACACCGGGTCGGTCTGCGGCGCGGTCGCCGGCGGTGTGATGGCGATCGGCCTTATCATGGAGCGGGGGGACACCGTCGAAGAGTGGTTCCGTATGGCGGAGGTCGTGAAAGAGTTCCGTCGACGGTTCGAGGCCGAGATGGAGACCATCAACTGCAGCGAGTTGACCGGGCTGGATTTTACCGAGACACACAGTCTGGAGGAGCTCATGAATTCCGACATACCACAGACGGTCTGTTTCCCGGCGGTTGGCCTGGCCTACCGGCTGGTAATTGATCTGCTGAGGGAGAAGATCTGATTTGTAAGGAGGTGTCGGGTTTCTCGCGGCTGCTTCGCCCCGCCGCTCGGAACGCCGACTTACAAGAAGGATTGTAGGTCGGGTTCCAGAGGGTTGTCAAAGCCTTTGAAACCCGATATTCC
>Ga0272444_10000690_pt1 | contig 34929 bp, 22 predicted proteins | sample SSMForm13_FD_201033 | JGI IMG/M metagenome (GOLD analysis project Ga0272444, IMG submission 201033) | Marine sediment archaeal communities from Little Sippewissett salt marsh, Falmouth, MA, United States - SSM-Form-13 | ecosystem: Environmental > Aquatic > Marine > Wetlands > Sediment ...
GCCTGTAGAGGGCAAAAAGCTGGTGGTCGTGGGCGGCGGAAACGTTGCCATGGACTGCGTTCGTTCGGCCCTGCGCACCGGTTTCACGGATGTGAACCTGCTCTATCGGCGCACCGAGGCCGAAATGCCGGCCGATCCCCAGGAAATCGAGGAAGCCAAGGAAGAGGGCGTTAAATTTCATTATCTGATCGCCCCGGTCAGTATCGTGCATACCGACGGCAAGGTTTCCGGTCTGGAATGCCGCCGCATGGAGCTGGGTGAACCGGATGCCAGTGGACGCCGGCGGCCGGTTCCGATCGAAGGCTCGGAATTCGTTATTGAATGCGATGCCATTATTCCGGCGGTTGGACAAATCTGCGTAGTCGACTGTGTGCTTCCCGATGAGGATAGTCTGACGGCTTGGAAAACCCTGATTGTCGACCAGATGACCTTCCAGTCCCATGCGCCAAGTGTGTTCGGTGGCGGAGATTGTATCACCGGACCGGCGACGCTCATTGCCGCCCTGGCCGCAGGAAAGAAGGCTGCCCGTCATATCGCCCAATACATCGAAAAGGGCGACTGTCAGCCGACAGTACCCGAGATCCTGCAGACCCTGGTCAACGGCAGCGGGGTTTACGATGCCAGCGAGGCGTTTCCGTTTGACGGCATTACCCACCGTGCCCATCCGGCCGTTCTTGCTCCGGAAACGCGTATCAATGATTTCAATGAAGTGGAAGGCGTCTTAAGTCTGAGCCAGGCCGTTGCCGAGGCAGATCGTTGCCTGCGCTGTTATCGTATTGCGGTGGCAACGCGTTAGACGCATCAGGGTATTTGCATTTGGAATTTCTTTTCTATTTTTCTGAATGCGATGACGATGAATGCCAAATGTCCAAGGCCAAATGCCAAATGTCAAATGGTGGTATGCTGCCTATTTTCAATCGATGCGATCCTTCAATTGACATTTGGTCTTTGGCATTTTTTCTTCATTCTCAAAAGTCAATGATTGCTTCCGATTGACCGGTATGGATAGACCCAATCCGTGCCCGTAAAGATAGTTTCCATTTGCCTGGGCCTCCCGTCGCCAGGTGATCCTTTTCTCCATCCATTGTTCCCGCTCCACTTTTAAACAGATTGTTTTATCGGGAAGCCATCCCAGTGCTTTTTTGGGGTGCCCGATTGATCTGCGGCCTGTGTGACAGCCGCTGGCCGCCGACCATCAACCCTTGGGAAAGGAACTTCAAAGCGTATGAAAATTAATTTAAAATCAATTTGTTACATTGTTTTTAGTTTTTTTCTGGTTCAATTTTGCACCATTGCAGAGGCCAGCGATGCCAAGGTCAAAAAGCCTGCACCGGACCAGGTGATACAGATGCTCAAGGAGGGCAACCAGCGCTTTTATACCGGCAAGGCGACCTATCCGCATACGAATGCCGCCCGCCTTGCCCAGGCCGGAACTGAAAATCAAGGTGATCATGCCTATGCCACCGTCTTGACCTGCTCGGATTCCCGGGTGCCGGTGGAACTTATTTTCGATGCCGGTGTGATGGATATTTTTGTCATTCGGGTGGCCGGCAATGTCTGTGATACGGATGAAATCGGTTCGATCGAGTATGGTCTGGTGCATGTGCACACCCCTGTGCTGGTGGTTCTGGGGCATACCCAATGCGGTGCGGTAACGGCCGTTGCCCATACACTGCATGGAAACAGCGAGCCTTTTGAACGTAATATCCCCCCGTTGGTCGATAACATCATTCCTGCAGTCAAACGCGCCATGCACACCCACGCGGATGTCCACGGGGATGCGATTATCCCCTATGCGATCGAGGAAAATGTGTGGCAGGCGGTTGAGGATCTATACATGGAAAGCCCTGCCGTCCGAATGATTGTCAAGTCGGGCAAGGCCAAGGTGGTCGGTGCGATCTATGATGTCGCCACCGGTCGGGTCAAGTGGCTCCCCGACGAGCCGGTGGACAAGATCTTACAGCGTGTTGAATCGGATCCGGACAAAAAGACGATGCCTTTTGCCACGCCATAAGGTTTTCATCTTTACCGGGCGATTGGTGTCTGGCCCGGTGGGCTGATTGGATCCATACCCATCAAAAAAAGGTGAACATAAGCGGCTCCAACAGGAATTGGAGCCGCTCGCTTTTCATGTCTATCCGGCATGCCCGAAAACCAAGCTTAAAAGATACAGATCGGTTGAGTCAACAACGGTGTCATTGTTGAAATCCGCGGCGCAATTTTCATTGCAGGTACTTTCGATATCCTGAGCCAGTTGGGATAGATCGCCACCATCGATATCGGCATCCGTGTTGGTGTCGGTGGCAGGCGTGAGTAAAAAGGCGTGCTTGTCTCCGCCAATCAGGCCGATGCCGGTAATCTGGCCTGAATCATTGATGTCCACCGCCGTCTGCAATTCCCAGTCTTCGGAAGCATCGATGCACGCATTCAAGTCAATCACCCCATTGGTGCGGTCGAAAACAAACGCGTGATCCTGGTCTTCATCGTTGAACATACCGCCCACCATCTGTCCGTTGGCGTTGATTCCGTAGATTTCACCGTAGGGATAAGTCTCGGGCATGTCTAAAGCGATCGGGTCACCGTTTTCAGTGGGCCAGTAATAAGGATAGCAGAAATCGACGGTGTCGTTGCCGCCGTCAATGACATGGCCGCCGATCAGCCCGTCGTCATTGATCACCGCGCCATACCACTCACCACTGCCCCGACTGGTATCGATAATAAGGGCAGTCATACCGTTGGCTTCACTCCAGACAAAGGGCAGGAAGGCCCAATTGGCATCATGAGCGATCCCCACCACCGTGTCGCTGTTGTTGATATCGTAGGCAATGCTGTAACCACCCATATAAGCGGGATCGGTATCCCCGTATAAGGTTCCCAGATCGCGGATGCCGTTCGTATCATCATAGATAAACGCATGAAAGGATGTAAATGAACCGTCATCATTGGGGATGTCGGCGTGTCCAACAACCGTCTGGGAATCATTGATGCCGCTGTAGCTGTAACTCTCGGTGCCGCTTTGTCCCGAATTCGGGTTGGTCAAGGTTCCCAGGTCAATCAGCGATCCATCTTCAAGGTTCCAGCGTGCGGCCCGCTTGTCGCCATCGGCATTGGTGGCGTATCCACACGCCATGCCGGCGTCGTTGATCCCCCATGCACCGCTGGCACCGGCAAGCGTGTCCAGGGCCTGGCTGCCAAGATCCAGATCCCAGGACAACGCCCGCTGATCCTGGACCGTGTCACTTTCATCTGTATTATATGTGCGTCCTACGATTTTTGCGGCATTGTTAATTCCGTATCCACGGCTGTAGCTGTTGCCATCCACGGGGGTGACATCGATGATCAGATAAAGCGACGGTAGCGGGGAGGTGGTGCCGGAGAGGTAAATGGGGGCATATCCATCAGCATCACTTTTTTCCACCGCACGGGGTTGATATAAACGGCCGCCATTGATTGCCTGGGGTGGGGCTGGGGCCTTGGCCAGCGGTTGTGTGGTCCAGCTTAAGAAACAACCCATCGTAACAACGATAACCATCGCAACTCGATCTATCATACCGCGCATCGCTCCTCCTCAATTTCATTTTTCCGCTACTGGTCAGCGACATCTCTTTTTCTATTTTCAATTCAGCGATCAAAGGGGAAAGGTCGTCCATTCAAATGTTTTGAAGCAAGGTGTGTGCCTTCTTTCGGTGTGCAATGGGATCAGCGTGTTACAAACCGCTGGGGACATGTACCGGGGAGGTGGGTTTCAAAAAAGACTGCTGATGAGTACAAATTTTGCACGCCAGAGGTGATACAAAAACGCCCGGTTGGCAGTATGGAGCGCGCTTTTCTGAAATGGGGCGTTTGGCGATTTTGTTGAGGTGAAGACCGCTTTCAATCCGGTGAGAGCACGTCTCGAACCGCATGGGCCAAGGCTTCCATGGTGACCGGCTTCATCAATATTTTACGGATGCCCATGGCCTGGGCCTTTTCCTTGTCAAACACTTCGGAAAACCCGGTACACACGATGATGGGCACTTGTTTACGGATTGCCATCATCTCTTTGGCCATCTGGTCACCGGTCATTTCCGGCATATTATAGTCGGTAATGACCACATCAAACCGGAAAGGATCTGCTTTGTAGGCGTCAAGGGCGGTTGTGCTGCCGATGACAGCGGTTACCCGGTAGCCTAAACGCCGGAGCATCTGGTCTCCGATTTCCACGATATCCTTTTCATCGTCGACCAGCAGAACATGCTCGGTGCCCGTGGGCAAAATGTTCGAGTGGGGGCCTTTTTCCGATGACTCGACCTGTGAGATTGGCAGATAAACGGTAAAACAGGCCCCTTCTCCCACGCGGCTTTCAACCTCGATTTCACCGCCATGGCCCTTGACAATGCCATGGACCACCGCCAGACCCATGCCGGTGCCCTTGGTTTTATCCTTGGTGGTGAAATAGGGCTCGAAGATGCGGTCAATGATGGCCGGGTTGATGCCCGAACCGGTATCTGAAATGGCCAGACGCAGGTATTGACCCGACTCCAGTGGCAAACCGGCGGGGTCTTGCGACGCATCAATGAAGACCTCCTCCAGGGTGATGCCCAGTTTACCGCCGGATATCTGCATGGCATGATATGCATTGGTACAAAGATTCATGATGATCTGATGGATCTGGGTGGGATCGCCCAACACCGGCCGGTCGGTCTTGATCGTGGACTTGATCAGAATGTTGGCCGGAAGCGATGATTGGAGCAGTTTAATGGCTTCTTTGAGGATCGGGGAAACTTTTACCGGCGCATGCATTTGTTCCTGCATACGGGAAAAGGCCAGGATCTGTTCGACCAGGTCTCTGGCACGCAGCCCGGCATTGTTGATGGCCTTTAGCTTTGGATAAAGCGGGTCGGACGTGTTATCCAGATCCTGCAGGCCCAGTTCTGAATACCCGATCACGGCACTGAGAATATTATTGAAGTCATGGGCAATACCACCAGCCAGTGTGCCCAGCGCTTCCATTTTCTGAACCTGGCGCAGCTGTGTTTCCAGTCTTTCCTTGTCTTCCTCCGCGCGAATCCGTTCGGACAGATCGATAAAGGTTTCCATGAAACATTCCCGGCCTTCCAGTGTGGTTCGGGAAACGGTTTTGAGTACCGGCCGGTCCTTTCCAAAGACGGTGCGCAGCGTTCGCTGGGCCTGGATTATATTACTGCCCGAATCTATGGGGCACTCATGGCATGACGATGTGTCGAACAGTTCGTGACAGGTTTTTCCGGTAACCTGTTGGGGCTCGGTCCCCACCATGCTGGCGGCTGCGGGGTTTGTATAGACAATCTGGCGGGTTTCAATATCGACGATAATGATGCCGGTCGGAATGGTATCCAAAATTTTGCGAAACCGGGATGCGCTCTCCCGAAGTTCCTGCGTGGCGCGAACCGCCCGCAGCGCCTCACAGCTATAAGAGGCTAAAATCGTACCGATTTCACGATCCTGATCCAGAAACGGCGGGGGGGTTTTGCTGTGCAGGGTCATAATACCGGCAATGCCGCCGAATTCATCCGGCAGGGGAAAAACAAGCGCTGAACCATCCGTGTAACCCTGCCAGCCGCTGGGGGCAATGGTCTCTTGATTGGATATATTGTGAACGAGGACGGGTTGCTTGGCGTCGATGACCTGTTGGAAAAGTGATTTTTTTGGAAGCGGGAAGGGGATGAAATCGGTGGCATGCCCCTTGTCCAAGGAATGAACCAGCCGCAAGCCTTTTTCCTCCTTTAAGTAGATGCTGCCGCCGGTCGCCAGCATGTGCTGGCCAAATTCTTCAAGCAGCAATGATCCAAAGGATTGAACTTCGCTACAAAATGACAGGGAGCGGGTGGTGTCCACAATATGCCGCAGGCGTGTGTTGATCTGATAAAGATGTTTGTTGGCGTGTTCCAATTCCGCCGTCCGTTCTTCGACCAATTGTTCAAGATGTTTGCGATAGGCCTGGTTTTCTTTTTTGAGTTGCGCCTTCTCCATGGCGGCTTCCACGGCATGGGTGAGAATGGAGAGGTCTTCGATCGGCTTGAGCAGGTAATCCCAGGCGCCGCAGTGCAGCGCTTCAATGGCATCGGTGATGATACCGGTTCCCGAGGCCACGATCAGTGGCGTCGACGGTGACGATTTACTAATGGTTTCAAGCACCTGAATGCCGTCAACCTCAGGCATTCGAAGATCAACGATGATCAGGTCTGGTTGATGCGTTTCAAAGGCGTGGATTCCTTCGCGGCCGTTTTCCGCGGTAAGGATCCCATACCCGCAATCTTCCAGGTGGGCGCCAAAGCTGTCACGTACAGCTTTCTCATCGTCGATGATAAGGATCAGAGGCGGTTCCATGGGTTTTTCCTTCTTTTTAAATAAATTCGATATCGGACATGGTGACCCCTTCCTGATTCGCGCGCGGACTTTTAACGTTTACGCCATCCCCGTTTTTGGCAGCTGAATAATGAACCGTGTGCCACCGTCATCAACAACATGTGCATCCATTTTTCCACCATGATTTTCCGTAATGATGAAGTACGACACCGACAGCCCAAGCCCCGTGCCCTTGCCGACCGGCTTGGTGGTAAAAAACGGTTCAAAAATGCGTCGGCGGGTGGGTTCATCCATTCCCGGACCATTGTCTTCGATTTCAACCCGGACCCATGCATCGTCGTCTTTGACTCTCAGGACAAACATCGGCGACGTTTTTTCGCCGGCATTGTCGGCCATGGCTTCGGCACCGTTTTTCAGGATATTTAAAAAGACCTGTTGTATTTTGCTGGACTCGCAAGGCACGGGCGGCGCCGTTTGATCATACTCGCGGATAATTTGAATCTGCTTGAAGTCGTAGTGCTTTTTCATATCATAGTCGGTTTGGGCCAGTTCGATGGTTTGATCCAACAGGGCCCCAAGGTCATGGCTGGAAACCACCAGGTCACTTTTTCGAGCAAAGCTGAGCATGTTTTTTACAATGGCGGCAGCACGATTGCCGGAACTGCGAATGTTTTCGAGCATGGTAGGCAGGCTGCGCATGTCCAGGTACTGCCGCAGTGCCGCCAAATCGATGCCGACTTTTTCCGCCGCTTTGTGGTTGGCCGGCAGTTCACCGAACAGCCGGTTTTCCAGAACAGCGGTATTTTGCAGGATGCCGGCCAGCGGATTGTTGATTTCATGGGCCATGCCGGCTGCCAGACCGCCCACGGAAAGCATTTTTTCGCTCTGGATCATCATCTCTTCCATGCGAACCTGTTCGGTCACATTATCCAGACGAATGACCGCGCCTTCCGTACCGTCGGCCTCCAGCGGGAAAATGGTGATGTCCTCAAATTGGGTGCCACCCTGGTATGGACGCGGAATTTTAAGATTCCTGTGTACCTTGCGGTCTTCGATGGCGGCCTTGATCCGGTCGAGTTCATCGGCCAGACGGGGGTATGCACTTTCAAGGGGCTGTTTATGGGCCTTTTCAAAGGGCAGGCCGGTCTGCTTTTCCGCCTGTTTGTTCCACTGGGTCACCCGCATCTGGTTGTCCACACCGATCAGCACCGAGGGCATGGAATCAATAATGTTGGACAGATAGTTGCGAAGGCGCTGAAGTTCTTCACGGGCGCGTTTGCTTTCCGTAATATCCTGGAGCGTGCCCAAAAGGCCGATGATGTTCTCCTGTCCGTCCCGCATGGGAACCTTGCTGGTCTGTACCCAGACGGTTTTACCATTGGCCGTTGTTTGTTTTTCTTCGAAGTTGAGCCGTGCCTGTCCCGTGGTCATCACGGCCCGGTCGTCACGGCGGTATGCCGGTGCCTGCTTGTACCAGACGAGTTCATAGTCATCCAGACCGATCAACGCCTCGGGGTCGGAAAAACCGGCGTTTTCGGCAAACGGCTGGTTGCATCCCAGATACCGACAGGCGGTGTCCTTCCAGAACACATAGACCGGGATGGTGTCCAGAACCAGCCGCAGCATGCGGTTGGCCACCACCAGGGCTTCTTCGGTCTGCTTTCTATCGCTGATATCCAAAAAGGCGCCGATGCTGGTCTGGGTCCCGGGGATCAGGCGCGCTTTGAGCAGCATGGGTTTGAGCCGGCCGGCGCGGTCGATCAGCTTGCATTCATACTGGTTGGGCGTATTGAATGGATCTTCGCGCCGGGCATAGTGGTAGGCTTTTATTTGTTCAACATCGTCGGGCGCAATGAAATCGGTCCATTTCATTTTTCCTTCGATCTCTTTCCTCGCATACCCGACCATTTGGGCAAATTCCCGGTTGACCATGGTCAGGGTCATATCCGCTTCACTGAGCACCGTCCCTGTACCGGTGTTTTCAAAGATCATGCGGTAGCGCCGTTCACTTTCCTGGATGCGGGCGTCTGTTTCCCGGCGCTCGGTAACATCCGTGGCCAGCACGACCAGGGCCGGTTCGCCGAAATCGTTCAGGTCACAGGGCAGTTTGGATACCTCGAGCCAGTGTACGGCACCGGTATGGTCCGTAAACGGCTCTTCATTTTTCAGCAAAGCCTGTCCGCTCTGGATGGTCTGGCGGTCATCGGCCATGTAACGGGCGACCTGTTGCGGGTCCGGGTGAACATCGCGCTGTAGTTTGCCGACCAGCGCATCAACAGGCATGCCATAGCAGTCCGCTACCGCCTGATTGGCCATCAGAAAACGCCCCTGGGCGTTTTTGACAAAAATCATGGAGGGGACCATATCCATAATCCGGCGCAGCATGCGCTCGTTTCGTATAGCGTCGGCCTCCGCCTTTTTAAGCGCCGTGATGTCGGTGTACATGGCCACCGCTCCGACCATTTCGCCATCGAGAACAATGGGTGATCCAGCGACAATGACATGGATTGGCGTCCCGTCTTTGCGATAGCGCACCGCGTCGAAGGTTTCAAGGTGCTGGCCGGAATTGACGGTGCGGATATTATTTATTACTTCGGCCTGGCTTTTATTGTCGGCAACGATTTCGCTGAGAATTTTTCCCAATATTTCCGAACGTTTGTGTCCAAAGATCTTTTCGGCGCCGGGATTCCAGTCTGTGACCCGATGGTCTGCATCCATAACGATAATGGCGTCCGGCGCCTGATAGAGGACCGCCTCCAAAAACAGCTGTCGTTTGTGGATTTCATCCTGGGCTTTTTTTCGGTCGCTGACGTCCAGTACCACCCCCTGGTAATGGCTGACACGGCCTTCGTTGTCCCGCTCGATCACACTTCGGTCATCCACCCAGCGGATCTCACCAGATTTCGTGACAATGCGGTATTCCTGCTGGAAATGCGTGTTTCCAGCGATTGTGTAGCGGTCAACCTCTTGGGCCACATGCATCCGATCCTCCGGATGAATCAGGCTTTCGAAAGCGATCTGTCCGGACGTCAACTCGGCCGGTGAATAGCCAAATTGATTTACATTTTCGGATACATAAACCACCGGCCAACCGGCTGACGCCTCCCAGCGGAACAGTACCATGGGGCTGTTTTCCACCACACGTTCCATTAATCTGAGATTCGCTTCGGCTTCCTTGAGGGTGGTCATATCGATGGCAATGCCATCCAATAGAGCGTCTCCATTCGACAGCCGCCGGGGCTTGGCCACTATCCGTTGCCAGCGGATCCTGCCTGATTTACGGCGCACCCGGATCATCTGATCCATCACCGAAAGGGTGTCGATGGCTTTGGATTCTGCCGCAAACAACCGCTTTCGGTCCTCGGGCATAATTTGGTCGAAGATGAGGTCTGCGTTGGCCATGACCTGCCTGTCCGTTACACCGAAGAAATGTTCCACATTTCCGGAGATGAAGGTGAACGGACGCGAACCATCGGGCTTGATGTGGGACTGGAAAATCAATCCCACGGGTAGGTTGATACTGATGGTCTTCAGGCGCTGCTCCATCTCATGGGCGGTCTGCTCGGCCCGTTTTTTTGCTGTCGTCAGCTCCACCAGGATAATGATACCGCCAATTTTATCCTCGTGGGTCCGCCAGGGGTACAGGGTGCGGCGCACCCATTCCACCGAGCCGTCTGCCCGGGTAAAGGTTTCTTCTTCCTTTTGGATGCTCTCGCCTTGCAGGCAGCGGTGATGCTCTTCTTTCCAGTGCTCGGGGATGGGGCCCATCACATCATAGTGACAGCGGCCGGTCAGGTCCTCGTCGGGCAAATTGAAATCGGTGACCCAGCGTCTGCTGTAGTGCAGGTAGTTCATCTGTAAATCAAGCATCGCCACCGGCACTGGGGTGTAGGTCACAAAAAAACCCAGCAGTTCTTCGCGTTCTCGAAGATCATTCAGCACCTTTCGGCGGCTGGTGATGTCGTGGATGCTTTCGATGGCACCAATCAGATTGCCGGCCTCGTCGTAAAGCGGTCCGGCCACATTTCGAAACAGCCCCTTGTTCAATAGGGGATAGTGGTCTTTTGTTTCTGAAATGAGGATGTTGCCTTTACGTTCGATGTTAATGTACTTTTCGGCAACCTCGCTGCTCCAACCACGTACCAGATCGATTGTGATCGGACGCCGCTGGCCGTAAAATGGAAGGGCGTATTCGTAATTGCCCTTGCCGAGGATGGTTTCGGCGCTGACCTTGGTCAGTTCTTCCATGGCGCGGTTCCAGGCAATCACCTTGCTGTCCGAATCGATAACAAAGGTCGGGTCAGGCAAGAAGTTGATGATTTGGGACATCCGCTGTTCGGAGGTGCGCAGCTTTTCCTCCATCCATTTGCGCTTTGTGACGTCCATGATCACCCCGTTGAACTGCGTCTGGCCGCGGTTTTGGTGTGGGGTGGCATCGCCTGAAAACCACATCTGCGATCCTGAGGGCTTGACAAAGCGGCCTTCAAAATGCCAGGGGGTTTTGTTTTTTCCCGCATTTTCGATGGATTCAAAAAAACGGGCTTTATCGTCTGGGTGAATACACTCGGTGAAGGCGGTGAAAAACGATGCCAGGGGCAGATCCAGTTCAAGAATGTCAGCTGCTTTCTGGTTGACGTAATTAAGGCCGTATGTCCCGTCAGCGTTAACATAAAATTGATACACCACGGCGGGCAGATTCCCGGTAATGTCCTCCAGCAATTGCCGTTGTTTTAACAGAAGCCGTTGGGTGCTGCGCCCCTTGGTGAGCAATAAAAACAGCAACAGCCCCATTGAGAGCAGGAAGAAAAAGACCGCCAGGGACCCCAAAATCAGTGACCGATACCGTGAAAGAACGGATTCGGGCTGAAGCGGGGATGCGCATTGATCCGGAAGCGGGGAGACATCCGGGTCGAAACGGGGGGGCGCCGTTTGGTCCGCTGCCGCCCCTTGCAAAAAAAGATTCTTGGTAACCAAGACGCTGCAACGACCATCAATGACATGATTGCTCCGATAGCATCCAGAAAAATCGATGTCCATCAAAGGAAGCGTTTTCGGGGCGATCGCAAAACTATCCATTGCCGCTGAAAAACAGCCAATCTGGATGGTGACCACCATCATAAGCATTGATAGCAGACGGCGGCTGGTAAGACACCTACCCGGAAACAAAAAACAGTATCGACACCACCAGCTATTCTGGTCATTGATCATGCGAATCCATCGGTTCCTTGATCAAAAGTGGAGAGGAGACATGCATGGTTCCATTGACGATCAACACTGCTTTAGAAAAAATGATTGTGAAAAACTAGGCCTTACTAAAGGTATAGCGTTATTAGCAGTTTAGGTCAAAATGTTTAAGGGCGGAAGGGCTTATTGGGATATGGGACGGATCAGTTGAACGGCGGACAATGATATCAGTGCCATCACAGCGCCGGCGATAAAAGGGATGCGATAATCGATGATCCAGAAATAGCCACCAATGGCTGGTAAAAACACCGCGGCGATGTGATTGATGGTGAACCCGACGGCCATGGTTGGTGCCACATCGCCGGGATCACCGATTTTCTGGAAAAATGTGTTGATGGCCATGGCAAAGTTAAAGAAGATATGGTCGAGAATGTAAAGCCCGCCGGCGAGCCATTTGGATTCGGTGAAGGCGTAAGCCATGAAAATACCAATCAGAAAAGAGTATTCAAGGGTAAGGACACGGCGCTCTCCAAAGCGAATAATGGCCCGACCGATGGCTGGACTGAGAAAATAGTTGATTGTGTTGTTGATAACAAACAGAATCGTTACCGCTTGAACGGAATAGCCAAACTTTTGCACGAGCAGCAGCACGGCAAAGGCAATGAAAATTTGCCGCCTGGCACCGGCCATGAATGTCAGAAAATAAAAAAGCCAGTATCGCCCACGGACAATCATCCGTTTACGCTGCACCGCCGTTTCGGTTGTGGTTGGTCTGCGAGTAAAGCCCCATATGGCCGTCAGACCAATCAATGTGCCGATGATCATGTAAATGGCTTTGAAATCGAGCACCGAGGCCATGCAAAAGATAAACACGCCTACAACAATGCTCGAAGCAGCAGAAATGCTGCGTAGTTTTCCAAAGACCCATGGTGACGCCTGTTTGTCGAAATACTGCAACGTGAGCGACATGTTGGTGGTTTCATAATAATGAAACCCGAAACTCATCATCACGGTGGTTAAAATCAGGCCGGTGAGCGATGGCAGCCAGCCGGTCATGGCAATGCCAATGCCAAGAATGAGGATGGATAGGGCGGATAGTCGGTGCTCTGGAATCAATCGGATGACAAAGATGGCCAGAAGGGCCAGAAATCCGGGAATTTCCCGTATAGACTGAATAATGCCGATGTCATCACCGTGCAAATGGGCCACTTCCACGGCAAAGTTGTTGAACAGGGTTGTCCATGCTTGAAGTCCCACGGTCGACGCAACGGTGAGAACCGACAGATAGATGAACATGGGATTCTTTTTGATTGGGTCCATCACCAACGTCTTTCAATGATATTAATCCGTTCGCCTGACAAAGACAAGGGCCCACAATCATCGGTGGAATGTGGAAACAGGGCTGTTTTCTGAAGGCCTGGCAAACCGCTTTGTTTTCCCATGAATCGCAAATGACTCGTTTCACGGTAATTCCCTTTCATTCATATACAAGGGGTTTGGTGTTGATTTTTAGTAAAAATGTTCGATATTATAATTCGTTTAAAGACAAAATTATTTATGATTGTAGATCCCCACTTCACGGCTTTGATCGCATGAAGGCCTCAACGCCAGTATCAAAAGGTGTTGGAAGTGGGGTTGTAATTGTCAGGTGGAACGTTTCTGATGAACATACTATTGATTAACCCGCCCAATTGCGGACGTAGTATTCCCGAAGAAAATTATGGGATCAAATCGATCAAGATGATTTTTCGGGGAGAGCCGTTGTCTCTTGAAACGCTGGCGGGGAATTTGGACGGCCATGCCGTGGCCATCAGTGACTTCAAGGCGGATCCGGTTGCCCTTACCGCAGAAAAGTTACCTTTTGCGCCGGATGTCGTCGGGATCACCGGTGTGACCTGTGAAGCCAATACCGTGCTTGCCATTGCCAAGGAAATGAAAGCGCGCTTTGGCGCCGTGGTTGTAGTGGGTGGCCATCATGCCTCCTGTGATCCGTCCTTTTTTTGCCGGCCTTACGTGGATTACGTGGTTACCGGATTGGGCAAGTTGGCCTTTCGCCAACTCATCGATGCCGTGGAAGCGGAAAAAGCAGTCAATATTGACGGCATCCTCAATATCCGCAACGGAGCGCCGCAACCGTTCACGCCGCGCGCATACTCCACCGCGGATCTGGTTGATCACCGCCCGCCACGCTACGACCTGGTGGAGCAGCATCGGGACACTTATGTGATGAGTGGCGTGGGCGGAAAGACCGGGTTCGTGGCCTCGGCTTTTGGTTGTACTCACCAGTGTGCCTTTTGCTGTATTCCCAACATGACCGGCAAGCGTTACCTGCTTCACAGCAACGTATCGGTGGTCAGGGATGTCAGGACGCTTAAAGACGTCAATACCATCCGCCTGGTGGATGCCAATACATTCGGTAATGCCGATCTGGCCCGGGAACTGGCCCGGATGATTATGGATGCCGGAGTGGTCAAGCCTCTGGTGGCCGATGTGCGTTCGGATACGGTGGTCAAGCACCCGGATCTTTTCAAGCTTTGGCAGCAGGCCGGACTCCGGGTGGCCGTGATCGGTTTCGAGGAAATCAATGATCAGCGCCTGTCGCAAATGAACAAACGCAACACGGTAAAGACCAACATCGCGGCCACACGCATCCTAAAAGACCTTGGGATTCGTATCGTGGGTGATTTTATTGTTTCACCGGATTACACGCAAAGCGAATTCGAGGGGTTGGAGACATTTATCGACCAAAGCGATATCGATTTACCCATACCAGCCATCTTGACACCGATTCCCGGAACGCCCCTTTATAGCAAAATGGCCTCCGATATTTTGATCGATAATCTGGACTATTACACCTTCACCAATGCAGTTACGTCCACGCGCATGGCGGAAGCGCAGTTTTACCAATCCTACGCCGCACTTCTGGAACACTGCCTGTCCCGCGTACATTCGAGTGGCGCTCACGCTGGAAAGGAAATTGCGTAATGAGTGTTTACATCAACCGCCTGTCGGCGTTTTTCCCCAACGCACCGGTGTCCAATGAGGACATTGAAACGGTGCTTGGACAGGTGGACAACCTTCCCTCCCGGGCCAGACGGATTGTTCTGAAGAACAACGGCATTAAAAAGCGCTACTACGCCCTGGATCGTGACACCCAGGCCCTGACCCATACCAATGCCCAGCTGGCGGCTGAGGCGGTCAGGGGGCTTACCCATGACAATGGATTTAGCCTTGCCGATATCCAGTGCCTTTGTTGCGGAACCACCAGCCCGGATCTGCTTTTTCCAGGCCACGGCCTCATGGTTTTAGGAGAACTGGGACTGCCGCCGGTGGAAGCCGTGACCACTGCGGGTATCTGTATTTCCGGCATGACGGCGTTCAAGTACGCCTATATGAATGTGGCCATGGGAATGAGCGACAATGCCGTCAGTGTCGGATCGGAACTGTCGGCTTCATTTATGCGGTCCAAATTTTTCAAACCCTCGGCCAATAAAGACAAGGACCCGGAACGCCGTCCCAGCCTAGCCTTTGACACCGATTTTTTGCGTTGGATGCTGTCCGATGGTGCCGGTGCGGCCCTGCTGGCAAGCAGCCCCAATGCGTCGGGCATTTCCCTGAAGGTCGATTGGATCGATTACCTCTCCTATGCCGGGGAACTGGATACCTGCATGTACGGGGGCGGGATCAAGGGGGAGGACGGACGGGTGTCCGGCTGGAGAGTGGTGGAGAACATCACCCCAGCGGATGAAAAATGCCTGATGGCGGTCAAGCAAGACATTCGCCATCTTGAAAAAAATATCGTTTCCACCATGCAGCGCGCACTCAAGGCCAGCATGGACAAACACGGGTTTCAGGCAGCCGATGTGGACTGGTTTCTGCCCCACTACTCTTCGGCCTATTTTCGGAGCAAGTTTTACGACGGCATGTCTGCCATTGGCTGTGAAATCCCCTATGACCGATGGTTCACCAACCTGCCCGAAACCGGCAATACCGGCAGTGCGTCCATTTATATTATCCTGGAGGAGCTTTTCCGCTCGGGCCGTTTAACGCCCGGTCAGCGGCTCTTGTGCTTCATCCCGGAGAGCGGACGCTTTTCCCACTGTTTCATGCAATTGACGGTGGTCTGATACCTTTAGGAGCGTAGCCCAAAGCATGAAAATCGATGATGTCCCCCAGGATCGCGGTATGATCAATGACGACCGCCAGGAAGTGTGCTACGCGGTGGATGACGAGGGTCGTTACGTTATGGCTGGCAGTGCCGGCTGGGAGCCCAAGAATATCGCCAATCGTCAGGCGTGGGATCTGATTGACACTGCCGCGCAAAAGGCCCTTGAAAGGGTGCATGCGGGCAAGGCGAGCCCGCTGGCCTACCATATGGCCAATCACCAGATGAGTGTGGGCTTGCTATCAAAATATGCAGGGACCAACCGCTTGAAGGTTTGGCTGCATCTCAAACCCGGCCCCTTCGCACGGATGACGCCTGAAGTTTTGCAGCGTTATGCCGATGTGTTCGGTATGCCGGCCAGTGAATTGAAATCGGTTCCCGATGCACATGTGTCGCGATCCGGTAAGGATTAACCCCCTATAGAGAGGTTGGAGCCTTTGCTTTACGCTGCCCAGGAAACCATCCAAATTGATTTTGCTCATCGGCAATCGGCCCACTGTGAAAGCGGTGTCTGCTCGAATCTGCTTTACCACTATGGCCTGAGCATCAGTGAAGCCTTGGCCTTTGGCATCGGCTCGGGCATGTTTTTCGGCTATCTACCGTTTATCCGCATCAACAAGCTTCCGCTGACCACCTATCGTTGCGAGGTCGGAGGAATCTTTAAACGGGTGGCCAAACGGCTCGGCTGCCGGGTTCACTGGCAGACATTCAGGAATCCGGACAAAGCCATGGACGCGCTGGATCGACAGCTATCTCTGGGGATTCCGGTGGCCTGCCGCACCGGCGGGTACTGGCTGCCCTATTTTCCTCCGGCGTTTCGGTTCCATTTCAACATGCACAATCTTGTGGTGATCGGCAAAGAAGGCGATGACTACCTGATCAGTGATCCGGTTTTCCCGGATCCCGAGCGCTGTTCCCGGTTTGACCTGATGAAGGCACGGTTTGCCAAAGGGGCTTTGGCGCCCAAAGGGACCATGTATTACATGGAAGAGGCTCCCCAGGAGGTGGACCTGGTTCCGGCAGCGCGCAAAGGCATTCGTGAAGTGTGCCGGCGCATGCTCAGCACGCCGGGTCCCTTGATGGGCATCCGCGGGATTCGATATCTTTCCGGGCAGGTACGCAAATGGCCCAAGAAGCTTGGCCAGGACAGAGCCTTGCTCTATGTGGGGCAACTGATCCGCATGCAGGAGGAATTGGGGACCGGCGGGGCTGGGTTCCGGTTCATGTATGGCGCCTTTCTTCAGGAGGCCGCCGGTGTCCTGTCGATTCCCCGGCTGGTTAATCTCTCCAAAGTGATGACAGGGGTGGGTGACCGTTGGCGTAAATTTGCCGTGCTGGGTGGCCGCCTGTGCAAGGGCCGGGCCTCGGCCGATGACACCTATGATGCCATGGCCGCACTCCTTTTAGAATGTGCCGATGGAGAAACCGAAGTTTATCAGGAACTTTTGGAATTAACCCGGTAGCGGTCCGGTGCGCTGACTGTTGACGGATTGATTTGTCCGCTATCCGACAAAAGAAAAACAAGTTCATGACAATACAAGACAGGCTTAAACAGATCTTGGTGGTCGAGCTCAACCTTGAAGATTTCACGCCTGAAGAAATTGACAATGATGAGCTGATTTTTGGCGGGCGATTCGATCTGGACTCCATTGATGCGCTTGAGATCGTCTATCAGGTGGAGCAGAATTTCGGTATTCCCATGAAGGAAATGAATGAAGCCCGTGCGGCCTTTCAGTCCATCAATACCCTGGCGGCTTTTATCGAAGCCCGTCTGCAAGGATAGGCGATGACACCGGTTGCCATTGTTGGCCTCGGCTGTATCTGCGCCCTCGGTGCTGATTATCAGCAGTGCCTGCAGTCCCTGTTTGCCGGACAGCGCCGTTTTGGCCTGCCCAGCCGGTTTCCCGCCGCTTGTGAAGTCTCCCAGCCGGTTTTTGAAGTTCCTGACTCCTTTTTGCAACACGACAGCGTTCCCGGTAACCTGTCGCGCACCTGCCGGATGGCCATGGTCGCCACCTGGGAGGCCCTGGACCATGGGAATCTCGATGCGCGCACACTCGCCAGGCACCGGGTGGGGGTCTGCCTAGGGTCCAACATTGGCGTCACGTCGGGATATGCCGTCGCGCAAAACGATACCGATGCGTTTTTGTTGCCGCGCGATCGTTTTCTGGCCACCAATCCCACCCACTTGCTGGCCGACACTCTGGATCTTTCCGGTCCCCAACAGACCGTGGCCAACGCCTGCACAGCGGGCAGCGACGCCATCGGTGTTGCCTCTGCATGGATCGACCAGGGGATCTGTGATGCCGTGATTGCCGGCGGCACCGATGAACTCACCCCCCGGGTGTATTTTGGGTTCAAATCGCTTTTTATCAATGATGAAAAGCCCTGCCGGCCTTTTGACCGGGATCGCCGGGGATTGAATCTGGGTGAAGGAGCGGCTGTGTTTGTTCTGGCCTCAACCGATTTTTGCCAGGCCCATGGGATTGTGCCCAAAGGGTATATTCTGGGCTACGGCTCCACTGCCGATGCCGATCATTTCACCCAACCCCGGGCCGACGGCAAGGGCCTGCGCCTGGCCCTTGACGAATCCCTGACCAGCGCCGGACTGGCCCCGGATGCGATCTGTTTCATCAATGCCCATGGAACCGGAACGCCTGACAATGACCGGGTCGAGAGCCACGTTCTGAACAAGATGTTTCCAGGGCGGCCTTTTCTTTCCACCAAAGGGTACACCGGCCACACCCTGGGGGCGGCCGGCCCCATTGAGGCGGCACTGACCCTGGGATGTCTGGATCGCGGGCGCCTGCCCGTCACGGCGGGCTTTGAAACACCGGATGCCGACTTGCCGGCCCAACCGGTGGCCGAGCCGACGATGATTCAAGGAACCGTTGCCCTGTCCCAGAACCTGGCTTTTGGAGGGAGCAACGCGGTGCTGGTCATCGGCAAGCAGGAGGAGCCAGGATGCGTGTGACCATCTGCGGCATTGGCGTGGTCGGCGGTTTTGGCCGTGGGATGTCCACCCTGGAGCGCGCCTTAAGCGGCGGCCCAGTTGATCCGGCCATCGTTTCCATTCCGACCCGGGAGGGGGACATCCAGGTGCCGTGTCTTACGGCCGACACAACGCATCTGGCCGATTTTATGCCCACACGAACCTTGCGCCGCATGAGCCATTACATTCGCCTGGGGCTGCTGGCCGCCGTTGATGCCATGACCGATGCCGGGATGCTGGAAACAGATCGCCGGGGCCGGTTGGGCATCATCGTGGCCACGGGACATGGGGCGACGGGCAATAATTATGCATTTCAGTATCCGTTCGAGGACCAGGAGGAAATCTGCGGATCGCCCACCCGCTTTTCCAATTCGGTTCACAACGCCGCTGCAGCCTATATTTCCATCGCCTTGAAGGAGATGGGACCCAACCATTCTATCACCCATGAGGATCTTTCCTTTCCATCCGCGCTCTTGACCGCTGTGGCCTGGCTCCGTCAAGGGCGGGTGGATGCCGTGCTGGTGGGCGGGGTGGACGAACTGAGCCATGCCTATGCCTATGCCTGGCATGTCCATCAGCAGCAACACGGCCAGACAGGGGGACCAGGCGGGGGTAAGATTCCCCTGGCCGGTGAGGGCGCTTGTTTTTTCTTGCTCAAGGCAGATGATAATCGGTCCGCTGCCTATGCAAGCATCTCGGACGTTAGGGTGGGACGCCGCCGCGGCGGACCGCCGGACCGACCCGCGGCATCTTGTTATATCCTGGGCACCGGCGGTGTGGCGGCCACACCGGCGGATTACCGGCCCTGGCAGACAGCGGATGTCCGCTGGGCCAGTTATGCCTCGGTGTATGGCGACCTGCCCGTGGACAGCGCCTTCGATACGGCCATTGCCGCGTTGAGTTGCCAGAAAAATCTTATTTTTCCCGATGACCGCATGGCAGCAGGGCCCCGGGGACCTGAACCGTTGGCGGGCCGGCCCATCGCCTGTCTGAAGCTTGGCGTAGGCCACACCTATGGCTGGACCCTATTGGAATAACAAGATCATTACCGTGAACCCCACCGTCGCAACCTTGGGGCAAAGGCGAGATTATGTCTGATTCACCATTGCAAGCCCTGGTAGCCAACGGGCTAATTCATTACTATCCGGGAAATGATTTGCCGGCGGTGGATGGACTGGATTTGACGTTGGAAAAAGGCGAGATTTTCGGTTTGCTGGGACCCAATGGGGCCGGCAAGACCACCGCGATTTCCATCCTGAGCACGATTTTGCGGCCCAAGGCCGGCTCCGTGATGGTCGGCGGGCTTGATCTTCACCGCAAAAAGCGGGCCGTGCGCCGGATTATCGGTCTGGTACCCCAGGAAATCGCCCTTTATCCCATGCTGACGACTCGCGAGAACCTGCGTTTTTTCGGTAAACTGCAGGGGCTAAAAGGGGACCGACTGCGTGAGCGCATCGATGAAACCCTTGCTTCAGTCGGTTTGACGAATCGGGCCGACCAACCGGTGGGCACCTTTTCCGGCGGCATGAAGCGCCGGGCCAATCTGGCCGCCGGCATGCTTCACCAGCCTCAGCTTCTCTTTCTGGATGAACCCACGGTGGGCATTGATGCCCAGTCCCGCCAATTGATCATGGAACAGATTGAAACTTTGCGTGATGGCGGTACAACGATTCTTTATACCACCCACTATATGGAGGAAGCCCAGCGGTTGTGTTCACGGGTGGCCATCATGGATCAGGGCCGGATTCTGATCCAGGGCACGGTGGATCAATTGCTGGCCCATGGAAACGGGGGCAATGATCTGGGCGAATTGTTTTTGCACCTGACCGGCAAGGCGCTCAGGGACGGGTAATAGACGATGATAACCGCACTGTTTGCCGTTATTCAAAAAGAGTTTTTACTGCTCCTGCGTGACAAGGCGGGGCTGCTGGTGCTGTTCGTCATGCCGGCCGTGCTGGTGGTGGTGATTACGCTTGTTCAGGAAAACGCGATGAAAACCATCGGCGAGAGCGACACGCGTATTCTGCTCATCGATGAGGATGGCGAGGCCCTGGGCCGGCAGATTACCGAGGCCCTGGAAGAGGCCGAGGGCGTGGTGGTGACCCGAACCCTAAAGGGCCACAAGCCAGGCCGCGATGAAGCCTTGGCGATGGTGGCCAAGGGCGCGTACCAGCTATGTCTGATCATCCCTGCCGATATGACCGAACAGGTCCGGGCAAGTGCCCGCCAGAGTGCCCTGCAGAGCATCTCCGATAAAGCCGCCACGGTTCAGGACAAAAGCGATACAATGCCGACCATTGAGGTGCACTTTGATCCGACTGTATTGGGTGGGTTCCGGTCGGCCGTGCGCAATATGCTGGCGTTGATGGTTTTCAGAATACAAGTCAGTGAAAAAATGGCCGCCCTGGCCGACGTTCTGCCTGCCCATATTGATCAAACCCTGGCCGACGCCCTGAAACCGGCGGCCGACTTTCTTCCCGAGATGCCCCAAACCGATTTGAAGCTGGAGTGGTCAGAGGACGTCCTGCTGAACATTGAAAGCCAGGACGCGCTGGCCGGCAATCGCCTAAAGCTTCCCACCTCGGTTCAACAAAATGTACCGGCATGGTCGTTGTTCGGTATTTTTTTTATTGTATTGCCCATGGCCGGCGCGTTCATCCAGGAACGCATCAACGGCACTTACCTGCGTCTTTTGGCCATGCCCGTCGGCTATTTGACCCTGGTGTCCGGTCGTATCATTGCCTACATGGGGGTTTGCCTGGTGCAGTGTGTGTTGATCGGTTGCATCGGCAAATGGATTCTGCCCTTGTGGGGCACCCCGCCCCTGGAGATCGGTGGCGACCCTGTGGCCCTCGGCGTCATGGCGGCCAGCGCTATTTTTGCCGCCACGGGCTATGGGATCCTTTTGGGGACCGTGGTCAACTCTTTTGAACAAGCCGCCATGTTCGGTCCGATCTCTATCGTCATTGCCGCGGCGCTGGGCGGCGTCATGGTGCCTGTTTATGCCATGCCAACCTTTATGCAGACGATCAGTGTCATTTCCCCGCTGGCATGGGGTCTCAACGGCACCCTGGACGTGTTTATCAGAGGGGGAGGGACCCGCGATGTACTACCCGAGGCCGCTGCGCTCGGTACGTTTTTTGTTGCCTGTGTCCTTCTTGCATGGGTGTGGCAGCGTCAGCGCCGATCAGGTGCTGTATTGGCGTGACTCCGTTTGAATGAAATGGGTTGAGTGATCGTCGCGCCTGCCGATAAAAAGGGTAAGCCTCACCCCCAAGTTCCACCAATGTCCTCGGCAGCCCAAGGTTGCCGGATTTATTTAACGCTAATTTTTATCACAGAGGAGGATCCATGAAACAGTTTTGTTTTCGTGCACTTGTTGGTCCCGTTCTATTGGCTATGCTACTGATGCTATTCGCCTGCGCCGGTCAGGAATCCCAATCCGAACCTGAGGAAGATCCTTTTGCCAATGAAACCCCGCTGGCAAAAAGCTACGCCAATCTGGTCATCACCGATTTTACGGCAACGGACGATATTCTGCGTGACTATCCCGAGGATCTCAAGGCCAGCCGGGATGCTGCGGTAACGGCATTGACCCAGGGGGGGAAATATCGATCGGTAGGCGTCAGCGAATCGGTGGTTGAAAGCGGGCCGACGTTGATCGTCAAAACCCACATACCGCAAATGCGTATCGTTGGCTTTGGTGCCCGGTTCTGGGGCGGCGCCTTTGCCGGTAATTCAGAGATGCTGATGGAGATGAGCTTCATTGATAAAGACACCGGTCAGGAAATGGGGCATAAAACTTTGACCAGCAACGTCAATGTCATGGGCGCCACCTGGTCCTTCGGTGCCAGTGACCGCAGCCTGCCCACGGATATGGGAAATATTATGGCGATTTATCTACAGACGGTGGTGCCGGCCGTTACCCCATAGCAGCTTCTTAAAAATTCCGTCTAAGACCCGCTAACGGCGTTGGAAAACGGCTCAAAATGCTCACATATTTCATATATGCTCCGCTTTCGAGCCGTTTTCCGCCTTGTTATCGGGCCTGATCCAGAATTTTTTAAAAAGCTGCTTAATGTGTTTAGAATCTACAGCTGCTGGGTGATCGCCCAGGTGAAAACCTTCAGCGATTTTTTTCCCATCTTTCGGTGCAGCTCATCAAGGGCTGCATCGACGGATGGGAACAACACATCCTCCACGGCCATCATGATCGAACAGTTGAAGCCCGGCCAGACGCTGTTATCGAATTTGGGCTCCGAGCGTTCCCCCTTGCCCAGCACGCGGGTCCATTTGGTGTACCCGGTGATGCAGCAGCCGTCGAGCACCTCGGTCACCTCGTCGTCAAAAGTGACATCGTAGACCAGAAAATACATCTTCATTTTGCACCTTCCATCTAGTGCGATCCGGTTTTCCTTTTTTCAAACAGATAATAAATGGTCGGCACCAGCACCAGGGTCACGCCGGTGGAGACGGATAATCCGCCCAGCATGGTGATGCCCAGTGGATTCCAGGCCTCGGCGCCCACAGCTGACGATACCGCCATGGGCAGCATGCCGAAAAAGGTGGTCAGGGTCGTCATCAGCACCGGCCGCAACCGGTCGTGGCCGGCCTGTACCACGGCCTCGCGTAAAGGACGACTGCGTTTTTGCAGCAGATGAATGTAGTCCAGCAGCACGATGGCGTTGTTGACCACGATGCCCATGAGCATGACCACGCCCATGAAAGAGATGATGCCCAGGGTCGTCCCGGTCAGGTAAAAGGCGTAAATCACGCCGGTGAAGGCAAAAGGCACGGCAAACATGATGATAAACGGATCCCGCAGGTTGCCGAAAAGGGATGCCATGAGCATGTAAACCAGAAGAATGCCGATAATCAAAAGGGCGGTCAAGTCGGCAAAGGCCTTGCCCTGTTCCTCGGCATCGCCGCCAAAGGCAACGCTGATGCCCGGTGGAATGGCTATGGTGGCCAGCACGGATCGGATGCGGGCATTGGCCTGACCCAGGGCCAGGCCATAGAGGTCCGCCTCCACCTTGACGATGCGCTGCCGGTTTTTATGCTGGATCTCGATGGGACCGAACCCCCGCTCGATGCGGGCCACATTGCCCAGCGGCACCAGGCGGCCGTCAACCGTGAAGATCGGCAGGTGGGCCACCTGGTCCAGCCGGTTTTTGTCCGCTTCGCTGAATCGGGTATACAGATCGTAGCCTTCTCCGGCGTCCCGGATCTGGGTGGCTTCCACACCGTAAAGATAGTTGCGCAGGGTCAGGCCGATGGTGGCAGTGGCAAGCCCCAGGGCCGCAGCTTTCTGGCGATCCACCTGGACCCAGATTTCGGGGCGTGGCGATTTCTGGCTCAGATTGACGTCCACCAGTCCGTGGATTTTCTCCAATTCTGTTTTAACCGCTTCGGCAAAATTGATATTTTCCTTTAAATCAGAGCCTTGTATTTCAAGTGACACGGGTTTGGTCCCGCCGGTCAAGGCCTGGTCCACGGTGCTTTCGATGGAAACCTCGATTTTGTCCAGACCCGGAATTTCAGCCACCGCCTGCCTCAAGGCCGCGGCCACATTGGCCACACTGCGCCCACGCCGGTCGCGGTCCACCAGTTTGAGGCCGATGGTGCCCACATTGGGCCCCTGGTCAAACCCTAACGCAATGCCGAACCCCATCTTGTCCTCACCGTCATAGGCATAGTTGTGCCGCATCTCTTCAGGTTGAACCACCTTGTCAACAGCCCCCAGGAGGGCCTCAACCATGGCATCGGTTTCCTCGATGCGCGAGCCTTCGGGCAGTCGGAAGCGCACACTCACATCGCCGTTGTCGATTTTGGGCAGAAACGAGGTGGACAGGAAAGGAACCAGGCTGATGCCGCTGGCAAAAATCACCACGGCAAGGATGATGACGGTCATACTGTGGGTCAAAGACCAATCCAGAATACGGGCATAGGCGTCGTCGATTTTTTTAAAGGCCGCCTCCGAGGCGTGGAAAAAGCGGCCTGCCAGACCGGGAGGCGCGGTGTCAGCATCGTCCGGTCCAGGCGTTTTGATCCACTTTGAGACCAGCATGGGGGTCAGCATCAATGACACCAGCAAAGAGGCCATGAGGGTGGCGGTGAGCACGAACCCCAACGGCTTGAACACGATTCCGGCCAGCCCGGTAAGAAACATCAGGGGCACGAAGATCACCACCGTCGTCAGGGTGGAGGCGGTGATGGCCAGGCCCATCTCGCTGGCCCCAAACATGGCGGCGGTACTGACTTTGCTGCCTTTTTCGATGTGCCGCACGATGTTTTCCAGTACCACGATGCCGTTGTCGACCACCATGCCCGAGGCAATGGCCAGGGACATGAGGGTGACCAGATTGATGGTGTAGCCAAAGGCGTAAATCAGGAAAAAGGAGATGATCAGGGATGCGGGAATGATCAGGACGATGATGAAGACCGTGCGCAGGCGCCGTAAAAAGATCAGGCTGACCATGACGATCAGGGTGATCCCGTAATACAGGGAGGCGCGCAGGTTGGCAATCGAATTGATAATGCTTTCCGATGTGTCGGAGACGATGTTGATTTCAAGATCCGGTGGCAGGGTCCGGGACAGCTCGGCCAGCCGTTTTTTGACCGCTTGGATGACCGTGACCGTATTGCGGCCGGCCTGCTTTTGCAGGATCATCACCAGCCCTTTTTTACCGTCGCCCCAGGCGTTTTGATCCAGGGGGGCGAAGCCGTCGGTGACCTGGGCCACGTCGCGCAGGTAGATCGGCCGGCCATCCACGTTGCCCACCACGGTTTCGCGGATCTCTTGCACGGTTTGGTAGCGGGCGGGAATGCGCACGAAGTAGTCCATGTCGCCGGTCTTGATATTGCCGGCCGGAATATTGCGGTTCTCGGCGTCCAGGATGACGTTGATGCGGGCCAGGGAAAGATGAAAGCCTTCGATTTTATGGCGGTCGAAATACACGTTGAAGCGCCGGCGCAATCCACCGTTGATAATCACCGCCCCGACGCCGGGGACCCGTTTCAGGCTGTCTCCGATTTCCTTGTCGGCGTAGTGAAAAAGCCGGCTCCAGTTTTTATCGGCGGTTACGGTGATGAACAGGACCGGCGCCGTGGCACTGCTGAATTTGAAGGGAATGGGCGGGTCGGCATCATCGGGAAGCTCCCGTTTGGCGATTTCCAGCTTGTCGCGGATGTCGGCGGCGGCCACATCCAGGTCCGCGCCCCAGGCAAACCGACAGGCCACCACCGACAGGTTGTCCAGGGATTTGGAGGTGAGTGTTTCCAGGTTGTTGACGCTGTTGACATGATCCTCGATGACTTCGGTGATCTCGGTTTCCACGTCCGAGGCGCTGGCACCGGGCCACATGGTGATGATGGACACCACCGGCGGTTCCATGTCCGGATACATGTCAACGGAAAGCTTGACAGCCGAGTAGGCGCCGATCAGTCCCAGGGCCAAAAAGAGCATCATGGCGGCGACCGGGTACTTGACGGAAAATTCGGGCAGTCTCATGCAAAGCTCCTGGTTACGATGTGGGGGACGCCACGGTGTCGATGATGCGCACCGGCGTTCCATCCTTGAGCCGTCCCTGGCCCTTGACGACCACCGAGTCGCCGGCACTTACACCGCTGATGATTTCGACACGGGTGCCGGCACTCAGGCCAGTGGTCACGTTGCGCTGGACGGCTTGGCCCTTTTCGATCACGAAAACGAACTGCTCGCTGGTGCCCGGCACACGAACGATTCCATCCGCCGGCATCACCGGGCAGGTGCGGGTTTGCATGAGGATCGATACCCTGGCGTACATGCCCGGCGTCAGCCGGCCTTCCGGGTTGGCGATGCGCACCTCCACGTCGGCCGAGCGGGTCGCCGGATCTACCGTGGGACTGACCAGATCCACGCTGCCATCGAATACCGTGTCGGCAAAAGCATCCAGTCGAACCTGAACCGCCATCCCCTGGCGGATCCGGGGAAGGTCTTTTTCCGTCACCGGGAAAACCACCTTGACGGTCGACTCGTCGGTAATGCTCACGATGGGCATGCCTGGTGCGGCCAACGTTCCGGGGTCCACATGGCGACCGGCAACCACCCCGCCGGCCGGTGCCCGGATCGTGTGGTTTTCGCTTTGCACCATCAACTGGTTGATCACTGCCCGGGCACGATTGACCTGGGCGTCGGCCAGCCGGAGGGCCTGCTGGGTGGCCGTGAATTCAGCCTGGATATGATCCACCTGCTGGCGGGCCACAGCTTTTTCGGCCAACAGGTTTTCAAGGCGCTGGCGATCCTTTTTCAATACGTCCAGCTTGGCCCGGGCCTGGGCCCGGCCAGCCGCGGCCGCCGCCCGTCCGGCCCGGGCTTCGGCCAGCCGGGCATCAATCACATCGCGCTGGAGCGTGGCGACGATATCGCCCTTTTGGACGCGATCGCCTTTTTCCACGGTGATGGTCTCGATGATCTGTCCGGGGACCTTGGAAAACACATGCACTGATACCGCCGGCTGAATGTTGCCGATAAGCGCCAGCCGATCTGCCAGCGTTTGCTCGTGAACCTGAATTACCGCCACGGGGACGGCAGTCGCCTCCTGGGGCGTCGTTTTTCGGGGATTCAGCAGCTTAAATGCATTGAAGCCGGTGAAGGCGGTGAATCCAATGATCACGACAATGGCCCATACCCGCCCTGTTTTTCGGTTTTCGGTTGGTGATGATTGCATGATTGGGTATTCCTCATAAGCAATAATGAATACAAAAATCGGACAACCGGGTCCTTTATGGGGCAACCGGCTCCAACCGTCGGCCCACGGCCCGCTCCAGTTCGGCCATGGCCGAGTGGCAGCCATAGCCGGCAACGAAATAGTTCGTCTTCGCTTGGGTCAATCGTGTGGTTGCATCCAGCACATCCGTGGAGGTGGCCATCTGCTGGACATAGCGCAGGTTGACGATACGTAAGTTCTCTTGGGCCTGGATCAGGGCGGCATCCGCCGTGCCGACATTTTGCCGGGCCACCTGCAGGCGGGTGTAGGCATCCTTGACCTCCAGTTGCATGGCCTTGCCAACCGACTTGATCTTTTCTTCCAAGGCGCGTTGATCGTGGCGGACCCGGGCCTCTTCGGCGCGGGTCTTGCCCCATTCAAAAAAGGTCCACTGGGCTTGAAGCCCCACGATGGCGTTGTGCTGATTATCGTAATCGTTTTGGGTGGCCGCCCAGTCGTCTCCCCGCTGCCGGTATTGCCCGACCAGGGCAACGGTCGGGTAATTGCCGCTGCGGGCCAGCACACGTCCCAGTTCCAACTGCTGCCGGGCCAGGTCCAGGGCTTTTAGTTCCGGTCGATCCTCAAGTACCGCATCGAGTAGAGCAGTCAGATCAGGCGTCGGCCCACTGGCGTGCGGATCGATTTCCGCCACCTGCGTGGCATGGTCAATAGCCAGATCGAGTACGCTGTTGAGAGCCGAAATGGCCATCTGACACTGCGCCGCCTGGGCCACGCGCTGCTGTGCGGCATCGGCCAGGGCCACGTTGGCCTGGAGTTGATCGTGGTAAGGAATCATGCCCTGTTGATAAAGATGACCGGCATTGCGGGCATGGGCACGGATGCTCTTTTCCGCCTGCTGGGCCACGGTGAGTATTTTTTGGGCCAGCAGAACATGGATATAGGCCAGCTTGGCCTGCTTGGTCACATCCTGTACGGCAATGATGCTCTCTATTTGGCGGGTTTTGACACCCAGGGCGGCTATTTTCAAACGGGTGGACAGGGCAAAGCCGGTGAAAAGCGGTTGGGTGAGGGTCAGGTTCCAGGTGGTCAGGTTTTTGTCGGATATGGTTTTTTGATGGCTTTGGGTGCCGGTGATGATACCCAAATTGGGATCCACGGTGTAGGCATCCACCCACATAAAGGGTTGGTCCCTGAACCGGGTGTACGTGTATTCAGCCGCTGCTTTGGGTAACAGGTCGGCTCTGGCACTGTCGCGGCCGGCTTCGGCGGCAAGGGATTTCTGCAAGGCCGATTTGATCAGGCGATTGTTGGTGATGGCCAGCGTCACGGCCTGGTCCATGGTCAATGGATCAGGTGGCGGCGGTTGGGCGCTGCCTGGGGAAAAGGCCAACAGGCAGACGAGCAAAGCGAGAATCGATAAACAGGGCCGTGTGATCAACTTAGCCATCGCTTTCACCCTTTTTGATTAAAATACCATTAAAAAACCGGCGGTATGTCGCCTGAAGATCCTCTGGCTGCCGGTCGGGATCTTCCAGGGCAGCCATCACCAGGGCGTTGGTCATGCCGTCCAGGGCCACGGCATACAAATAGGGGTCCCCATCCACGAAAATTCCCTTTGACATCCCCCCAGCGAACAGACGGCCGGCGATCTGAAGCAACCCATCATACTGGGCGCGAATCTCCTGGGTCAGGCTGGCGCGCAGGGAGAACCCGGCGGTGGTGGTTTCAGATAGGTACAGGCGAATGATCGCACTGTTTTTCAGAAACAAGTCGAATTTTTTGGCGTGGGCCTGTTGAAGCAGGGTCAACTCATCGGCATCCTGATTGAACACGCCCAGGATTTCATTGTGCAGCTCGTCGGCCTTTTCGCGGATCAGGGCCTGGTAAAGGTCCTCTTTGTTGGCAAAAAAAGTGTAGAGCTTGCCCACCGAGAATTCAGCGGCCTGGGCGATCTGCTGCATGGTCACATGGTGGAACCCGTTTTCAGCAAACAGATGCAAGGCCGCCTCCAAAATTTCCTCCCGATGGCGGGCGTAACGTCTTTCTTTACGTGTCATTTCAGAATTTTGCATGCTTTTCTTAAAAAATTTGAATATAACGTCGAAATTTGAATATATCTTCATATTTAGAAGTAACACTCGTATTTCGGATTTGTCAATTCAAAACAAAAGGGCGGTGATGGAGGCGCAATAGCTAGCGCATCACAGGCGGATCAGGAATTTTGGTGAAGGGGAAAAAAAGAGACCGGGAGGCTAAGGATGGAGCATGAAATCAACCCTCATGAAAATCGGAATAGCTATGGGCATCGGAGAAGGCCGCCATTGCGGCGGCAATCGATACCCATAGCGATTCCCACAAGAAAGAACGATCAGGGGGCGGCGTAGGTGGCCAGGATGCTGCCCGTGCGGGTTTCCAGCTCGATCCAGGCCTGGCGAAGCGCCACCAGGGCCTGGGCCAGATTGCCCTGAGCGGTGGTCAGATCCTTTTGCGCTTCGTTGAGGCGAACCAGTGACCCCTGGCCGGCGTTGTATTCCTTTTCCACCAGATCGCGGGTACGCTGCACCAGATCCACATTTTCACGCTGCAGGGTCACCTGGGTCTGGGCCGTGGCTACAAGGGCTGCCGAACTGCGAATATCCGAAGCGGTTGATAGAATCAATTCTTCCAGATTTTTTTCCAGCTCCACCTTTTGATGGCGGGCCTCGCTGACCTTGGCCTTGGTGTATCCGCCGGAAAACAGATTGTAGGAAAGGCCCAGCGCAACGCGGTTGCCGAAGTCATCCTGGCCAAAATGGATGTCGCCGCTGCGTTCACCCTCCACGCTGCCCGACACCACCACCGAGGGGTAATAGTCAGCCTGGGCCACCTTGATCTGGGCCTCGGTCTGCTTGATGCCCCACTGGACCTGCTTAATATCGGGCCGGCGATCCATGGCATTGGTGATCAATTGGTTCACCTGTGGGGTGGACAATTCAGTGGCGGTTTCAGGGGCAAGGCGGGCCAGTTCGACGTGATCGGGCAGCCGGGCATCGGAAAGCCCCATCAGGGCGGCCAAGCCGAACAATGTGATTTTGTACTGGTATTCTTCATTGATCCGTTTGGTCTTGGCCTGATTTCCCCGTACCTGAAAGTTGAGCACATCGCTCAGCGACCCGGTGCCCACCCGCTGGCGGGCCTTTGCATCGTTCAGCTGGCGCTGGTTGAAGGCTTCGTCGGCCTTGGCGATGGCGATGTTCTCCAGGGCCAGTTGGGCGGAAAAATAGGATTGGGCTACGGAGGATATCAAGAGCCGCTGGGCGTCCTTCAATGCGGCCGTACTGTTTTTCTCTCCATAGCGGGCGGCCAGATTGGAAAATTTGCGTTCAAATCCGTTAAACAGAATCCAGGACGCCGTCAAATCCGCATTATAGTAGTCATCCGGGTTGTCGATGGTGGCATTGGGATTAAAATAGCGGACGGTGGCCATATTTTCTTCGTAGGTATTTGTCGACATTTCCACCCGCGCCGCAGAGGCGTTGGCATCCAGGCTTGGCCAATAGGTGGACCGGGCCTGGTCCACCTGGGCCTTGGCCTGATTGACCCGGGCCACGGCGGCCATGAGACCGGGATTGCCGGAAAGGGCGATGGCCACGGTGGTGTCCAGATCCAGGGTTTCAATGGTTGCCCAATCAACGGCCGAACCGCTTTCCATGCTGTCTTTTGCGGAAGACGCCTTTGTTTGGGTCTCCTGGGCAAGGATTGCCGGGGGGCAAGCCATGCTCAACCAAAAAAAAGAAACGACCAACCATGCACTGCATCTTTTCATATTTTCACTTACTCCTCACATCGTATTGTTGAAGATAGGCACTTTGACTGTTTAGGATGAAAATACGCCACATGCAACCCCGACAAGGGCTTTCCCAATTCAAAAAAATCGACAAGCTTACAGCAAGGGGCATCAATTACAGACATCCACGGACGGCAGTGCCGGCCGGTCGCCAGGCTCCTCCGCCAATGGATGATTGTACCGGCTGCGGGCCGGTTCGACATCCAGGCGTTTGGGCCAGTTGCCGTAACGGATGCGATACACCAAAAGGCGCAGATCACTGAGAATGGCCAGCAAGCTGGGGATCAGGACCAGGGTGAGCATGGTGGCGAAGACCACCCCGGCGGCAATGGAAAGGGCCATGGGAATCAGAAACTTGGCCTGAAAGTCGGTTTCCAGGATCAATGGCGCCAGGCCACCCACGGTACTCAAGGTGGTCAGGAAAATGGCCCTGAAGCGTCGCATGCCACCGTGTAAAATAGCGTCGAAGAATGGCATTCCGCAAGCCATGTTTTCGTTGATGCGTTCAATGAGCACGATGGCGTCATTGACCACCACCCCGGTCAGGGCCACCATGCCGAACATGCTCATCATGGACAGGTCATACCCCAGCACCAGGTGGCCGATGATTGCACCGATAATTCCAAAGGGCACGGTAAACAGGATGATAAACGGCTGGGCGTAGGATCGGAATATGGTGGCGATGATGATAAAGATGCCGAGCACGGCCAGGGGAAAACCGATCTCAAGACTGCCCAGGGATTCGCGCATTTTTTTTTGTTCTCCCTGAAGGGCGACGAACAGACTAGGATATTGTTTTTTCAGCTCCGGAAAATAGTGGGCCGACAGCTCGGCGAAAATTTCGTTGGCGTTGGCCCGCTTGGTGTCCACGCCGGCGCTCACTGCCACCCGGCGCATGCCGTCGGTGCGGGTGATGGTTGAGTAACCGGGGGCAAAGGTGACGTCGGCCACGGACATGAGCGGGACTTCGAAACCGCGGGCGGTACGAATGCGTACCTGTTCCAGGTCCGAGATCCGGCTGCGTTCGTCGGCGGTGTAACGTACCTTTACCCGTACGTCATCGCGGCCGCGTTGCAAACGCAAGGCTTCATCGCCATAATATCCGGCATAGACCTGCCGGGCCAGGTCCTCCACGGTCAGTCCCAGAGGGCGGGCTTCGGGTTTCAAACGCAGGCGCATCTCGTTTTTGCCCGGTGAAAAGTCGCTGCGAATCTGATAAACACCGTCAAATTGCCGGAGCCGGTCCATCAGATCATCAGCCGCAGCCAGAATCACGTTCATGTCCTGGCCCTGCAGCCATACTTCTATGGGATCACCCGGCGGGCCGGCTTCCATGCCGGCAAAGGTCAGGGATTTAATTCCCGGCAAAGTCCCGATTTCTTTTTCCCACTGAACCATCAGGTCCTCGGAATGGATGCCGCGCAGCTCGGAATCGAGCAGAATCGCCTGCACCGATCCGTAGTTGGGGCCGATATCAGGTATATCACTAAGGGTCTGGCCCACCAGGGTCAGCCGATCCTTGACCAGGGGGTCGCCGCTGCGGGTCGGATTGTTTTTTTCCAGGCGCAGCAGGGCGGCTTCTATCTGGGCGATGGCGCGCCGGGTAACATCCGGCGGCGTACCGCTGGGAAATTCCGCGGTGGCGGTCATGATAAAGCCGTCCATTTTGGAAAAAACCTCGAACTTGATGATACCGCTTCGCACCAGTCCAATGGTGAGCAGCAGGACAGCTATGGCGGTGGCCAGTGAAATGTAACGCCAGTGCAGCGCCTGGCTCAAAAAGGGTAGATAAACGCGGGCGACGAATTGCTCCATCCACCGGGCGGTGGTGATTTGGACCTGGGACAGTCGCTTAAACAGTCGATGCCCTTTGGCCGTGGACCGGTTGGGATCAGGCAGGTGGCTCAAATGGGCCGGAAGCAGGAACAGGCATTCCACCAATGAAACCACTAGGCAGGCAATGACCACGGCCGGCAGGATGGAAATAAATTTACCCATGATCCCGCCTACATAAAACAGGGGCACGAATGCCACAACGGTGGTTAATACCGCAGCCACCACCGGCATGCCCACTTCGCTGACCCCATCGATGGCAGCCTTTAAGGCGGGCTTGCCCTGCTTGCGATGCACATAGATGGCTTCTCCCACCACGATGGCGTCGTCCACCACAATCCCTAAGACCATGATCAGTCCGAAAAGGGAGATCATGTTGATGGTACCGCCCATTGCCCAGAGAATTACCAATGCGCCGGCAATGGAAATGGGAATTCCCATGCCCGCCCAAAAAGAGAGGCGGGTGTTGAGAAAACACCATAGCAGCAAAAAAACGATGCAAAGACCGATGATGCCGTTTTTCAGTAGCAGATCGATGCGTGAGCGTAGCATTTCGGTATTGTCATACAGCATTTGGATATTGGTACCGTCGGGCACTTGCTCCTGTTTGTCCGCAATATATGTGTTGACGGTTTTGGATATTTTCAGGGCATCCTCTTCGGGCGTTTTATAGACCAGCAGAAGCACCGCCGGTTCACCGTTGATGCTGGCTTTGATGGGATCCTCGGCAAAACCGTCGTTGATTCTGGCCAGCCGGTCCAGCGTGATCACGTCGCCTTCCGGCGTGGCCAGGACAATGATGGAGGCCAGTTCCTCACCGGTGTATTTCCTGCCCATGGTGCGTACCCGGATTTCCTCCTCACGGGTACGGATGGTTCCACCGGCCAGGTTCAGGCTGCTGCGGCGCACGGCGGACGCCACTTCGTCGAAAGAAATCTCGTACTGGCGCAGCCGTTCTTCAGACACTTCGATGGCAATCTCGTAATCGCGGGCACCGAACGTGGCTACCTGGGAGATGTTGGGCAGTTGCTGGATTTCATCTTTTATGGTTTCAGACCACTCCTTGATGCGCCGTTCAGACATGTCGCCGGACAGATAAAGCAGGGACACCAGATCCTTGAGCAAAAGCTCGTTGATGACCGGTTTTTCCGTATCCACCGGAAAGGTGGAGATGGCGTTGATCTTGGTGCGTACCCGATCGAGCACCTCGTCTATATCGTAATCTTCCTGGACTTCGATATTGGCCGTACCCAGGCTCTCGGCGGACTGGGTGGTGTATTGCTTGATCCCCTCAAGGCCCTCGATGGCCTCTTCGATCTTACGGCTGATGCCTTCTTCCACCTCCTCTGGATCGGCTCCGGGATAGGGTACCGAAATGGTGATCATGTCCAGGGAAAACTCCGGAAATGTCTCACGGATCATGTTGGCCGTGGCGATGTAGCCGGCAATGAAGACCAGCACCAGCACGATATTGGCGAACACGGTGTTGCGGGCAAAGGCGGCAAGTGTCTGTTTCATGAGGCAGACTCCTTTTTAGCGACGGGCGGTTTTCCAGCAGGTTGTTTTCCAATGGCGTCGACGAATTTCAGCAGGCTGTTTTCCAAAGGATCGATGAGCCGGGTGACAATCACCGTATCGCCCGATTTGATGCCCCATCCCACATACACATACTCGCCTTGGCTGCGTACCACGTCGACCATGACGGTTTTGAGCCGCTTGTCGGCATCGGCCAGGTAGACCTTGTTTTCAAAGGTGACCGCCTGGCGGGGCAGACGGACGACCTGCGTTAAGGTCCGCCCGGGAATCTCCACCGCACAGAACATGCCTTCGACCAAGGGCAGCGTCTGGTCACCGCCGGTGGCCGCGCCCGCTGTGATCCTTACGGCCACGGTAA
>Ga0272444_10000691_pt1 | contig 34877 bp, 19 predicted proteins | sample SSMForm13_FD_201033 | JGI IMG/M metagenome (GOLD analysis project Ga0272444, IMG submission 201033) | Marine sediment archaeal communities from Little Sippewissett salt marsh, Falmouth, MA, United States - SSM-Form-13 | ecosystem: Environmental > Aquatic > Marine > Wetlands > Sediment ...
GCCGCCGGCCAGAACATCATTCCCGGCCGCGCCGCAGATATAGTCGTTGTCATTGCCGCCGAGTATGGTGTCGTTTCCGGGGCCTCCGTCCAGGAGGTCGCGCCCGGCCTGCCCGTATATGGTGTCATCGCCCCCGAGGCCCTGGATGTGGTTATCATTGTCGTCGCCGATAATCTCGTCGTTCAGCTCCGTTCCCGAGATGAGAACGATGGCGTCAGGGGGGCCGGCCTTCTCGCCGGCGCCTGGGAGGGCTCCCGCTGCCCGGTCGGCCGGCCGCTCCCAGCGCTGCTCGCGCGTGTCAGCGCGCTCTGCCAGGGCGGATGAGGAAAAAGCGAACACAAACAAGACCAGACAGACTGATGCTGTGATTTTCATTTGCCCCCTCGCTGATTGAAAGTGAACTTCGCGGGGGCATTATACCATATGGGTAACGGCAAAGTCAATCAATGCGAGGGCCGCCGCGGCCCCGAGGCTATGGAGCGCCGCTCGCGGGGCCCTTCTGAAGCACGTAGTAGTATTGCGTAAGCTCGGGCTGCAGCGAGCCCAGGCTGGCAACCCGAAAGAAGACATTGATCAGTTTCATCACAACGTCGACCGATGCGCTCTTTTTTCCCATCACGTCCACTGAGTCGCCCCGGCCGGACATGCTCTCGTGGAGGATTGTGAGGCCGTTTTCAGCCGCTGACTTTCGGATTGCCGCCGGCGTCATGGCCCAGCTGAGGCAGGTCGGAAACGGAGGGTTGCCCTCGGTGCCGGCCTCTTTCCAGCCGCGTATGTTCCGGTAGTACCATAGATGGAATGAGAAGGGCGTGAACTTGGTGATTATGCCCTTCGAAGACAGCGGATTGGGCGCGGAGAGGACTATCAGGCCCCCCTCCCGAATCGCTCCTGCGAATCTGGCCAGCGCGGCTTCGGGCCGCTCAACATGCTCGAGTACGTCCCAGCAGACGACGGCGTCGAAACGCGCCTCCGGCAGGTCATAAGTCTGGATATCGCCGTGGATTCTCTCATGCAGACCGGTGTTTCTCTCGAGCTGCCCCGCCGAGATATCTATGCCCACGATATGGGCGCCGGCTGCGAACTTAACGTGGCTCAGTGAGCCGCAGCCGGCCTCCAGAACGACCGGCGACTCTTTGCCGGCCAACGCCGAGTCAACCACCTGCTGGATCTTGTCGCGCTCAGTTTGCATAGTCAGCGGAGTATACAGTCGCTCAGCTGGATTGGCAAGTCAAATGTCCCGGCCGCTTATTCGTGGAGTTTGCCCCACTCCTCCATGAGATACTCGAGGTCATCCTGGGCGCGCTTGTAGTCATCCCCGAGGCGGGCGACTTCCATGCGGTCCGACGGCGGGTCGGCCAGGAGCCGAGTGAGGCCGGCCAGCTTCTCTTCGACGTCGGCGATCTTGTTCTCGAGCTCGGCCAGGCGCGCGCTCCGGCGGCGCTCCCGCGCCAGCTCCCGGTTTTTGGCTGCGCGCGCTTTCTTAAACTCCTCGGCCCCGGTCGGGACGGTCTTCTCCTCTTCCGCTTCCTCAGCGGCCCTCTTCTCTTCCCGGCCGCGATAGGCGCCGTAAGCTCCATCGAAGACCTTGAGGCAGCCTGCTTCGGTGTCGATTTCCCACACCTGCGTTGCGAGGGCGTCGATGAGGTAGCGGTCATGAGATACCAGTATCACCGTACCCTCGAACTCGGCGAGCACGCTCTGCAATACCTCCTGGGACGGGATGTCTAGGTGATTGGTGGGCTCATCCAGGAGGAGCACATTGGCGTGGCCCAGCGCCAGTTTGGCAAGGGCCAGACGCCCGCGCTCGCCCCCTGATAGAACGCTCACTTTCTTGAAGACGTCGTCCTCTCTGAAGAGATATCGTGCGAGATAGGCCCGCGTCTCGCCCTGCATCATGTGGGGCGCCAGAGATTGGATTTCCTCCATCAGCGTATTGGCAGCGTTCAGGCCCTCGTGGGCCTGGGCGAAGTAGCCGACGTCGAGGTTCGCTCCGAGTTCGACCTCGCCCGCAAGGGGGTTGAGCTTCTTAAGTATGGTTTTGAGGAAGGTGGTCTTCCCGGCGCCGTTGGGGCCGATGAGGGCGGCGCAGCCCTGGCGGTGAAGCGTAATGTCGGGCGCGGTGAAGAGGGAGTTACCCGGGTAGCCCACTTCGAGTCCCCGTGTGCGTAGCACTATGTTGCCGCCCCGCTTTCGGGTGCGCAGCCTCAGCTTGAGTTCCTTGGGGCGGACGATGGGATTGGTAAGGGCCGCGAGGCGCCGCTGGGCCTCGTCCGGGCCCATGACGCTAGTCTGTATCTGGACCTCGCCGGTTATCTTAAGCCACGACTTTCCCTTCATGCCCTCGACGCCTATCTGCTCGATGGCCTGGAGCTGGCGGCTCAGGCGCTTGAGGCGTCCCCTGGCCTGGGCCACGTTCTGGGCGTCGATGTTGCGCCTGATGTAATCCATGTCCTTCCACAGGCGCTCCTTCTCGGCCTCGAACTCTTTGGACCGGAGGTCCCAGCGCTCCTGCCGCTGCGTGAGATAATGGCTGTAGTTGCCGCGATAGGTCTCGATGGAGCCCCGGTTCATCTCCCAGGTATTGTTGCAGACCTTGTCGAGAAGATAGCGGTCATGGCTCACGACGAGCACCGCGCCGTCCCAGTCCTTTATGTAGCCCTCGAGCCACTCGATGGCCGCGGTGTCGAGATGATTGGTGGGCTCATCGAGAATCAAGAGCCCGGGGCTCTCGAGCAGGAGCCGACCCAGTAGCGCACGCGTCCGCTGCCCGCCGGAAAGCTGGGCGAGAGGCATGTGATACTCCTCGGGCGCGAAGCCGAGGCCGGCTAGCACTTGCCTGGCCGTCCGCTCATAAATGTATCCGCCTTCGTGTTCGAAGCGCGTCTGCAAGTCTCCGTAGCGGGCCAGCATCTCCTCGGAAGTCTCATCCGGGGACGCGGCCATCTCGGTCTCGAGCCGATTCAAGTCTTGCTGCATGGCGCGGACATGGGCGAAGGGAACGAGGCACTCTTCCCAGAGCGTGTTTTCAGACTCGTACACCGACTCCTGCGGCAGGTAGCCCATGGTGAGGCCCTTGGCCAGCTGCACGCTTCCGACCGACGGGATTTCTTCACCCGCTATCACGCGCAGAAGCGTGGTCTTCCCCACGCCGTTCGGCCCCACGATGGCGATGCGCGCACCATGCGGTATACTGAGGGAGAAGCCGGCGAAGATGTCGAGATCGCCGAAAGACTTCCCGAGGTTTTTTGTGGTTACGATTGACATAGCATTTCAACTTAACACGGAAGGCCGCAAATGTGCAACTTCCCGGGTGCCCGGCGGGTCTTGTAGGCAGGCGCCCTGTTCCGGGAACCGGGCGCGGCGGCCGGTGTCTAATGAAGCGGGACTGCAAATCCAAACATGCAGGCGAAGGCGGTACAGGGACCGGGAATCCAGACAACGAGCGGGAGGCGGGACCATGAACTCGAGACGCGATCACATCATTCTCATCACGACATTCCTGGCAACATTCACAGCGCTCCTCATGTGGGCGGGCGCCTCACTTCCGGAAGAGCCCGACGTCCCGGGGCCGCCGCCCGGGACCTACAAGGTGCACTCGGATGATGGCGAGATAGAGATACCCTTCGTCATCTTTCGGGATGACATTCTCATGTTGGCCCGGGTGAACGGCGTCCAGCTCCGCATGCTGCTCGATAATGGCTCCCTGTGGGACCAGCTTCTCTTTTTCGGAAGCCCGACCATAGACTCCATTGGTCTCGATTATGACTCCGAAATCCAGGTGGGCGGTTCGGGCGAGGACGATCCGGTTATGTCCGACATGGCCTCGGACGTAACCATACGCTTTTCCGAAATCGAGTTCTTCGGCCAGCCCGCCATAACCACGCCCTATTCGTCCGGCATAACATCGCTATGGGAGGGCTCGGACGGCCAGGTGAGCGCGGCCTTCTTCAAGCATTTCGTCGTCGACATCAACTTCGATGAAGGCGTGATCCGGCTCATACCCCCGGACGAGTTCACTTACGCGGGCGAGGGCGTGGAGATACCCATGACGCCCGCGTCCTTCGGCTCGTGGACTGTACCGGGGACGCTCGAGATGGATAGCGGCGAAGTGAAACAGGTGGACCTCATGCTGGACCTGGGCGACCTGCACGCATTGTCTCTCACAACAGGCCCGACTTACGGCATTGAGGTTCCCGATGAGGCGCTCGAGACTTCGCTGGGCTTCGGAGTGCAGGGCGAGATCAAAGGTCACCTGGGCCGGGTCAGAAGCGTTCTTGTCGGCGGCTACACCTTCGACAATGTCCTGGCGGGTTTTCAAGCCCCGGACGGCGACGGCAGAACCGATGACGACGCTTACATCGGCTTCGGGTTGCTCTCCCGCTTCAATGTCGTCTTCGACTATAACGGGAAGCGAATGTTCGTTGAGCCCAACCGCCGTTTCTCCGAACCCTTCGAATACAACATGTCGGGCATGATGATGAGGCCCGGTGCCGAAGGCGCATTCGTCGTGGTCAAGGTGTATCCCGGCTCGCCGGCCGACGAGGCCGGCCTCAAGCGCGGCGACCTCATAACGCATATCGACGGCGAACCCACCGCGGGCAGGAAGACCTGGGACTTCAGTCCCCTCTTTCTCGAAGAGGGCAGAACGCTCGACCTCGGGGTCTCAAGCGGCGGCGAGGCGCGCGTGGTGTCGATAGTCCTCAGGCGGATGATCTAGGGGGAAGCCGCTTCCCTTCCTCACCCGGTGCGGGGCCCCTGGCATGCCTGCCCTCGTTTTTACGGGCTATCCTTACCATAAAACATTGATAAAGTCCGCTTTGTCTGCTATACTCGCCTCGCTCTATCCGAGCACGTGCCTTTGAGCTGCAAACGGGGTTTTCTGCGAGAGAGAAAGGAGAACACCATGTCTTGCCGCACTATGCTGTTCTGGCTTCTCATCCTTACCTTCGCCGCGCCGGTACTGGCGCAGCCCGTCGTATACTCGCCCGGGGGAGCCACCCGAGCGCTGGACATGGACCCCTGGCAGATCGACTGCATCATCGACCCGGCCGTACGCTACGTGATGGCGCAGGCGACCTCGCAGGGGACAAATTACATAGACTACCTCATAGTCGGAATCAATATGGAGGACTCGGTTTGCACCGAGCTCCCCAACAAACTCATCGTCACGGGAATACCGGGCGCCCCTCCTCCGGGAATAGAGGCCTACACTCCGGGCGGGTGTTGGTGGGAAGGCAGTCCCATTCACTTCTATGACAGTGAGCTGAGCGGCATCGTCGAGGCGAGCCCCATGAATCCCATACCCGGAACCGGCGAGTGGCGCGTTTTCCTGGTTCCCCTCTACCCGACCTCCCTCCAGCCGTCCGCCGTGCCCAATATCGAGTTCTATTACATATTCGAAAGCGACGCCACCACGAGGAAAATACTCCCCTCGGTAAACGGCCTGATGGGTGGCACCATATCAAGCCAGCCGTCCGCGCTCGGTACGGCCCAGCAGGACACTTTCTTCTACTTCGAGGTGCCCTGGGACGCCGAGCCCGTGGACTCGCATAAGATGCACTTTCCCCAGTTCCCGGACACCTTCGGGATGGATATCGATTTCACCTTCCCGCTGGTGCTGGCCGATGATTGGACGTGCACCCAGAGCGGCCCCGCCGACCGCATCCGCTTCTGGTTCTCGGCAAGAGGCGATTGGTTCAACCCTTACGAGATGCTGCCCGAGATATACAATATACACCTCAGCGTTCACAGCAACATCCCCGACTATGATTACGAGGGGCCGCTTTTCAGCATGCCCGGCGATCTCCTCTGGGAAGCCGACTTCGCGGCGGACGCGCCCGAGGTCACCATTACCGAGTACGGGATGGGCCTGCAGGGCTGGTACCATCCCCCCACGGGCGAGTACGTGCCCGACGACCATGTCCAAATCTACGAATGCGCCATAGAGAACATAGACGACCCCTTCCTCCAGGAAGAGGGCGAAGTCTACTGGCTGGACATCTCAATCGAGACATCTTTCGAACCGCTCGGCTGGAAGACCTCGGACATGACGCGCTACCCGGCTGACTACAGGGGAAGGCGCTATATGGACGACGCTGTCTGGGCGGATTACTTCACGCCGGAGTGGACCAACATAACATACCCCGACGGCCCCCACGCGGGCGAGAGCCTCGACCTGGCTTTCCTCGTGGGTACCATGCCGCAGGTTTGCTGCGACGGCCACTGGGGCCCGGCAGAGTGGTGCGGCCAGGACTGTTACGTCGATGTCGGCTGCGTGGACATGACCCACGACTGCCACGTCAACCTCATGGACTACTTCCTGCTGACCCGGGACTTCAGTCTCACGGGGCCATGCCTGAGCGGCGACTTCAACGGCGACTATGTGGTTGACCTCTACGACATAGTGACTTTCACCACGCTTTACAATACCTGGGCCAGCCCGTGCACGCCGGCCGACGAGATTATCCTGGGCGGCCCGGCTGGCAAGCTTCATTTGAGTTTCAGCTCTGACCCCAACGACCTCGTGACGTATATGATCGCGCCCGCCATAGGCATGCATACTCTCTACGTCGTCGCGCGGGATCTGCCGAGCCCGCTGGGCGCGACCGAGTTCGGCATCCTGTCGAATCTTGATCCGGTGTTCCTGACCGGCTTCGTTCCGGCTCCGCCCTTCAACCTGGACATCGGTTCGGGCCTTGCGGACATCGTTGTGGGGGCTCCGGCCGAGGTGAGCGGCCCGGTTGTCGTCGGGTCAGTCGACTTCGTGTACATGGGTGACGAGAGGGTGAGCTTCGAACTCGTGCCCAACGCCAACTACGGGGGCTTGAGATGGATATCGCCTTCGAGCAATATCTATCATGACTGGGCCATGGCCTCGCCGGCATTCGTCTACATAAGTCATACGGCGGCTGTCGAGCCCGCCGATCTACCCGCGGAGTTCAAGCTTTACGCGAGCGCGCCCAACCCGTTTGAGAGGACGACGGCCATACGCTACGACCTTCCCGCCGATGAGCGCGTGAAGCTCACGGTTTACGATGTGACGGGCAAGGTGGTGCGTACGCTGGTGGACCTCCCCCGGCAGGCGGCCGGGCGCCACAGCGCCAGCTGGGATGGCCGCGACGCCGCCGGCGCGCAGGCGGCCCCGGGAGTTTATTTCTACAGGCTGGAGACCGAGAGGCAGTCGGCCACCCAGCGCATGACGCTCCTGCGATAAGCACGCGCACAAAGGGGCTTTCGGGTTTTCGCACCCGGAAGCCCCTCTCTCTATCCGACTGGCCCCTAGGGGCCGCATCGTAAGTCCCGGCTAAGGGTCGGGGAACTCGAACTCCTCAACGTATATAAGATGCAACTTGATGCATGTCTCCCAGTCGAAGACTATACGGTCCGACGAAGTCGGCTCGGGCGTCGTCGTACCGTTTTCGACCGTGAACCTGAGAATCGGCAAAGCCCCGCCGAGGAAGTCCTCGAGCGCCGTGTTGAGAAGATCGACGCCGTCCCCGTGGAGCTCCGCCCATATCTGATTGTCCAGGGCCTCCGATAGCGGCTGGCTCGTGTACTTAAGAAGTGTATCGGGATCGGCTATACCGCCGACACGCTCCACGAATACGGCCCCGGAAACCGTCCAGTCGTGGCTATGCTCAAAATCGGTTACCTCGTAAGACCCTCCCATCACGAAGGCCTGAGCGATGTCGTCCCGGTCGAACCCGTTGTCATTTAAGATGTCCAGGATCTCCTGGCCGTAGGCGAGGATGGATTCCGATGAGAAGTCGCCCGTCGCGTGGTCTTCCTCGAACCCGGCGCATGTTTCTCCGCTGAAAACCATCTCGACGACCTTCTCCTCGAGCAGGCAGCCGCCGGCGGTTATGACAACGCAGAAGAGAGCCACCAGGCCGAGCACTTTCGGTAATGCTTTCATTTTATCATGCCTCCCTATCATGGCTCAGTTGCCGAATATGAGACCGGCCGTGAACGTGCTTCTGCCGGTGAAACCGTAGTCGATGTATCCGCCGATATAGTAGATCCTGAACAGGGCGCCGATCGTAAGATGAATATTGGTGCTCCTGTCCAGATTGAGGTTGATGTTCTGCGGCTCTCCCGAGGCCTCGCTTTCATAGGCGACTTCCATGGAGTGGGTGTCCACCGAGAGACCGCCATAGGGTTCGACGTACATCATGGGCTTGCCGAATTGTCTGCTCCCCTGGGCGCCGATCGTGAAAGCGCTGCCCTTGATGAGATCGCTGCCGGACTTATTCTCGCCGATCTTGTAGGTCTGCCAGAAGAAGCCGGCCGAGAGTTCGAGGGGAAGCTCGCTCTTAAGGTATTGCGAGATGCTGTGCTGGAGGCCGAAACCGAAGAGGCTGATCTTGCTGAGCTCGTCGTCGCCGATGTCGGCCGAGAGGAATCGAAGGATGGCCTCGGTGCCGTACAGCCTGCCGATGCGGAGCTGCAGCGACGCCATGGGTACAGAAGTGAGATCGAGGCCACCCGGGAAGGCGAACTGCGTGCTCCCCGAACCGTCGACTATTACGGCGTCCGACGGCCCGACCACCGTGGGAGCATCGGCAGTCTGCTCCGGAAAGAAGCCCTCCTCGGTAGCCGCTCTGAAAGTCCGGTCATCATCCCCTACCTTGGTCATCATGACAGGCACTTCCAGGCTCAGGCGGAAGCCCGATACCGGGATGCGGGCGGACCTGAATATTCCGGAGTTCAGGTCGACCCCGATGAGGTCGGCCAGGGGCTGCATGTACCCCGTGGCGTTCTTCTCGGAGTAAACCGACAGATTGTCTTCGAGCTCACCGCCGCCCGCGGGCACGGCCAGCAGCAAGACGGCCGGCAAGAGAGCGCCGGCGAGCAGCAAACGCTTGAAAACCACCACGATGCGCACCTCCTTGTGTATGCCCCGAATCACGAAGGACCGATACCTATATTAGCGAAAGGCGGCCGCGGCGTAAAGTCGAATAGTAGCTACTCCTCTATGCGCGAGTTGATGATCATGAAGCCGATCTGCATGCCGATGTCCCCTGGGTCTTCCCATTCGCCGTCGGTGTCGTAGCGCTGGACGAGGACGAGTTTGAGGCCGGGGACGACGATCATGGCGTGGATGCCGACACCCGTGTGATAAAACCCCGGGGCGCCCACCATGTCGGCCATGGCCGAACCCGCAGGGAATACATACCACATGTAGCCGTAGCCTATGCCGCTGGGCTCATCGTAAACGGAGTACTTCGTGGTGCTCTCGGCGATCCAGCCTGCCGGCACGATCTCGCGGTCTTTCCACATGCCGCCCTTCTGGTAGAGTGCGCCGAATCGTGCCATGTCGCGGGCGCTCATCCGGAAGTGGTAAGCGGGGTACATGGACTTTTCGGGTTCGAACTGGTAGTAGCACGAATCGACGCTAAAGTCCTCCATGCCAATGGGATCGGCTATTCGCCTCTTAAACTCCTCGAAGATTGCTGTCCCCGTCTCCTGCTCGAATATGGCGCCCAGGGCGTTAAAGTCCCAGTTATTATAATAGAAGAAAGTGCCGGGGGCGTGGCTCCCGCGTTCGGGCCGCGTGTCTATCATGATCTGGGCCTCGGCCGCGGCCTCGTGATAGACCCCCGAACGCGACTTTAGAAGGTCCCTCACGCGGGCCCCCTTCTCGGCTGTGGTGAGGCTCGGAGGAATGTCGTCGATTTGGAGGTCCCCGAGCGTGTCGTCGAGGTCAATGTGGCCCTCCTCCACATGCATGCCGTAGAGGGCGCAGAGGAAAGGTTTCCTGATGGAATGGCATTGGAAGTTGCGGCTGACATCGCCCCAGGAGAAGAAGACCTTGCCGTCATATAGGGCCATCATGGCGGCATAGCCGCTGGCCTCGGCCGCCTCCTCCACCTCTTCGAGAGCTTCAGACGAGTAGCCCACAGACTCGGGGGTCACGTACTCCAGGGCATTGTCTTCCGTGCCTGTAGAGGTGGGGCTGTCCGAGCAGCTTGACAGGACGTATCCGGCGAGGAGACAAAGCGCCAGCGCTACGCGAACTGAGTACATATGTTTGATGCTATTTCCAGGCGGCATCCTCTCTCCCTGTTATATACTCCTACCTACGACACTTGCCCACCCATGTCAATGCCCATACTCGTTCGGGAATCCGGCATGCGCGCCAAGCGAAACCCCCGGCGTTTCCGCCGGGGGTCAGCTATTTCACTTCATGCAGCTCTGAACGTTACTTCAGAAGCAGCATCTTCATGCTTCTCGTCTCGCTCTCGGCGTTCAGGCGGTAGAAGTATACGCCTGACGGGAGTTCATTGCCCTTGCTGTCGGTACCCGCCCAGACAGCCGACTGAGGCCCGGCAGCCTGAGGCGTGTCCACGAGCACACTCACTAGGCGGCCCTCAACATCGAACACCTCGAGCTTGACGTGGCCCGCACTGGGAAGCGCATACCTGATGGTCGTCGTCCCCGCGAACGGGTTGGGCACGTTCTGGAAGAGCCCGAGGCCCTCGGGAGCCTTATCGTCCGAAGGCACCTTGCTCGTCGGGTCGGTAATGAGCCTGAAGGCAAGATCGATAGACTCGCCGGCCATGTTGTGACCCGGCGGGTATCTGAGCTCGAACCAGGGACCTAAGTATGGCTCTATGCCGTCGCCCCAGACGCCGTCGTCGTTCCAGTGGTCGAGCGACGTTTTCCACCCGAATGTGGCGTAGGGGTCATGCGGCGTGGCCTGCACGTCGAGCCAGTACACCCTGGGCGCATTGCGCGATCCGGCCTGGAAGAAGGCTTCTTCGGCTGGAATCTGGAAATGGTAATACCAGCACGTGAAGTCCGCCGGCCAGGAGTAGGAGTTGTCCGGCGGGAAGAACCAGCCTTCCTGCAGGTTGTCCGCGTGTATCCCGTAATCGAACTCGCCCGCGGCGAAGCGGCGCCACCACATCGGGTCGGCCGGCATGCTGTAGCCTGTCGGGCTCTCGTCGGCCGGGATATCCTGATGGAAGCTCAGGGTGAAGTCCACGGCACCAGGGTCTTCGTACCACGGGATGTAGTCATCGAGCCAGGAGCCCCAGATCACGATGTCCACTATCCTGCCGGGCTCGGTGCACTCGAAGTCATCGGCGAGGATAAGAGGCTCGGTGCAGTGGACGTCCATGCCTGTGACCGAAAGGTCGGGGCGCTGGAGCCACTTGGAAACCTCTTCCACTATTTCTACCAGGTGATCTTCAACCTCGCCGTCAGGAGCGCTGCCGGTCGGGCTCATGCCCGCCATGGTGCTGACGCGCCAGCGCGAGAAGGTTATGCCCGGCAGAGAACTGGCCGGCGGCGTAACCGGAACCACATATCCGCCCGGAGCGTGGAGGCCCGATATGACCTGCTCGGAAGCCTCCCACTGGTGGTTACCGTTGAAATCAATCCAGCCCTCGACATAGGCGTTTACTCCGCCGCGCACCTCATAGGTTATGTTGCCTGTCTGGCCGATGGTGAGCACCGGAATCTGCACTCCGTCCTCGTCATCGTTCGGAAGACCCGTCAGGATGTCGAGGTCATCACCGAGCGCGTTAGGTTCCTGCTGGCCGTCCGGATCAGGGTCCGGGCTGTCGGTAACGTCTCCAAGCCAGGGCCCGCCGATGACATGATTGGCGCCGCTCGCCGCCATCGTGGTCGGGTAGCCGGTGCCGTCCGGATACTCAGGCGCGTCGCCCCAGTCGAGATCCTGCTGCTCCTCGCCCACTATGACGAAGGCGAGGTCGATGGACTGCCCGTACATCTCGTGGCCCGGCGGGTAACGGAGCTCTTCCCATAGGCCGGTATAGGGCTCGTCCCCCTGCCCCCAGCAGGCGTCATCATTCCAGTGGTCCAACGATGTCTTCCAGCCGAAATAGGCTTCCTCTCCCCAGGGGAAGGCCTTGACGTCCAGCCAGTAAACCTGCGGCACTTCGGGCGTTCCCTCCTGGTAGAAGGCGCCATCCGGGAAGGGGAAGTTGTACTGCCATATGACCTGGTCGGCTGGGAAAATGTAGTCCTCCGGCGGGTTGAGCCAGCCCTCGGCGACGCCCTGCGTCCACACGCGCGCCGTGTAGTCACCCGGTTCGAACACCCGGTACATGATCGTCTGGCCGGGCATACTGTATCCGGTCGTACTCTCCGTGTCCGGAATATCCACGTGGAAACTCAAGACAAACGTGCACATATCGGGTGCACCCGCAGGCAGGAAGTCATCGTACCACGATCCCCAGATATGAACGTCCGTGATGAGCCCCGGCTCGGTGCACAGGAAGTCGTCGGCCAGGAGGTACTCGTAAGAGGCGTTGACATCGATTCCCCAGTCCGACTCGTCGGGCATCTGCACCCACTTGGCCGGCATGGAAGGGTCCCAGTCGGCGAGCGCCGCGGGCGCTACAACGAACAGGGATACTGCAAGCATGAGAAAGACATATTTCACCACAATAGCCTCCTTTCTTACGGCAGTTTAAAACTGGTCATTTTAAGCCCCACTGCTTCTATGCAGCCGGTGGCATTATAGCACAGGTCGGTTGCGATTTCAATCATGGATACGAGAGAAGTTGGGAACAGGAAGAGAGACCTGGCCGGGCTCAGCTCTGGGCGTGGAGCTCGCCGGCGAAGGGCTTCTGCATCAGCGAAGTTACCCGCGCCAGGTCGTCGGTCTGGCCGAGAACCCACATCAGCTTGACCAGCGCGGTTTCGGGGGTCATGTCCATGGCGGGTATGGCACCCGCATCCAGGGCCGCTCTTCCCACCTCGTAGAGCTCCATCTGGGTCGAGCCTATGATGCACTGGGTGCAGATGACGACGGGTACGCCCCTATCGGTGGCCGCGCGTATGGCCGGTATGAGGGATTTGACCTCGGTGGGGATATTGCCCGCTCCGTAGCCGCCCAGCACGACGCCGGCATGCGTCGAGGCCAGGTAATCCAGTATGGCGGGGTCGAAGCCCGGATAGACGTGGACGGCCGCGACGCTGTCGTTTAAGAAGGGCTGGAAGAGCACTTTGCGGGGGCCCCGCTTGCGGGCGGCCGCGTTGAACTTGATAAAGAGCCCTATGTTTCCCAGCGGGTAGGCATTGACCGAAGTGATCGCCTGCATGTCGAAGACGGATGTCTTCTTGGCCCGGGTGCCGTTTATGATCTCGGATCCGAATGCGACAGTGACTTCGGCCACGTCCGATACCGCCACGCGCACCGCGTTTATGAGATTGCGGTGGCCGTCGCTCCCGATGTCATCTAGGGGCACCTGGGCGCCCGTTGCCACGACGGGCCTGGGGAGCTCCTGAAGCATGAAGGCGAGCGCGGCCGATGTGTAGCAGATGGTATCGGTGCCGTGCGTCACGACGAAGCCGTCATAGTCGTCCATGCGCTCATAGATCGCCCGGGCCGTGTCCACCCAGAGCCCGGGCTGGATGTTGCTCGAGTCGGTGTTGGAGACGCTGACCAGGTCCACCTCGGCGAGCTCGCCGAGTTCGGGTACGCGCTCGGTGAGAATACCGGCGTCCTGGCACTGGGACAGCGTCCCGCCGCCGTTTCTAAGCATGGTTATGGTGCCGCCTGTTGTGACCAGCAGAACCTTGCGTTTCTCAGCCATCTCTTCTCCGGGGCGCGGTCCGCGCCCGCCGGGACATGTAATGCCGGCAACCTCGACCCGCCGCAAATCAGCAACAAACTAATGAAGTCCTATAGTGAAGGTCAAGCCCGCATTTCAGGGGGCGCCTCTATGTGTCGATGCCGCGACACCTCTGTGGCCCCTGTGCGCCTAAATGGCCACAGGATGCGTCTTCAGCACCAGTACATATGGTATGGTTATTGCAAACCATAAGACAATGGACGTCTCCTCCATGCCCGGTTGGGTTAAGGTAGCGAAGGGGTGTGATATGTCTGATTCGTCAAAAGTGTTGATTGTTCTCATCGCCGTCGCCCTTGCGGGCATGGCCACTGTCTCGCTGGGCGGTCCGCAGGCCGAGGCGGATCGCGAGGCCGAACTCGAGAAGTTCTCCGATTACGTCGATGATGCCTTCCCCACCGTTATCGAGATGACGGGCATCGAGGAGCCCGAGCCCGTGCCCATCGTCATGCTCTGGCGGAGCGAGATCAGGGAATTTCTGCTTGAGACGGTGGACAGGGAATATCCCGAAGACGAGCTGGTGAAGCGCGGCGAGTGCATGAGCGCCCTCGGGTTTCTGCCCATGGGCTACGATCTCGAGGGGGGTTTCATCCGGCTTATAACCGACGAGGCGGGCGCCTTCTACGACCCGCATACGGATGATCTCAAGGGAATTGCCGACCTCCCTCCCATGCTCAAGACTCCGCAGATGCAGAAGATGATCATATCTCATGAGCTCACGCATGCCCTGCAGGACCGCGTGATCGACATCGGGGCAATCTCCCGCGTGGCCCTTACCGATATGGACTACGAGTACTGCCTCCGGGTGGTGATCGAGGGCATGGCCTGCAATGTGATGATGGCATATATGTACGGCGTCCCGCTCGAGGAGGCGCCCGACGTACAGGCCACCCTGAGGGCAGGTTTCGACATGAAGTACGGGTCTCCGGGCGGGAGCGCCCTCTCCGAATGCCCCCTCTACTTAAGAGAGAGTCTCCTCAATCCCTATGCCGAGGGCGGAGGTTTCGTTCAGACCTGGCTTCGCAAGAACCCGGATAAGAAGATGAAGGACCTCCTCACGAGCAGGCCCTCAACGAGCGAGCAGGTCATCCACTATGAGAAGTACGAGTCGGGCGAGGGGGCGACCCCGATGGACCTCTCGCGCCTCGACTCCGGTCTTCCCGGGGACTGGACTCTATTCTATACCAATACGCTGGGCGAGTTTGACTTCCTGCTTCTCTTCCAGACCCACGAGCAGACCCGGCGCTACGCAGACGAGCTCGCCGCGGGCTGGAGCGGCTGCCGCTGGCAGGCATACCGGGACCGCAGCGGCGGCCTCGTGATTATCGGGCTCTCAGCCTGGGACAGCGAGCGGGACGCGGCGGATTTCCACGACGGCTTCACACGGGTGCTATCGGGGATCTGGGAGCGGAGCGATTATGAACTCATCGAAGACGGCAAGATGGTCGCCTTCATAGTGGGGGCCGCCGGGGTCAGGTCCGGCGCCATCAAGTCCGCTCTGGGCTCGCTGGTCAGTGGGCCGGAGCTTAGATAACCACGATTGTGAAGACTTCAGTGCACATGAAAAGGCCACTATCGATCGCCCTCACGATAATCTGCGCCGCTACTTAAGGAGCAGCATCTTCACGCTCACGGCGCTGCCGCCTGCAGAGAGGTTCAGGAAGTAGATGCCCGGAGCGACGCGCCTTCCACGAGCGTCCTGGCCGTTCCAGGTGGCCTGAGCGCTTCCGGCCGGAAGCATCTCATCAACCAGGAGTGCCACGCTGCGGCCGGCTACGTCGAAGACCTCGAGCCGCGCATGGCCGGCCTCGGCAAGCGAGAACCTGACGGCGGTATATGAGGTGAAGGGATTGGGCGAGTTCTGGTAGAGCGTGATACGCGGTGCCGCCACCTGAGGGGTTGCCACCGACGCATAGACGCCGCGCTCGATCTCGTCTACAAACCAGTTGGCGCTCTCGGCGGTGATGGCGATATGCTCCTGATTCTCTATGGGGAAGTAAACCGTGTCGAAAGGCGTGTGGGCCAGGAGACTGGCGTCGCCCGCTATGTCATAGAAAAGGTCTTCAGTTTCGATGTCGAGCGCGCTTATGGTGGGTATGAAGCAGTGGGCCTCGTGAAGCGCAATGATGTCGCCGTAGGGCGCCTCGGTTGAGTCCATCTGGGCCATGGATGAGCGTGTTCCGCCGGGCGCGTTGTCATAGGGGAGCGTGCCGGTCACGCTGACCTGGAGATAGTCGTCGGGTAGCGGCCATATGCGGTTCAGCTCGCCGTCGAAAATCATCCGGCCTCCGCCGTCGGGAACGGCCCAGACATTACCGATGATGTCCACGAGGAAACTGTTGTATTCGTAGAGTATGAGTTGCTCGCCTGCTCCGAATGTCTGACCGGCCATGTAGCCGCTGCCGTTGGCGACGGCCACGAGGCGCGGAAGCTGGGGGTATCCGCCGACGGCGGCGAGGTCGGCCTCGAGCTCCGTAAGAAGAGCATCGCTCGTGGGGGCCGACTGCGGCGGGTCGGTGAAGTAATAGGCCAGCATCTGCCGGGGCGCCGGCGTCTGGAGACTGCCGAGCATCTCGGCGGCGGCATCCGATTCGATCGAGAAGAACTTGACCCAGTACTGCATGCCCAGGGGGATATTGGCGCCCTTGTGGGGGGCGTCAAAGGATATGAATGTCCTCACATTGTGGTTGAGACCGTTATCTTCCATGTAAGCGAGCGCATAGCGCCCCACGAGCCCGCCCATGCTCGCTCCCACGACGGCGATGCTGGCGCCGGGCTCTATTATGCTGTTAACGTAGTTGATGAGCTCTACAGCTACGAAGGAGTTCCGCTGAATGTAGTCGGTGGCGTCTGTGAAGTCGAGAACGACGGCGTCGAAACCCCGGGTGGCGAGAGTCTCGATCATGCCCTCCTGGTTCATGGTCTCGTAGAGAAAGTCCCAGCCCATGGTATTGTCTATGTCGAAACCTTCTATGATCACGACGGGATTGGTGATCTCGGTATGGTCGTCCCCCAGGTATACATATGCCGCACCGCTCGCAACCTGGGCCTGGTAGGGAATCGTGGCCGTGATATTGAGGGTATCGTCGGGCTCGGGAACCTGGGCCAGGGCCGCGCCGCCCGCGATGAGCACTATAAGAACAGGGCCCGTGAGTATGCGCGATGATTTCATTGAGATTTTCCTGTCTCCATCTACATGCTATCTCAGGAGCAGCATCTTCCTGCTCGCCTGCCGGCCGCCGAACTTCATACGATAAAAGTATACACCACTTGGCACCCTATTACCAGCGGCGTTCTGGCCATTCCAGGTGACCGAATGCTCTCCTGCGGGCTTCACGCCCTCGACCAGAGTCGCTATGAGTTCGCCCCTGACATCAAATATTTCCACCTCCACATGCCCCCGCTCCGCAAGCGCATATCGAATAGTCGTAGAGACCGGGAACGGATTCGGGATGTTCTGCCTCAGGCCGAAGTCGCCGCGCCGGCCGTGGGCGGACGGAATCTCACTCGCAGGATCGGAATTCAGCATGAACGCGAGGTCCAGCGGCACGCCGGAAATGGGGTAGATCGGCCGGTGAAGGAGACGGGTCCAGGGTCCCATGTAGGGTTCCATGCCCATACCCCATTGGGCATCAGCGCGCCAGCTGCACGGCGAGGACTTCCAGCCGAAGTGAGCGTCCTCATCGTAAGGCCACGCTTGAAGATCCAGCCAATAGATTTCCGGTTCGTCCAGAGTGCCCGACTGGACGAAGGCCTCTTCCGTGGGGACCGAGAACTTATAACGCCATACGACGGTATCGGCATATGTCGTGGTGGACGGGGGCACCATCCACACGTCCCCATAGACAACCGACTCGATTGCCGAGAAGAACTCGCCGGGCACGAATGTGCGCGTCCAGAGTACATTGCCGGGCTTGTCTAAGTACCCCGGGGATGCAGAGTCAGGCTCGTTGGCATGGATACTCAAAATGAACTTGACCGAGTCAGGCCCATTCCCGAACGGCAGCTCGTCTTCTTCCCAGGCTCCCCAGATCGTTATCTCGTGGATCCTGCCGGGTTCGACGCACATGAAATCATCTGCGAGTATGTAAGGCTGGGTGGCCATGACGTCGACATTCTCGCCGGCGGATGGGAGCTGCAGCCATTTGAATTCACCATAGTCGCGTTCAATGAAGACCCGACGGTCCTCAACCTCCCCGTTCTCCGCGGGTCCGTCGGGAGGCAAGGGGCCGTCGGAGTTGACTCGCGCCCGCAGAAACGTCCATCCTTCAACGGCATCCTCAGGAGGGACCACGATAACAGCATTGGGGGACCCGGCGGGTGTTGTGTCGGGCCGAACCCAATAAGAAACCCGTTCCTCACCCGGGCTCTCCCAGATGCCGTTTCCGTTCCAGTCAATCCAGATGTTCACATAGCTGGCAGTATCTCCAGGAGTGGCCGATTGGACGGAGTACATCATGCACGACGGCTGGCCCGGACGTAGCGTACCCAGGTGAATTCCGCTCTCGTCCAGACGGCCGTTATAGTCATCACCATAGGCGAGCTCCTGGGGCTGACCGTCGAGTTCGGTGTCGGGCATATCGAGCCGGTTACCGAACCACGGTCCACGAGCGACATGGCTCGCCCCGTTGTGGGCGGCAAGCGTTGGGTAGTATGGGGCGCCCAGCGTATCCGGGGCGTCGCCCCAATCCAGGCCATATGTGTCGCCTATAATGACGAAGGCAAGGTCAATCGACTGGCCGGCCATTTCATGATTCGCAGGATACCTGAGTTCCTCCCATGGTCCGCCAATCGGCGGCTCACCCTGGCCCCACACCGCATCATCGTTCCAGTGATCGAGAGACGTCTTCCAGCCGAAGGCCGCGTCCTGGTCGGCAGGCTTGGCCTGCACGCTGAGCCAGTAGACGACCGGATCGGCTTCCGTCCCTGACTGGTAGAAGTAGTCCTCCTTGGGGATGGGAAAATTGTACTGGTAGCAGATGGTGTCTCCCGGAAATTTGTATTCGCCGAGGGGATTCCAAAAACCCTCCGCTATGCCGCCGGCCCACACGCGTGACGAGAACTCTCCAGAAGGGAAAACCTTTGTCCAGAGCACATCTCCCGGCGTGCTGTACCCTGTCGGGCTTACAGAGTCCGGGATATCGGCGTAGATGCAGATTGTGAAATCCACCGCATCGGGCGAGTTCTGAGGCAGGTAGTCGTATCGCCACGAGCCCCAGATGTGTATGGCCGTTATGGAATCGGGCTCGGTGCAGAGATAGTCGTCCGCGAGCACGATTTCGGCGGTGGCGCTCACGTCGATGCCGGTCGAGTCCAGATCGGGCATCTGAACCCACTTGGCCATGTCGTCTGTGTCCCAGTCAGCCAGGGCAGTCGGCGCCGAGATGAGTACAGTAAGGGCGACAATGCATGCAGTCTTCTTCACAGCTCCCTACCTCCTTCTCGCAGATACCCTGCGAGGGTATTTCACCACAGGAGGCGGGCCCCTCACCCCTGGCTGATACTAACGCAGCATGATGAACTTCCGGTCGATCGTAGCCTCCCCGGCCCGGAGCCGGCAGAAGTAAACCCCGGGCGATAGGTGACGTCCATCCAAGTCCCGGCCGTCCCAGGTCACCCTGTCACCACTCGATCCCGAAGGTTGAGTGGGGAGCTCCGCGACGCAACGGCCCGCCACGCTGTAAATCGCAATTGTCCCATCCGTTGCCATGGGGAACACAAACGAGATAGTCCCCCCGTCTCTGAAAGGATTGGGCCGGATATCCAGAGTCAGGCGGTTCCCCTCAAGCCCGGGAATATTGTCCCCGACTCCCGACGACGAAGTTGAAGCGAAATTAGAGAGCAAGCCTACATTTCCAAACGCATCCCAGGCCCGAATCCGGAAGCCGAAGAGCTCTGCAGATACCGGCAGCGTTATTGTCGTGGAAGTCGTCCCGATGCTGGAGAGGGCAGGGTCTTCAGTCTGGTCCCAGACATAGTCCGCAAGGCTGTCAAAGAAGAGGGTGTCGAATAGGATCTCATAGTATGCAAAATGTTCCTCTATGCATGCCGTCCACTCCAGAGTGGCCCAGGCGCCGTTGACCCAGTCGGTTACCGCAAGGTCGGTGGGGCCCAGAGGCGCCAGCGTGTCAATGACCACCACCGCATTGATCACAACGCCGGTTACAATAGCCTGATCGGGAGGGAATACGACCTCGGATGTGTCGGCCATGTTAAGCGAATCCACAAATATGCCGCCCTTATCATCCGAGAGCACGAACGTGCCCGCCGGGAGCGAGCCGGGGTCCCATGAGACCGTCACCGGATACCCGCCGGCTCCGGCCTGCCAGGCGAGGTAATACGTAATCGAATCGGGAGAGCTCAGCCTGATGTCCCGGATGGACGAGGTAATCGCGTCGGGGAGCTGGAAGCGGATATCGAATGCCTCCGAAGGCGGCCACGGCGGCAGAGCCACTTCGCCCAGCGCAGGATCGATGCCGTCCGAGGCCTCAGGATGAACCCCGAGATAGGCGGCCCTGAGCTCGGCCGCGCCGTTTTCCACGGTAATCGGCATCGACCAGGCCGGGAGGCCGGAGGTGAGAACGGTGAAACTGACATTGGTCTCGTCGGTGTGGAGTTCGGGGTCACGCACTATGATAGTGACCTCCTCCACGCCCGTCCACCCTGACGGCGCCGTTACCTCAAGAACGCGTTCGGCATCGATGTAAAAGACCAGCGGAGATTCATTGTCCGTAACAAACCACTCGAGAAGGCTGTCCGGCGTATCGGGGTCGAAAACGTAATCGTCGAGATGGTACTTCGGGAACTGCTGCCCCTGGAAGACCTCCGCGTCGGGGATATGGTCCAGGGCGGGCACAGCTCCCGGGCTCTCCCCGGGCGTCACGTCCAGCGTCATCTCGGTTATGAAGCTCCATGCGCCTGGCACCCGTATACTGTCTGCCTCATACATATTGGTGGGCGGAATGAAAATGCCTCCGTAGGCATCCGAGATGTACATGGACGCATAGGGCAGCGAATACCTGTCCCAGCGTATGGTTACCGGATACCCGCCCGCCCCGGCCTGCCACTTAACGGTGTGGAGTCGCCGCGTATGGGTGGTGTCCCGAATGTCGATCTTGAGGCCCTCGCATCCATCCAACATGAGCCGCAGCTCATAAAGTGAACTCGGCGGCCATGGAGGGAGCCCGACCTCGCCCAATGCGGGATCTATTCCGGCTGTCCCGTCCGGGTGAATTCCGAAGACAATTGTATCGCGCTCGGCAGCGCCGTTTTCAACCTCCAGCGGGACCTGCCAGATATCCGCCCGGCACTCCCCGGGCGCAAGCGCCATAGCGGTAAGGCCTACCAGGAACACCGCTGCGAGCGCCTGAAGAAGACTTCTTGCTTTCATCGCGCTTACCTCCCCTTGGACGCTCGCTACCTGACCAGAGACATCTTCTGTGTCTTTGTGAACCTGCCGGCTTTCATTCGGCAGAAGTAGAGCCCGGCTCCGACATCGTTTCCATGCAGGTCCCGGCCATCCCATGTGATCATGTGCCTGCCTGCCGGAACGACGCCCCTCTCGAGGGCGCGTACCTCCCGGCCAAGCGCATCATAGATGACTATGTCGACAGGAGCTTCCCGCGGTACGTCGAAGACGATCGTGGTCATCGGGCCGAACGGGTTCGGCACGTTTCGCTTAAGATCGAATTCGGTGATGGTCACGTCGCCGCCCCTGACCCCTGCCGCCGCCGCGCTTGCGGTTATCACCACGCCGGTGACGAAGGCATGCTCCTGGCCGATGGTGATGCTGTTTTCGCTCGTCATATCCACGGGGCCGAGGAAGGCGCCGCTGATATTGTCCTTAAGCGTTACGTCGAGGCCCTCGGGCAGGTTGCCGGGGTCCCAGCTTATGGTAATGGGATAGCCGGCCGAACCGGGCTGCCAGATCATCTCAAACTCCTGCTCCGCGTCCGCTTCCCGGAGGTCGAGGTAGAGCCCGTTTGCCCCATCTATTGTAAAGCGCCCTTCGAGTATGGCTGACGGCGGCCAGGGCGGAACCTCGCGCTCACCCAAATGCGTGTCGATTGCAGGCGAAGCATCGGGGTCGAAACCGAAGACTACTGTGGACAGGCCGCCCTCTCCCCCGCCTGCGTTCTCGATAGTCACGGGAAGCCGCCACGTGCCGGGGTCCACTCCGGTCATAAGCATCGGGCCTCCCGCGGTCTCGTTCCCGGACGCCATGGGCGGTGGCATTGACCCTCCGTAAGGTTGTGACAGCGTGACCTGGCAGTTCTCGGACACATTGAACCAGTAACCCTTGCCGGGAAAGAGCTCGCTGGCCTCGTAGTAATGCCAGGTGAAGCCGAATATAGACGTGATGCAGTCGGGCGGGTCCTCCACGATGTCTGTGACCTGCAATGTATCGTACAGGGCCCCGACCAGTGACCATCCGGCCGGTAGAGACCGGTCCACGACTTCCACCCGCTCTCCCGAGTGGGCCACTACCGTATCGGCTCCCATGTCGACCCAGTAGCCGATCCCTACGGCCAGATCATAGACCTGCACATACCCGCTGGCCCACTTGAAGGCCGATATCGCGCCCGGGAAGAGGAATGGAAGCGTGTCCTCCTCCGCAGTAACGGCGAGCGACAGCAAATCCCATCCAGTGTCGAGGTCGTATCCAAACGTGCTGTAGCGCGCGGTGGTAATCACAAGCCCGCCGGGTATTGCGGCGCCGAGCACTACCCGAGAAGTGTCGGCCATGTTGAGAGTGTCGACGAAGGCGCCGCCCACCTCGTCTGAGATGAGGAATGTCCCCTCCGGGAGCGAGCCCGGGTCCCAGGAGATAGTTACCGGGTATCCCCCGGCGCCTTCCTGCCAGGTGAATCTGAAGGAGTCCGTCTCCAGGTAGTAGTCGTGGATGTTGACGAGCGCCCCGTCGTCGCATCCTAAGACATCGAAGCGCGAATCGAAGATCGCAGACGGCGGCCAGGGAGGCATACAGACCTCGCCGGCTTCGACGTCCAGGCTGTCGGTCGCCCCGATACCGCCTCCAAAGGTGAGGTCGGCTGAGTCCGCAGCGGCGTTTTCCACCCGGATGTCCACGGTCCAGAGCGGCATAATGTATGGTACGCCCTCACCGGTCACGCGGATGTGGGTGACTGACTGGGTGCAGTGGATAATAACCACCTCGTTCTCTGTCACCTCGTCGGTCGGGCAGTATTCGACCTCAAACTCGCGGATCTCGCCGGGTTCCATGTCGAAGGGCCCCGACCCTCCCCCCACCGGAGAGACAACAATCGCGGGGTTAGTGGTATAGACGACGACATTCCACAGCGTGTCCACGCTCACGTTCTGGAGCTGGAAAGTCTCGTAGGCGCAGTTGCCGACGGCGACCTGGCCGAAGGCGATGTTGTCCGGTGTGGTCGAGAAATACTCCTGGTATGCCCCGGGCGTCAGGTTGTCCCACAGCGAGATTCCGTGGAAGACCGAGGCCCCCGCAAGGTCAGGAGTGTCGTTTAAGGTGAAGTCCTCAACGCAGATACCCTTGTAGGTGTTGAACGTTGCCGGGTGGTACCAGAAGTTCCAGAAGAGAGTGCTCGTTCCCACCCAGACGTGAATTCCGCCGCCCTGGGATGCCGCGGCAAGGTCCAGCCGCGTGTCGCCGTTGAGATCGTGGAGGATGATGTCGTTATATATCCCCACGGATGTAGGCGCCGGTGACGAATCCCATCCGCCTGCGCCGTCATTGAGATAGACTTCAACCCCGTTGCCGTCAGAACCCACGGCGACGTCATAGTCACCGTCCTTATCAATGTCCCCGTAGTCGAGCCCGAAAAAGGCGTGGCCGTTGCCGATGGGGGTGCCCGCACTCCATGTGCTGTCAGCCGCCCCCATCCAGACCTGCACCCCATGGTACTCGGCGCTGGCCGCGAGGATGTCCAGCCAGGTGTCGTTATCAAGATCAGCAGCCACGATGTGATTGTAGGTGCCGGTTATCGTCGGGCGGTTGCCGCTGGTCCAGTTGCCGGCTCCGTCACCGTAGAAGATCCAGATGCCGCCGTTATTTCCCGAACAGGCTACAATATCCAGATACACGTCGTGGTTGACATAGGCGAACCTGGCGTCCTGGCATATGGGGCCGATAAGGGGCGCGCTCACCTCGGTCAGAGTCCCCGCCCCGTCACCGGTGAAGCAGCGGATGCCGTCATTCCCGCAGATAAGGAGGTCATCGTATTCATTTATATCATTGTCCAGATTGCCCTTATCCAGGCTGATGTATTGCCCGGTAGTAACCGGCGAGGTCGCAGGCGCCCAGGTCTCGAAGTCGGTACGCGTATACAGCTCGATGCCGTCGGCCTCGGTTGAGGCGATGAGATCCAACAGGGGATCGCTATCGAGGTCGAAGATTATGACGTCTGTATAGTTGCCGGAGGTGGTAGGAGACGTAAACGCTATCCAGGGGTTGTCGATGGAGCGGTCCAGCCACGGGTCATAGAGCACGTAGTTGCTCACATTGTCTCCGCTTCCCGGTCCGACGACCCCCGGCCCGCTCACATCACCCCACCAGCAGTTCCGGGCGTCCACCCATACCAGGGTATTCAGGTTTTCCAGGCCGTAGCCGTTATCGTAGATGTCTGAGTTCGTGAAACTGAACTCTGCGTCCGCTGCCACGCGCACGCCGCGATCCAGGTTGTCGTGCACTATACACTGCGAGAACGACAGGCTGCAGGCATCCACCTGCATCGCAGGGGCGCTGCTGTAACCAGCATACGAGACTACAGCCCATTCCAGACCGCTTGCCGAGTGGGCCCCGTTGAAGCGAATCTGCCTCCAGTTGCCGGGCGCGGGCAGCGTATTCATACCGTCCACGTTGGTGTCGCCGCCGTAGGCATCGTCCTTGTAGGACGTGAAGATGACCTTATCGACGGCGTCGCCCTGGGCTACCAGCCCGCCCTGGACCTCGAGCTTGTAGTCACCCAGCTGGAACTTAATGACAGATCCTTTTTCGATAACAACGGTTGCGCCCGGGTCGATGGTAATGTTGTCGTGGAGAAGATAGGTGTAGGTGCGCGGCCACGTATCATCGACGGTTATGTTGCCGCCCGATACAGCAAGGCAGTTGCCGAAGCCGTTCCCGCTAGCCGAGTCGTCCGCCGCGATTTCTCCGACCAGCTCCGGGTGCACGTAAAAGCCGTACAGGGGGTGGTTTTCCGACAGGCAGCCTGTGATCTGCGCTGTGGGCTCAAACACCCGGACACCAGTACCCCCGTTGTCATGGATATGGCAATTGGACATCTGGAAGTCCGACCCGGCGTAGACTACAACTGCGAAGGGATAGAGGCTCCCCCCGTTGGTTTCCTCTATCTCGCAGTCGGTCATTGTGAGTTCGGCGCCGGTGCCGTTTACGATCACCGCGTTCCGATAGTAGTTACTGGTCCCGTGCATCTGGCCGGCGAAGCGGACGATGCAATGTTGCATAGTGCATCCGGGATTGGTGTTGTCGAAGCGGAGATAGTGCCAGTCACCGGGAGCTCCGAAACTCAGCCCGTCGAGATTGGTGTCACCGCCGTATTCATCGTCCTTCAGCGACGTGAACACGATCTCATCACCCATGATGCCGCTGGCGATGAGCTGGCCGGAGACAGTCATGTACTCACCGGACGTGAACTTCATCAAGACGCCGGGTTCCAGCGTGAGGGTCACATCATGCGGAACCGTCATGCCCCCGTAGACTATGTAGAGATAGTCATCAAGCCACTCGGCGGAAGCTCCCAGGACGCCCGTGCGTATTCCAATATTGCCCCCCAGTTCGCATGCATTGTCAATCCACACGGCATCCACGTCCCTTACCGGCACGTAATACTGGCAGTACGTGTTGCCGGAGCAGTAGTTGTCGGTGAAGGTTGCCGGCAGGACGCCGGCTTCGAAGTTGAGCCCGTTATAGTTGCCCATGCACGTATCAGCCACAACCTGCGGCGAACTCCCGGTGAAATACATGCCGTTGCTCCCGTTTCCGGTGAACCTGCTGTTCATAACGACGGCATTGGCTCCAGTGGAGTACAGCCCGATGGAACCACAATCCTGAATGTCGCAGCCGGTGAGGTTCAGAGCGCCGGTGCTGACCACCCCGTACCGACCGCAGTCGCGAACCACGGAGTTGACCATGTTGAGAGCCCCGTTGCAGTAGACCCCGTTAGAGGTGTTGTTGCGGACTTCACACCCGGAAAGCTCAAGTGTTGTCCCCCCATGTGTGAAGATTGGATGAGTCCTGTAGTTGACGTGATCAGTCCCATAGCCGTAGACCTCCTCGATAACGCAGTTGGTCATCGTGAGGCTCGATCCTGAGCCCTCCACCCTGACGGCGTGCCAGTCATATGGGTAACCCCCGTACTGCTTACCGGAATAGCGGACGATGCAATAGGTCATGGAGCAACCGGCGTCAGCGTCGCTGAAGTACACGTCATACCAGTCGCCTCGCGCACCGCCACTCGGGCCGTCCCCGTTTACGTCGCCACCCCAGGAGTCATCCCTGTATGAGGTGAAGGCGATGCTGTCGGTCTGGGTTCCGTTCGCGACGAGTGTTCCGTTCACAGTAAGCCGCCCGCTGCCGTCGAACTTCAGAATGCATCCGGGCTCGAGATTCAGGGTTACGGCATTGGCCACGTTAATTGTAGCCATGACGTAGTAGGGGTGTTCGTCGATCCACTGGGTGGACGTGCCGACCGACCCCGCGACGACGCCGATGCCGTTTTCGCGTCCGTTAAGGCCGGGGTCATTGGAGAGCCACACCTGGTCCACCACGGTTGCCGGGACGATATAGCCGAAGCCCTCATTCAGAGTGCTGATGTTGTCCTGGAACTGAGCGGGGTCTTTCTGCAGGTAAATGCCGTGACTCGTGCAGGACTGCACCGTGTCCCTCACCACCGTACAATCGAGGCCGTCGGTCTGGAGTCCAACCCCGCCCGCGGCATTAATGCGGCAATCCGTGATTAGAGAACTGTCGGCACCGGCATACACGCCATAGCTCCCGCAACTGTCAGCCTGGCAATCCGTCATGTTCAGGCGCCCGACGCAGTGAACGGCATACCCGCCATTGTCATCAAACTGTGTGCCGGTTATAAAGAGACTCTCACCGCAGTAGACGCCATGCCTCCCATTAAATCGGATGACGCAGTCCACCACGGTCAGGGAGCCAAAGCAGATGACCGCGTTTATATAGTTGTTACTGACCTCACACCTGGTGAGGTCTAGCGCGGTTCCAGCCTGTGTGTATATCGCATAATTCCTGTAGTTGCCATGTGTGGAGGTGTGACCATGACACTCCTCGATGAGGCAGTCCGCCATCGAGAGGCTGCTCCCTGTTCCGATCAGCGTTATCGTGTGCCAGTCATAAGGGTAGCCTCCGTATTGCTGGCCGGCAAAGCGGCACTTGCAATACTCCATTGAGCAGCCCGGATCGGGGCTACTGAAGTAAATGTCGTGCCAGTCTCCGCGCGACCCGCTCGTCGGGCCGTCCCCGTTTGTATCGCCGCCCCACTCGTCATCTCTGTATGAGGTGAAGATAATGCTGTCGGCGACGGTGCCCTCCGCCACCAGCGTCCCGTAGACATACATCCGGGTGCCGGAATTAAACTTGATTACCACACCAGGGTCGATGACCAGCGAGTCGCCGTCGGATACGGTGAAAGACGTGGTGACTCGATAGGGCGAGCCGTCCACGGTCCAGACCGTCTTCCCGCTCGTCGGCCCGCCGACTTCAGTGGGGCCCGTGCGGTAATCAACCGCCATGGAATCATCTTCAGAACCGATGTTCTGGACTTTAAGGCCGGTCCCGACGCCGCCGTTGGCGTTGGTATTGGGAATAGAGACGGGCGTGAAGAACTGCTCGCCGTCATCTTGGGAGTAAGCGGCGCCGTCCGGGGAAGCGACATCCAGCGGGCGCTCGATCCAGGCCCCGTGATAGGAGTTACCCGGGGTGCCGTCGTTGAAAGCCCCCGAGCCGTCGGGCATATCCATATCCACATGGGTTATGATGATGCCCGCCTCAGGTACCGAGTAGTCGTAGTAGCCATCCTGCTGGCGGTTTTCCAGGAGGAAGTACTCCGAGCCCGAGAACACCGGGTCGCTTATGAACACCGAGCCGGTTCCGTACTCATCAAGCCTGTAGACCATGTAGGTGCTGTCGACGCTCAGGGACTCGGGTGTTACCCAGCCGGTCATGCCGTTACTGAAATCGGCGTCGAAGTCGACCTTGAGCAGGCCGCAGAGATGCGGCGGCCGGTCTGACTCGAAGTTGTATCCCATATTGCACCAGCGGCCCACCGGGTCACTGTCGCCGTCATAGTCATAGAGACTGGGCGCGCCCAGGTCATGGGTGAATTCATGGGCGAAGACGCTCATGGCATCCCATTCCGAGAACAACATATAGCTCTCTACGGTCTTGCCGTCCACGGCCTCGCCGCCCGGGATCTCCCACCTGTGAGACCATATGTCGCCGTCGGCGCCTCCGAGTGCCGCCTGGTTCTGGCCGGAATGGATGATCATGACATGATCGACGACGCCATCGGCATCCGTATCATAGGGAGCGAAATCGAAAGCGCTGTCGGCCAGCTGTATGGCCTCGCGCGCCAGCTCGTATATGCACACATTGCAGTTGTCGCTCATGCGGGGCGGGCATACGCCGGGGTCGCAGTCCCCCCCGTAGTAAATTTCGTTCTGGGCGCTGAGGTGCCACCTGGCGTCGGCCACGACACCGGTGACGCTGAGCTGCCCATAAGAGACCTCGTCGAAGTAATCCGCCATCCTGCCCTGGTTGGCGCCAAAGACTATGCCGGTCGATGCATCGGAGAAATAGGACGGCGTGTGGGGTCCCGTTGAACCCTCGCCCGCCGGGGTGTCGGCGAACTCGACGAGGATGATTACCACATTGGCGGTTCCGGTGATGTCCTGCAGGGAATTCACCGGGCGGGACGACTCGCGCTTCAGGTCCTCAATCTCGCCGAGTATGAGCGCACCGGGCCTCAGTCCCGGAGGCGTAAGAGACGCACTTCTCCCAACAACTTCCTCAGATGAAACGAGACGGCCGTCAAGGTCCCGGACAGCGTAGGTCCAGTAACCCTCCTCATTCTGGACCACGGCGTGGCCGGCAGGGGTTTCATACCAGTGCGCCCACTCGTCTCCGACGAGGCGCGCGTCAAGAGAGGAACCGTCCGGTTGCAGGACCGTCCGGATGGCTTCCCGGTTGGCCGGTACCGCCAGCACCTGGCTGGAACCGGCGAGGAGTGAGATAACGAGAAGAGCAGCAAATACTACGCGGCGAGAACTGCGCATGGGGAGGCTCCTTTCCACTGCAAACTCCCAAACCTGCAGCAGACACTCGGCCCTGAGGGCCGATCTCCCTCCGTAAGCGCAGTGTTCCCGTAACTCGCAGAATCTTAAGCGACAGGCAGTATATCACACAGCGCCGGCATAGTCAAGGACGGGCCGTTCCTGAGGCTATCCCTGCTTGAACGAGCAGCGGATTTGCTGTACAATCCAGGGTGTGGGGCGAGGTGACGGGCAGTTCCTGGAAACCCGTCTCCCACCTCCCATTCTCAGCAGCAGAGCTGACACGATCTACGTTTAGCGTGATCTTGTGTGTTGAAGGGAGGTGAGTTCATGTTTTCACTATTGAGAACAACCTGCCTTATCCCGGCCGCAATCATCGCACTGTCCGTCGCCATTCCCTCCAACGCCCGGGCCGAGAGTTCGTATCATCTCAGGAACGGCGTTATGGGAGCCGCAGGCAACACTGCCGCGAGCGCCGACTACGCTAGCAGGGGCACAGCGGGCCAGTCCACGCCGACAGGCATCGGCTCGACTTCTATAAACTCCCTGTATGCGGGGTTCTGGTCCATGCAATGGGTGCTTGCATCCGTCCTCGGAGGGCCAGAGAAAGTGCTTGCGACCGGCATATTCCAGAACTACCCCAATCCCTTCACCGGGTCGACGACAATCGCTTACGCCATAGCGAGCGAGAGCGACGTCGAGATCTCGGTATTCAACGTGAGGGGGCAGAGAGTTCGGGCGCTCGTGAATGAGAGAGCAGTGCCCGGCAGTTACCTTACGACCTGGGACGGCCGGGACGAAGCCGGTGCCCGGGCAGCGCCGGGCGTCTACTTCTACCGCCTTTCCGTCGGGGATTACCGCGCGGTCAAGAAGATGCTCTTACTCAGGTAGAAAGGAGATCGAGATGAAACCGATTGTCATTGCATTAATGGTGATGGCGATCGTCGGACCCGCGGCGGTCGCATATGGTGAGGTACCGGAGCTGGTGAACTACCAGGGCATTCTCACGGATTCCGGCCGGGACCCCGTTGACGGTGCGCGCGACCTCACGTTCCGGATCTACCCGGACACATCCGGGGCCGCAGTTGCCCTGTGGATGGAAGTGCATACTGGTGTCCAGGTCGACCAGGGGCTGTTCAACGTCATTCTCGGGAGCGTTTCGGGCTTACCACGGGACGTTTTCAGCGGGGCCGAACTCTACATGGGGATTACGGTCGACGCCGATCCCGAGATGACGCCCCGCATGCGCATCACCTCGGTTCCCTGGGCCTACAGGGCCAGCGTGGCAGACACGGCTCACGTGGCTGTCGGAGCCGGCGACGGCCACTCACTGGACGCCGCCGACGGGAGTCCGGAAGACGTCGTCTATGTGAACGATGAAGGCTACATCGGTATCGCAGGCGTCCCTGTTCCGGGATATGAGGTTCACCTGGACGGCAAGATGATGCTCGAGTATGACGGCGGCATCTACATAAGCAGCTACAGGGCCCTCGGATGGAACTCGGCGACGGGGTCTATTGCCATCGGGAGCGAACACCCCCAGCTCGAGTTTTACGCGGGTGATACCGATCCGAGCATCGTGATCGACGACGCCACGGGCAATGTCGGAATACATACGGACACCCCCGGGGAGGCACTCGACGTCGACGGTACCGTGCGGACGACCGCCTTCTGGCTTGACGACGCCGGCGGCGCCGAAGGCCATGTGCTGACCTCAGACGCCAGCGGCGTGGGAACCTGGCGACCGGTGGGAGCCTCCGCCGACAGCGACTGGGTGATCAGCGGGGACGACATGTACGCGAACGTGGCAGGTTACACGGGCATAGGCACTCCTACGCCCGAGTATAAGCTGCACGTGTTTAACGACAATGACGACAGCTTCACCCGCGCGATATACGCTGTCGCCCAGCCCGTGACTGCTGACGGCCAGCAGGTGTGGGGCGTTTACGGCGAGACCCGGAATGGCAATACAAGCCTGAACGCGGGCGCAGGCGTATTCGGATACGCGTCCCACGTTGCAGGGGCCTCGGCCGGAGTCCGGGGCGACGCCGTGGGCCCGAATGGACGGGGGCTGTCGGGAAGGGCCAATCATAACACCGGTATCAACTATGGTGTCATGGGTTACACGGCCAGTCCCAACGGCTTTGCGGGCTTCTTCCAGGGTGGCAAGAACTATTTCGAAGGGGACGTGGGCGTCGGGACACAGGACCCCGACGTAAACGTGGAGATATACGAGAACGCCGATGCTTTCGTCGGGCTCTACATCACCAATCCCAACACCGGTATGTTCTCGTCAGAGGGCATATACTTCAATAACGAATACGGGAGTGTCACGGGCATCCGGGTCAGCAATGCCGGCCTGATGAGCATCTTCAACAACAGGCCGAACGGCACCATTACCTTCAGCACGGCGGGCAGCCAGCGCATGGAGATAACAAACCCCGGCGACGTCGGGATAGGTACCCACGAACCTGATGAGAAGCTCCACGTTGCGGGCGGGGTGGCCGTGGACGATACCGTCTTCGGTAACCGGACGGCCGCCTTCAACGACCTCAAGATCAAAAGCAACGATGACATACAGCTTTTCATCGAGGGAATTCACTCGGGCGCACTCGGTTACTTCCAGATCTACGGCAGCAGCTATACCGACACGCCAATTGAGGTGTTCAGGGTTGAGGAAAACGGCGACATGTGGGCAGACGGGACCAAGTCCGCGAAGGTCGAGGCGGGTGTCTTTGGCGAGCGTCTTCTCTATGCCGTTGAGAGTCCTGAGGTATGGTTCGAGGACTTTGGCTCGGGGTTACTCGTAAACGGTGTCGCCATTGTGGAGATCGACCCCCTCTTCGCCGAGACGGTGAACCTCGGTGACGACTATCATGTCTTCCTGACGCCCGTGGGCGGCTGGGCGGAACTCTATGTCACAGCCAGGAACGCGGGTTCTTTTGAGGTGCGCGACGCCCGGGGAACAGCAGGCGTCGAATTCAGCTACCGGCTGGTGGCGAAGCGCAGGGGCTATGAGGACGTGCGGATGGAAGCGGTCGTCATGAATGAGGAGTAGGCAAGACGGCTGAACAGATCTGAGACAGATGGGCCGTGGCGCCGGTCGTCACGGCCCCCTCTCGCATGTGGACGGCCAGGCCTACCCCTTCCGCATGGCTCGCCTGCGTTCTGCCCGGGGCCATTTCTCGATAGCGTAGCGGAGCGCCGTACGCGGCATCGCGTCCTTGTGCATCATGACGAACCTGTAGGCGTCATCGAAGTAGTAATCACCCGTGACCTTGAGCATCCAGCCGTAGCCCTTTTGGACCATGTCCTCTTCGTCCATGAGAAGCGTTTCAGCTGTCCTGAAAACGTCCTTAAGAAGCAGCCCCTCCTGCACCGGCTCTATGAGCGCCACGGCCGAGGCGCGCCTCAGCCACAGGTTCTTCGACGCCGTCCACTTCATTCTCCTCGGGGACAGCTCGGGAAACCTCGCCAGGGCAAGGCCGAGGACGCCGCAGAGATGATCGCATCGGCCCCAGTTGTCGACGTACTTCTTGAGCCACCTCTCGAAGCGCGCGAAGTCTTTCTTCTCATATTGCTTCCAGGACTTCTTTGCCCAGTCGAAAGCAAAGAACCGCGAGTACTGCCACCTGCTCGCGAGGAGCTCATCGCCGATCACGAGAATCTCATCTTTGCCCAGAGGCTTCGCTTCGGTCCTGAAGACCCGGTTGGAGACTTTGCGGAGAACAGGAGTCTTGATACCCGTGGGGTGCTTGAGCTTCTCCTTGAACCACCGCTGATAGTCCATGCGGTTGGCGGGGGTGTCCACCGCTTTTACTTCCCTGTGGAGCGTCTCAATGACGGCGTGCATTGCTTTCCTCCTATTGGCCGGCCTTGCGCTTGAGCCAGAAGTCGAATGAACGGCCGGGTACGAATATGTCGATCCCCACGCAGACCACATCGAGCGGGTTCTTGACTATATGCGACTGATTCCCGGGGATATAGACGGCGTCTCCCTCGTCGAGCACTTCCTCCCCGTCCTCATCTGTAATGATTGCCAGCTTTCCCTTGAGGACGACGAGCACCTGCGCGCTCGGATGCCCGTGCATAGGCGAGGCGTGGCCCGGCGGCTTGGCGAAATGCTCGACGGAGATGTCCTCCTCGCAGCAAAGGCTCACGCGTTTCCAGTCCTTGTCGGGCTCATATGTCTCGGCTGCCCCGAATCTCATGACTTTCATCGGTACCTCCCGTTCTTGACGCCTGCGAGCTTACCACAGGGCTTGCGCCCCGGAAAGAACTTGTGGGGGATTACGCGCGGGCTTCGTATAATGGAAACTGACGGAAAGGAGCCGACATGACTCAACACAAGCATACTCTTCTCACTCTGTTTTCAATACTGGCGCTTTGCTTCTCTGCAGGCGCCGAGGCGTGCGACACCTGGGTCGCCATGCCGGATGTCACTTCGGGCGGGAGTGTCTTACTGGGTAAGAACAGCGACAGGACTCCCTTCGGCTGTCAGCCTCTCATTCTCAATCCGCGGGCCGAGTGGCCGGCCGGCTCGGCGATCGACCTCGGGCGGGTAACGGTCCCCCAGGTCCCGGTGACCTATGCAACCCTGGGCTCCAGCCCCTACTGGTGCTGGGGCTATGAGGAGGGCATGAACGAGTTCGGCGTCGCCATCGGCAATGAGGGGGTGTGGACCAAGCCGCTCATGGAAGCCATCGAGGCGTACACCAGGAGGGAAGATACACCGGTCGGCCCGACGGGTATGGATCTTATGAGGCTCGGCCTCGAGCGCGGACGGACGGCCCGCGAGGCTCTCGAGGTGATCACGGATCTTCTCGAAGAGTACGGCCAGTTCGGCTCGGGCGTTCCCGGGGTCGACGCCCTGGGGTCTTATGACAACTCCTACATCATAGCAGACGCCGGAGAAGCTTTCATCCTCGAGACGGCGGGCCGCAAGTGGGTAGCGAGGAGGATTGAAGAGGGTTCGGCGTCGATTTCCAACAGGCTCGGTATCGAAACCGAATGGGACATGGCCTCAGCCGATCTCGTAGAACATGCGGTGGACAGGGGATGGTGGGATGAGGCCAACGCAGCCGAGTTCGATTTCCAGGGCGCTTATGCCGCCGATACGCCTGCGCTCGAGGACCGGGACAGGCGCGCGCGCGTCCGCCAGGAGACATCGTGTGCACTGCTCCTCGGCGGCCACGGCGGCCTCGGGCTCTCTTCGATGAAGGCTATAGCCAGGGACCAGAGTTCCGACCCGTCGATCGATCTCGACCAGACGGCCAGCTCATGCGTCGCCTCCCTGCCCGCCGCGGGTGAGGGCATTCCGGTCTTCTGGTGGTGCGCTTCGAGGCCGAGTAACGGCTGCTTCGTCCCCTTCTTTGTACACGGCGCCGGCCTGCCGGACATAGTCTCTAGAGCCGGCACCTTCGGGAAGCGTGTTGTGCGGCCGAGTGAGGCCGTGGCCGATGAGTTCTCGGATGATTCCTACTGGTGGCTCTTCAGGGACCTCACCGACATGGTAAACGCCGACCGGACTGAGAGGCAGGGCGAAGTGCGTGCCGAGTTTGACGCGCTCGAGGCCGGGTTCGAAGCCGGGCTGGCCGAGGTGCTCGATAAGGCCTCGGCCTTGAGGCAGTCGGGCGATGATGCCGGCGCAGGCGCCATGCTCGACGCGTACACGGCTTCATGTGTGGAGATGGCCGTGGCCGGAGTGAATGAGCTCCGCGAGCGCTACAGGGGCCAGGTCGTTGAGCTCCCCTCCCGCTTCGAGCCCTATGTCGGGACCTATATAGGCAATTTCGGGCCGTTTCAGAACGCCGAGTTCGTGGTCAAGGTCCAGAATGACAGGCTCGCCGTAGATGTGCCCGGCCAGATGGTATTCGAGCTTCTCGAGCCGGACGAAGAGGGCAAATGGTATTTCGCCCTGACTCCTCTCGTGGCCGTCTCTTTTGTGGACGACGGTCTGGG
>Ga0272444_10000692_pt1 | contig 34856 bp, 30 predicted proteins | sample SSMForm13_FD_201033 | JGI IMG/M metagenome (GOLD analysis project Ga0272444, IMG submission 201033) | Marine sediment archaeal communities from Little Sippewissett salt marsh, Falmouth, MA, United States - SSM-Form-13 | ecosystem: Environmental > Aquatic > Marine > Wetlands > Sediment ...
ACCCGATGTCCGGTTCGATGAGGGGACTAAGGGAAGGAAGGTATGGAAGTCGGATTGAGGGCCACCGGGAAACCAGTGGAGTTGCCGCCGATACCTATAGCCACTGCACTGAGGTTCTACTCTACTGTAAAATATTTTTTTCCAATATAATATCAACAGGTTAAAAATTCTATCGAACTACAATTTGTGGTTCTATGCCAGAGAGCCAATGCACAACTGAACAATTATTTTCTGTGAAGTTCATCTTGCGCCCGTTAGGTGCTCAAGCCCCCCAAGACGCACACTTAAGAGGAGATTATAAGCTCGGCATTGCAAATTGTGACATCAAGTCCAGTCTGTGATGACCGGCATTCCAAGGAAGACAACGGGGTCACCCATTAAAGGCCAATTCCTTTTCGGTTTTCGTTGCCTCTTGACAGGCGCCCTTCTAACACTTATAATTGCAATTATATTATACCAAAAGATAGGGAGGATGAAGTTATGGGTCAGGTAACCATCTATCTTGACAACAGCATCGAAACCAAAATGAAAGAGGCAGCCAAATCAAGTCATTTATCTGTCAGTAAATGGGTGGCTAGAATTATAGAAGAAAAAATAGCAACTGAGTGGCCCCAAGATATTGTTAAATTGGCAGGCAGTTGGAAAGATGAATTCCCAACAATTGAAGAGTTAAGGTCGAATATAGGTCAAGACAGCCCAAGGGAGGACCTCTAAATTGTATCTCCTGGACACAAATACTCTTATATATTTCTTCAAAGGGTTTGGTAGTGTGGCGGAAATGCTATTTTCAAAATCTCCCAAAGATATTGCTATTTCAACAATTACACTGTACGAAATTGAAGTCGGGATAGCCAAATCAAGCAATCCCCAAAAACAAAAAAAGCAATTAGAGTCATTTGTTTCACGTATTACCATTTTGCCTTTTGACTCAAAAGAAGCGAAAGCTTCTGCAAAAATCAGAGCAGAGCTTGAAAAACAAGGCACGCCCATAGGGCCTCTTGATAATCTTATTGCCGGCACTGCTTTTTGCGTTAATACCATATTAGTCACCCACAACACAAAAGAATTTAGCAAAGTTGAAGGATTAACCATCGAAGATTGGTTCTGAAACCCAGCCATATAATTCCAAGGAAAGACGGTCGGACTTTCGCACTGATTCCGGAAAAACTCGCTTCTTCACCCTTAGATGTCCCTTCAATTAAAGCGAGTATTACCACTCAAGAACTCGTTGATATTGTTCGAGAAGGAAGAGAAAGGTAGAACCAAGGGGTTGAAGGGAACTAAAAGAAGGGAGATATATATGCTGAAACGTCTTATTCATTTTATCATGTTTGGAAGTATCGGTTTTCTTGGTTTTACACATGTTGTATATGCCAAAGCTCCGATGGTCAAGACGCAGGTTCCAGGCTACTACCGGATGCAGTTGGGTCAGTTTGAAATAACTGCTCTTTATGACGGTAGGATCGAACTGGACGCGCAACTTTTGAAAAATGTTCAGCCTGGCGATCTGGATCGTTTGCTGAAACGTTTTTTCGTGGGAAATCCAAAGATGGCAACTTCGGTAAACGCTTATCTGATCAACACCGGCCCCCATCTTGTTCTGGTGGATGCCGGGGCTGGAAAACTCTTTGGCGACAGTCTTGGCCACATTGCCGAAAATATCAAGGCGGCAGGCTATAATCCTTCGCAGGTGGATACGGTCTTGATCACTCATATGCATGGCGATCACATGGGCGGCTTGAATGACGCAGAAGGCAAACCGGTCTACCCGAATGCGAACATTTTCGTTGCCAAGGCTGAAAGCGATTTTTGGTTGTCCGAAGAAAAGGCCGAGAAGGCACCGGATGAGCAAAAACGATTTTTCAACATGGCCCGTGATATCTCGTCCCAGTACCTGGCCAATGGGAAATGGCAGACCTTTGTTCCCGGGGGTGAATTGGTCCCCGGGATCCGTGCTATCGATGCCAAAGGTCATACGCCCGGCCATACTGCCTACGTTGTGGGATTGGATAAACAAAAATTGGTCATCTGGGGAGATGTGATCCATGCCTATGCCGTACAATTTGCGGAACCGAATACTTCCATCGATTTCGATATTGACCAGAAACAGGCCGTCATGACTCGCTGTGCACTGATGAAAACCATTGCCGCCGATGGTTCATTGGTTGCTGGTATGCATTTGCCATTTCCAGGAATCGGACATATCCGGGCAGAAGGCGAAGGGAGCTACGCGTGGGTAACGATCGAGTTTGAACCGCTTCCTGGATTTTCTACCACCGCAGCGAAGAAATCGTCCTATTAAGCAATCGGATATAGATTTAAATGAAGTGTTCTGCATCGACAATTACAAATTAGAGACCACTATTCACAATACAAAATTTGACACCAATTACCCGGCGGATGCTTTGCCATCCGGCGTTCGGCCCATGACGAAAAACGGAAAAAAATGCGGTGGAAAATGAAAGAATAGCAACAACAGTGTTTCAAACCACAAAAGGAAGATAATGTTCGTGGAAAAATTCCGACCGAGTTTAACGGCACAGCGCGTTGCGATGAGGCGTGCGGCGCATCAACTCCTCGATGATCCCAAAGTTTTCGATGATCCCCTTGCGCTTCACATGGTCGGCAAAAAGCATGCTTCGGCGTTGCGAGCTGATCCATGTCAATTTGAAGCGACTCCGCTATCGCCTTACTTGCGAGCATTTTTGGCGGCACGCAGCCGATATGCCGAGAACGAACTTGCTCTCGGCGTTCGGCGTGGTGTATGCCAATATGTCATCTTGGGGGCCGGGCTTGATACGTTCGCCTACCGGAATCCCCATCCTCACGGTGTGCTGCACGTGTTCGAAGTCGACCACCCTACGACGCAGACCTGGAAAAGAGCACGCCTGGAAGAGGCCGGTATCACGCTCCCGAATGACCTTACGTTCGCACCAGTTGACTTTGAAACGCAGACACTCGCAGAGGGGTTGGCGGGTGCAGGGTACGATTCGGGAAAATGTACATTCTTTTCATGGCTCGGCGTGACGGAATACTTAACGACCGAGGCGGTGATGGCTATATTGCGTTTCATCGCGTCGGCGCCGGTGGGAAGCGGAGTCGTCTTCGACTACGTGCCGTCTCCATCGCTCTTGACCCCTGTGCAACGGTCGCGTTTTGATGCGCTTGCGCAGCGGGTAGCGTCGGCCGGGGAGCCGTGGCAAACATTCTTTGATCCTGGGTTGCTGGCGATGGATCTGCGAGCCATGGGCTTCGAATATAGCGAGGACAACGGCCCGGAAGAAATCAATGCAAGGTACTTCGATGGTCGGAAAGACGGCTTGAGAGTTGGAAGTCTGTCGCACATAATGAATGCCCAGGTATGAGATGTCAAACAGATCAGCCAAACCCGGCGCTGGAGCCAATCGGCGGGAAGGGGCGCCCGACTCTGGCTCAGCTTGGGGTTCTCCATAAAAATAATACGGAAGTTTCATATTATGAAAAAGGAATACGATTTTTCAAAATCGGTAAAAAATCCTTATGCGAAACACCTTAAAAAACAGGTGACACTTCGACTTGGAATTGATGTTATCGAGTATTTTAAAAAATTATCTGAGGAAACCGGAGTACCCTATCAGAATTTGATTAATCTATATTTACAGGATTGTGCTCATTCTCAAAAAAAACTGAAATTGAAATGGGCTTCCTCATAATGTATAAATGCAGAACCCGGTAATTGTGGTTTTGGAGTCGGACCAAGCTGGATGCCCAATTGTCGAAGGTTTAAGTCAAAAACAGGGTGGTTTTTCGGTCTTAAACCGATGTTCTTGGCGCCAAAAAGAGCAGTTTAAGCAATCATTTGGCAAAGGCTTTAAAAATGGGGAAGGCATGACGGTGCTTGAAGGTTTTGATCTTTCATGGAAGAAACAAACGACGCAATGGTGCTGTGATCAGGCCTTTGATTACAGAACATTGCCATAAAATTTACATTCTCACAACATACACGTTCAATCTGGCGTGATAATATCAAACCACTAGAATAAGCTACGAGAAAAAAAATCCGGCCTTTTTACAAAGGCCGGATATCAGCTTACTTATATGGAATATCCAATGGGCTTATTATACCATGGAATACACGTAGAGATCCCGCCTCAGTCTTTCACCTTCTTCAATTCTGCTCTCAGAACGATCTTCAACCGATTCCGAAACCACGAACGCGATGTCTTTATACTCTCGCTTGATGGATTCCAATGCTTCTTCCGGCTCGCTGAACATCACCACGTGATCAAAAGGTATGCCTTTTTCAGATGCCGCTTCCTGGAATAAACGGGCATTCTTTTCAGACATGTTCTTAAATTCTTGACAAACCTGATTGTGTGAAGATGAAAACAGTTTGAAAGTTTCGCAGGATAACGGAGCGGTATTTAATGCAAGAATTTCATAGGACATTCGTTGTGCCATATCCAGAGCATACTCGATGATCTCCTTGGAAAAAGTACTCTCTCTGCCCATAACCAGAAGCTTTGTGGGAGATTGATCTTCCCTTTGCTCAACCATTGTTTCCATCGCATATTCAGATTCACCGGCTTGGGCAAAAGTAATTGCCTCCTGATACTTGTCCATTTTATTGGTGGCCCGACTCAACTTCTGTTTGATTCTTCCAAAAATTCCTCCCATTGTAATACCCTCCTGTCATCAATTTGTTTTTACATTTTTTTTATTTCGCATTCGCAACCACCAGCGGAACAGCAAGCTTCTCTTTTATGCTGGCAATCGCATTTTTCTTTTTAGACAAAACACCCGTTTTATCCACATCTTCACCAGAAGAATTATAAACGGTTAAAACAACATCCCGATGCAGATTGACATAATCAATAATCTCTTTTTCGGGGTTGCCCCGCTTCATTGAAAAATGACACCGAACACCTTGCTTTTGTGATTCCGACATAAGGCGCCTAATTTGCTCTGAGGCCTCGGCCATGATTTCTTTTGCACTTTCATATTCGCCGGCTTCGGCAAAAGCCGCAGCCACCATGGAACCTTGGAAATACATCCGGGCAAAATCGGCCGTTTGTCGCATTTATTTAAGGTATTTACTGTAATTCTGCGGCCGGATAATTTGGAAAACCTTTAATTCCGCCTTCATCCATTTGCAAAGTTCTACGGCATAGTGAAATATCTTTGAATCAGGTGTAATTCCGTCAATGGCCAATAACGCTTTTTTCATTTTTATCCCCTTTTGCAGTCCAACACATCATCACTGCTACATACGCAGTCCCGGTCGGGTTTCCTCCCTGCGCTGGATACGAACATCTGTGCGTTTCCGACTTCTTTTTTCCGGTTTGTCATGCATGATATCCAGAGCTGTTTCATGTTCACCGGCTTGGGCGAAAGTTATGGCTGCCATCAATCTGTCGAATGTTTCTTTAAATTTAAACATGGCTGAATTCCTCCTTTGAAAAATGTGTTAAAAGTTTTTCCTCTTTGCTAATGTAATATAGCATCTTCCGTGCCACCCCCTATCAGTATTGCCACATCCTGTTGATATTATTATATTAATTGATATATTTGGGGTGAGGGAGGATCAGGTCTTGCCCGTTACAATTTGCAATACTTTTTTCAGGTCTCTATAAATTTTATTGTTAAAATAGAATGTTATAATATATTGCAGAAACAGATCACGGTATTGCAACTTGTAACGTCATACCTGTTCTGTGGTTATGCCCTCAAAAATACCGTTGGGAGTCTGGTCGTAATCTGTTTTTTTCGGGGGAAAGCCCAGGGATGTTGGGGATGAGGACCGTAGAGTTGGCCAAAAAACTTAATTTGGCCCAGTCCACGATAAGCCAGGCTGCAATGCGTGGGAGGAAAATAGCTAATGTTTAATTTTTGCCCTATATAGATGAGTCTGTTGATTCATGAGGATTTTCGTTCAAGATCAAGGCATGCGAAAAAAATAACCACCCCGGTACGATCTGCTGGACCTACGGGGCAGGCAGGCATATACTTGATATTCCGAGGATTTATTCGCCACCAAACTTTGGCGAATTAATTTTTTGAGCATAACGCAGAGACTTGCCCGCCTTTGGCGGGTTGGGCGAAAAGACCATTAATCAACAGACTCACAGATTTGCCCCCTTTTCTCATTCTATTTCATATGCGATGCTAACCTGAATACGAATTTGGCTTTCCCCTATCTCAATGGGCGGTGCTGCTGAGGCTTGGGTCTTCATTTCGGCTGCTGGAAACATATGTGCCCGGATCGGTATGTGAATCGGTTCCGTGCTGAGTGAAACAATACGTTTTAGCTTCACACCCGCCGCCTCGGCCAGAGTTCTCGCCCGATCCATGGCTTGCCGAGTTGATTGTTTTAAGGCTTCCTTTTCTAATGCAGCTTTATTTTTAATGTAAAACTGAATATGATTAATATTGTTGGATCCGCTTTCCAGAGCTTTTCCGATAATCATGGAAACATGGTTGGTCAAAGGCTCAGGCTCTAATCCTTCCAGCGTAATTTCAATGGCATTGCTTACTTCATAACCTTTAATTTTGGGCGGCCTGGCGTTATAATCTTTTTGGGGCGTAACGCGATAATTGGAAGTCTTAAGTTTAAGATCTTTAATATTCAAGCCCTTGACGGCCTGTATGACCGCTTGGGTTCTGCCGGCATTTTCAGAGCTAACCGGTTCCAAATTTCGCCCTTGGGTCACAACGGCAACGGAGATCTTGGCTGAATCATTTTGGCCCATGACCTCGGCCGTACCATGGGTAAGAATTAAATTACGATCCCGAGCAGACGGACATTGAGCAAAGGTTGAATGCGCCATGAGCATCAGACTCACCGTAAGTACCGGAATAAGTGCTTTTTTCATTGCTTCCTCCTTTATTCTCTAATTTTATTGGCATGTTAATTAAGATGAACTCGTAAAAAGTCCGATTTAGACGGTTTCGTAAAAAGTTCAAATTCAAGGCGTGCAAATTTCGTTATCATGAGGCGTAGTTATCCTACGTTGAATGATTGCGAAATGCAGCACAACGCATAAGTTGGACTTTTTACGAGACCGTCAATTAATTATCTAAATTTATATCAGATTTCATTCGTTAATCAATCACTTTCCGGCCTTTGATTTTATTTCGAAAAGTAATGCGACCTCCTTGTCCTTTTCTCTTGTCCTTTATCAAAAAAAATGGGTTGTTTTTGGGGCGCGGCAGGTTAACCCATACGTTGCAAATTCATCAAATATTGACAATCCATTGATAATATGCAAAAACAACAGTTATTTTTCTTTTTACTTTATTCTGAATAAAATTGGGTAGATTATCAGGAGGTCTCATGCAGACATTAGAAGTTATCAAGACAATAAAATGGATTGATTCATTGATTCCAAAAATCGTTAGAGAGGTTTTTCTATCATCTGACATTTTTCACGGAAAAGTAGCTATAGAAGAAATAGGCCAAAAGGCAATAATTGCGAATTACGAGTTAGGAAGAATTGCCGGAATAATTCATGAAAACCCTATTGCTGTTGAAGTTCTAACGGCATTTGATGCAACAAATCTTTTAAACACGAATATTACAAGTAATCTTTTAGTTCAAATTCTCCAACAAAGAGAGATTACGGCTTCAACATATCAAATTTTATCAGAAATATCTACTCCATATAATCGAATGCTAAGTTCCCTTGTTTCTTGGGAATTACTCACTACGCCAAAAGAACTTATAGCTGAGGATCGTCCGGGAAATATATTAACTCTTAATATTCACTCACTGCCTAAAAAATCCTCCTTAATTTCCACTCTTTCAGCTACGACCGCACTAATTAATGATTTGTATATGTCAATAGCCCATATTCATAAAACGAAAATCGACGAATCTCTATCTATTATTAAAATCGAAAGTGGCTTGGGCATTAGAATAGATTGCAAAGGCTCAGAAAATGTTATCCTGCACCTTAAAGAGTTTATTTTGGAGTCCTGGCACAAAATTAGGCACAAACGTTCAGAAGAGGTTATAGAAAACAATAAAGCGCTTTTATCATCACTTGCTGTTATTGATAAAATTAATCAAAGAGAGATTCAAAAAAGTCTATCCCCTGAAGAGTCCGAACAGTTGCGGCGGAAAGTTATAAAAAATGTTTTAGGGTTATTTCAATACGGTGCTCTTATTTCTGAAATTCCACAAGAAGAAAAAGTTGACAACACAAAGTTACTGTCCGCCTTTTCTTCTAAATTATTAGAAGCTCCTGTTGACGCAAAACAAAAAGCAAAAAAGGTTTCATCAAAGAAATCCACTTCGAAAAAGAAGGTATCAACTAAAAAAACCGTAAGGAAAAAGAAATAATCGATAAATAGCAAATAAATATACTCAATAGTTGAACCTTTTTCGACAGTCTCAGCACATATCCAAGGTCGGAATTGATGTTACCATTTGTGCTATTGGGTTATAATTTCTTTTTTTTACTCCCCATACAAAACCTTCCGAACTTTAAAGGCAAAATCACGCGTATCGAGTGGTTTTTCAATGTAATCAGAAGCACCAATCTCCTTTGCTTTTTTTTCATCTATCTTTTCGCTGAATCCGGTGCAAAGAACAATAGGAATGTCTGATCGTACGTTCAGGATTTCTTTAACCAGCTTGTCACCGGTCATTTTAGGCATAGTCAGATCGGTTATTACCAAATCGAATTGATCGGGTTGGGATCGAAACAGCGCTAAAGCTTCAATTGGGCTTGTCGTCGATTCTAATTTATACCCCAATCGTTCCAATATTTGATGTCCCAATTTTGCAATCGATTCTTCATCATCAACAAAAAGTATCCTTTCATTTCCCGTAGGAAGGTCTTCATCAGTTTCAGTTTCTACGACTGCCTCCTTTTTAACTACAGGAAAAAATATACTGAAAGTCGTTCCTTTTCCAAGTTCGCTTTCCACTGTAATTAAGCCGTTGTGTCCTTGGACGATGCCGTGAACTACGGCCAGCCCCATCCCTGTACCTTTTCCCACTTCCTTTGTTGTAAAATAGGGGTCAAAGATTCGATCAATTTTTTCCTTGGGGATGCCGTGTCCGGTGTCGCTTACCGTCAGATTGACATATGGTCCCGGGTTTAATTCATGATATTGAGCGGTAGCATTTTCACCGAGTTCCACATTCTTTAGAATGACATCAATAATACCTCCATCCTTCATGGCATGATCCGCGTTGGTACAAAGATTTATAAGAATCTGATTGATTTGGGTGGGGTCTGCCAGGATTGTATCCATATCTATGGGAATATTTTGGCGAATTTCAATGCTTGTGGGAATAGATGAACGCAGCAATTGAAGTGATTCTTTGACAATGGGGATGATATTTGTCGGTTTTTTCTCTAATTTTGTTTTACGTGCAAAACTAAGGAGTTGGCGCACAACATCTCTTGCGCGGAAACTGGCTATTCGAATCTCTTCCAAATTATGACGTGCTGGGTTCCATTCAGGAAAATCATCTATCGCAAGTTCGGTATTGCCAACAATAATTCCCAGAATATTGTTAAAATCATGGGCAATACCCCCTGCAAGTGTCCCGATGGACTCCATCTTGTGAGCCTGCTGGAGTTGGATTTCAAGATTTTTTTGACTGGTAATATCCTCAGCGATAATCAGAAGTAAATTTTTGTCATCCAATTGGATTTGGCTGATATTCAGCCTTGCATGGTAGATCGTACCGTCGTTGCGTTTCATTTTAGTCTCTACATTGTGGATCGCCCCTTTTTTTTGTACTTCTTTTATTAACATCTCACCTTCATTTGGACTATTATATATGTCTTTAAAATTAATTCGCTTGATTTCGGATTTCGCAGATCCCACCAGCTGAAGCATCGCATCGTTACATTCTATTGCCTCTCCGTTAAAACTGGTGACACCGATACCTATGGGTGTATTCTCAAATAGAGTTCGAAAACGGTATTCCGATGTCTTAAGCGCTTCCAGAAGATTTTTTACATCAGCATCTTTTTTGTCCAAGCTATCTATCATGGAGTTAAAAGAATGGACCAATTGCCCGATCTCATCCTTACGCCGTATTTTTATTTTCTGGAATTTACCGTCGGCAATTTCTTCGGTTGCGCCAATAACCCTCTTAAGTGGTATATTAACAAACAGAGTAAATACCAGAAACAAGGTCAACAAAACTACAGTTAAGACCCCCAATGTTCCCCAATATATAATATTCTTAGCTAATAAAATTGGCGATATATAATCTGCCTCAGAAATTAAACTAACGATGGTCCAATTCCAAAAAGGGAAATACCGGTAATTAATCCTCACAGGGTCACCCCAAAAATTCTGTGTGGTAATCCCATTTTTGCCAATATCAAGCTTTGGAAATATTAACTTTTGTTCTTTCAAATTCAAAGAAGATCCCATTAATGTTCGGTGGTCTTCAATAATTAGCATATGAATTTTATGTAGTTGTTTACTGATGCTTTTTATCTCCTCGATGGCCTCTTTCTTTAAAGAAACATTCATTTCAAAATCATTTTCCAACCGGAGATCTAAGAGGTAATTCAAATTATTCTCACATACTGTCATTCCCAATTTGGAGGCTAATTCAAGATTCGAATCAATATTATTTTTTATGAAGGAGACCAGCGGTGGAGTTAGATACGAGATTGAAAAACCCGAAATAATGATTCCCACGATCAGCACGGGCAATAGGATCAACAAAAGTATCCTGTTTCGGAATACTAGCTTTTCTTTTTTCACTTCCTTATCCTCTTTTCTTATCACTAGAAAAGCGCAGGTGCTGTCTGCATTTTAGTGGGATAAACGATTTCCTTTTTGCCGTTTCGCCATTGAATCATAATCGGATTGTGCCCTACCTGCTTGCCTTTGTGGTCTACTTTGAAACGGCCGATAACTGTAACCGTATCTAAAGAAGAAACAAAGTCTCTGATGTCCTGATGATTCAATGATTGAGCATTATTTAATGCCTTCTCTATGATTTGGCATGCAGAATAGGCAGAGCCGGAATGATAGGATGGCATTTTACCGGTAAAAGCTTTAAAATCTCTAATAAACTTTTTTGTTCCCGGAAAAGGGATTCGTTCATCGGGCTCCCATTGGGAAGGCCCAAAAACACGCTCGGACATTCTTCCGGCATTTTTGTGAAAATCAGGATGCGTAGGAGCAATGGTGAGGCCCAACACTTTTGGTCGATATCCACTAGCCTTCATCAAATCAAGTAACTCGTAACAATCCGGCGAATAGGCAGACAAAATGAGCCCATCAGGATTAATTCCTTTGATTTCCTTTAAAAGTCCCGGTAATTCCATTTTGCCATTATGGTATGCTTTCTTATAAGTTACGCTCATTCTAAAACGTTTTGCCCATGATTCAGTTCCATTTGCGACATCTACATTAAATGGATTGTTTTCGTTAAGAATCGCAACAGATTTAAACCCATTCCGAGCCATGAGATCTAATAATCCGATAAAATACCGTTTTGCTAATGCATAGACTCCAAAAACATATTTATAGCCTCGTTCCCAAATTATTTCTCCTGAAGCAGCGCAAGCGAGCATTACAAATCCGTGGCGTTCACTGACTTCCGAGGCCACAAGGGTTAAGGGAGTTCCATAAGGCGAGAATAATAGATCTACTTTGTCTTCAGATAAAAGCTTTTCATAATAATTTTTTACTAAATCTTTTTGGCTTTTATCATTATACAAAATCAGTTTAACCGGTCGCCCTAGCAATCCACCTCGTTCATTTATCTGTTTTTCCCATAAGTTAAAAGCATCCCGTATCATTAATGAGGGCTCTTTGTATTTTCCCTCTAAAGATACGGTTGCTCCGATGAGAATCGGATTTATTTCTCCACTATGAGCCAGAAAAGGCAATCCGAAACCAAACAATAAAATAAATATAAACAATTTCTTAAGCAAGTTTAGAGACATGTGTCCTCCTAACTCGGATATTTCTCGAGTGCAAGATTCAGGTATTACTCTATTTCCTTATCCAGCACCTTGCGGATAGAGTTTGCAATTTCACTCAATGCAACAGGCTTCATTACAAACGCACGAATTCCATTTCTTTTGGCTTTATCCTCGTTTATTTGATCACTATATCCGGTACAAAGAATTATAGGTACATCAGAGCGCAATTTTAAGAGTTTTTTAGCCAGCTCCATACCTGTCATATTGGGCATGGTAAAATCGGTAATGACCAAATCGAATCTATCCGGATTCGCACGAAAGGCCTCCTGGGCTTCAATGCTACTCGTTCTTGCAGTCACTTCATAACCTAAGCGTTCGATCATCGATTGAATGGCATTGACCATAGCCTGCTCATCGTCAACAAAAAGTATCCTCTCATGGCCTCTTGGAATCTCGACGGGCATTTCAAATTCCGGTTCAGGCTTACTTTTAGTGCAAGGAAAAAATATTTGTATGGTTGTTCCAATCCCTGATTGACTATCTACTGAGATGTGACCACCGTGGGTTTTTACGATACCGTGAACCACGGAAAGCCCCATCCCTGAACCCTCACCTACTTTTTTTGTGGTAAAATAGGGGTCAAAGATTCTCTTGAGCACTTTGGGTTCCATGCCATGGCCGGTGTCACTGACGGTCAATTTAACATATTCTCCCGGGAGTAAATCATGAAAACGGGTTGCCGTATCTTCATCGAGTTCTACATTCTCCATGCCCACCTCCAATACGCCCCCCTTACCTCTCATGGCATGGGCTGCATTGGTACAAAGATTTATTAGGATTTGGTTGATTTGTGTCGGATCTGCCCGGACGGTATCTGAATTGCTGGAAATATCCTGGTGAATTTCGATGGTCTTTGGAATTGAGGATCGCAATAACTTGAGAGATTCTTTGATAATCGGGCCAATCTTAATGGGTTTCATTTTCTGTGGACTTCGGCGGCTGAAGGCAAGGATTTGCTTCACCACATCCCGGGCTCGCAGACTGGCCGTACGAATCTCTTCCAAATTACTCCTTGCTGGATTCCACTCAGGAACATCATCCATTGCCAGCTCGGTATTACCGACGATTATCCCAAGTATATTATTAAAATCATGGGCAATGCCACCTGCGAGTGTGCCGATAGATTCCATTTTTTGGACTTGTTGGAGCTGATTTTCAAGTTTCTTCCTTTCTTCCTCGGCCTGTTTGTGTTCAGTTTCGTCTGTATAAACCGCGACGATTTCACCGGAAGGCAGCTTATAAACAAAATTTTCTTTCCAACCGGCAATCCTGCCGTCTTGGTAAAATCCTAGAGGATAATATTCCGGCTGACCTGATTTACAGACCCTTTGAAATACATCAAAAAGACCGAACTCTCTAATTCCGGGAAAGACTTCCAGCACGCTTTTCCCCATAAGTTCTTCCTTTTTTATGCCTTCGATCTTTTCCGCAGTCCGGTTGAAATCTTTAAATACAAAATCTTTTCCGTTTTCAGTTGCTTCATATACGGCAACTCCGCTAGAAATGTTTTTAAACAGTTCTTTGAACCTTGTCTCGCTCTCTCGTAAGGCCTTCTCAGCTCGCCTGCGCTCATCAATTTCTTGTTTAAGCTGTTCATTTTTTCCTTCAAGTTCCTGGGTCCGTTCTTTCACCTTCATGTCCAGGGAAGAATAAAATTTACTGAGCTTATTCGTCAGGATGTTAAAACTGGAAGCCAGAGTTTTGATTTCATCCCTTCCTTTTATCTTGATTGGCATAATTTGTGAGTAGTCTGTTTGCCCGGTAACAGTTTCAAAGTGTTGTGTAATTATGGAAAGCCGGTTTATGATTAAAAGTTTAAATGCAAGGGTAATCGCTAACAAAAAGAGAATAAGCCCTATCACACTGAATACAAAAGTGTTGATGGATTCCGACCACAATTTTTGGCTGACCCTGGTCATTGGAATTGCAACGGTATCCAAGCCGATTATCTCGCCAATAGGCCGATGAAAACCTGCTGTTGATCCATATTTTTCTATTAACGAGGCAGGGGCATCTTTTGGATCCCCATGGCAACGCAGGCAAGACTCTTTCATACGCCTTGCACTAAAGTTAACCATATATTGTCTGTCATTTATTGATATGATTCCTTTCCATGTTTTTAAATTAGGATTGTTATTTAGGTATTCAATAACGTTAAGTTCTTCGGGTCCTGCCTGATTGGCAGGGTTTCGGGGATTATCCGAAGAAAATTTTATTATATAGTCCGGGAACTCACTTCGCACATCCTCGAATATGGTTCGCGCCACATAGGATGTAGACATGGTTTCCGGCACAAAGTCATCTTCACCCACCAACTCATACATTAAGGGTCGAATATTATTTCCAACGTATTTGCGAATGGCAAGATCAAATTTTAATGCCATTGACGCTTGATGTTCTACAACTTCTGTAACACGCTTATTGGTCAATGAATAGGTATGATAAAGAATAAAGAAAGAAAATAAAACAGCAGGTAATCCAATAGATATTAATAATTTAGTTGCTACGCTTTTCATGTTTTTTTAAATATATTTATGATTGCTTAAGCTTATTTGGAGACACTCCATCTTTTTTGATTTTGCAGGAACCATGCCAAATCCTTTAAAAATTAAAGCTATATTATTACAGGCAGTTAAGGCTTTAGGTGTGAAATATTGAAAGAGTCAAGCTGTTGGAATTTTGACGGGAACTACCAAAGCGTCAGATTATTAAACCCTCTTTGGGCAAAATCTGTTCTTATCTGACGCAAAATTGGTGGATTCTGAGAAAAAAAAAGGACTTCAGGTGATAACCCTAATACCCCTTAATCATTAAATAAAAATGGTACGCCCGGCAGGATTCGAACCTGCGACCTACGGATTCGAAGTCCGGCGCTCTATCCAGCTGAGCTACGGGCGCATTTAAAAAAAATGGGGGTGAGTGACGGGACTTGAATTAAACTCACCGTATTTTCCATAAATCGTAATATATCAGGCGTTCCTTTTAATTTCAAGTCATTTATAGCCATTTTTATTATCTTCAATAGGCAAAATAAGTTCAATAAGTTCGATACGAAACTTTTTATAAAAACTATAAAAAAGCAAGTTTCGATAATGTTCAAAAATGCACCGACCCTGCCTTTAACAGAATGTTGGTTTTGATTTCTTAATTCAATTTACGGACAATCCGTCCTACCGAAATCTGAAGCAAAAACAGCAAGATCAGATTCGTCTACGTCGGTGTCAAAATCTCCTTCGCAGTCTCCGCTACAATCCGTTCTTCCGAAGTCCGCTGCAAAAACAGCTAAATCTGAGCCGTCCACATCGCTGTCCCCATCAAAATCTCCCTCACATGCATTTACAGGCTCTACTTTCACCGTGTACCAGAATCCCGGTTCAAGATTATAGTTTGTAGACCATGGTGGGTCAGAGGGGTCCATCAATGGTGACGGCCGTCCCAGCATTGAATATGTTTGATAATTAGCCGAGCCTGTGGGCGCACCACCTCCTGAAAAAACAGATGTGGGGATATGCGATAGTTGTCGCTTTCCATCACGGCATGGGCAGTCGGAAGATGTTCGTAATATGCCATCTGTGAGATTCCCTTTGAAAAATTTTGTCGCCGACCGGGGGATAAATCCCCCAGCACCCCCTATTTTAAATAATCAAATTATTCAAATAACCCAATAATCAATTGTCTGAACGAACTGGCCATACATAGAGGTTGCTGTCCTTAACGTCGCAGCCCACGTAGCCATTGTCCATGCTTACGACCCACGCCCAGCCAGCGGTATTGGAAGCATAAGGAGTACTGCACCAGTAGTAGAAGTAGGACTGCACATTTGTAAAAGGATGGCCGTCTGGAAGCTTCGGGGATCCGGATACTGACATATCTAACAAAGAGGCCAGCTCTTCTCTTTCCGGAAGCCGCCAGCCCTTGCGATCAGAAATACTTAAATTGGCGCAAAAGTTTATTGCATCCTGCCATTCTTTTGATCCGTCCATATTGGCATCCTTTGCCCACACCAGCCCGGTCTCCTTGTCCAGAACCGCATCACCGCCCATCACCAGCTCAAACCGCTCGGCAGCCGGAAGTTTACGATGCCAGGTCGGGGCTGGAGCGGTGGTCTGGACCGTGCCATCCGGGAAGACGATGCCATTTCCCGCGCCGCCAATCTTTATGTTGCCCTCAACGTCTAACTTTTCTTCGGGATCTGTTATGCCAATGCCCACATTTCCGCTGCTGTCTAAGGTCATTCGGGTAACGCTGCCGATCTGGAAACGCATTGAGCTCGCAGATCCGACGGCGCTAATATATGCGCTGGGATAGTCCTCGCCGAATCGTCCGACAAATAATTTACTTTCCGAATCAGGGGTCATGCGGATCGACCCATTGACTTCGAGCTTTCCTTGTGGACTCGTTGTACCAATACCGACCCTGCCCACGCTATCGACATAAACAGCATCTTCCGGGTCGCCATCTGCGGCATCCAGCGAATGGTGACTGTGAGTGCCCGAAGCAAAGTCAGAGGCTTCGTGTCCGTCCAGCTTATCCGCATCCAACAGTGAACCAGAACCGTCGGCAATATCAGATGCTGTGATCGAGTTGTCTAAAATCTTAGATGCCGTGATCGCATTATCCGCCACCTTATTACTGTCCACTGCACCATCGGCAATCATAACCGACGTCACAGCCCCGTCTGCCACGCTATCTGCCTTGGCCGCATTGATAGCAAACGCCGTTGACGTAAATTCCAAAAGGGGCACAAGCTTTTGTGAACCATGGGTCGGATGGACAATGTTCACCTGAAGAAATAGGTTCGCGTAGATGGACAAATCTTCTGGAAGCGAGGTTTCAGATCCCAGCAGTACATTATAGATACCGTCTGTCACATCAACAGAGTTTTGTGTCTCATACCAGATACTGCTCTCCTCTGGTATACCACCAGACGCTGTCTCCCACAAAGAAAAGGTCATGGTGCGAAAACCCTTTGCCGGACTGCCGTCTTCGATTAATTCTCCCTGATAATTGATCAGCCGGGGCACTCCGGCATGGCTGGATACAGGAACCATAACCGATAACAACAATAGGCCAACACAACATGCCATCATCAATTTTGACTTCATCATTTCTGTTCCTCCTTTAGCTTTTGGTCATAGGGTTGAAGGCACTGGTTTATATGGTAAGTCCTGAATAAAAACTCTATCGCTCTTTAAATAACAAAAAATGGCGAGGCATACCAAACGAGTATCTACAAGAATATTAAGACCCGTGGCTTTCCGTCCCCATCTCACGGCAGGTTTGACTTTGCCATTATTGGTATTTAATTAACCTCGAATTGAATCGCCCCATTTGGGGCAAGGTAGGCAGCATTTTAGGATTTTTATCATTTCTGCATCCGTCCAAAATCAACGATAATTAAACGTCTCGGAAATTCTACAACTTATTGAGAAAATAGGAATTTTATGAGGCCTTAATTTCTGCCTCACCCATGGAATGATGGAATATTGGAATGTTGATTTCAAATAAGGAATTTTTCATTTTTATGAATTCTATACCCGCATGTTAAAAGGAATTTTCTAAATAACCCATTGTCCCAAAGCCTATTATTCCACCATCCCACTCTTCCACCATTCCAATTGTGAGCGAAGCGAACTAAGTTCAACCAGAATCCATTTTCTGTCCGTAAATTTTTCTTGTGAAATATGCATAAATCATGCAAAATTAGACAACTATAGTGAATTAAGTTATATATCAATTAGTTATACTAATTATTTCAAAATCTTTAGTGTTATTTCAAAAAAAATCTATGCAATTGTGGGGTAAATTACATAAAAAATATGAAGTGTTTTATATAATTTGATTAACGTCTCGGAAGTTCTACAACTATTTTATAATAAAAGATTTTTATCGTTAAATCGGATTTATTATCGGTTAAGGGTTTTATATATTAATCGATCGTTGATTTGCAAAATAGGTTATTTGGATGATGAGACGCCAGACGAGGATAAAAAATTTGAAAATTTTACACCAAAATGAAAAAAGGGAATTGGTGTAATTTCCAATCCCCTGTAATTATAGGGCAAATAAATCTTTAAAATGGGGTGAGTGACGGGACTTGAATCAGGCTCACCGTATTTTCCATAAATCGTAATATATCAGGCGTTCCTTTTAATTTCAAGTCATTTGGATCAAACTTCCGTTGATGAAGTCATTGATGTGGTTTCCAAAGCCATTGATCGTTATGGGAAGATGGATTAAATTCTCACGGATCGAGGGTTTGTATTTTGTTCATGGCATGGTATAAACCGATTCGAGCGATTCCTTGAAACTCATTGGATAAATCATACGCATGATCGTCCCCATCATCCCCAGAGGTTGGGTAAGGTTGAGGCTTGTAATCGACGGATAAAAAGGGAACTGATCGACCAGCACCATTTTCCGACAATGCATGATGCAAACTCAGCGGTGGAACAATGGATTTACCATTATAATTATGATCGTTCCCATCAAGGTATTGGCGGCCTTTTGGTTCCGGCGGAACCTTTTCACAGCCAAGCCGATAAAGTTTTGGATAGGCCAATTTTATAATTTTTAGTGCTTGACAAAGCCCGTTTCATAACGACGCCGGATGAGCCGCGAGACTCGCAGGTTTTGGCGGGAGCTTGCTTACGCCAAAACTGAGAATCACAGTCGGCTCCATTGGCCTTGATAGGCGGAGCGCAAACGGCGCCTTTCAAGGCCAATGGCGAATCATCCGGCGTCGATAAGCTGACCGCTTGCGGTCAGCTTATCAGTGAGGATAAATGGAAGACACTTATCAAGACTTTAAAAGCCTTTCAGAAGTTGAAAAAGAAAGCAGAGATTTTAAAATATGGGTCAAGAAAACAAAATCTAGAATTGCTGTAATTGCACCCCATGGCGGGAGAATTGAGCTTGGCACATCCGAAATTGCCAAATCCATCGCCGGTGATGATTTTACGTGTTATTCATTTGAAGGCATTAAAAATAAAGAAAACAAAAAATATTTGCATATCACAAGTACAAATTTTGACGAGCCAGAATGTATCGAAATTTGCAACGCTTCTGATATGGTATTGGCTGTTCACGGTGCCCAAGACGATGACAAAGTTGTTTATGTTGGCGGACGAAATGAATACCTCAAACAAAAAATAATCGAAAAACTTAAAAAGGCTGGTTTTACTGTAAAAAAAGACACAACAAATCATTCAGGTCGTAATGCTGAAAATATCTGTAACAAATGCACGTCAATGCAGGGATTGCAATTAGAAATATCAAATGGACTACGGAAAATAATGTTTAAAGGAGTGAAACGTAACCATCGAAATCCCACAAATAACATATTCAATGAATTCGTAAAATCGATAAGGGGTGTTTTGTGTGAATACGTAGCAAAAAGCCTTATTTGAAGGGAGTTATGAAGAATGTTCATGGTTGACAGAAACAAATAATAGTATTACCATTACCAGTATTACACATTACTGGAGGTGCAATTATGAGAGTCACTACAAAAGGGCAAGTCACAATTCCTCAAGAAATTCGCGAAAAACTTGGAATAACTCCTGGCGTTGAAATTGATTTTTTAGAAGAGAAAGGCCGAATTTATTTGGTAAAAAGGAAAGGCCAGACAAAAAAAACTCATAAATTCAGAAAATTGAGAGGAATAGCCAATGTTAAAATGACAACTGATGAAATAATGGCTCTTACAAGAGGAGACAAATGAAAGGGGTTATAGTTGATTCGAATGTCATTCTGGATGTGTTTCTCAATGACTTGAAATGGGCTGATTGGTCTGAATCCAAATTAGAGGAATACTGCGATCACGCATCATTATATATCAATTCAATAATCTATTCTGAAATATCTATAGGGTTTAAGCTAATAGAGGATTTGGAGTCTGCAATTAGCAAGGCTGGCTTCCAACTGTTGGAAATTCCGAAAGAAGCGCTCTTTTTAGCTGGAAAAGCTTACATTAATTACAAAAAAAGAAAAGGGGTGAAAAGGACTCCATTGCCTGATTTTTTTATTGGCGCACAAGCTGCGGTATTAAATATAGACCTATTAACCAGGGATGTTTCAAGATATCAATCATACTTCCCAACTGTAAAATTAATCGCACCATAAACTTGACAAGCATTGAACAAACTCATGAACCAGATGAGCCTAAAAAGCCGGCCCCCTGGTTATGAGAGGATTGGGGTAGAACCTTGATTATTGATTAAAATGAATTGACACTTCTTATGGATGTTGCTTATTGATTCGGACACTGAGAGATTGGAGGGACCGAATTGAAAAATTTGACAACTGGTAATAATCTAAAAATTGTTTGCAATAGCGATGAAGCATGATGGCAACTCTCCGTTTTCATAGGATCATGCTTCATCATTAAACACCCATTAATAAAAGGCAAACTGCGCTAACTGCGGGGTTTGTTGGTTAGGTTTTGAATTTTTAAATTGATATGGAACAACTTTTCTCAGTACTAATCGGTGCACTCATTGCCTCAATATTATCAGTTGTTTATCTACACGTTTCCGAAAAGTTAAAAATTAGGAGCGAAGTACTTCTTGAAGTCGTTGGTTTCTGTGATGAAATATATCACCATCTTCAGAAACTTCATGTTTATAAAAATGCAGAGAACACAGATAGGGATCTTGATCTTACAATTGAAGATTATCGGTATTTAAGCAAAGGATTGACAGTGATTCTCACATCTACCAAAGTCCATGAAAAAATGGCGATCGCTTTTGGAGAAAAAGAGGAACTCGATCTCTTCCTTGAGTTAAGCAACCAATTGCGCCAAGTTGCGAGTCTATTGCAGAGAGCCACGGGAAGCGCCGAGATTAACGAGGGACAGCAAGTCAAACAACTTTTCAAGGATAAGATTGATCCGTTACGACACAAGCTAATGCGAGACTTGATAAAGGGGGCAAAGGTTACCGGAATCCTGCCCGATATATATAAATGCCAGATGCCTACATTTTATAAGATAACATCTAACTTTATAAAACCAAAAACCTAACGTTCGAAGAATGAGTTTGTTCTTGTGGTGCTATGAAATACCGGGGAGGACAAATGTCGCCGATCAGACTATACATGGCCCCCATGAAGGGGTTTACCGATCATCTGTTCAGGAGTAAGTTTGCAGACCATTTCGGCGGGTTCGACCTGGCGGTGGCTCCGTTCATCGCCAGCAAACAGGATCACCGCATCAAGAAAAAATACGTCAAAGACGTGCTTCCGGAAAACAATACCCGCATGCCGGTTGTCCCTCAAATTATGAGTAAAACCGCAGCGGATTTTATCGTTCTGGCCAACTACCTGTATGACCTGGGATATGACACCGTCAACTGGAACCTGGGCTGCCCCTATCCCATGGTAGCCAACAAAAAACGGGGCTCCGGCATGCTGCCCTACACGGACCGAATTCGGACCTTTCTCGACAGGGTCATTCACGAAATTCACGGATCGCTTTCCATCAAAGTACGGCTTGGATGGAAAGAAAACGCCGATATTTTCAGGCTGTTGCCGGTTATCGACCAATACCCTCTATCGGAAATCATCATTCATCCCCGAACCGGTCTGCAGCGTTACCAAGGGTCTGTGGATCTGGATGCTTTTGAAGATTGCCTGGCCGTGATACGCCACCCGGTGGTTTACAACGGGGATATTCGAACGGTTGATGATTTCAGGCGGCTTTCCCGGCGCTTCAAGCGCGTTCATGCATGGATGATCGGACGCTGGTGCCTGGCCGACCCCTTTCTGCCGGGTTGCATCACAACGGGTGCCGATGATATTCCGGATAAAATCTATCGGATGCAACGGTTTCACGAGGCCCTGTTTGAGGCCTACAACGGCATTCTAGAGGGTCCTTCCCACGTGTTGAACAAGATGAAAGGACTCTGGCGCTATTTTTCACTGCCCTTCCAAGACTGCAGAAAGACAATGAAAAAAATCACAAAAACGCGCCGGCCGGATCAGTACCTGGAGCGGGTAAATTTGTTTTTCGAGACGGAAGCGCAATTGCGCCAGCCCAAGGCTGACCTTTCGGACTGAAATACTTTTTTTAGGAGATATGCAGGTCCGGTTTTCCCTTGCGGCGTCTGATGACCTTGACATCACTGGATATGTTTTTGGTGAGTTGATTTTACAGCCAAACGCTTGCAATATTTACCATGGTAAGGCAACGGCAGGGTTCATTCATGCGCGTAACAGCTAATACTGCAAAAGGTTTGAAATGATCAAGCAATATATCAAGCGTTCTTTCCGGCTCCGATTAAAACGAAAGCGGTGAAAAATGGTATCAGTCGATGGGGTCAAACGCCGCCGAAGAGAAACGCGGAAAGTACCGGCATATCAGTATCAGAAGGATTGCTGTTATTTTGCCCAGATAGCCGATAGCTTAAAACAAGCCGGCGCGGAGGAACTGACGGAACTCGGCGCCGAAGATGTTCGGCCGGAATTCAGCGGAATTCATTTCAGGGCCGACAAATCAACATTGTATCGAATTAATTATCTGACCCGACTTCTTTCACGGTGCCTTGCGCCGTTAATATCATTCGCTTGTCATGATACCGATACGCTCTATCAAAAGGTCAAACAGATCGAGTGGAAAGATTTTTTTGCAAAAGGCAATACCTTTGCCGTATCGGGAAATGTTTCCGACAGCGCGATTTCGCATTCAAAGTTCGCTGCCCTCCGCCTTAAAGATGCGGTTGCCGACTATTTCAAAGAAAAAACCGGACAGCGCCCGGATGTGTCGGTAAGGAATCCGGATATCTTGCTGAACCTTCATATCAGGCACGATAAGGCCGTCATAAGCCTGGACACTTCAGGCGGCGCGCTTCACCGGAGAGGATACAGAGAGGAGACCGTTTCGGCGCCGATGCAGGAAACCGTTGCCGCCGCGATTATCCGATTCAGCGAATGGGACGGTTCTGTTCCTTTATATGATCCTTTATGCGGTTCGGGAACCCTTTTGTGTGAAGCGCTCATGCGGTATAGCCATATTCCTGCGGGTGTTTTCAGAAATCGATTCGGTTTTGAATTTCTGCCCGATTTTGACGGCACTGACTGGAAGCAGGTAAAAAAAGAGGCCGACGGACACATCCGGGAACTACCGCAAGGGCTTATTGCGGGCAGTGATGTGTCCGCGGAGGCTGTCCGCGCGGCGCGGACAAACCTGATGGGGCTCCATTATGGAAATAAGGTAAGCGTTGAAAGGGCGGACTTCAGAAAACTGCCCGCCCTTGAAGGGCATTTCATTATAACCAATCCGCCTTATGGAATTCGGATGGGGGGAGACGAAAACCTTGACATGTTTTATAAAAATCTCGGCGATTTTCTGAAACAGAAATGCAAAGGCTCGGCCGCTTTTGTTTATTTCGGAGAACGAAAGTATATCAAAAAAATCGGGCTGAAAGCATCATGGAAAAAACCGATCAAGGCCGGCGGGCTTGACGGCAGGCTGGTTAAATACGAGATTTACTGAAAACAGGGAGGGGGTCTGCTCCTGGCATTTGAAAAAACCGGGGGGCGAATTCAAGATATCATATTTTTATTTAAATCCAAATCGTTCGTGGCTTTTGTGGTAACTTCTCAATAAGTCTGGTATATTAAATGATCCTATTGACCCGAATCCATAATTTATTGAGATGTTACCTTTTGTGTCAGTTCAATTTTAGCGTTATGTTTCATAATTTTTCTAATTGAGAGGAGAGGTTCATGTCTGAGTTCAAGGATGTCACGATAATTAAAAAAGCAAATATTTACTTTGATGGAAAGGTTACCAGCCGCTCAGTTGTTTTTCCAGATGGGTCCCGAAAGACCCTCGGAATAATGCTTCCCGGGGAATATGAATTCAATACGGATGATAAAGAAATCATAGAAATTATTTCTGGAGATCTTGAAGTTTCATTACCAGAAGAAGAAGGATGGAAAACAATTAAAGATGGAGAAGCTTTCGAAGTTCCTGCTCAATCCAAATTCGGACTAAGGGTCAAAAGAATAACAGATTACTGCTGTTCCTTTGTTGGTTGAATCACACTAAAACAATACAAATGCACTCTGCCCCCCAAAGCCGTGGAAATTTTACATTTTGTATTATTTGGAGATTAATTGCCTTTTGACTACGTTTTGTTGGCTTTGAGGTCAGGTGATTTTAACAGGTATTTTTCCGGGTATCTTATTAACAAACCAAGGCCGAACAATTCGCTCGAGTAGACAGCGATGAAGCATGATGGCAACTCCCCGTTTTCATAGAATCATGCTCATCATTAATCGCCTATTAATAAAAGGCAAAATCCCCTAACTGCTCGGTTTGTTGGCTATAATTATAAAGGGGAAAATATGTCAGACGGAAAAATTGAAAAATTGGCCGTATTAATAGATGCAGACAACGCCCAACCTTCTATTGTTGACGGGCTACTATCGGAAATCGCAAAGTATGGGACAGCTAATGTAAAAAGGATTTACGGTGACTGGACGCTGTCAGGCCTTAAAGGGTGGAAGGAAGTTCTTTTACAGTATTCAATACAGCCCATACAGCAATTTGGGTATACTTCAGGGAAAAATGCAACCGACAGTGCATTGATAATTGACGCAATGGATTTACTATACACGGGCAAATTTGACGGTTTTTGCATTGTATCCAGCGATAGTGATTTCACTAAGTTAGCGTCAAGGATAAGGGAAGCCGGTCTTTTTGTGTATGGATTCGGGGAGAGAAAAACCCCTAAAGCATTCGTTTCTGCCTGTGATAAGTTTATTTTCACTGAAGTGCTGCGCTCCCAAGATGATTATAATGAGAAAATAAAACGCAAGACAACCAGCGAACTTAAGAAAGACACGAAACTCGTTAATTTATTAAGAAACGCTGTTGAGGCATCTTCTGACGATTCTGGTTGGGCTCATCTTGCATCCGTGGGAAGTAACATTGCCAAGCAAGCACCAGAGTTTGATCCGCGAAACTATGGTTACAAAAAGTTGAGGGAACTTGCATCAGCAACAAAACTTTTCCAGATCGAAGAAAGAACTGTCGGCGATGGACCATCAAAGGCAATTTATTTAAAAGACAAAAGAAAGAAATAAAAGGAATGAATAATGAAAACCTTAATCTTGTATGACTCAATTGGAGGAAATACTGAAAAAGTCGCTCAACGGATTTACGATACGCTTAAAGGTGCAACCCATGAAGTTCATTTCATAAAATTCACATCAAAGATTGATGTTGATTTTTTCGAATACGATCTGATTTTTTTAGGCTCACCGGTCATCAATTGGCTGCCAACAAAACGGATGATGGATTATGTAAAAAAGAAACTCCAATTCTATAATGATCAAGGAAAAATCATACCGTCATCTCCCTTACTATCGGGAAAGTATGGCATATGTTTTTGTACATATGCCGGAACACATATCGGTGAAAACGAGGCGCTTCCCATGACCATGTGGCTGCGCTCATTTTTAGAGCATCTCGGGTATTCGGTTCTGGATCAATGGCATATGGTTGGGCAATTCCACAATGAGACGGATATGAATACTCAAGGACGTATGGGTAATATTTTGGGCCGCCCGAACGATAATGATTTGCTTGATGTGGAAAACCGGACCAAAGGGGTTGTTGGAGCCCTGGATGGGTTGATGGCAGGTGAAAACAGCTGAATTGAATGAGTTTGGATAACAGTAAAAAATTATAACCAGGCAGTCAGGAACAGGTGGGCATATTATATCACATCCGCCGGGGCGGACTCTAAAGATTTAATAAAGATGAGGCGGTAAAACAGGGAGGGAAAACCAGATACGGGTTTCATCGTTGGTGATTTCAGCGCCGACTTTTCCACCGTGAGCTTCAATCAACTCTTTGACAATAGCCAGTCCGATGCCTGCGCCGCCATGCTCCCGTGAACGAGATTTTTCACCCCGGTAAAAACGTTCGAAAATAAATGGAAGATCTTCTTCAGCAACCTCAACACCGGTATTTGCGAAAACCACTTGAATTTCTCCCTTGATCCGTTGAGTAAATATTTTGACGTTTCCACCGGGAAGTGAGTACTGATAAGCGTTTTGCATCAGATTTCGAATAACCTGGGCAAGTTTATCGGGATCGGCACAAACACGAATCCCACCGTCCATCCCCTTTGTATCCACAACCATGCCCTTTGTTTCAAATTGGGACCGAAAAACATCGAGTACATGTTCAATTACATCTCCGATTCGAATTTCCACAGGGTTGAGGTTTTCCTTGGCTGCATCTGCTCTGGCCAATCGCAGAATGTCTTCCACGAGATGCGTCAGCCGCAATGTCTCCTCATGGAGGAGCTCAAAGGTTTCCCTGGATTTGGGCACGACACCGTCAATCAGGGCTTCAAGATATCCCTGAATATTGTTTAACGGCGTTCTGAGTTCATGCGCCACATCAATCATCATGGTTTTCCGAAGTCGTTCAATTTTGTGAAGGCTCTCCGTCATCCGGTTAAAGGCAATGGCCAGTTGACCGACTTCATCCGTGGAGGTCACCGGAATACTTGCCGAATAGTTGCCTGATGCAATCCTGCGCGTAATTTCGGTCATCCGGGAGAGGGGCTCCAAAACCCGATTGATGAGCAGAAAGCTGAGAACCACGGCAAGCAAAATCGCAGACAGGCTCGCCCAGATGAGGTATCTATGAACCGCGCTCAGAAACATTTCATGACTTGGGCCGGGTGAAATGTTGTATTTGTCCATCAAGACCATAAAATAATCGGCTGAAAGGTAATCCATGGACAGCCATACGATAACGATAACGAACCCGATCACCAGAACATTTATCCCCAGGAGTTTCCATACCAAGCGTCCGGTCACCGGTAAGTTTCCTTTTTTCATCAGCCGCCGTCTTCCGCAAAATGATACCCCATGCCGCGAGCGGTCAAAATGTACCGAGGAGCTGATGGGTTATCTTCGATTTTTTGTCTCAACTTTCCGATGTGAACGTCGATGACGCGGTCAATGACCAGCGCTTCGCCTGAGGGATAAAGATGATTTAAAAGCTCGTCACGGGTAAAAATTCTTCCGGGAAAGGCCATAAGCGCTTGTAAAAGCGAATATTCATGTGGCGTCAGTTGAACGGCGCGACCCTTTAAACTGACTTTCCGCTTTTCCGGATCTAATACCAGATCCTTATGAGACAGCACACGGTTATCTTTTGCCGGAGAAAGACGGCCTCTCCTGAGAATGGCCTTGACACGGGCAACCAGCTCTCTGGGGCTGAACGGTTTGACCACATAATCGTCGGCACCCAGTGTCAGCCCGGAAATTCGGTCGACTTCTTCCTCTCGGGCGGTAAGCATAATGATGGGAACATCGGAAAATCGCCTGAGCTGCCGACAGACTTCCCAGCCGTCCAGTTTCGGAAGCATCAAATCGAGGATTACAAATATGGGGGGATGACGTTTTGCAAGCGCCAGCCCCTGCCGTCCGTCATGGGCAACCATGGTTTTAAATCCTTCTCGATCAAGATAAAGCGCCACCAGGGAAGCCGTTTTTTTATCGTCTTCGATAATTAATATGGAATTCATTTCATCGTAAGCAGACATGGTCTCTTTTTTTCCCGGAGTTGATTGGGACAATACCAATGATGTTTCCGCTCATGTAAAGTATCAACAAAACATCTTAAAATAACACAAAAACCATAAATTAACTATCTTTTAACTAATATCTCAATAAATTATGGATTCGGGTCAATAGGATCATTTAATATACCAAAACTTATTGAAAAATTACTCTTTTCAAATATTTTGTTTCTGTTAAAATAAATCAACGAATCAAAAAACTTCACCCAAAGCACCCAATCAAGGAGGCAGCTAAGTTTCCGGTCATGCAATGAGCAATTTCCATGTTTCGCGAATCTTCATTCAATCTTTACATTTCCTTTACCCAAGCTTTACCTTGAACCCTTATCTTATTACCGGAAATGGCAACGGCCGGTCGTAAACCGTCGGCCCCTTGCCGAATATAAATTATTTTAATGGATACGAAACAACGGAGGTGTATTATGAGACCAATTATTATGGCAGTCATACTCTTTGCAGTAATTTTTCTTGGATTTCAACAGGTTAGGAGTATGGATAAAATGGATGAGCCCATAAAGAATAAATCCGAGGCCACCGCATCCGCCGTGTTTGCCGGCGGCTGTTTCTGGTGCACGGAATCGGATTTTGAGAAAGTTGACGGCGTGATTGAGGCAATTTCCGGTTACACCGGCGGTCATTTCAATAACCCCACATACCAGCAGGTCTCCGGCGGCGGCACCGGCCATGTGGAGGCCGTGAAAGTAATTTACGATCCGGCTAAAACTAACTACGAAAAACTGCTGGAGGTGTTCTGGCAGCATGTGGACCCCACGGACCCGGACGGCCAGTTTGTGGACCGGGGTCTCCAGTACCGGAGTGCCGTCTTTTATGCCAACGAAAGGGAAAAACACCTGGCCAAAGAATCCAAGCAGCGTTTGGGGACTTCGGGACGATTCGACAAACCTATTGTTACGGACATCCTTTCCCTGGGAGAATTCTATCCCGCCGAGGACTACCATCAGGACTATTATAAAAAGAGACCGATCCGGTATAAATTTTACCGTTCCCGCTCGGGCCGGGACCAGTTCCTAAAAAAAGTTTGGGACAACCCCAAGGCCCATATGGATAAAAAGCCTATGACGTCCGATATGGACACCGGCATGGCCCCTGCCGGGACGGACCAAATGGATAAAGGCAGCACGTCCCCGGATATGATGAAAAAGAAAATGGACAGCCACATGGCGGACAGCGGGATGAAATCCCACAAGAAAAGCACCATGGAGGGTGACTCGGGGGACATGATGGGGGGTATGTCCGACGTTAAATCCAAAGGCGACCGGATGTACACCCGGCCCACCGACGATGAGCTGCGAAAGCGCCTCACTCCCTTACAGTACAAGGTTACTCGTCTGAACGGAACCGAGCCGGCCTTTAACAATGAGTATTGGAACCACCACGGCGCGGGTATTTATACGGACATCGTCAGTGGCGAACCACTCTTTAGCTCCAAGGACAAATTTGAATCAGGTACGGGATGGCCCAGCTTCACACGGCCTCTGGAACCCGCGAACATCGTGGAAAAGACCGACCGGAGCTTCTGGACGGTACGCACCGAGGTGCGCAGCCGCCATGGGGACAGCCATCTGGGTCACGTGTTCAAGGACGGCCCGGCGCCTACCGGCCTGCGGTATTGTATTAACAGCGCGGCCCTCCGCTTTATCCCGGCGAGAGATCTGGAAAAAGAAGGCTACAGCACATACAAGAAGCTGTTTGAGTAAGGGGCACAGCACCAAATGCACCCCCCGGATTGCACACCCTGCATCTCTCGGGATTCATGTGCAAGTGGAAATCTGATAGGGGGTAGCCTTTACGGCTACCCCCTTCTTTCTACACAACGGCTCGTACCGGCCAGTCAAGCTGTGCCTCGATCAGGGACCAAACGATAATTCATTAGGTTTTACAGTACCGAATAAAATCATGACGGAAGATAAATCTATGCCCTCTGACCCCTTTGAATCTCATGATAAATCGAACATCTTTGCGCCACCGATTGCCGTTTTTCCATATTAAGCAAGCATTTCAGGGGTTCATTCAGTTTCTGAATGAACGGATACGTGGAGAACAATTTCCTCAGTTATGATTTTATGCCGCTCCTTCGGAAACACAATTTTCTTGAATCTCTGTTTGAAATTTAGTATTTTTATTATTTTTCTTAAATTCTGGATTTGCTATCCTGGGTTATAAAGGTTACGTTTGTTGTTGCATTGCGAATCCAACAAAACCGGATGGAACATTAAAAAACAGGGCCGGACCCAAAGGGCCGGCAAAGCAAACCTATGGCCATGGTAAAACGAATAATTATAAGCTTGATTGGGTTGATTGTATTGATTGGCGGGTTGGCCGGGATAAAATACCTTCAGATTGAGCGGATGACTGCCTATGGAAACAATTTTATACCGCCTCCGGAAGTTGTTACAAGTGCGACGGCCAAAAACGACTCATGGGAATCTTTTCTGACCGCCATCGGGTCCCTGGAAGCCGTTCAAGGGGTGGTGGTTACCGCGGAACTTACGGGAAAAGTCGTGAGTATCGCCTTTGAGCCGGGTACCCTGGTGGAAACAGGTGACCTCCTGGTGCGGCAGGATACGTCTGTGGAATCGGCGCAGTTGCGCGCGGCCCAGGCTGAGGTGGCCCTGGCAAAGATAAATTTTAAGCGATCAAAGGACCTGGTGACCGCAAAAACCATATCACAATCTGATTTTGATAATGCCGATGCACGGTTCAAGGAAGCGGTGGCCCAGGCAGACAACATTCGCGCAATGATCGCAAAGAAGACCATTCGTGCCCCATTTGCCGGCCGTCTCGGTATTCGTCTGGTAGACCTGGGACAAACACTTAATGAGGGAGACGAAATTGTTTCGCTCCAAGCCCTGGATCCCATTTATGTGAATTTTCTGTTACCTCAGCAACGGCTTGCCCAGGTGCACCCGGGCCTGGCCATTCGACTGACCACCGATGCCTTTCCCGGGCAGGTGGTTTCCGGGAAAATTACCGCCATAAACCCCCAGGTTGATGCCGCCACCCGAAACATCCGGATCCAGGCAACCGTAGCAAACTCGGAAGAGCGACTACGGCCCGGCATGTACGTGAACGTGTCGGTAGTGTTGCCGGATCGCATTGAGGTGCTCACCATTCCCGCCACCTCAGTGCTGTATGCGCCTTACGGCGACTCCGTGTTTGTTGTTGATAAGAAAAAAAATGATGCAAATGAGCCGTCCGGTCTGGTGCTGAACCAGAAGTTCGTACGTTTGGGAGAAAAACGCGGAGACTATATATCGGTTGTCTCCGGGCTCAAACAGGGGGAGACAGTGGTCAGTACCGGCGTGTTTAAGCTTCGAAACGGCCAGGCCGTGGTTATAGATAACACCCTGTCACCGGATTTCAAGCAAACGCCTAACCCGGCGGATGCCTAATCCAAAAGTACGCAACCCAAATGAATTTTAACTGTTTTTATTACATGTAAATCATGAAACTCACGGATCTGTTTATCCGACGCCCGGTCCTTGCAATGGTGGTCAATCTTGTGATCATTATTGCGGGCTTGCAGGCGATTCGGTCGCTCAATGTTCGCCAGTATCCCCGCAGCGAAAACTCTGCGGTTACGGTCACCACGGTTTATGTGGGTGCAAGCGCCGATCTTGTCCGAGGATTTATTACCACCCCTTTAGAGCGGGCCATTGCTGCGGCCGACGGCATTGAATACATGGAATCTCAAAGCTCATTGGGCCTCTCCACGATAAACATTCGCTTGAAACTCAATTACGATCCCATCCAGGCGCTTTCTGAAATCAGTTCCAAGGTGGATCAGGTTCGAAACGATTTGCCCACGGAGGCAGAGGTTCCCATCATCAATGTGGAATCGGCCGAGAGCCGCTTCGCCTCAGCGTATCTCAGTTTTACTTCCGATATACTGATGCAAAATGAGATCACCGACTATCTGGTGCGGGTGGTGCAGCCTCGACTCTCTGCGGTAGAAGGGGTGCAACGGGCCGACATTCTTGGTGGCAGGACATTTGCCATGCGCATCTGGCTGAAGCCCGATCGCATGGCTGCGTTCAACATCAGCCCGGTTCAGGTACGACATGCCCTGGCCGCCAACAATTACCTAGCCGCGGTGGGCCGCACCAAAGGAGCCTTGGTTCAGGTGAATCTGACCGCTGATACGGATTTGCGCTCCGTGGAAGAATTCAAACGGCTGGTTATTCGGCAGCAGGATGGTGCCATTATCAGACTCGAAGATATCGGAGATATCGTGCTGGGGGCGGAAGACTATGATACCGAAGTGCGTTTCTCAGGACAAACCGCCGTGTTTATGGGCATCTGGCCCCTGCCGAATGCCAATTCCCTGGATGTCATTAACCGGATTCGTGTCCAGATGCAAGGCATCCAAAAGGAACTGCCCACAGGCATGGAGGCAAGCGTTGCGTATGATGGCACCAAATACATCAAAAACGCCATTGAAGAAGTGACCAAAACCCTGGGGGACACCCTGCTCATCGTTGTGATCATTATATTTCTATTCCTCGGTTCCTTTCGATCCGTATTAATCCCCGTGATCGCCATTCCCCTGTCGCTTATCGGCGCGGTGTTTCTGATGCAGATGTTCGGCTTTACCATTAATCTGCTCACCTTGCTTGCCATCGTACTTTCCGTAGGGCTCGTGGTGGACGACGCCATCGTGGTGGTGGAAAATGTGGAACGGCATCTGAGTATGGGGCTGCCGCCGTTTGATGCCGCAATACTGGGGGCTCGTGAACTTGTCGGCCCCATCATTGCCATGACGGTTTCGCTGGCAGCGGTATATATTCCCATCGCTTTGCAGGGAGGGCTTACCGGAACCCTGTTTAGGGAGTTTGCATTTACCCTGGCCGGTGCGGTGACCATTTCCGGTGTGGTGGCATTGACCCTTTCCCCGATGATGGCATCCAAATTACTGAAACCCGGAATCGGAGAACGCGGGCTGGCCGGAAAAATTTCCCGGGGATTCAACCGTCTCAAAGACGCATATGGCCGATTGCTGGATGTCACCCTTAATTCCCGGCCGGCGGTCTACATGGTATGGATAGTGGTCAGTTTGCTCGCCATTCCTATGTTTATCATGTCTCCGGTAGAGCTGGCTCCTACCGAGGATCAGGGGGTGATTTTCGGTATCATCGATGCCGCGGCCAACGCGACCCTTGACCAGACCAGTTATTCCGCAGCTGCGGTCAACCGTATTTTCTTCAATATACCGGAAACGGATCACACATTTCAGTTGACCATGCCCTCCTCGGGATTCGGCGGCATGGCCACCGTCCCATGGAGCGAACGGAAACGGACAATTTTTCAGATTCTGCCTGAAGTGCAGCAAAAATTGCATGCCATACCCGGTGTTCGGGTGCTTCCGGTAATCCCGCCGGCACTTCCGGGAGGCGGTCAGTTTCCCGTTGAGTTTATCCTGGCATCCACGGCTGAATCGGAACAAATCCTCTCCTTTGCCAGGCAGATTCAGCTCAAGGCCATTCAGAGCGGTTTGTTTGCCTTCCCCCCCATTATTGATGTAAAGATTGACCAGCCCCAGGCGGAACTGGTTATTGATCGTGACCGGGTGGCGGATCTGGGACTCAATCTTGAGCAGGTGGGGCTGGATATGTCGTCCATGCTGGGGGGAAATTTCGTGAACCGGTTTAACATCGCCGGCCGCAGCTACAAGGTCATTCCCCAGATCAAACGGGTGGATCGACTCAACCCGGAACAACTCAACAACATCTACATCACCGGCCCGGATGGAAATCTGGTGCCCTTCAACACGGTTGCTTCCATTCGTAATACCACCGTACCCCGCTCCATGAACCGCTTTCAACAGTTAAATGCCGTTAAGATCAGCGGAGTGTCGGTACGCCCCCTGGATGAAGCGCTTGGGTATCTTGAGGATGAAGCGGCAAAAATTCTTCCAAAAGGCTACGTGGTCGATTACACCGGAGAGTCCCGTCAGCTTCGCACGGAAGCCAATAAATTTCTGCCTGCTTTCGGGCTTGCCGTGGTACTTATTTTTTTAGTTCTGGCCGCCCAATTTAACAGTTTTCGCGATCCCTTTGTCATTCTTGCCGGTTCGGTGCCCCTGGCCATGTTCGGCGCGCTGGTGTTCACTTTTCTTAAAATGCCGGATCCCAATATTCCGTTTTGGACCCACGGCTGGACCTCTACTCTGAATATTTATTCCCAGGTGGGCCTTGTGACCCTGGTGGGACTGGTGTCAAAAAACGGCATCCTCATTGTGGAGTTTGCCAATAAGCTCCAGATCCAGGGACGATCCAAACTTGAGGCGGTTCGAGAGGGAACCTTAACCCGGCTGCGCCCGATTCTCATGACCACCGGGGCCACCATTGCCGGTCATTTCCCGTTGACCCTGGTCACCGGCGCAGGGGCTGCGGCCCGAAACTCCATCGGTCTGGTCATCGTCGGCGGCATGGCGATTGGCAGCCTTTTCACCCTTTTTGTTGTTCCGTCTATTTACATGCTGATTGCACGGGATCATTCCACACAAGAGGCTCCCGAAACCATCGGATCGGAAGGATCACAAGGTGCAACGATCTCATGATCACCTGAGTAATCACAGGGGACGACACTTTTACAGCTACCTGTGCATGTTAACAGCAGTACAGAACATATAAAGCCATAAGGTTTGTGTTTAATAAATATTTTAAAGTTTTTTCATTAATATCCGACAATAATAACAAGCGGTTTAACCGGTTGCAGAGGTTCATCCAACCGTCACCATTGATTAAAACTAAAAATAAACTCAAGGAGAAATCTATGGTTATTATCATCTTTCCTCGTTAACTTCCCTATGGCATAACTGTGAAAATTCAGGAGCGTTATATGCAAATTGTGACCACACATAAAAACACTGATTTTGATGCATTGGCCTCGACCATAGCCGCAACAATTTTATATCCGGAAGCAATTCCTGTGCTTCCAAAAACTATAAATCCAAATGTTAAAGCCTTTTTGTCCATTCACAAGGACATTTTTAAAACATCCACCTTTGACGATATTCTTCTTGACCAAGTGAAGCGTCTGATTGTTGTGGACATAAACAACTGGGGACGGCTCGGAAGAATTCGCAGGCTGAAGAATAAGGAAAATGTAGAGATTTTCCTGTGGGATCATCATTCAAACCTTGGCGATATAAAACCCATGTGGAAATGCCAGGAACCCATGGGTGCAAACATTACCCTCATGATTCGACAGTTAAAGCTGGAAAAAAAAGTAATAACCCCCATACAGGCCACACTTTTTCTGGCAGGTTTGTATG
>Ga0272444_10000693_pt1 | contig 34786 bp, 30 predicted proteins | sample SSMForm13_FD_201033 | JGI IMG/M metagenome (GOLD analysis project Ga0272444, IMG submission 201033) | Marine sediment archaeal communities from Little Sippewissett salt marsh, Falmouth, MA, United States - SSM-Form-13 | ecosystem: Environmental > Aquatic > Marine > Wetlands > Sediment ...
TCTATCCACAGGCCGTTCGCTGATCTTGAGGCCTTGTTGAAAAACAAAAAGTAAGGGTTTAAAGGGTTATGGATTTCAACTCAATGAGCCTAAAACAGATTTTCGTTTGGGCAACAGCCCGTAACTTATTAAGGAGGGATAATTATGCGCCAGTTACTCTTAACTCTTATGGCATTTTTTTTCTTTGTTTCCCTAAATTCTGATTAAGTTGCAATCATAGGGGTTCCAAACCATGCACAGAAAAATGTGCATCAATACACATTTTTCTGTGCATGGTTTATTTGTTTATCCTTTTTCCGATTTTCCATCCCACACAATTCAAGCGTTTTTAAATATGTGTACATTTATTATAATCATCTGAAATTATAGTTAAATAATGGTATTGTACGAACATTAAAATGAGAAAGGTCTCCTCGAGTTCTGCTTGTTACAAGAGGAAATTCTTATTGGCACAGTTGTTGCCTATGAATTTCTTTAACCCGGATTATTCATGAAGAATTTGTTTTTAAAATGTAAACGTCAGAATGTTTATCTAAAGTAAACGGTTTGTTGGTCTCTTGGGAGGCTTATTCATTTTTTTATACAATAAGCAAGAAAATCAGACGATTAATCTCCTCTTCTTTTCAGACATACTAATTTACGCTTCAATCTCATCTCCCGTACAAGGTTAATAGCGGATTGAAAACATTTGGACTTTAAGATGTCATTTTTCAATCTTGATTCACTTTTGCACATTTTTCTATGCAGGGACGCACATTTTTATGTTCAGTGTTGTATAAGATATAATTTATTTTAGGTAAAATTCAAAGTAAGCTTTTTTTTTCAATATACCCACCATCTATTGGATTTAATTAAAAAACATGGAATCAATTTAATTCTAAGTTAAAAAAAAAGATCAGAAAAATTTCACCCGAAAAGACTCTTTTTTGAGGGTCTTCGGACAATAGAGGTCATCTGCCATGTTGAATATTCTACAAGCCTTTCTGGCCTTGGCCGCAACCATGTTGGTCCTTGCCACATTGGTTACAGTAGTCCTTGAGATTATCTTTCGTCTTTTTAGAAGACGATTTCGGATATTTACACATATGCTCCGTGAGATATTTAAAAAGGAGCTCCAGCCAATACTCGAAGATCGCTTAATCGCCAAACATCGTCAGAATTTTCAAACAGTGAAGGGTGAAATCCAAGATCAACTTCATACTTATCTGGATGAAATACGGAAATCGCCGCTTGATCCTGACAAAGACGTAAATCCGTTTAAATGGTTGGGAGGATGGCTGAGGACGCTGGGCGCAGACCAATCCAACCGGATGACCACCGAGGAGTTCATACGACGGTTGGCCCGAAGCCGGGTGGGTGGAGAGATTTATCGGCACACCTCCGGTCGTGTGGATGAAGTGGTCGAAAGCGTCTCCCTGCGATATGAAGAGTTAAGAAGTGCCATGCGTGAATATGTCAAAAATTCAAGTGCCATTCTTTCAGTCATCATCGGTATCGGACTGGCTTTCTACTGCAATATCGATGCCTTTCGAATTGCACAGTTCTACATCCAGAATCCTGATATCGCAGAAAAAGTTGCCGAAAAGGCAGAGGTTTATGCTGAAAACTATGAAAAAGCGCAGGAAAAACTTCAAAATGCCATTAAAGCTCTAGAAGAACCGGATTTAGGGAAAGGCGACCCCAAAGAAACGGCGAAAAAAGAACTCGAAGCCATTCAGGCTGACTTTAACAAGATTCCGGACACGGTTGACAGCCTGACAATGATCGGGGTTCCAATTGGACATAAATATTTCCCTTATGCTTCCGAAGGCCATTCTTTTGATAAAGATGGCTGGGCGCTTTATTTTTTATGGGTGATCAAGGTTTTCGTTTCCGGTCTTCTCATCGGTCTGGGGGGGCCTTTTTGGTATGATGCGGTCCGAGGTTTGGCGAGGGCAACCCAGATGTTACGCGGTCGGGCTGACCCAAGTGAACCAACATTCGGCACAATGCCGGAAGACACAGTGCCCGTCCAGCCGTCAGAGATATTTGACAAACACGTGGAAAAACCCGAATCTGCATCCGCCAGATGGCCCCAGATCTGGAGCCAGTTGACTGATCTACCATCTGCGTACCCCGGACCGCGATGGCGGCCTGCCGTTGATTCCAAGATTATCAGTGCTATGGATGACAACAACCAGGGTTCATTGGATGAAGAAAACGATGCCACTTCCATCGATTCGAAAAAAAAGTGACAGGTGTATATTTTAAAATAGAACCTCACTATCAGGAGATCTGACATGACTGTTTCACCGGAACTTGTTGTATTTGCAATCAGGGCTGCAGTCCGTCTGGGGCGTGCTGTTCAAATGGAGTTAGAGGAGCATATTCGCAACCGCGCGGCGGTCATTCCGAGGCTGTTAACGATTGATGTCGAACCTGTTGAAGAGTTGCGAGCGGAAATTCAGAGACGAGGCTTCGTCAATGAAAAATTCAAAGGTATTTATAAGCGCTATCTGGAGGCCGAGAACTTCGATGTCCAGCACCGAGCCGAGCTGGACATCTATGCTTTTGCCATCAACAAGGGCCTTGTCGCTCAGACCGAGCAGGCCCAAGAGGTGCGAGGGATGATCACTATCCGGCAATGGTCGGAGGAAGCCGACAAAGGGTTTCCAATGGCGCGTATCGGTCTGGCCCTTGTTGAGATTTCCCTGGATTATGCCGCGACAAATTCGAGTGTTTTTGGGGTCGGTAGCAACGGAGAACGTTTTGTAAGAGCAGCGGCTGTGGCCATCGATGAGATTCTTCCCGATTCCGGTACATCGGGAAAGATCATCATTACACCGGAACAGCTTTTCGGAGAAAGGGCTCTTGCCATTTTCATGCATACCGGTCTTAGCACCCTGCAGGCTTATATCGCCGATAATGTCGAGGAAGATCGTTTAAGGGACATTGCCGTTTCGATACTAAAACCTCTGGTGAACAATTTCCGCGATGGCACGATTGAACGCAAAACGCTAAACGAATTCAGAGATTTGCTTCTAGGTCCCATGGCCCAAGAGGCAATCAATGCTGTTGTGCGGAATCAGAGGCAATTTCTGGGCAGTCGATTTGCCAAAGATAAAGGATTGGGTGCTGCAACCGAAGCGATTCTTAAAACCATTGCAGAGGAGGGCAGTGTTTACAGTGTAGTTAAGCGTGAAGTGTGGATTAAAGTGTATGGTGCGGTTCTCGATGTGGCAATACAGCGGCCCGAGCTCTTTGGCGGGGAGTCGGAGGCGGAAGTTTCGGTTTTTGGTCGTGAACTCGTGCAAACCGTTGCGGAAAGACTTAAAAGCATGACGCCTCCGTTTACGGAATCGGTGGCAGCAGTAGTTGTGGCAGACACTATCGGCCTGCTAAGCAAGCACACAGTGATTCTTTTTGATCAGGAGGAGCCTTGGGAGAAGGTCGCCGGCAAAGCTGTGGGAAGCGTTTTGGAATCGGTCAGCGTCGGCATGATGGAAGGGTTGCAGCAGGAAGACCTGGGTGGAGGACAGGTGCTTGACGGTAAGGCCATACTTGCGCGGGTTTTTTCGGAGGATCAAGTGACCGTGTTGGTGCGGATTGTTACGGATCAGGTGGCCCGAACTCCAGGAATGTTGATTGGCAGGGATAACCGTGACGAGGTGAAAGCATTGGTGTCCGGGATTGCACGCGCTATCAGCGACAGTAACCGCAGCCTGCTTTCCTCGGAAGACTGGTTGGCGGTAGCGGCCATCGTCGCGGAAGAGGCTGCTAAGAATCCCGGACGACTGTTCCGAATAATCGGAGACAACGGCCGGCCAGTCGATCCGGATGAAGAATTCGCCGTACGCCTCATCAAATCGCTTCTTGAGGCTTCCGCCGAGGATTTCAGGACCCGAGGTCGCATAGGGGGCTCCGTGCTATTTGGCGAAACGCTGCGTCATGTCATTATCGATACCTTACTGACGGCGGCGGACAATGTGGAGGCGGCGGTTACAAACGAGACCGCCCTTATCACTTTAGTGAACCGCATCAATGCCCTCCAGGGTGAAGGCACCAGTGGCTTCGGACGTCGGGAATGGCTGCACATCTTTGAATCTTATCTTAAGTTGGTACTGACAAGTGAAAATGGTGCTCAGGTGCTTGAGAATCTAAGCGACGATGATCTGCGAAATCGTATCCTGCCGCAAGCCGCGTAGCTGAAAGCATCCATGGATGAATATGGATTAATAAGGTTAAGGTTTCGTCAACCAGTTTTATTCGCTGTTTTCCAATAGCGCCTAACAACAAGCGTCTGATTAACTTAGTCCTGTTGAAACGATACCACGACAAGTAAACAGACTTTTGAGACAAAAGGACGATTAAATATGAAAAATAAACCATTTTATCGACTGTTAATGGTTGCGGCCATGATTGTTATCACGGCATGTGCCCCAATGCAAATGGGGCTTCATCAAAGTGCCCTGGAGCAGCTTCTTGAGAAGCAGGATAAATGTGATGCGTTACGAAAGAGCAATTTCGAAGGTGTGGATAGGGACCAACAAAATGCACTGATTATTACATGCGAGAACAATAAAAGCGCACTCGAAATGGCCGCCCAAGAGTACGCAGCCGAGGCGGCCAAGGCAGCTACTATAGCGGCGAACAAGGTCTTTTGGTACCGACTGGCCGCTACAGCCGGCTGGCGGAGCCAGCGGGATAGCGCCATGGCGGATGCGATCACTTATGCGGACGAAGGCATACAAATTTGCAAAAAAAATGACGGCATTCAACCCGCCGATTGTGCCATAATGCATGTGATCCATGCTTTTGTTGCAAACGACACCATTGCTCTGATGTCTGCCAATCTGGACAAAAAAGCCAAAGCCACGGCAGGAGGCGCTTCCCCTGGAAAAATAAGGCAGGCCCGGCAGAGGGAATTTTTGAAACTGGAGAAAGATGGTATGACAAAGATTGAGAATATGGCAACGATTCTTTTGCGCAACGGTTGGCAAGGTGCTGAAAATGCCTGGGGTGAAATCTGCAAAATCCAGGGATATCATCAAGACATTATAGACGCGCTTGCAGTCCAGGAACAAGACATTGTCAGGAATCTTAAAAACCTTCACACGCGGGCTGTTAACCTGCCACTTGTTCCGCAAAATACGACTTGGCTTGAAACCGGTCTGTGCATGAACGGTGGGATTGATACCAGCAAAACAGGAGGTCTGGACTTAGCACCGGCCGGAACCGATTTCATAAAATTGAAAAAAGTGGAAAACCCCGAGAGTTCGGAAGTAGCAGAGACACACAAAAAGAACAATCAAAGCTTGATGCATCGAGCAATGCTCCATACCTATTGCGCCTGGCAGTATGCAGATAAGAATACCAAACCAACTTTGAAGCGATATAACGATTAACCCTTGAAAGCTGTAAAATACACCGGGCGTTGGCATCTTTAATCTGCCCGACCTGTGAAATGGGAAGCCTATTTAACCGGGTGGAGACTCAGTCGTTTATCAATTAGCCTGGATTCAATCAAGAGGTGAAACATGGCCGATAACCAAACAGACAGTAGCTATATTGAAAGCTTCAAGGATGAGAAAAATAATTTTCCAATTTTTCTGTCCGAATTAGTGATGATCAGAAATGCCAAAGGGAAACAAAACGATTTAGAGAAAGAATTTCCAACTACCGAACATGAACTGGTGGGGCTGGCCCTGTCTGGGGGTGGAATCAGAAGCGCGACCTTTAATCTCGGGTTTCTGCAAGCACTGAGTCGTCAAGGGCATTTAAAGAATGTGGATTACCTTTCAACCGTTTCCGGTGGCGGCTATATCGGCAGCAGTTTAACGACGCTTCTCAACTCCGATTTTAGTGATTCGGATGAATCAATGGATCTTCTGGATGGTGAGAATTTCCCTTTTTCCATCCAGTGTGAGAAGAAAAAACAAAATGAACCGAGTACCGAATGCCATCCACATGGAAAGGATTTTTTAAAGCCCGGCAAGGAAAAAGAGCCGGTCGAACATCTTCGATACTACTCGAATTATTTAACGGCTGCCGGCAATGTTATCGACAAGTATTTCCGACCAGCCATGGTCATGGCAAGGGGCGTGGTGCTCAACTTTTGCCTAATGATCCCTTATATCCTAATTGTCGGATTGCTGTTGAGTTTGTTTTTTTTCAAGATCCCGACAACCTTAACATACAAACATACGAACATCTCCATCGGCAAATACTTTCTTAATCTGGAAGCATTTGAAACAGCCTTGGAAGACCGCAAAACGGCACTGGAAACCTTGAAAAATTATGTGTTGAAAAATACCGCTGAATTTCCACGTACGCCATACGAGGATCGACTAAAAACACTGTCTTCAATGGACGAACACGCCAACGCATTAAAAAAAATGCAAAAAACAATCGAAAATAAAAGAAAGGCGTTTATTGAGGTGTCAAGATCTGTCTGGCGTCTACCCCTGGTTGGTTTTTTGATTATGCTGTTTATCAACTTATTTCTGATCGGTAGGGTTACCCAGACGTTTAATGAGCGATTCAAATCCAGTAAAATTTTAAGTCGTATGACGTTTAAGAGACGATTAAAATCCAGCAAATATTTAAGTTGTATTCTCTTATTTTCGCTTGCTCTATTGCTAATCAACCTGTTTGGTGTGGCATTGGTATACTGGAAACTTCCGCCTGAAATCGGTTTTATTTCGCTTTTATCTTTTTTGGCGCCGAATCTGCTGGGCAAAGATCAAAATGCAACGGAAAATCAGAAAAAACCATGGATGAGACTGGTAACCTCCATTTTTTTATTTGCCTTGGCCCCATTGTTTTTACTTTTCCTGGTGGGTATGGTTATAAAGTTTTTTATTCCCACTTTTGGCTATTTTGAGCTTATCGGGATTGCCTTTGTCACGGGGGTAATTTCTGGAAAATGGATTAACATCAATAAAATATCCTTGCACAATTTTTATCGAGACCGGTTAAGCCGCGCCTATTTGATTCAAAACAGCAGCGAAGAAAAAAAACCCTCAAGGCAGTTTGAGAAGATTAAGCACTGTGATGACCTTAAAATGGGGGATCTAAGACCGATTTTGCCATATCATATTATCAATACTAATTTGAATTTGACCAAAAAATTGCCTTCTGTGGATAAAGATGGAAACTTCGTCGGCGGCGTATTGAGAAACGGTGAAAGTTTCATTTTCAGTCACAAGTGGTGCGGATCGGAAAAAACAGGCTACCGAAAAACCATAGAATATGAAAAAAACGACCCACATTTAGACCTGGGTACTGCCATGGCAATTTCCGGGGCGGCCGTTAATATTGGGATGGCTCAAAGCAATCTACCGATTTTTCGTCTGCTGCTGGGCCTTTTAAATATCCGTCTGGGTTACTGGGCATTCCATCCTCGCCAGAAACCCTTGAACAAGTGGCAGCGGATGGCTATAAAGTCTCCCGGAAGCTGGAGTGTGATAAAGGAGTTGATAGGCCTTTATACATTAGATGGGGAGTTTATCAATCTGTCTGATGGCGGGCACTTTGACAACATCGGTGTATACGAACTGTTACGAAGAAGGTGCAAGTATATCATCGTCGGTGATGCTGAAGCCGATCCTGAAATGCGTTTTCAAGCTCTGTCGTATATCATCCGGCTGGCCCGGATTGACTTTGGAATCGACATAGATATTGATGTTTCAGACATCCAGCGCGAAAAGGGAACCGGTTTTTCACGAAACCACTGTGCGGTAGGTATTATCAACTATCCTGCCATAGACGGTATGGACGAAGAAGTGGGATACTTGCTTTACTGCAAATCTTCCTTAACCGGGAATGAACCGCAGCATTTACACGAGTACCGGACCAAACATCCTCAATTCCCTCACCAAACCACCGCCGACCAATGGTTTGATGAACAACAATTCGAAGCCTACCGGGAACTGGGATATCAGGTTGGGAAAAAAGCTTTTAAACCCGCAACATACAACGCTTGCCGTGAGAATCTGGAGGCAAATTTCATTAAGTTAAAAGAGTTCTGGCATCCGCACTGCCCGGCAGTAGAAAGGCACTTTACCAAACACGGTCAAGAACTGAACGCAATTATCAGTCAAGTCAAAAATGATGACGACCTTATATTTATGGATGCCCAGATGTTTCCCGAGTGGGACGAATTGATGGCGGGAATTACGCAAAAGCCGGACAGACAATTATGGCTGCCGGATTCTTCTGTTGTAGTTCGAAAAGGCTTTTATGTGTGTAATCTCATGATCCAGCTAATGGAAAATGTCTATTTGGATCTGAACCTGGAAAAGCATCACGATCATCCGGATAACAGAGGCCGGATGAATCTATTCCGTCATTGGTCATGGGCGGGAATTTTTCGGGTGACATGGGCGATCAGTGCCTGTACCTATGGATCACGGTTTCAGCACTTTTGCCGGGACAAACTTGATTTGGAGTTGGGTGAAGTATCCATTGAAAATCTGACGAAAACAATTGTAACCAAAGAGAATGAACCCATCCAAGCATTCACGGATCAGCATGCCAAGGACTTAGCATGCTTTTTAAACGAATATGAAAGATTGCTGGTAAAAAAATTAATAAATACAAAAGAAGTGTCTGCAACCCATCTTTTCAGTTTCCATCTTATGGTTAAAGATCCCCTGGATGAGTCCCAACAAAAAAAATTCGGTTTTGGTTTTGCCCTGATGAATGAAAAAAAGATCGCCTATTTTCGGATCCAGGATCATTTGCGCGACATGGGATTGGGAAGAATCGCTTTGAAAGAATTGATAATACATATACAAGAGCCGTATAAATTGAAGCCCGAGATACTAAAACAAGACATAAAGTTGGATGAGAAAGCACTGGAAAAATACAAATACGGATTGGAAGACAAGAAACTGGATTTGTATGATAAGGAATTTCAGAAAACAGACCCGAATATGTTTAAACAAATGTTAAGCTCTGTGATTTCTGAACTTTGAAAAAAGGCAGAAAAGAGCTGAACAATAGATAGAATTTGAAAGTGAATATCTCCCGATAGTCAATGGAGATTGGGATACGAACTTATAAAAACCTCTTGATCCCCCAATTAATAGTTAAGATACGCCCCTGGGGTTCTATTTTTGTGCTAAAGGCTATCAAAAGTAGGAGAGGGCCAGGAGTGTGAACCCACGGGTATCTATTAATCATAATTAAGACCTATTTGGTTTTGCTGGCGTTCATACCGATAATCAACAGGCCTGATTGCGAAAGCATATGGTTACAATCTGTAATTTGAAAGGTGAGAAAATGGTAAAAATGACCCTTAAAAAGAACGATACCGGTGAAGCGGTAAGACAACTTACCCAGATCCTCGTTGAGCGTGGTCACCTCAAGGAACCCTCAAACATTTTTGATCTTACTCTAAAGCATGCTGTCGAGGAATTTCAGGCACGTCATGTGGATGAACGAGGCCATCCCCTGGTTGTCGATGGAATCGTGGGGCCTCTGACCTGGTGGGCACTGGAGCATCCGGACAACACGGATATTCTGGATCAGCCGGTGGGTGATCATCTCGCCCAGATGCCTCCCGTGGGCGGAAGTCCCCGAGGACGCTCTGCATTAAAGATCGCATTGTCAGAAATGGCTTCAGGCGCAAAGGAGGAGGGCGCTAACAACAGCGGTCCCTGGGTGGAAAAGTACCTTAACGGCATTATCGACCCGCCGGCCAACTGGTGCGCCGCTTTTGTGAGCTGGTGCTTTTCTAATCATATGGAAGGCCCTCCATTTCGCTACAGCCTGGGCGCACGGGATATCCGGAGCCAGTTTAAACAAAAGAAATGGACCTATGAAGTGAGCCAAGAGACAGTTCCAGAGCCGGGTGACATCATTGTTTGGTGGCGAGGGCAGCCGGACGGCTGGAAGGGCCATATCGGGCTGGTGCACAGCCTGTCTGAAGGGGGGTACTATATACTGTTGAGGGAAACAAAGGTGGATTCCCTGCGCCTGTTCGGGTATTCGACTATGTCCTGAGTCGAATTGATCGTCTGCTGGGATTCGGTCGCGTTCCTATGTAAAAAAGTTCAAGGGATCAGAGGCAAAATCTTCAGTAATATATCCCAGGAAATCACACGATTAACATTGGAAAGAAATTGTCGCGTTTTGAATGGTGAAGAATATGACACTATTCACGACTCAGCGGGCTGTTGCCCAAACCGGAATTCCAAATCCGGTCAAAAACTCTGGGCCAGATTTTATGACTTAGCATATCTAAATTCAAAAAGATGATTTATGCTGTTCGTTATTACTTTTTGAAGTAAAAAAATAGCTCCTGAAGCATCCCGTTGATCACACCCATTGAGTGCATAAAAAATCGTGAACCACTGCAGAGAAAACTATGCACTCCAGAACCCCTTAAAAGACAAATAGCTGAAGATCATATTTTAAACCTACTATATGGTGGTATGCGGGCCGGTCGGCGTGATTGCCACCATGTGGCATCAAAAACACCTTTATGCAATATCTTGAAAACAGAGTGAATATATGTTATAAATTTAAAATTTGCTTCGAATCTTATTGGACTCACCTTGTACCCGTTTAGCCAAAATTTTTAAGGGGTATTTTTTATGGACTGCCTCACATCTGAACACCCCATTCAATATTAACAGAGCAGAGGGAAATGCATGAAAATATTAATTGCTGAAGATGATTTTGTATCAAGGAAACTTGTAAACACGCTACTATCCCCTCTTGGTGAAATTGATATTGCCGCCAATGGCAACGAGGCTGTAATGGCTGTTAAAATGGCTCTTAAGAATAATCAGCCCTATGATTTAATCTGCCTGGATATCTTGATGCCTGAGGTTGACGGAATTATGGCGTTAAAAAAGATCAGACAGTTGGAGGCTCAAAAAGGGTTAAACCCGGAAAAAAAATCTAAGATAATTATGACGACAGCAGTTTCCGACAAAAACTATGTTGTAGCCGCAGCCCATGCAAATTGTGACGGTTTTCTTGTGAAGCCGATAACTAAGGATCGTCTATTTGATGAAATTCGTAAACATGGATTTGATATTCCGGAATAGCGTTGATCTTGAAGGTCTATGGGAATAGGGTTCTTATTTCAGGTCTTTGAGATATATGTGAGTGGAGTGGTATGTGGGGGTCGCGCAAGGGTAACAGGGTGGAAATCAATACCGTTGGTAAACGCTGATGCCTTTCTATTGACAAACCGTGGCTCCGAAGCTTTTTTCAGGTTTCAGGTGGGGTGATTAAAATTGCCCATAATATGACTTTAAAAAATATCCCATGTTTATTTCTTCCCGTATGCCTGGTGTCAGGTTTCAGGTGCCAGCGCCTCTGTTCATCATTCCTGACGCCTGACACCTGAAACCAAATAGCCATAGCAATTTTAGCAAACAACAGTCTTGATTTACACCCAGGGCAACATATTCAAAGGAGCTGATGTCGATAACGTGGATTTTACAAGAACACCGTTTTTAAGAAATACACGATTTACTGAATTTTTGATCCGGAAGAATGCTCTCCACGAAAACGGTTTTAACGGGTGGGTCTTTTGTCCAGGGATGCTGTTTAATTCAACGGACAAATGGTGGGGAGATCAGGGGAAGCGTGATACGCCCCATGAGGGATTGGATTTATGTCTCTACAAGGATCGAGAGGACACGATTTATCGTCTTGATGAAAAGGCAAAGGTCCCCGTAATATATGACGGCATGGTTGTTGGGATTGTCGATGATTTTCTTGGAAAATCAGTGATCATAGAGCATTTATTTTCCGACAACAATAATAATAAATTATGTACGATTTACGGTCATACCATCCCGGAAGATAATCTTCATGTGGGCAAAATCGTCAAGGCGGGGGAGGTCATCGCAACCCTGGCGAACTCGATCATGTCCAAAACAAACATCTTTCCCCATTTACACATCTCACTCGGGTGGACATCCAAAGAAATCTCATACGACAGACTGGATTGGGGAAACATAGGCGCTCCAAATACGGTGACGTTCTTGGATCCCCTGCAGGTTATTGATTGGCATTACCACATATTGGCGCGGGAAAAATGTGAAAAATCGGGGCCCGCTGCTACGGCAAAATCCATATGGCCTTGAAGAAAATGACTTGACCGGATGAAACCTTTGTTATCATTTGCAACGGTAAAGTCGATCCGTTCCGAACCGTTTAAAACACACTCAAAAAAATAATGCAAAACATCAGGTATAAGTTATAAGATCCAAAAGCGGAGGTATCTGTGAAAAAATTAAAAGGGTATCAGAAGAAATATCTCAAGGGTCTTGTCCACGGCATGAAACCACTGGTTTTTATCGGCCAAAAGGGACTCTCCCCTACGGTAACCCGGGCGGTTGATGAGTCTTTGGAAAAACATGAGCTTATTAAGGTAAAGTTTAGTGATTTCAAGGAAAAAAGCCAGAAAAAAGAGATGGCCGGCGTCATTGAAAAACAAACCGAATCTGAGTTGGTGGGCATGATTGGTCATATGGCAATTTTTTATCGTGAGCAGAAAAATCCCGAAAAAAGAAAGATCAAAGTTCCAAGGCGGGGAATGGATTAAATTTTAGAATAGGACACGGTTTTGAGAGGTTGACCAATAACCCTAAACCCACCATAATAAGTTCGATTCCGGTTTTCCGATGCTTTTACCAGATTATTCGCTAACACCCTAAAATACCATGAAATTGAACATCATTGATCTGCCCGAATTGCGGGAACAAACCCATGTGTTTAAAGACCGAACCCATGCCGGTCACGTTCTGGCCAAGATGCTTGAGGCCCATGACAAGCAGGGCGCGATCATTTTAGCCATACCGGCCGGCGGTGTACCGGTGGGCGTGGTCATGGCTGAAAAAACAGGGCTTGATTTTGACGTGGCCGTGGTCAGCAAGATCACCTTGCCCTGGAATACCGAAGCGGGCTACGGGGCTGTGGCTTTTGACGGCACGGTCAAGCTCAATAAAGATCTGGTGCGGCGGGTAAACCTGACGGCCGACGATGTTAAAAAGGGAATCCAAAAGACCACGGCAAAAGTTGCGCGCCGAGTGAGAAAATTACGGGGCGCACAGCCCTTCCCGGACTTTGGGAATCGATCCGCAATTCTGGTGGATGACGGACTGGCTTCGGGATTTACCCTGCGGGTGGCGGTGGCAGCATTGCGCAATGCCGGGGCCGGCCGGATTGTTGTGACCGTACCCACTGCTTATCGCCATTCGGCGGAAATGATCGCATGTGAGGTTGAAGCGCTGTATTGTGCCAATATCCGCGGCGGCTTGAGTTATGCCGTGGCCAGCGCCTACCAACACTGGTCGGATGTGGCCGAAGAAGATGTGGTAAAAATTCTGGAGCAATTCAAAACAAGAGACTTTTAATGTTCCGATTTTTTCAGCGGCCTTTACGAACATTTGAGAGGATAAAAATATGGAATGTAAAATCGATCAGAATCTTAAATCATGTAATTGCAGTTATGAACCGTGTTCACGCAAAGGGACTTGTTGTGATTGTATAAGCTACCATCTAAAAGCCCGTGAACTTCCGGCCTGCTGTTTTCCGGATGATGCAGAACGAACTTACGACCGCTCTTTTGAGCATTTCGCCCGTCTGGTCGTGAATAAAAAAATATAACGCCCTTATTTTCTTCATCCCAACTACCGGGAGTGCTCAGCCCGGTGAGGTGCAATAGGTATATGCTCAGCAATTCTCGGTGAATCTAAAAAACTTTAAATGACAACAAGCTAAAGCAAATCAAAGATATATTTTTTGTAATGATACATGTTTTAATCAAAATGTTTACAGACAGTGAAAAAGGGCATAATTTATTCTTTGCATGATTGTTGCCAAAGCGCTTTTGCCATGATGTTTTTCCAGGATCCTTCACTGAACGCCTTGCAACAACGGCTGCAGGAAGAACGCCAATTAAACAACCTGAAAACGCTGTTCAACGTAACTACAATACCTCAGTCCACACAGTTAAGAACGGCCCTGGATAATGTCCCGTCACCTGACATCGAATTGTTTTTTTCAGATTTCTTCCGTCCTGTTCAAAGGGGAAAACAGCTGGAACTGTTTGAGTTCATAGACGGACAATACCTGATACCATTAGACGGTGTGCAATATTTCTCTTCAAATAGTATATCCTGCAATTGCTGTCTTAAAAGAGAACACAAAAATGACGAAACAACTTACCATCATCAGGTTGTTGCGGCCACCATTGTTTGTCCAGATATCAAACATACTTTCCCTACCTTCGATACAGACTACCAATTAGTTATTGACCTTGCCTGAATATTTTTCATATAAGGAAATTATTCTTTTCTGGGTCAATTAACACAATTATATTGCGAAAAAAAGAGGGAAAAATGAAAAAATCTCACATGTCTTTTGTCGTTTTCATGTTTAGCCTTTTTTTCTTCTGCAACAGTCTTTCCTTTGCTGCAAACAATGATTGGGTTAATATTAATGGAACTGTCACATATAACAGCACGCCGGTGTGTGCTATGGTACTGGCAAATGGTCAGTATATGTTTACCTGCTCCGGGGACGGCAGTTTCAATCTGGATGTGCCTTTGGACCCTGTTACCGGCCAGATTACGGTGTTTGCATTTTGCGAAGGCCTCGCCCCTTTCGAACAGGTTATTTATCCCGCCGAAGGAAATAATATGGCGATAGATTTAGAAGATGCCGCCGAGGGTCCCGGCCTGGAGGTGGATCGTACTCTCATCGCCATTAATACGTCCATGGTTAGATTAACCGGCACGGTATCATATGGCGGCTCTCCGGTTTGTGCTATGGTGCTGGCTAATGGTCAATACATGTTTACAAGCTCCGGGGACGGCAGTTACAGTCTTGATGTGCCTATAGACCCTGCTGATGGTAGCGTAACTCTTTACAGCTTTTGCAGTGGTTTGCCGCCCTATAAATATGTTTTTACTACGGATCAAATCAGCTTTAACAATGACACCGACAGTGATGGATATTCCATCAACGAGGGAGATTATCACGATTTGGACCCAAGTATCAATCCAGGCGCCACCGAAATCTGCGGGGATGGTATCGATCAGGATTGTAATGGTAGTGATCTGGTGTGTATCGAAGATGGAAAAATTGTTCAGAATTTACTTATTGGTGTTAAAAAAGACGCCGGGGGAGGATTCAACAACGCATATTTAAATGGCAGGTATTGGTTTCGAAGACTTGGCATTCATGATTTTGAAACCAATTACAGAGAGGCAGAAACTTGCTATGGTTATATAGATTTTAATGGTGCGGGCTCTTGGGCCGGGCAAGCTACTTGCTTTGACAGTGATGGAATTTCAGAGTCTATTCCGTCGTTCAGTGGTACTTACAGCGTTAACACGAATGGGTCTTTCACCTTCATTTTTAATACATCTATAGATACTGGCCATATTTCTTCAGACAGGAATTTTGCCATCCTTTCAGAAGGGTCCGTTGATAGCAGTGGGATTAACCAAGGGATAATTACTGCAGTAAAGGCACCAGATAATCCCTTTAGCCGGTCAGATCTTAACGGCACATGGCAGGAACGTGATTTGGAAGTGCGCGACTTTGAAGAAGATTTTAGGGAAGCAAGTGCTTGTAAAGGTACTATAGTAATAAACAATCCTAATTGGAATGGCAATTTCAATTGTTTTGAAAGTGACGGCACTACAGATGTCGACACGCTTTCAGGAACCTACACGATCACCGGCAATACTTTTGATTTCTTTATAACAGGCTATTCAGCAGTAGCTTTTTCAGCATATCTTTCTAGAGATGGCAACATTCTAACATTCACTCATGGTTCCTCTTTATTTGGGGATATTGGCTTGTTTAAAGGAATTGCCCTAAAAAAGACTACCAAAACATACACAAATGCGGATCTTTCCGGAACGTACTTTTTTCACGATGCATATATTGAAGATTTTGTGACTGATAACAGGGAATTTAGTATTACTGTTGGTGCTTTAACTTTTGATGGCAATGGTAATTGGACAGGAACTGCAAATAGCTTTGATAGTGATGGATCATCTGGTTCTGGTAATATTTCTGGAAACTATTCAGTTAATTCTGATGGATCTTTTACCTTGACAGTAACATCTGAAACACCAAATGAAACACTAACTGGCAATATTTCCGGTGATAATAATACAATCATTATGAGGGACCTTTAAGGATCAACGACGGCTGGGTGAAGTTTCAAGGAAATGTTAAATATTACGGAAACCCTCTATGTGCCATGGTTTTGGCAAATGGTCAGTATATGTTTTCCTGTTCTGGTGATGGTAGCGATAGCCTTAACGTACCTTTGGATTTCAACGGTGAGATAACTCTGTTTAATTTTGTTGATGGTCTTCAGCCTTATAAACAAATCTTCAAACCATTGAACCATTTTACTCAAATTTTGACAATGGAGGTTCTAATGAGCATTACACCATTCACTAAAACTCTTACTCTGTTTGTACTTGCGCTTTTCATTGTAGCTGCGGATGACATAACACGTACGTTGCCTGAGGGCACGGATGTCTCTACCCTGAGGTGTAGTGGCCATCTTGTTTATATAGGAGATTTCTCCCGAGACGTTTTGGAAAAATGTGGTGAACCTATAAAAAAAGTACGATTTATAGACCAACCCGGTCGTGTTTGGGTTTATCATTTGGATCAAGCAGATCATGTATTCTACTTAGCTTTTATTGATGGAAAATTGGAGCGTATTTTTGATGTAAGATGTTGGGAAGATAATCCGGACTGTGAGTGAGGCAATAAAAGCTGTTTCAACAGATGATATTTGATCCTTTAAATGTTAATAGGTTTTAATCGCTTTGCACTTTTTCGAGAATAACGGCTAACGATTGCAGAGGTATCTGCCTAATCTTCAATATAGACTTTTCCCAAAATACTTCAACTTCGATTTGGAATTGTCAATCGCCAAATTTTTGATACCCAAGATTGCAAATATACTTCGATACATCTATCCACGAGCACATGAATTGGTTAAACTGAGATATCAAATGAATCTAACCCAGTTTTGACCTTTTTTCAAACGCGTATAGCTCCAACCTTTTTAAAATTAAGGGTCATTAAAACCTGTGATATCATCAATCTCAGGTTTTAGGGCTGCTGCTTGATTTCTGCGGTCAGTCTTTTTGGTGCTTCCGGGACTCACCTCAAATAATAAGTTTCTATTTTATCTGGAATTGTTTTCCCCAGATCGAGGTGCTGTTCATCTCTCGCCCATTAACTGAAGGAACTGAAGTTTCATTGTTTTTAGAGTTTTTCGAACCGGGCCTGGATTTTTTCTCGTTCAGGACACAAATCACGAACCGGAGGCATGTAATTTTAGAATCAATTATTATATGCTTCCGTTATAAAAAAATTGACGAAGCGTACGCAATAACGTACTATTTGGGTATAAAAAATCCAATAAAACAAAGGAGAATCATGCCGACACTAACAGCCACTGAAGCAAGATCAAATCTTTATCGGCTTATTGACGAAACAGCGTCTTCTCACGAGCCAATTATCATAAAAGGTAAGCGCGGCAGCGCTGTACTTATTTCAGAGGACGACTGGCGCGCTATTCAGGAAACTATGTATCTACTGAATATCCCTGGTATGCGGGAATCAATTCGGGAAGGATTAGCCACTCCAATCGAGGAATGTACCCGGGAACTTGACTGGTAATGTGGCGAGTCGTTTTCACTAAACAGGCTCAAAAAGACGCCAAAAAGCTATCCGCTTCCGGTTTGCGTCCGAAAGCCGAAAAGCTAATTGAAATCCTGCGTGAGAATCCTTACACGACGCCTCCATCATTCGAAAAGCTATTAGGTGATTTATCCGGGGCCTTTTCCCGGCGAATAAACATACAACATCGGCTCATCTATCAGATTCTTGATGACGAAAAAGTGGATAAAGTCATTCGGATGTGGACTCATTATGAATGACCAAGCATAACATTGAGGACTAATGTGACGCCCCTAAAATTAAAAGATTCTGTTGACGGTTTCAAAGATTGAATTGTGAAAAATAATGTTATAAATATAATATCAGGATGTTAGGATTTCAATTAAACTGTGGTTCGTGGTTGTATGCCCAATAACCAATAAAAAACGGCACAATTTTCTGTGCAGCTCATCTCGCGTCCGTTATGCACTTCTTGGTTCAAAGAACCATTCAAATGACAAAACAAATCCGAAAATATTCGATTTTCTTGGGTCCTTTTTTGATTATCTTCATAGCCGGTGTTTTTGCAGAGAAGTCCATTGCGGATATGTATAAATGGGTGGATGAAAATGGAGTCGTACATTTTTCAGATACGCCTCCAGATGATGCGGATAATTCGGATATTGATACGCTACCGACTTATTCGACACCTGAAAACAATGGTTATCCTCAGGAAGATAATTCCAAAGAAAGCAGAGAAAACAGATCAAGTCCAACGGATAGCCTTCAAAAAAAAATACGGCTAAAAAAACCAAAAGTTGAGTTGTATTCGAGAAGTAGGTGCCCCTGGTGCAAAAGGGCCAAAGCTTTTTTTCGATCCAGAGGAATTGTATTCCTTGAATACGATATTGAAAAAGACAAAGCGGCTGCACGCCGTAAAGCGCAGTTAGATAGCCAAAAAGGCGTGCCTTTTGCTGTAATAAACGGGAAAGGGATCCACGGCTATAATGAAAATGCGTACAATAATGCTTTAAAACAATAGTATGATGAACGTTGAGGGGGCCCTGAACGCAGGAAAACAATAATTACTGTCCTCACGATAGTGGATGCTGTCAAAGCTTAATTTGTGATGAGAGCTGCAAACCCGTGTCCATGCCAGGTTAATGGTTTGGAAGATTTTGTTGAAGCTGGATTGAGAAATGAACTGAAGGACTTCTACCGAGAGATGCGGAAAAAGATGCAGTCATCCGGGGTTCCATCCAACGCATTGATTGCGCTTAAGAAAATGTGACGCCAACATCTATATGCCTTCGCTTGTTGAGAAAAAACTATTCCTATAGACCGGAAGGTGTAAAGTATAAAGGGAATAGGGTCGGGCTGCGATACTTCGCGGCCCTTACAGGTAAGAATGGCCGTTGGCTGAATAAATCGATTTGACATGGCATAAAATGTGGATTATTATAGCTATAAAAATCCACATTGCAGAGGTGTGATATGAGGACTATTCAGATGACCCTTGATGATGATCTTGTCAAAGCAGTTGACCGCGTTTCAAAGCAACTCCACACAAGTCGTTCTGCTTTCACAAGAAAGGCGCTTCGTGAGGCGCTTGCTCGTTACAACATTGAGCAACTAGAGATTAAGCACCGTCAAGGGTACGAACGGTACCCAGTTGATGCCGATGAGTTTTCGGTTTGGGAAACAGAGCAAGCATGGGGTGACGAATGAAATACGGCGAAATACGTTGGTACAAGTTTGTTCAGCCAGATAAAAAGAGGCCGGTTCTAGTTCTAACACGAGATTCCGTGCTGGAATATCTTGGTGAAGTAACCGTCGCTCCCATTACAAGTGCGGTCCGCAATATACCGTCTGAGGTGTTTCTTTCCAAAGCCGATGGCATGCCTCGGAATTGCGCTGTCAACGGTGATCACTTGCAGACTGTTTCGAAGGGGAAAATCGGATCATTGATCACAGCCTTACCTCCAGCAAAGATGGTTGATGTCGGGCGTTCAATCCGTTTTGCCCTTGATATCTGAGACAGGAACGGCCAACCGGTCGCTCCACCTGATCCCAAGTGGAAGAGATAGTGTCAATTCCTGAATAGTGAACAATAATACATTTAGATTTAATTTCAAGTGGTTAGCATCGTAGTCATGACTTAATTTTTGATGGTGGATTCCATAGAATTCCTGATAATCCGAGCATTAAGTGCATAGTTTCCTGTACATACCCTCTGGGCCGCAAGAATATTTTAATATAATAGATAAAAAAGTTAAAATTTACGGTAAACAAAGCAACGATAAGTGATGATGCAAAGGAGCTGTTATCATTTCCCGCAAGTCGAGGACGCCACTCATCTCGCGTTTGATATATGCGAAATGTGTAACAGAGAGGCGTCCGGTAAGATTTAATTCGTGGAGGCAATATGATACCGAGAATTTTTGTCAACTGCAAAAATTATAATAACACATGTACAAAGATGAAGGATATTCGATCAACAATAAACGAGATACTTGATTTATTAGGACAAAAAGACGAACAATCTTGGGATGAAAAGCTCTACGCGTTAAAGCAAAAAGACTATTATAGAGCGTTGGAAAGATATTGCGATGATTGTGATAATTTTTCTCCTGTTACAGAATTGAGTTAACAAAGTATGAATGGTGTCAAATTTGGACGGCTCACCGGGACCATGACGATACTGCGGGACGAATGGAAAGGGATCTACCGGACATTCGGTTGAAGGCCGAGGAATAAGCTGTTTCATCTCCTGATCCGCCTCAAATCCTTCAATTCTCGAGATGTTGACGATGAAATTATTCCCCTGATATGTATTCCTTTCAGCCGTTGAATAAACTTTTTGGTAAGCTCCGATGAAATCCTGTGTTCAAAAACATCCCCGTCCGGGGTTATTCCTCTTATTTTTCCATCTTTTAAAAACATCTGAAGAAGCTTTATTCCGGTTTCCATCCGGTCTTCCGGATTCCAAATCCGCCCATTATTCATCGAACCGTCGTAAATGTTAACACCGTTGTCTTTTAGAAGTTTTATAAAATTAAGGATTCTTCCCAACCTGAGAAGGGTAACCGTTTCTATCCTGGTGGTAGTGTGTGATAAAGGCAAAGCGCTGGAGCGCATGAGAGAAAATGTATCAGGAAGTATATTAAGTCGCAAACATAATTCAAAGTCCTTGCTGCCGGGAGCCGGGTAGAAAACGGATACTCCGGAAAGCACTCTTTTTTGGGCGAGAAAAATCAAGTCTGACAGGGAATCTTCTGCACTTTGGAATGGGGCCCCGACAATCACATACCCAACGGCGTTAAGACTGTATTTTTCTGCAAGAACAAGCACGTTGTCAAAAGCTTCCCGAACATCAGGTCTGTTGAACCGCCTGAGCTGTGCCTCGGATATCGAGCCCAATGATAAGTTTAAGGTCGTGAAACCGGCTGCTTGCATGGCACACACCAACGCCTCATCCAGGGTCGTTGGAAGAAGTCCGTTCATGGCTCTGAGTTCCAATCCCAAGCCATGGAAACGGTGTTTTATTTCATCCAGAAGGTGAAGGAACCATTTTTTATCCAGAGAAAGATTTTCATCTTCAAATTCGATAAAGCCGGCGTTAAACCGGGTTACGGCCATTTCGATTTCTTTTACTACGGATGTTACGCTTCTTCGCCGGTAGGGCACATGGGATGATGCACCCACGGCACAGTATGTGCATTTCATGGGGCATCCCCGGCTGGCGGTGATCACGGCACTTCCTTTGGCGCCCCGTTTGTAAAACGGTTGCTTTATCAGATGGGTTGCAGGCAAAGGAAAATGATCCGGGGCAATCATTGTGGCGGGGTCATTGAGTTGAAGGGTTCCGTCGTCTTTGCGAAAAACAATCCCGGGTATTGAAGCATAGTTGGTTCCTGTTTTGAGTGCCCTGGCAAGTCGCGGCATGGATACCTCGCCTTCTCCCCGTAAAACAAAATCAACCGCTTTATCCTCCATAACACTGATGGGCAGGGAGCTGGGATGGTGACCGCCCAGTACGATTTGGCATTCAGTATGAAATTTCTTGACGGACGCCGCCACGCTTAAAGCAACTTCAACGTAGGGCGTAAACAGGGCGGAAATTCCAACTAGAAATGCCCCGGAATCCTTGGCAATTTTGCCGATATATTCGAAACTATACCCAAAATGTCGATAATGATGAAACAGCCCAAAAGGAGATCGATCCGGCTTTGGGTAATATTCTCGGAGATAATTCATTTCCTGCGGAAGGTCGATGATTCGGGATTTGGAAGTGGCAAGCCCGTCAAAGATTTCCACTGAGAACCCCTCTTCAAGAAGAACTGAAGAAATACATGCAAGCCCGTAAGGAATCGTTCTTTTTGATGTAAGATAAAAATCCCTCACAGGCGGCTGTATAAGAAGAATGTCGGTCATTGTTGCTTACCCCGAGGGACGTGGGCCAAATTTTGAATAGTGAATAATAACATTTTTGATTTTATTTTCTGCTTGTTAACATCATAGTCAGTAACTTTTCAATAAGTTCTGGTGTATTAAATGATCATATTGGCCCAAATCCATAATTTATTGAGATGTTACCAGTGCCAAACCTTTATTTGTGATGATTGAATCCATAGAATTCCTAATAATCCGTGTTGATAAACGGAATTTCGACTGATATCAAACGGAATGGGGATCTGGCCACAGGAATATTAGAGCATTGAGACATACCTGATGATTGACAAAACAAAGATAATTGACACTGTCTGTGAAAGATTAGAAAAGCTCCCTTTAGGACACTATATAGATTTAAAGACTTATAAGCGCAATAGGAGCGTCATCATTGTTAAAGTAGATGAAAAGAAACTTTTGGTTATTGAGGACGGTTATTTTAAGGATAGGTTTTTAATAAAGCCTGACAAACTGAAAAAAATTCTCAAAACCCTTTTAAAGAAGGAATTCCCCAGAAGCAAAAAAATCAGGCTCTATGTTATGGGGAAATTCGTGGATGAAAAAGCTTTAAACACAATACGAAAAATTATTTAGGATGCTTGCATGGAAATAGGGTATATAAGTTGATGGTGAATGGAGATCGGTCCATAGTGAAATTTGACGGTCTCTTAAACCGTCTTTCAAATCAATATCGATTCGATTGCCTGAGGATATGTTAGCGGAACTCAAGATACTTGCAAACAAAAAAGATGTTCCGTATCAGAGCTTGGCAAAAATCTCCCTGGCAAGATAAATAGCTTTAGAAAACGGTTTTTTTAATAGCTCTCAATAAGAAAAAGCTGATTATCTGAATACCGCGTTACCCTGCCATACTGGCGAGATTTCACATCTGATCCGTTTAATTTAACAAAAATAGCAATGGGTTACCGTCGGTACCCTATTCCTTTAACACGGAGTCTATTCTCTTTCACTTCTGTTTTCGCGCCGAGCATCTTTTCCACCAGCCACAGTCGAGTTTTAATATGGTCTGTCATTTGGGGTATTATATACGAACTCCACCCGTGGGCCAGCCCACAGAACGGTATGAGCTGATCGGCTACGTGTTCATCAACCGTTGCTTCAGTTTCAAGGGCTTGGATCAGGTGATTGGCCACTTTTTTCCCGATGTATTCGGAGGGCCTGCCCGGTGCACCGGCCATATCAGATCCCATGAGGCAACCGGTATCTGTTACGGCCCAAATGGCCAGGGACGCCCCGGCTTGAATGGATGTCCTTGGATAAACCGGATTGTTTTTATTATCGTAAAGAATTTCAATATCCGGAACATATCCTTTGGATTTTAAACGTTTTTGACATTCTTTTGCCATCCTGTCGGAGACTTTTCTCTTTTGGAGCAGTGAAGAAAGAGCAATGCCTTTTATGCCGGTGGTTTTTCCCCGGTCAACCCGTATCAGCGGTTTGATGGTCTCTTTTACGGGAAAGACCTTCACTTGGATCCGACCCTTTCCCATGGGAACATAACCTGGCCGGATAATTTTTATATGGACATGGATACCCATTGTTTCCAAAATCCTTAACAACACGTATTTGACGTGATAAATCGATGGAGCGAAGTCCTGAAAAAGTCCGCCCGTGATCTCATAACGGGAAGGTTTATCGGCGAAAAGTGCTAACGGTATCACACTGAGGGCCAGCATGGTTGTGGAACCCGCCGTTCCGATATCCCACTTGAATGTGCCGCCACGAATTCCTTTACCGGGCTTGAATCGGATTTCTTTCGAGCCGATTGTCGCTTTCGCCAGTTCACCTTGGCAAATGCGAGCGGATGCTTCAATCCCCCGGAGATGCTGTGCCCTCAATCCGGGCTTGTGGCGATTGGCCCTGATATTTGTGAGAAAAAGTTCCTCTTCTGTTAAGACTGAAAAAGGAACGGCATCTCTTACTATGGTTCCGGAACCTGATTTCTGACTGCCATCGATTGTAATCATATTCACCTTTTCGTCGTGACTAATAAGAACACGTTTGCTTCTATTTTAATCTAACTTTATAGATTTGTTAACCCTTTTATTATCTTGGCGATCCACAAAGCTTGACAACATTCATTACTTTGATACAGTATTTTTAAGAATTTTACTATTAACACATGGTTTCTGTGGGTTACGTGGATTGAAGGGTTTTTTTAATCGGCTATAATATCGATTTGATGCCGGTAAGTGACCGTATGAACCGCCTATTAATAAAAGACAAACTTTGCTAAATGCAGTAATCATGCCTGAGCGATTCGTTAGTGAAGTCATCAGACCTGTGGTTGCCACATGTGACACCTCGCGCATGGCCGTCGGCGAGCCTGGACTCCCGCGTGAGTTCGTGTGGCGAGGAGGAACCATTAAGATTGCGGCCGTACTGCGCACCTGGCGTGAAACCGGAAAATGTCGCCACGGCAGTCCCGAGTTATATGTTCGCAAGCACTGGTTCGAAGTCGCCACAACCTTCAACAGCACGATGAAGATCTATTTCGATAGGCATCCTCGCGGTGGACGCAAGAGGGATAGATGGTGGCTTTTCACTATTTGTGAGTCAGAGGAATAGTTCCCCAAAATTTAGACAAATTATGGTCGAGTGGTTGTCATTGCCGAGAATCTGAACACCGGCGCGAAAAAACGCGTCAGAAATCATCTTCAAAAAGAAAAGAAGGGAGAATTCATGGGAAAGAAATATACTCTGGAAGACGGGATGGAGTTGTTAAAAGAGCAACTACCCAAAGTGGCGAACGCCTTCGGGGCCCTGCGTGACGAAGTGGCCAAAGACGGCGTATTGAATTCCAGAACCAAGAGACTGATGATGGTAGCGGTTTCAGTGGCGTTGCGTTGCGAACCTTGCATCCGAACACATATAAAGGCGGCTGTTGAAATGGGGGTGTCCCGTGAAGAAATCCTGGAAGCAACGGGAATCTCTATTCTGATGGCGGGAGGCCCTGCCATTGCTTATACTTCAACGGTTGTTTTGGGAGTCCTTGATGAAATGGACGTTTGAAAAAAACAGAAGATCGAAAAGGAAAAAAAGGGGATATGTTAAACACTGGAAATTTACACCCCACAAGATTTAATTTTAATGCTGTAATTTCATATCGTTATCATAAAGGATAACAGATTATATGAGGGGCTTATGCAATCCAAAAAGGTGGTCGTACGATTTAAAGACGGTGCCATAATTAAGGGTAAAACCAGTGATTTATTCCCCAATAAGGCACACTTTCACCTCAATCATCATTTGGACGGTAAGATTGACCAAGTTGATGTGGAAGAATTAAAAGCGGTGTTTTTCGTTAAGGATTTCAAAGGCGATAAGGATTATAAGAAAAAATATAATGATGAATTCCATGGGGCAGGACGCAAGATTGCAGTTGATTTTAACGATGGCGAGTCAATTATCGGTTTTGCTCTGGGTTATTCACCCGATCGCAAGGGCTTTTTCATAACACCCGCTGATTTGAGCGGTAACAACGAACGTATATTTATTGTAAAATCGGCCACAAAAAATATTAAGTTCCTGTAACCCTAAATGAGCGAAAGTCGAGGATGCCTCAAATTCCCGTGAAAGAAACCATTACTGAAGTCCACTCGGTCTGGCTATAGATTTGAAATACATGCTTCCCATCCAGGAGGTGCCGGATGAACCATTTTTAATACCTGCGATCAAAACCAATTAAATTTATTTAAAACCCATCAGATCATTGTCCGCATCCATCCACACAGGAAAGGATTTCCTGGCGTTTTTCAGCGTCTCCCAGGACAGCTCGGTCGTATAGGTGATTGTCTTATTTTGCTTTTGAAATATAATGTTACCCAAGGGATCGATTATTGAAGAATCACCACTGTAATGGTGACCGTTTCCGTCGGTTCCCACGCGATTGACCCCGATAACATAACACTGGTTTTCAACGGCTCGAGCCTGAAGCAGCAACTTCCAGTGCCCGGATCGCCTTTCAGGCCAGTTGGCGATAAATATGGCCGCATCATACTGGTTTTCGATATTTCGCGTCCAGACCGGAAACCGAAGATCATAGCAGATAAAGGGTCTGATCTTCCAGCCGCACAGTTCAACCGTAATATTTTGATGGCCGGCATGATATACTTTTTCTTCACCGGCCATACGAAATAGATGTCGTTTATCGTAGGTGAAGATCTGGCCCCGGGGATTTGTCCATATCAATCGATTAAAAAATTTGCCGTCTTGCCTTGCGATAATACTTCCTATTATATCGGCATTTTTTTGCCGTGATTTTTCTATCATCCATTTTACGGCAGAGCCCTGCATGTTTTGTGCAAGACCAGCGGGATTCATACTAAAGCCCGTTGTAAACATTTCCGGCAATACAATAAGATGGGTATCATCCATGACGGCATCAATCTTATCATCAAAACCCGCCAGATTGGATTCAATGTCCTCCCAGACCAGTTCGGTCTGGATAATCGTTGTTTTTAAATCTTGCATAATTTCTCCGCAGCTTTATCCAGGGTTTCATCCTTTTTGGCAAAACAGAATCGCAGAACATTATGATCGTCTTTTTGATGATAAAACACCGAAGGTGGAATTGAAGCCACACCATGTTCCATGATCAGCCGTTTTGAAAATTTAATGTCGGATTCATCGGAAATTTCCGAATAATCGAGCATCTGAAAATAAGTGCCGTGACAGGGTATGGGTTTAAAACGGGATTTTTCAATGAGTTTTAAAAATCTATCCCGCTTTTGCTGGTAGAAGGTTGAAAGGTTCAGATAAACATCTTTGTTTCGCATGAATTCGGCGTAAGCAAACTGAATCGGCGTATTGGATGCAAATGTCAGAAACTGGTGCACGGTTTGAAATTCTTTGGATAGAGCGGCCGGAGCAAGGCAGTATCCGATCTTCCATCCGGTCGTATGGTAGGTTTTTCCGAAAGAACTGATGACAAAGCTTCGTGAAAGGAGCTCGGGATGGCGGGATATGCTTTCATGCCGGATGCCGTCGAAAATAATATGCTCGTAAACTTCATCGCTCAAAATCAATATTTTAGTATCTTTGACAATATGTTTCAATGCAGCGATGTCGTCACCCGACAATACGGCTCCGGTGGGATTATGGGGTGAATTTAAGATAATAAGCCTTGTCTTTGACGTTACAGATTGCTTAACTTCATCCCAGTCGATACCATACTCTGGAAACCTGAATTTAACATATACGGGAATTCCTCCGTTTAATTCAATGGCCGGCACATATGAATCGAATGCCGGCTCCAGAACGATGACCTCATCACCCTTATGGACAACCGCAGCGATGGCCGCGAATAATGCTTCGGTAGCTCCGGATGTCACGGTAATTTCAGATACGGGATCGTAGACCGCGTTATATAATTCCATTACTTTTTCAGCGATCATCTCCCGAAGAATCAGAACGCCCTGCATGGGCGCATACTGATTATGACCGGAACGTATATATTTATTCACCAGATCTAAAAGATCGGGATGAACATCAAAATCCGGAAATCCCTGTGAAAGATTTATGGCGTTATAATCATTGGACAGCTGGGTCATTACCGAAAAAATGGTAAGTCCCACATCAGGAAGTTTTGAACGTAGCATATAGGTCCACCGGTTGTTCTGTTTGGATGAAAAATATTGATCCGGGCTGCTGACCCTTTAATGAAAATTAAATGATCATAAATAAAATGTGGCGATATGCGTTAAAAAATTGCACCGTAAACTTAAAAAGGCATTGCCTTCCTTATTATCTTGAAATATATTCTTATCCTCAATTGGATAACCATATTAAGACATAGATATTTAGTCAACTTTTAATCTTTTCTGCCCTCTCAATTACCGGAAAGGAAAACAGATATGACCCAAACCGGATTTGTATATGATGATCTGTATCTGAACCATAATACCGGTTCCCACCACCCGGAACGGGCTCAAAGGCTGACGGCCATCATTAAAGCCCTTAAAGGAGCAGGACTCCTGGATAAACTTTTTCACATAGAACCTGTGCCCGCCAAAAGGAATATTGTGGAAATGTGTCATGAACCCGGTTACATAGACAGGTTTCAGAACGCGGTGGAACGCTCGGTTCCTTTTTTGGATACTCCGGAATGCCCTTTAAGCCCCGCCACATTTGAAGCGGCCATTTGTGCTACCGGAGGAATACTTGCGGGAATAGACAACGTGATGCAGGGGAATATAAAAAATTGTTTTTGTGCGGTAAGACCCCCCGGACACCACGCAGAACGATCCAAGGCCATGGGGTTTTGTTACTTCAACAATATTGCCATTGCGGCAAAATATCTTCAAAAACAATATTCCATTGAACGAATTGCGATAATCGATTGGGATGTTCACCACGGCAACGGTACCCAGCATGCCTTTGAACAAGACCCAGGGGTATTTTACATAAGCTTCCACCAAAACCCTTACACCTGCTATCCCGGCACTGGAAAAGCTTCGGAAATCGGAACCGGTAAAGGTCAAGGATACACGCTAAACTTCCCCATGGCTCCGGGGGCAGGAAACCAGGACTACTTCGAAGCCATGGAAACGGTTGAGCAAAAGATGGAAAATTTCAGGCCCGAGTTTGTTCTTATTTCCGCAGGGTTCGACGCCCACGCGGACGACCCCCTGGCGCATATCAATCTCACCACAAAAGGGTATGAAGAGATGACTCGAAAAGTAAAGGGTGTGGCCGAGGACCACTCAGAGGGCAGGGTTGTTTCCATGCTCGAGGGCGGTTACAACCTGCAGGCTCTTGGAGAGTCGGTTAAGACCCATATTCAGGTTCTTTCGGAAGGCTAAGTTGATTGGCTCAGCTCGCCATCGGAATCATAGACTGTTGGGCCGACAATGGAGGTCATGTTTTTTTTAACACATCCTGTCAAAACGTTGTCCATATGTTGCCCTTGCTTTCATCAATTTTTTCCCACACGTTGAAAAATTTTCACCCCGTTTCTGTTTAACAATTATATTCCACTGAAATTAAATACTATTGAGCCAGTTTCCAAACGCCCCTTTTCCCCAATTTCCGCCTCCCCGCTGATTAGAGCGCTGCCGGGAATCCATTTGCATCAAAAAAATTGGGGCAGGGCCAAACCCGGTCAATCCCGGGTGAGATGGCGGTACTTGATCCGGTGAGGGCGATCCGCCTCGGCACCCACCCGCTTTTTGCGGTCCGCTTCATATTCCGAATAATTCCCTTGGAACCATATGGCCCGGCTGTCTCCTTCAAAGGCCAGGATATGCGTGGCGATACGATCCAAAAACCAGCGGTCGTGGCTGATCACCACCGCGCACCCGGCGAAATTTTCCAGAGCTTCCTCCAGGGCTCGCAGGGTGTTCACATCAAGGTCGTTGGTGGGTTCGTCAAGCAGAATCACGTTGGCGCCCTGCTTGAGCATGCAGGCCAAATGTACGCGGTTGCGTTCGCCGCCGGAGAGCATGCCCACCTTTTTTTGCTGGTCCGCACCGGTAAAATTGAATCGGGCCACATAGGCCCGGGATTTGATGGACAGGTTGCCGAGTTCGATCACATCTTCTTTGTTTGAGATCACGTCCCAAATGGTTTTTTCCGGATCAAGACTTTCCCGGCTCTGATCCACGTAGGCCATTCGGACGGTTTGGCCGATACGGATACGGCCCGCATCCGGTGTTTCCTGGTCGGTTATCATTTTAAACAACGTGGTTTTTCCGGCCCCGTTGGGACCCACCACTCCGACAATGCCGCCCGGCGGCAAAAAGAATGAGAGGTTTTCCACCAGCAGCCGGTCTGCGTAGCCCTTGGATACATTTTCGGCTTCAACCACCAGATTGCCCAGACGCGGTCCCGGCGGTATGTAAATTTCAAGATCTTTGGCTCTGGATGCGCTTTCACGGGTCAGGAGTTTTTCATAGGCGCTGATTCGGGCTTTGGATTTGACCTGGCGGGCCTTGGGGGTCATTCTGATCCACTCCAATTCCCGCTCAAGGGTTTTCTGGCGATGGCTTTCGGCCTTTTCCTCTTGTCTGAGCCGCTCCTTTTTTTGTTCGAGCCAGGAGGAGTAATTGCCTTTCCAGGGAATGCCGTGACCCCGATCGAGCTCCAGAATCCAGCCGGCCACGTTATCGAGAAAATACCGGTCATGGGTCACTGCGATGACGGTTCCCGGGTACTGATACAGATGATGCTCCAGCCAGGCCACGGTTTCGGCATCCAAATGGTTGGTGGGCTCGTCCAAAAGAAGAATGTCCGGCTTGCGGAGCAAGAGCCGGCAAAGGGCCACCCGTCGTTTTTCGCCGCCGGAAAGGACGCTGACCGAAGTATCCCCGGGCGGACAGCGGAGCGCATCCATGGCCATCTCCAGACGGGCGTCCAGATCCCACGCATCCGCCGCATCCAGTTTTTCCTGGATTTCTCCCTGTTTCTCGATCAGTCGCGCCATTTCTTCATCGGACATGGGCTCGGCGAACGCTTCGTTAATGCGGTTGAACTCATTCATGAGTTCAACGGTTGTGTGGACCGCCTCTTCAACGGTTTCCCTGACGGTTTTAGTATCGTCAAGCACAGGTTCTTGCTCCAGATGTCCCACGGTGTGTCCCGGGGATAGGGTCAAATGGCCGTTAAATTCCGTGTCCTTGCCCGCCATAATGCGTAACAGAGAGCTTTTCCCCGAGCCGTTGAGGCCCAAAACGCCGATTTTGGCGCCGTAAAAATACGACAGGGATATGTCTTTGAGAACGGGTTTTTTATCGTAATACTTGCTGACCTGGATCATGGAGCATATGATTTTGTTGGGCGGTTCACTCATGAGATTTCCTTTTCCTGAAAAAGACGCGGTTGACATCCTGACTCAACTTCGGCTAAGAATACTTATTCGTCATTTGAACACGAATGTACCCGAATTCTGCAGTGAAACACATCTAAAAAACAGGGTTACTATATTTGATGAACTCGTAAAAAGTTCGATTTAGACGGTTTCGTAAAAAGTTCAAATTCAAGGCGTGCAAGTTTTGTAATCATGAGGCGTACTTATCGTACGTTGAATGATTGCGAAATGCAGCACAACGCAGAAGTTGGACTTTTTACGAGACCATCATATTTTACATAAATATTTTTTAAATGCAACTGTATTGAATGTGATGAAATTTATGCGTAATTTTTCAAATTTTTACAATAAACGATTGATATGGGGTATTTCTTTATTTTTTGCTTTTATTTTTAATCTGCCACCAAATTCTTTTGCATACCCACTAAAAGCGCGCATAAAATTACAGCATTCCATTATCGATTACCGTTCGCGGCTGAATCCGCGTTATAAAAAAGTTAAGCGTAAAAAGACAAAATATATTATTGTCCACACCTCGGAACTCGGGCGTAAAATGACGCTAAGGGTTGTTTCCAAGGGAAAACGGTTGCGAAACGGCCGCAGAACCCATGGCGGGCATGCCCATTATGTGATTGCCAGAAACGGACGCACGTATCGTATTCTGGACAAGAAATACGTGGCCGATCATGCGGGTCGCAGCATGTGGAACGGGGAGACGGATATCAGCAAAATCTCCATTGGAATTGAATTGGTCGGGTATCATTACGCACCCATCACCGAAAGCCAGTATCGTTCCGTGGGCATACTGATCGACATTTTGCAGGGGGAGGGGGTGTATGGCCTGGATGATCGGGCGGTGTTAACCCACAGCCAAGTGGCTTACGGCAAACCCAACCGCTGGTTTAAAAAAAATCAGCGCGGGCGTAAGCGTTGTGCAAGAAATTTTATTCGCGAAAAAGCCGGAGTGGGACCGACGTGGAGTTATGATCCCGATGTGCGATCCGGCCGGCTTTTGGCAGATGTTCAGCTCTCCGAAATATATTATGGCCGGCGGGAATATTATGCAAAAACCGATGACGGCAACGTTATTACAGCCGGTAACACCGCCTGGTCCATCGCCGGAGAAGATTACGACAGCCAAACAACGGTCTACAAACTTCCAGACGGTCATATCTACACCGGAGATCAAATTTCAGGTAAAATAGGCTGGGACCGGATCCCCGCAAAAACCGTCGTGCTGCTGGACCAGGAGAACGGCATTTCTTTGATAAAAAGCCATGATCCCATAAAAACCATATCGGACAGGCTAACGGCATGGTCCTTTGCCGGTCAAGCGTACGATCTGAAAACCACGATCTATTTTCTGCCTTCAGGCCGGATTAAAGTGGGTTCAATGATATCCGACTGGGATGATCTGCCCGCCAGAACAAAGCTCATTGTGGGTTACCGGGGCCCTTACAGGCTGGATAACGGTGGATCCGCCTATGAGATCGCCGGCCTCAAATACAAAGATCGGAAAACAGTATATTACCTGCCCCCCCAAAAATTGCTGGCCGGTGATAAAATAAACAACTTTAAAGAACTCCCCAAAGGCACCTTGATTTTTCTTCCCACCACCTGATGATAAATAGGAATCAAGCAAGGAAAAAGCATTTTCCACGGCTTGGTCCGAGTCGCGACCCAGCCGTGGAATTATACTAAGCCAACTTAGCTCTGACAGTTTTTCGGTGAAAGACGGATGCTAATATTAAAAATGTTTAAGAGGAGTTATTGTGGTTTGGAGATAGCACTCGTTTGAAAAAAGGCAAAACCGTGTTAGATATCATTTGATATCTCAGTTTAACCAATTCGTGTGCTCGTGGCAAGATGGACGAAACCGCTTTGCGGTAGCTTTTTCTTAGAATTTACCACATTTTTGAGCTTTAAGATTTATTTTCTTTTTTACATTATTTTCTTAAAATTTTTTAGCCGAAAATTGAAATTTTACCTTTTATTTCTTTTAAGAATATGCGATGTTACTTACTGTAATTAAAATGAAAAAGAGAGGGTGGATACTTTACCCACAAAGCACATTTCATGCCAAAATTGTCGACGGCTTCGTCCATCAACGTTTTATCAATAATCCCGCTCCGGAATACCTCAATCTGATTTTCTGACACAACTATCGATTGATCGTAAAGTTCTGGGTTTTTTTCGGCGGGGCTATGGATAAAACGCTTATTAGATATCTGTAATCAGCCCACCCTGCTTTTCTATCGAATTATCCCATCAAATAATGTACCCTAAACGAAACTTGATTTGGCAGCGGTCAGAACCCTATCAACTGAAGGAAAATACCTTCGTTTTGAACCCTATCAACTGAAGGAAAATACCTTCGTTTGTAACCATTTATTTACAAACACCTATGTCATTATCTCTATCAAGCGCTTTTACTCACCGCATGATAATTCCTTCACCCATTCCATCTGTTTTTCAGCCGATAAATTAGAGAATTTAAAAAAAACAGAGGGTTATATTTACCGGCATTACTGGCACATCAATTGCGTTACAGATGCATTTCGAATCGTTAGCGCAAGTGAAATGAACTATGCTTGGAGATGGTTCTTCAAGGAATTATTGTGCGCTATGCTTTAATTGAAGCTCCCTGAAGGCCCGTTAAAACAGGATTTCCGCTTCTCTACAATAAGCTACTGGGAATGCGCTCGCTGAATCATTAGGCGCCTTTCCCTTCAAAAGATTATCCAACATAAAAAGACGCCTATTATGCTTAGAGATTCAAGTAAATATCAATTCAAATATTCTTTTCTGTTTTGGTTTATTCTCTTAACGCTAAACTTCCTATTTTTCTCTATACTTAATTCTTCAGCAGCAAATCAGGTCTCACTGGAGTGGGATCCGAACAGTGAAACGGATTTGGATGGCTACAGAGTTTTTTGCCGTGAGCAAAACCAGTCCTACGATTATGCAAATCCATCCTGGGAAGGAACAGACAACTACTGTACAATTTATAATTTGGATGAAACCAAGGCATATTGTTTCGTGGCAAGAGCATTCGATATCGAAGGATTTGAGAGCGGAAATTCAAACGAGGTGTGTCATGAACCGTTGGTCATACCTGACATCAAGGCCAACGGTTCGGATGGACCCGTGGAGCTTATTTCTGGCAACACTCTTTCCGTAACCATAGAGCTTGAGCCTGGAAGTTATACTGGTTATCCGGCGTACTTGTGGTGTGTGGCAAACGTCCCCTTTCCGCCTTGGTGGTACTACTATGACGGTATCACCAAACAATGGCTGCCGGGTTTTAAGGTTTCATATCAGGGTCCTTTATTTGAGATCACCTCTTCATCTGAGGTCTTGAACACATCTAATTTGCCGACCGGCGGTTATACCTTTTATTTCGAGGTTTATGGATGGCGTAATGACAGATTGGATGAAGAATATTTATATTATGATAGTCTGGCGGTAACGATAAAGCGTCCATAGAATCTGACGATGAGGATGGCATCAAGTTAGGCAGGGTCATTGGGCTCTGCCTTTCTATTTCTTGGGGTTGTGCTCACTGCAATAGAGCAAAGCTTGAAAGTTGCCTAAATAACTGAGATATTCGTCCGATATTTGAATGATTGGGGGGGATCATAAATTACGATTTCCCCCCTTTAATTTTTTAAGCATACAAATTTTCAATCCATCTCGTGGCTTCACTATCACTAACCTTACCCAGATACATCTGAGTTGTCGTGATCAAGTTGTGACCCAGAAGATCCTGGATGGTCTCCGCCGGGGAATCTATGAACAGATCCGCCATCCTACCTACAATACCAACTAACAAACTTGCGATATCAAGTTCAAGTTGGGATG
>Ga0272444_10000694_pt1 | contig 34778 bp, 17 predicted proteins | sample SSMForm13_FD_201033 | JGI IMG/M metagenome (GOLD analysis project Ga0272444, IMG submission 201033) | Marine sediment archaeal communities from Little Sippewissett salt marsh, Falmouth, MA, United States - SSM-Form-13 | ecosystem: Environmental > Aquatic > Marine > Wetlands > Sediment ...
TATCATCAACGTAAGCGGAGACCTGCGCCCCCTCGACGGTCAGCTTGAACCGGTGCCAGCCACTCGGCCAAGTGGTGCCGTTGAGAATGTAGCCTTGCGTCGCCGAGCCGAACAGAGAATAGTCGATGCCGAGATAATCCCACGTGCTGCCGGCATAGGCTTGAAGCTTGACCCAGCCGTCGCCGGTGTCGCCTGCTTCGCTGTGATCCGGGTCCCAGGCAAGGCGAACGTAGCCATTCGCGGCCGCTCGGGCGACAATCGCCTGATAGCCGCCATCCGAGGTCGAACCGTCATTGCCTTCGCAGAAAACCCACGCTTCGACGCTCATGTTCTGGGCTTCGGGGCCTGCGAGAACCAGATGGATGCCGCTGGCGTCGCCGTCCTCAGCGACTTTCAGAACACGCTCACCCGTAGCGGGAAGGGAAATGCCCGCCAACCGAGGTTCGGTGGAAGCGGAGACAACCTCGTGGAAACCATCGACGTTCGTCCATGCGAGCCCGGGAGAGCCCGCTTCAAATGAATCTTGGATCTGTTCGGCAGCGAGGGGAATACAAGTGACAAAAGACAAGAGAAAGACGGCACACAGAAAGCGCATCCAACGATTCAAAGCATGGTTCGACAGCAATCCAGCAAGCACCAATTTCCTCCCTCAACCTAAAAACAATCCGCTTAATGCGTTTCGATAGAACCTTTGAGACCGATCTCTTCCGCTACAGTCTTCATGCCTTCAATCACATCGGTGATCAGCTCAGGCAGTTCCATGTCGAGCCTCGCCGCGCCTTTCTCGATAATGGAGCGGTCCACGCCCGCGGCGAACGCCTTCTGGTTCCACTTCTTTTTGACCGACTTGGCTTTGAGATCCAGCACACTCTTGGAGGGACGCACCAGCGCCGCCGCGGCCACGAGCCCGGTCAGCTCGTCCACCGCATAGAGGACCTTCTCGAGTGGGCTTTCCGGCTCGACGTCCGAGCAGATGCCCCAACCGTGCGAGACAACCGCCCGCACGTATTCCTCCGGCCAATCCGCTTCGCGCAGGATCTCCTCGGTCTTCTGACAATGCTGCTCGGGGTACATCTCCCAGTCGAGATCGTGCACGAGGCCGATGACGCCCCACTTCTCTTCATCCTCGCCCTGCTTGCGCGCCATGAACCGCATGACCGCCTCGACGGCCAAGGCGTGCTTGATCAGGGAATCGTTCTTGGTGTATTGCGTCAGAAGCGCAAACGCATCTTCACGAGTGGGCAGGGAACCGTTCATGTTCTTGAGCCTCCGATTGCTCTGTGGGCAAGGAAAATGAATTTCAGAATATTCCGAATTAACAAAGGGTAACAACGAGAAGGAGAAGGGGCAAGGGTATTATTTTCTCCAGCGGCGGGCTCAGCGCCATCGGCCGGGAATCGAGCAGGCACACTCCGGGCACTTTCCTTCATCGGTCAGCCGGTTCTGCTGAACGAGAAAACCATACCGCTCGATCAGAAGCGCGCCGCACTCGGGGCAATAGGTGTTTTCATAACTGCTCAACTGCCCCGGTCGATTCCCGGCGTAGACGAAGCGCAGACCCTTGCTGCGGCCGATTTCAACTCCATGAAGCAGCGTATGGACCGGCGTATTGGGCGGCCCGGTCATCTTGTAATCCCGGTGAAAGGCGGTGAGATGCCAGGGAATGTCCTTCGAAACGCCAGCCAGAAACTCGGCAATTGAGCTCAATTCCTCGTCTGAATCATTGAACGTCGGCACCACGAGCGTCACGACCTCCACCCAGAAACCCTGATCGACCAGCCTCTTGATCGTATCGAGCACGGCCTGGAGGTTGCCGCCCAGATCGCGGTAGTGCTTCTCACTCCAGCTCTTCAAATCCACTTTAAAGAGGTCAACGTAGGGGCGAATGAAATCAAGCACTTCCGGCGTTGCGTGACCGTTGGAAACATAGGAGCCGGGGATACCTCGGTCCTTGGCCAGTTTGAGAATATCGACCGCCCACTCGGACGTAATCAAAGGTTCATTGTAAGTGCTGCTGACGGTTGTCGCCCCCCGGCGCACGGCCAGATCGACCAGTGTCTCGGGCGATACATCGCGGGGCAGCGTCCCAGCGGCGGCGTCGCGCAGGGTCTGTGAAGAAATCCAGTTTTGGCAATAGGAACAGTGGAAATCGCAGCCGAGCATGCCGAAGCTCAGGGCATCGGTGCCGGGAAAGGCGTGGAAGAAGGGCTTCTTCTCGATCGGATCGACCTGGACTCCGGCGGCATAGCCCCACGGCACGCGCAGCACACCATCCTGAACGAAGCGAACCTTGCAGATCCCGGCATGCCCTTCTGCAATCAGGCAACGATGAGCGCAGGCCAGGCAACGAATCCGCCCCTTTTCGTCCTTGACCGCCAGCTCTTCCGCCGCCGGCCGCGTCCTCGCCCTCAGCGCGTCTTCCAGTGTCGTTGCCATGGTATTAAACATACCACTGATAGGGAGTTCAATAAAGGCCCAATCCTGAGCCATGGGCGCTGGAATCGGGCAAGCCCGCCAGAGACAGGGAAGGATCAAGGGGAGACTTTTTGAAGGACCTTTGGAAGAAGGCTCCGACCTCGCCGTCTCAGTCCATAGTATTCAACTCCCTTTGGACCGATTTGAATGACAAGCGCCTTCTCCGCTTCAAGAAGCTTTCTGAATTCCCCCAAATCATACTCTCCTGCGAAGAATCGAACCAATGGATTAAAGGTTTCATCCGCTTCGGAAACCGGGTTTTGGCGTGAAATCCTTCCCACCACCAGCCAGACTCTTGCCGGTCTTGAATTCAGTTCATCAGCCCAGCCAGTCCCCGAAAGAATCTTTTCGGTGGCCAAATAACGGTCCTGGAAATGATAGTACTTGGACATTTGAAGCAGATATTCCGGATAGAACGCGACTCTGTCTTCCTGGTCCACGCGCCGGCTCAGCTGTCTCATCTGCTCGGAAAGGATGGAGTCGGCGTTGGGTCGAACCACCAGCGAGAACGCGTTGCAGACGATGAAGAGGGCAATCAGTGTCCCCAGTGAAAAAAGGGAGAGCACCCTCCGCCTTTCCAGTCCATGCACGATCGAGGCGGAAACCCCCAACCAGATGAAAGGCTGAACCGCGGTCAGGTAACGCGCCGCGACGTAATGATGATCGGTCCTGAGAAGCGCAACGCCCCCAAGGTTGAGTATTGCCACGATTGCGATCGACCAGGCGAGCGGTTTGGAGCGCCGCGAAAGCGCATAAATTCCCGTTACCGCTAATAAAATAATTGCGCCGCTAAGGAGTGGCCACTCATAAAGGCGCCCCAGCGCCTCGCATGTTTCTTTCCCGCTTCCCAAAATACCCGTCTGCGTTTTCACCCCGACGGATCGCCCTCCGCCCGCGATCCGCTGCGCGAGATGCAGGAACCCCACATGGCAAGCCGCTGCCGCCAGGCCGAACGAAATCAGCGTCCCAATCAGGACCCTCCGGGCATTGTCTCTGTTCGCATTCCGCTTTTCCTGCAAAGCCCACACCAAGAGGGTTATCAGAAGAGCAATTCCCGCCACGAGTCCCAGATTGCTGCTCCAATAGAGAAGCGAAAGCCAGATTCCGAAGACCATCCACGCCCATCCCCGGTCCACCCAGCGTTGATGCAAGAGAACAAGCCAGCATAAGGCCAGGAGAAAGAAGAGCATGAAAAGAGCGTACATTCGCGCCTCCATGCTCTGAACCGTCAGGTTGGGATCGAATGCAACGAGGGCCGCAGCCACCAGCCCCAAGGACCGGGACCCCACCACTCGACCCAAGGCAAAAGCGGCTGGAATACAAAGCATCCCTCCCAACAGCGAGGGAAAGCGGAGCACCCATTCGGCCTCGCTCTGGAAAACCTTTTCACTGATGCGAACAAGAATATAGATCAGGGGGGAGTGTTCATAGTGGTGCTGCCAGCGGATCATGTTGGCAACACCAACTTTCGAATCGCGCCAGGTCCAAATCTCGTAGATGGACAAGGGCCTTTCCATCGCGCCCCAGATTCGGATCGCCCCGGCGAAAACCATGAGCAAAATCAATAGAATCCAACGCGTTCTCGACTTCAAGGAACTCTCCAACGGAGAAGACAGGGATTCTCCATCTCAAAACTTCTCTCGGTATGAATTTCCGCTTCAGGCAAATCGAACTTCGAACCGGACTTCCCGGTTGCCCACTCCTTGGAGTGCGAGTCCCCTTATCGCTTCGGTAGGAAGAAGAGCAATCCCCCGAGAAGAATCAGCACCACGCCGCCAGTTTGGCAGCTCCGGCCGGCTGGAAATCGACTAGCGAAGCGAACAGTCCAATACGAACGCCTTGATGACAAGTTCATTCTGTGATAATCCTCGAGCTTGTTGATCATAATAAGCTCGTTCGTCCTCGATTGATGAAGTCAATCCCTGCCTTCTTCTTATGCTCTCTTTATCCTTCCACTCAGGGCAGTCAAACCATCCGACAAGATAGATGCCGTGTTTGTATTCCTTATCCTTGAGATAACGATTTGCCAGTTGATCTTTCATTGCAGTTTTGACTTCTTTGTGCCAACAACCCTTTACTTCGACGATGACCCGAACGTGCTTTTTAATAGAAGGTACAAAGCAACTGACGTATAAGTCGATCAGTTCTCCAGATTCTCCGCCCTTCGCTTGATTAGTTCTAATTTTCACTTCTCTGGCGCCAATTATGCCGCTTCTCTCCAAATCCTCCATAAGGCGGTTCTTTATATATCTTGATAAAGCCTCCTCTGCTCTTGGCTTCGGGTTATCGCTTGAAGGATTATTCCATAAGAAATCAGATTCGGGTGTTTCTCCATGTAGCTTTTTCTGTAGGCTTTTCAGAAACTCCATTACTACGTGCATCAAATCCTCACTGCTCAATACAATTCTAGAATCCGGACGCTGCGCCAGTTGGATAAAATCTTTGGGGAGATGAGGAGTCCAGTTCTTCCGGCGCATATTCTGTCTAGCGGTAACCAGAACGAAATCAATGTACTCCAAGTCCGGAAGTTCTCTCTTGATTCTCTTTATTGCTCTGATTGCCGCAGGTGTTCCGAATGTCTTAAGCTGTTCAACCAAGCCGTCTCGATAATTTGCGATGGCCACCCGCGGTTCTACCCAATGTACTCCTTCAGGCTGCGAGTATTCCTCCGGTGGGAACTCGCGCATCAGCCAAATGAATAGGTTGGCCGTATTCTCTTCACCAATACGCTCTGCTAAACTCATGGATTGTCTTTCTTCTAAATTACCCGGCAAGGCGATTAAAACATCATGACCGAAATCCTTGTCTGCCTGGATTGCAGGCCACATCACGTCCCATGCAGCATCTTTCGCTTTGGCTAGCAAGGCAAGGGCGGCAGCTTTTGAACGTTCCTTCTCTTCAACTTCATTCGGCAGAGGTAGTTTCAATAGACTCTTGGCGAACTCTTCAGCCTCCAAGTATTCATGGGCTACCAACTCGCTGAGTAATTCTCCAAAACATCTTGGTTTTAACCCCCTGTCCTTGCATTTTTCGAAGAGCGCCGCACATAAACGCTTGTCCCAACAACCCTTCATCTTCCTCAAAATGAATAACGTATTACCTTCCTCATTTTCTCGAGCAATCAATTGCATTAAGATTGAAAGCACTTCCGCTGGCGCGTGCTGATACGCCTTGCCGATCAGAACGATATATGTTTCATCTTGACCTGCGAGGCCGCTCGGCTCAGGATAGCCCAAGAGAATCGGAATCCATCCCGCCCAAATCTGCGGCGTCAGAGAATCAACAAATTCGCGATCGACTTTTTGCAGGAGGATCAACGCTTTGTATCCAGCGGTAGCAGGATGGTGGAGGATATTTGTCCCCAGCCATTTCGAAGGCGCCGCATCCCTTTGTCTGACATATTCTTTTGCTGCCTCGATGATCCGCCCTCGAGTGGCCTCATCACTATTTGTCCATCCCGGTAGCGTCCTCAAATCAGACTGTAATTGCTTATCATAGAATTTGCTAGTTGGCTCGAGTGTCATTGAAAGGCACAATTGCCACCATGCCTCCAAGTCTCCCTGCTCGAATCTGTTCAGGCAGTCCGCTAATCGCTCATCAGGAGACGGACGGATAGGGCGGACTCTTTCTTCTTCCCTTTGCTTGCGTTCTTCCTCATTCTTTTTGGTGATTTCATAGTGAGCCTTCATGCGATTGGCCTCAACTGAGTTTAGCTCAATAGGGCCAAAATGAAGGTGAACGTTTTTCGCGAGAATCCTGCATTTTTCCTTTGCAGAATATACGGCTTCGAAGTGATCTTGGTCATTCGGGTCGAAGTAAAATCTAATTAAGGTTGCCCAAGTCGCCTTAATCCTTTCTTCCTTTTCGCCAAGTAGCTTTCCTACCATCCAGTATAAGTCGTTCGAGGTGATCAATGGGGGACCAGGATGAGCTATGACATAGGCGGCATCCTCACCTTGTCCCAACCTTGATATCAGGGAGATAATCAACTTCTTTCTAACTACATCGCTGAGAGGCGGCCTTTCTGCCTTTTTGGTGACACCGAATCCAGGGATGGGACAGATGCTAAGATAATTACGCAGTCGTGGAATAGCCGCATCTGCAAATGCCTCAAGTATCTCTTCATTCGCTAAGTTCTTCCATGCCATGAAAAGAATATGCTCATCCAATCTTTCGAACCGTGACAGCATCCCGGTCGGCTGCGGCTGCTTGGCGACCCAATCCAGTGCGATAGGTAGGTCGTTAGTTGACAAGTTCTCAGGTACGATATAACTCAGAAAAATGGCGTATGAACCTATCAAGTTCTCATTCTTGGGTGGAGTCAGGCAATCAAAAAGCTCTTGGGTACTAATAAGCCCCGGCCAAAGTGCTTTGAGGGCGTGTCCTTTCAACCTATCGTCGATATCATCGTCTTGCGGTTCAAGCGCCAGGGATTTCAAGCAAAGGCGCGTATCTTCGTCTCCTATTTTTGCGACAGCATGAGCAGCCTCAATTCTGATGTCCAGTGCATCGCCACGATCAAGCGCAATTTCAGCAAGAATGTCTTGAAGCTCCGTGAGTCCGCACGCTTCCGCAATATTTATAGCCACTCGACGAACAAGGAAATGTTTGCCCTTTTCGCAAATATGAGGTTTAAGTTGCGACGCCAATGTGGGATGCCACAGGTTCTTATAATGCACGCGCGGATTCAAATCTCGGTCTGTGATCTTCTTGGCTTCCATTAGATCAAGAAGAGACTGAACCAGCATTTGTCTCGATTCATGGTCTCCTTTGGCCACATCACTCTTTAGAAGGATTTGGGGATCTTCGTCGACCAAACTTTGGAATATCTCGCTGTTCATCCCTGCCAGCCAAGCTGCCACTTCCTCTAGCTGTGGAACTACCATGCGAAGATCGTCTTCCGAAGACTGAAGCATATGCATTATCTGTTTCGTGGGAAATTCGTGCATCATTAAGTATCGAGATGCAAGGAAATCAGAATAGGTCTTGTGGGCAAATGTAACACGCCCTTTGTCAAATCCTGTAAACAGTCCTGTTTCACAGACTTTCTTCAGATCATCTTCCGTGAAATGAAATGTATCGGAATTGATTCTTTCCTTTCCCCCTGTCAGATCAGAAAGCCGCAAATCAGACTCGGAAAAGCTGCCAACATTAACATCCAGGCATACTGAAATGCGATTGCAAAGCACCATTACGGCTGCGATACGGGATGCCAGAGCGATCCGTCGTTCCGGCGATAGGCGCCCTGTTTGAAAGGCGTCTCGACGATCCCGATTCGTCTCCTTGCACAGCCATTCGCATCCTTTCTGATAAAGTTCATCCTGTCTATCGGGAAGGCGTTGTTGCTCGGAGTATAGATTAAGAAGCATCTGGAGTGTGACCGGTTTCATGGCCAGGGGTTGGGCTTCTTTTTCTGCAATTGCATCCAGAAACGCCTCATTGTCCAGGTGATTCATTCTCGCTGCTTCCGTAATATCTTTCTGACGAAGAGGAACAAGCTCAAAAATGCCGATATCTTTCTTTTCCCAGAGTTGTGCAAATGAAATCTCAAGAGAGGAGGGCCACTCCGCTGTGCGGCATGCGATTCGAAGCCTTAGGCGCGGAGCGAAATTCGCTAGTGCTTGAAACTGAGCCTGGAGGATTTTTGCCACATGATTCAGCTGGAGGCGGCATTCATCGAGACTGTCAAGAAAAATGTGGAGAATCGAGTCCTGGTGCTTCCACATTGCAACTACGTCACTGTCAAAGACATCCCTTATTAGCCTGTCTTCATTTCCGTACTGGTTAAGGTTTTTGAAAAAGAAAACGTCTCTTGTCTGCTCGGAGGCTTCCTTAATCCTATTGTATTCTTGATGAATTACAATCGATTTTCCGATTCCTGGTTCACCTAGAAACACAAGGCAAGGAAGATTCGAAATCTGTTCAAACGCCAAGACGTTCTTCGGATATGCCCAAGAGAGCTCCTCATCTGGATCCCTCAAATAGCCTGATCTATCAAGGTCAAATCTATCTCCTTGAGGACACCAGAAGCGTTTCCATGGATACAGTTTTGTGGTCATTTCCCCCACCCCGGCCAGATTCAGCCCTTTGTTAGACTGGCCTTTGCAGGTTGTCCAAAGATGTCAGGAGGCTCCAGTGGATTGAAACGTATGAGGAATCTCAGCGATTGTCAAGGAGTTGATGCCGGCTGTCATTTTTTGCAGTGCCACGCCATGACTCTATAAACCTTCAAACAAAATCCCCGCTCGGCTCGTTCATTGAAACGAACGTCAGCCAACGACTGAAATCCCGGGTGGCCCACCCCTTGGGGTGGGAAGACTGTTGGACGTAAACCCACCGCAAGCGGTGGGGCACCCCAAAAACGAATCAAGCTTCAGGTGTCCCCTTGGGGTGGGAAACAATTGATGGATTCACTTCGGTTTTTGAGTCACCCAGATCGGGCTGGACCACGCCATGACGTCGCGGCCGAAGAACCGCTCGCTCTGCTTCAGGCGGCAGTAATAAAGCGCCTCTTTGAAGTCGCCCGTTTCGCTCCACTCGAGTTCAGCCGAATTCGCGTTATGCTGTGGATGCCAGCGGGAGACCGTTTTCCACACGCCGCCGGTGCAGCGGCTGATTTCCACAAAGTCGAGAGCGCCTGTTCCAACGACACTTACCGTCGCCTTGATCGGTTGCCCCTCGGGCACTTCGATTCGCTCTCCCATGAGGCGGCCGTTGATGCGGAAATCGAGCAGGATGCGCGAGCCGGTCGTGGCATAGGTGTGTCGCGCCAGGATCGCATCGAAAACCGCCTCGCGCGTCAACTCCGGCGCGAGCACACAGGTCAGACCGCCATGCGGTTGGCCGGGATGGCACGTGTGATTGTCACTGCCGGCGATGGCCGCGAGCCAGTGCCCGGCGGCCCAGCCATCGCGCGCATAGTAAGGCCCCGGATTGCTGGTCGCCGGGGTGAAGTCGAAATGCTCGTATCCCATCGGGTGGTTAAAGAACTCGCTGGCCCCGTGCAAGGAGTAAATCTCCACCGCCGGCCGCTGGGCGTCATTTCGATCGCTCCAATCGACGTAAGGCGAATTGATCCCCCGCCACATGATCGCCGTATGATGGGGAACGGTGAAGGCCTCTTTGGCTTCGAGCTGCTTCCAGAGCGATTGGATTGTCCGGTGGTGTTCCAGATCGAAGAAATAGGACTCGGTGTCTTTGAAGTAGATGTTGTGATCGCCATAAGGCGCGGGGCTCGACCATTCATAGCCGAGGAAGCTGACAAACTCGCCGGGCTCATAGTAACTGCGAACCAGTTCCTGCGTCAGCGCCCACTCTTCCGGGAGGATGCCCTCCCACCACTCGCCAAGCGCTTTCAAATCGCCGACGCTGTGATCCGTGAGCGCATAAAAATTAAGGCCGAAAACCTCCCGCGCGTTTTGGAACGCCGTCTGAGGACGCCCGATACCGTCCTTGCTGGTCGAGGAGTGGGAGTGCAGGTCGCCCCAATAGCGCTTGAACTTCGGCTCTTTCTCTGTCATCCGGACGGGATTGGACACAAACACCGGACCCTCGGGCAGTTCGGAGTCCTTCACTTCCAGCGTATAAATGCCCGGATCGGAAAGGACGAGTGAATGGAGGTGCAAACCCTGCTCTCCATCGGTGAATGCGTGGGAGCGAGGATTTTGGCTGTTGACTGTAATCTCAATTGTCCCGCGATAGGACGTCGCCCGATTGTTCCACTCATCCAAGGCGACGATGCGGGCTTCAATCGATTCTCCCGTGACGACCTGAGAAGGAAGGAGCACGAGCAACTTCTGCGCCGGGCCTGGATGAACAGTCACCTGGGGAAAGGATTTTAATGGAATGAAGAGCTCATTACCGCCGGGATCGAGGCCAACCTTGATCGAGTCCTTTTCCGCGGTCTGGGGCGCAAGCGTTTTCGCAAAACGAACGACAACATGGTCTCCCGGCAGCAGCGGCTTGTCGTGAACGATGACGTTAAAAATGCGGTAGAAGCGGTCATGCTGGCGGTCCACCCCCTCGCGGCCGATAGAAACCTCGAGGCGAGGTCCTTCGCCTTCGCCATATTCAGTGTGAACGCTGACGTAATTCGCTTCATCGGGCCGCTCGATTTGGGGTTCTTTTCGCTTGCCCCAGGGATCGGCGATCCAGGCATTGGGAAATTGCACCCGAAGACCGCCGCCGAGGCCAATCCCCGCCAGACCCGCGACGTAATGGACGTCCCATGTGCCTTCCTGCCGGATCATCGCCGTGTCCGGCTCCACCCAGGAACGCCCGAGATCGAGCGCGAAGGCCGCCTGTGTCCCGCATGAGACAAGGACTGCGAGCATGAGGCCGCTTGCCTTATTCATGAAGGAATCCCTCCTTGGCGAGTTTGTTGGCGCTTCTACCTTCGGGTCTTCTTAATCAAAGGTGGATCGAGTTGGGTGACAATCCCTGAAATGGCCTTGATCGTTGCGCCGTTAAAAGGCGTTCCCGGCGCTTCCAGTTGGTACATGCCCGGTTCCAAGTCGACAAATGCAAAGAAACCTGAGCCGTCCGAGCGAGTCCCATGGGGCGTTCCGACCAGGCGGACTTCGCCTCCATCGATCCGCTTGCCGGCTGAATCTTTGAGCACTCCGGCGATGAACGCTCTTTGAGACCGCCATACCGGGCGAGGTGGCGGCACGGGCTGGGGATAAATCTCGCGTGCGAGGGTGTCCCAAAGCGGCGATTCGAAAGATCCCTTGCCGCCCTTGGAAGCTTCTTGATTCGGGCGATTGTAGCTGAAGAGGCAGGTGCCCAGCCCTCGCTTCTGCGCTTCGCGATATTGATTAAGCGTGTCGGTCATCGGATTAAAGTATCCGCCAATGCCGACGGTCACAATCCGCCCCCGACTGCGATCCATCAGCTGGCGGCTGTAGTCCGCCCATCCGCGAAATTGTTGGGCGTGTTCGGGGATTCGTTCCCGTTTATAGCCCATCCGCAGAACCATATCCAAATAACCCTTTTCAGCCCATCCGCCCCAATCCTGGAAGACGGTGAGGTAAGGGCTGGTGTCTGAGAAATGCTCCAGCGGCGGACGGCCGAAGCCCACCGCGTCGATGTTAAAGTTAGCCTCGGGCCGAAGCGTCCAGATCGAGATCGCGCAACGCCGAACGAAGGCCGTTGTCTGGTCGCGGCGGAAATCACTCCACTGTTTGTCCTTTGGATCGGGGACGTCGGTTCGGCCCGTGAGGCGATGGAATCGCTCCAGGGCAACCGGATTGTATCCCCGGTCCCGTCCGAAATACCGGATGAAATCCAGGTTGATACCGTCGACGGGATACCTTTTGAGACAATCCTCGATAACCGCGATCACGAAATCCTGAGCCTCGGGCACGCCGGGATCGAGTTCGGTTTGGAATTCGCCACTCGCGTCCCGGGTGAACCATTCGGGATGGCTGACGGCGATCGGCGGCGGGACTGAATCCAGGTAATCCCGTTGTGATCCCAATTTGAAGACGTTGAACCAGGCGTAAACGTCGAGGCGGGCTTTCCCGCCGGACGTATCGTGCGCCTCTTTCAACAGGAAGGCCAGGGGATCGAAACCGGGCAGGTCAACAATGCCCGCATGTTTCGGTTCGAGCCGCGTGTCGAACAGCGCCGCCCCTTCCCGGTGAACCTGGGCGACAATCGTGTTGAGGTTCGCCCGGCGCGCCGCGTCCACCATTTGCCGGATTTCCTCCGGCGACTTCAGGCCGGGACCGAGCACGGAAACCCAAACCGCCCGGATCTCCGGTTGGGCGCTTGCCGTCACCGGTTGCGTCGTCTCCCGGTGAGCGCAGCCGAGTCCGGCGGCCAAGGTCACCAGGAGCATGAGCGACAGTAAGCGGAAGATTTCGGCGAGGGTTCCGGGTCGAGCCTGTTTCAGTAAGAGCATTTTAGTCTCCTATCGGGGATTGAAACGCATGGGATATTGCCACGCGTCGTTCTATTGGCGATGTTAGGCTTTGCTTGCCCCATCGTCTTTGTTCAGCGTTAATTTCCGTCTACAAAGATGTTAATACGTTCTCAATCCGCTCCAGCGCCCAGTCAATCTCCTCTTGCGTAATGACCAACGGCGGCGCAAAGCGAATGACGTGCTCGTGTGTCTCCTTGCACAAGAGGCCTTTTTCCCGGAGCGCCTCGCAGAAGCGGCGCGCACCGCCCGCTTCTTTGCGCAGTTCGACGCCGATCATCAGGCCTTTTCCGCGAATCTCCTTGACGTGCGAGCTATCGATCTTCGCCAGTTGTTCCATGAAGTAAGTTCCCAGCAGGGCGGCGTTGTCGATCATGCCCTCTTCCACAAGCACCTTGAGCGCCGTGCGTGCCACCGCACAGCCGAGCGGATTGCCGCCGTACGTGCTGCCGTGGTCGCCCGGATGAAAGACGCCGAGCACGGCCTTGTTCGAAAGCACGGCCGAGATGGGATACAGCCCGCCCGAAAGGGCTTTGCCGATCAGCGTCACGTCCGCTTGAACGCCGGAATGCTCTTCGGCCAGGATTTTTCCCGTGCGGCCCAGCCCGGACTGAATCTCATCGGTGATCATCACAATGCCGTGCTGGTCGCAGATTTGTCGCACGCGCGGCAGGTAATCGTCGGGCGGCACGATGATCCCGCCTTCGCCCTGAATCGGTTCGACGAGGAAGGCGACCGTGTTTGGTGTAATCGCCCGCTCCAGCGCGTCGGCGTCTCCGAAAGGAATCATCTTGAAGCCGGGGGTGTAGGGAGCGTAGCCATCCCGATATTGGGGCTCGGAGCTGAAGCCGACAATGGTGATCGTGCGGCCGTGGAAGTTGTTCTCGCAAACGATGATTTCCGCCTTGCCGTCCGGCACGCCTTTTTGCCGGTAGCCCCACTTGCGAACCGCTTTGATGACTGATTCCACGGCCTCGGCCCCGCTGTTCATCGGCAGAACCATGTGCGAGTGAGTCAGCTCGCAGACTTCTTTGTAGAAAAGCCCCAGCTGGTCGTTTCGAAAGGCACGCGACGTGAGAGTCAGCCGCTGCGCTTGATCGATTAAAGTCTGGACGATCTTCGGATGACAATGGCCCTGGTTGACCGCAGAATAAGCGGCCAGGCAGTCCATGTATTTCTTGCCTTCGACGTCCCAGACCCAAATCCCCTTGCCGCGGGTTATGACCACGTCGAGCGGCTTATAATTGCGGGCGCCGTACTCATCTTCCAGCGCGATAAAAGCCGCGTTTGTCACGGGCGGCCGACCGCCCTCCTGATTGCATGGTTCCAACTGCTTGATTGTCACGCTACTTCTCCTCCAAGATGGTGGTTAAATAGGATAGGATTTTGGGGTTGTAAGAGCCCCGCTAATTCATTATATATACGACCGTTGCAACTTCTCCTTGATCAATTGGAAAGATAGTGTAAACAAAGGCGAGCCAAAGGGCAAGTCTTGGATTTGCGGGTGAGCTGGCAAAGCGAACCTCACTCCTTTGTTTAAAGAAGCATCGATTTGTCTCAATGGAAGTTGAAGTTACGTTGTTTAAGTCTATGTTTTGGAGAAGATTATGTCTGTTGCGCCAAAGGGGGCAAAACCCGGCCGATTGATGTCGCTGGACGTTTTTCGCGGCATCACCATCGCAGGAATGCTGCTGGTGAATAACGCCGGGGACTGGGGAAACGTCTTTCCGCCGCTGCGCCATGCCGCGTGGCATGGATGCACGGCGACCGATCTGATCTTCCCGTTCTTTCTGTTCATTATGGGCGTGGCGATGACCTTCAGCTTTGCCAAGAGGCTGGCCGCCGGGGCGGACAAAGCGGTCCTGTTTCGGCAGGTCTTTCGGAGAACGGTAATCCTCTACGGCTTGGGCTGTATCATCATGATTTTTGTATGGCAGGCGTTAGGCAAGCCCTATCGCCCCGTCGGCGTGCTTCAGCGAATCGCCCTCTGCTACTTTTTTGGTTCGCTGATCGTGATGTACTCCGGACTGCGCGGTCTGGTGCGCTGGACGGTCGGGCTGCTGGGGCTTCATTACGTGCTGCTGAAGTTCGTGCCGGGACCGGGCTTCGAGGCGGGAAGCCTGGAACGCTTCGCCAATATCGCCGATTGGCTGGATACCAAACTGCTGGGGAGACACCTGTATGATTTCAGCGAGGAGCTCGGCATGGGGCACGATGCCGAAGGGATTCTGGGAACGCTTTCAGCGATCGGCTCCACCCTGGCGGGCGTGCTCTGTGGGTACTGGCTGCGCAGCAAGCAACGCGACGGCTACGAGAAAGTCGCCGGGATGGCCGTCGCGGGCACGTTGCTGGTGGCGCTGGCGGCCTTATGGCGCTATGACATGCCGCTGAACAAGAACCTCTGGACGCCTTCCTACGTGGTCCACACGACCGGCTGGGCGCTTCTCTGTCTCTCGGTTTGCTATTGGGTGATCGACCTTCAAGGCTATAAGAAATGGGCGAAGCCCTTCCTGGTGTATGGGTTGAATCCGATCACCGCCTACTTCGGCGCGAGCCTCATGGCGTACACAACCGTATGGATTCGATGGACGGGAACCGAGGGGCAAAGAGTCTATCTGAAGTACTTTCTTTACGACCATATTTACAAAAGCTGGGTTCCCGCCGTCTTTGGCCACACGATTTCCTCCGCCTGTTGGGGGATGACCTATGTGGTCTTGTGGTGCGCGCTGATGTGGATTTTGTATAACCGGAAGATATTTATTAAAGTCTAGAGTATTTGGAGCAGAGGAGAAGACCTTGGCCAGACTCCACGAATACCAGGGGAAACAGCTGTTGCGCGAGCTGGGCTTCAAATTGCCCGATGGCGAAGCGGCCTTTTCAGCCGCCGAGGCAGGGGAAGTGGCGCGTCGCCTGGGAGGCTCCGTGGTGATCAAAGCGCAAGTCTGGACGACCGGAAGGGCAGGCATCGGAGGCATTCGCTTCGCCGATTCGCCGGAAGAGGCGGAAGCCGTCGCTCAGGAAATCTTCGATCTGGAGATCGGCGACTTTCCCGTCCAAGCGGTGTTGGTCGAGCGAAAGATCGACATCGAGCGGGAGTTCTACATCGGCGTCATCATCGACGACGCGAACGCATGTCCGGCCGTCATTTTCTCATCCCGCGGCGGCACGGGCATTGAAGATATCGCGGCCAAGTACCCTGGCAGCATTGCCCGCGGCCCGATCGACATGAAGACCGGCCTTCGCGGTTTCGAAGCGCGGGACCTGATTCGCAAGACGGGCATTCGCGGCCGGCTTCAGATGCAACTGGCTCAGGCGATGGTCGGACTGTCGAGACTGGTGCAGAAGCACGAAGCGCGCGCAGCGGAAATCAATCCGCTGGTGCTGACGCCCGAGGGGAAGCTGTTGGCGGCGGACTGCCGCGTGACGATAGACGATTATGCCGTGTTCCGGCATCCCGAGCTTGGCATCGACGTAGCGCGCGAGTTCGGCCATCCGCCAACGCCTCGCGAGCGGGCGGCGTATCAAGTTGAAAAAAATGACTACCGGGGCACGTTCTATTTTATCGAGATGGCCTCGGGCTTCGGCCCCGGGCAAGGGTACGTCGGCTTCCACGGTGCGGGCGGGGGCGGCTCGATGATGAGCATGGACGCGGTGGTCGCCGCGGGATTCAAACTGGCGAACTTTACCGATACCAGCGGAAATCCCTCGCCCAATAAAGTCTACCGCGCCGCGCGGATTATTCTCAGCATTCCCAATCTCGATGGCTATTTCGGCAGCGGCAGCGGGGTCGCCAGCCAGGAGCAGTTTCACTCGGCTTACGGACTGGCAAAGGCGTTCTGGGAGGTCGACCTCGACGTCCCGGCGGTCATTCGTCTCGGCGGCAACAGCGAGGACCGAGCGGTGAAGATTCTCGAAGAAGCGTGCAGGGATCTTCCCGGCACGGTCGAAGGATACAAAAAGGACGACCGGCCCGATTTTTGCGCCGAGCGTTTCAAGCAGTTAGTCGAGGAAGCCAAGGGGAAGCCGAGGAAGAACCTCTTTCAAAAACGGCCGTTCGCGCCCCCGGCCCATGCGCTGGTGATCAAGATCGCCGATGGCACGGTCACCATCGATCTCGATCAGTGCGACGAGAAAACAAACGCGGTCATCGCGGAAATGTGTCCGGGCATCATCGAGATCCAAGACGGCAATCCCGCCCTGGCGATCACCGAAGAGGAAGCCGCCTCGGGCCGGTTCACCGGCTGGATCGCTTGCGAAGTCGAATGCCGCATGCGGGCCAATCCCGCCGTGTACGTCGATTTGCCGGTCCCGGGCATCGAGGAATGACGAACTGCATGAAATCCGAGGTTAGAAGAAACGCGGCGATTGATCGCTGAGTGGTCACGTCCGATTTCGATTGGAGCGAGGGTATGAGCATCCTGATCGACGATACGAAACGAGTCCTGGTCCAGGGCATTACGGGCCGTGAGGGAATGGCTCGCACGAAGCTGATGAAAGAATACGGCACGCGGATCGTTGCCGGCTGTACGCCCGGCAAGGGCGGCCAGGACGTGCTCGAAGTGCCGGTGTTCGATACGGTGCGGGAAGCGGTCGAAACGGTCGGGCAAATCGACGTCACGGTCGTGTTTGTTCCGGCGCAGTTGGTGAAAGAAGCCGTGTTGGAGGCGATCGAAGCGGGCGTGAAGCTGGCGGTGATCGTTCCGGACCGGGTGCCGATCCACGACGTGCTCGAAATTTCAGCGGCGGCGAAGTATCACGGTGCGCGCTTTGTGGGGCCGAACACGCTGGGGGTGCTGTCAGTCGGCAAAGGCGTGCTCGGGATGATCGGCGGCCGGGCGGCGGCGGCCAAGGACTGGTTCAAGCCGGGCCGCGTCGGCGTGACTTCCCGCTCGGGCGGGATGACCTCCTCCACGGGATATTATCTCTCGCGCGAGGGCATCGGCCTGTCAACGCTGGTGCACGTCGGAGGCGACGCCGTGGTCGGCTCGCCTCACCCGGACGTGGTTGAACTGTTTCAGAACGATCCGGAAACGGATGCGATTGTGATGTTCGGCGAGATCGGCGGCTCGCAAGAAGAGCGCGTCGCGGAGCTCCTCCATTCCGGCCGCGTGACTAAACCGGTCATTGCCTACATCGGCGGTAAAGCGGCTCAGGAGGGCACTCGCTTCTCGCACGCCGGGGCGATCATTGAAGGCGGTCGCGGAACCCACAACGGCAAAGTTAAAGCCCTACGCGAAGCCGGCGCGACCGTGGTCGATTCCTTTATGGACCTGCCAAAGGCGACCGTCGACGTCATCGGGAGGCCCTGAGCCCTATCCGAACAAACAAATAGACGCCCTCACTTCCCCTCGCCCCGCTATTCATAAGGCTTGTGAAAACGAAGCACTTAACTGATTATCTGTAAGTTAGTTAAGAGTCTGCCTCTCCGCCTTGCTTGGCCTTCCATTGCTCTCGAAGGGTTTGGTGGAGGCGCTGTGTGAATTCGGGCGGAAGTTCAAACGGCTCGTCGTTTTTGTAGATTTGAATGGTTCGGCGGATATTATCGACGACAATTTGACAGGGATTGCAGTCGGCCATGTGCTTTTCAAACTGCTCACAAACGCCCGGATCCAGGTCGCCGTCGACATATTCATTCAGGATCTTGAGCAGCTGTTCACATTCCATCGCTCGGCCTTCCTTTGTTCTCGATCCTCGCCGCCCGCTGTCGGTTACAAAAAATCCGTTAATGCGGCCCATCGAAGTGCGGGGAAAACAATTGCGTTGCCTCATCTCCAAAAATCCGCGTCAGCCGCTCGCGCAGCATCAAGCGCGCCCGCAGAAGCCGCACCTTGACGTTTGAAAGCCCGATCCCGAGGACTTCGGCCGTCTCCTCAGTCGATAGCCCCTCGACGTCGCGCAGCAGAAACACAAAACGGTATTTTTCGTCCAACTGTTCGAGCGCCTCGGCCAGGATTTGCTCCAATTGCTGCTCTTGAGCGAGCCGGCCGGGATGCTCCTTCCACGCGGCAATATATTGGGGCGGGGCGATGTCCCCATAGCGGTCCTCACCCCCGCTGCCGGCGTCCTCGAGCGGCACCGCTTTGAAGCCCCGGCGTTTGCGCAGGATTTTCAAGGCATGGTTGGTAGCGATGCGAACAAGCCAACTGGAGAACTTCGCCTCGCCTCGAAAGCTTCCCAAGTGGTTAAGAATGCTTAAGAAAGTCTCTTGGACGGCTTCTTCTGCATCCTCCGGCTGGCGCAGAATTCGAAGCGTTAGGGTATAGAGACGACGTTCGTACTTGCTGACCAAGTGCTCAAAGGCCTCGAAATCGCCATCCTTGGCCTTTTCGATCCAAGACCGGTCAGGGTCCGTGTCGCCTTGGATTTTCACCGCATCTCCAGGCTGCATCCGGCGCACATGCCCCCCATCGTTTCTTTAGGCTTGCGGAAGGAAAACCGAAAAGGTCGATCCCTTTTCCGGTTTACTTTCGAGTTCGATGCGGCCGCCGTGAGCTTCGACCAGCTGCTTGACGATAGCGAGCCCCAGTCCGGTGCCTCCTACCTCGCGCGAACGGGCGGTGTCAACCCGATAGAAGCGCTCGAAGATCCGTTTCTGTTCTTTGGCCGAAATGCCGATGCCGTTGTCGGCGACCTGTAGCAGGACTTTGCGACCGGACGCCCGGGCGGCCAAAACAGTAATATGTGCTCCCTTCGGGCAATAACTAATCGCATTGTCCAAAAGATTGAGGAGGATTTCCCTCAACCGGGCGCTGTCGGCATAAATCGGGGGCAAATCGGCGGGCGCGTTGACTTCAAGAATTTGCTCTTTTTCTTGCACTCTTTGTTGAACGATCTCAATGCAGGACTGAATTACGACGGGTAGAGCTACCGAGCGCAATTCAAGGCCCAGCTGTTGTTCATCAATGAGCGATATTTTCAGCAAGTCATCCGTGAGCCGACTTAGCCGTAATGCGTGATCGTGGATGATTTTCAAAAACCGCCGGCAGACATCCTCATTTTCCAAAGCTCCATTTAGTAGCGTTTCGGCATAGCCGAGAATCGAGGTTAAGGGCGTCTTGAATTCGTGGGAGACATTTGCGACAAAATCCCGGCGCAGCTGCTCCATCTGGAGCAATTCCTGTGAGGCACGCTTGGGATCGGTGATGTCCCGATCATAGCCCAGAACACCCTCAAAGCGGCCCTGGCGACCGATCAGGGGAACGCTCTTACGCCACAAGTCAATGATGGATCCATCGCGGCGAACGACTTGAATCTCACCTTCAATCGGTTTGAGGCTTTTCAGCTGATCAAAGTGGGCGCTCCAGCGCTTTCGGGAAGCGGCCGTCATGAACTGCTCGAGGGACTCGCCGAGGATTTCCGCGCGCGCGCGGCCATAAAGACCGCAAACGGCCAAGTTACACTCGACGACCTTCCCCTGCTCATCGAGTAGGTTGACGCCATCGGGAGCCGAATCAAACAGCAGGCGGTAGCGCGCCTCGCTATCGTTCAGGAACTTTGTGCTTTCCTTCAATTGCTCGCTGAGCATCGCTCCCTCAACCGCTGGCGCAATCTGGCGAGCAATGGCCTGGAGCAGCTCGATTTCATTTTCTCTATACGCCCCCGGCGTGTAGCTTTGGACGGAGAGAACGCCGTTGACGCGCGTGCCGACCGTCAAAGGAATAAAGACCAGAGAGGCCGATCGGCGCTTCGTCGGGCCGAAGGGAGTAAGTTTGTCGGCATTCAGATCCGTTTTTTCCGGCTCCCGGTTAATCACGACCGGCATCCTGTCCCGTAGGATCCTTTCGGCAAAGACGCTGTCTTCCCAATCGATGCAGCTATCAAGGGGTTGAATGGGCTGATATTCCCCGTCAATCGTGTCGAAGATGCCAAGTGTGACTGCTTTGGTGCCATCCGGAGGGTAGGTGTCCAGAAAGAAAGCGTCAACGGGCATCAGTTGGCGCAGTTCCCGGCCGACGCGATCGGCCAACTCGCCGGGATGCCGCGAAAGGACCAGCGCGCGCGCGATGGCGTTCAAAGCGGCAAGGTTTTGATTGCTTTGCCGCAGAGCGTGTTCGGTCGTCTTTCGCCGGGCGATTTCTCTCTTCAGTTCGACATTGGCCTCGGACAGCTGCCGGATTCTCTCCTCAACCCGCTGTTCGAGTTCTTCGTTGGCTCGGCGCAGCAGTTCCTCGGTCTGCTTTCGTTCAGTAATATCCTGGAGAATTCCCAGCGATCCAATGACCCGCCCGGTCTCCTCGTCTCGGAGAGGGATGCACCGGTCGCTGAGCCAGCGGAGTTGCCCCTGGGCGGTGCGCACTTGCACATCCGCCTGATAAATAGGCAATTCGCCTTGCAGAAAGGCTTCGTTATATGCTTCAGGCGATTTCGCTTCAGGTGCGTCGGGGAGCTCAATTTTTTCAGTTCGGTCCCGGAAAACCTGCGGAGTCAGCTGTTCGGCTGGAATTCCCAACAGTTCCTCGATATTGGCTCCCATGTATTCATAGGCATTCGGCCGATTATCCTTAAACCGAACCTGGTAGGGAACGCCTGAGGCTGACTCGATGGCGGCTCGGTAGAGCTGCTCGACCTGTACCGGCCGCTTGCCGCTCCTGGGCGACCGCGTGGGATGGGCCGATTTGGATGGATCGGCATTTCCCGGAACCTTCAACGTGCATTCCTCCTGAATCCTGGTTCATTGGGGCTTTGGTGGCAGAACCCGGCCGGGGGCCGCTTTGCCGCAAACCGCCACCTTATGATGCACCATATTAGGATACATTTGACGCTAATTCAACGGTTCAGTTCTCAGATTGACAGACAAAGGGCGGCCCCCGGCGGAGGATCGCAAAGTCGGAAGTTGAGGTTTTGTTGAGAATCTTGCATAATAAGCCAATTCCCCGCGAAGCGGCTTATTGAAAGTATGCCTTTGGGGACGCCGCCTCAATCGACGAGAGCAAGAAGGAGAAAGGATTCGGGATGCCTGTATCCGAAGTCGCAGCCACCGTCACCAATCCTCGGGAGAGCGAGAAGAATCTGCTCCGCCGAATGGCCGCACAGGAACCCGCTGCGTGGGAGGAATTTCTGCACACCTATGGGGACCTGCTCTATTCCACCCTTTACTATGCCCTCCGAGACCGATTTCGAGAAAGGGTGGAAGAAGAAGTCCAGGACGCCATGCAGGAATTGTTGCTTATGCTGTCAGCGCAAGGGGGGCGAAAGTTGCTTTCCTTTGAGGGAAGGAATGGGTGCAGTCTGGCTGGCTGGTTGCGCACCGTTGCTATTCATTATGCCTATGAAGTCATCCGAAAGAACAAACCGACACTCTCCCTGGAAGAGATCCAAAAGAAGCAGGGAGACAACTGCGGCGGTGCACCGGCGGTTCAGCCGACCATCCGCAAGGAAATCGACGAAAAAAGCCAAATGGAGAGAATTGACGAGGCTGTCGGACGACTGTCCGCGCGGGAACAGCTCCTTTTTCGACTCTATTACCACGATGAACGGCCGAGGGATGAAATTGCCCGGGCGCTTCAGGCCACGCCCAATAACGTGGATCAAATGTTGTTTCGAATTCGCTCAAGGCTGGGAAAGATCCTTGGCGACGACAAGAAATAGCCCGTAAGGTCGCTTTGTTTGGGACCGTCAACAAAGATAGCGCAAGACATTTACCAGGGAAAAAGGTCGAGAAAATGCAAAAAAAATCGGCTGATGAGAAGATCGACAAAGCCCTGAGGCGTTCGGCGAAGAAACTCCCAAAACGCCCGGATTGTGGGCAATTCAGCGAGGAAGAGACGGCGGCCTACTTTGATGGAGTGCTGCCGGAGGCCGCCCGGGAAAGGCTGTTCCGGAGACTGGCCGAGAGCGAGTCGCTGCGCCGGGAGGCTCTTTTCGAGGCGCGCGTCCGGCAGGACAGCCAGGCGCGTCCGATTCGCATGCCGGCCGGTCTCAAACAAGCGCTCATGGCGCGCCAAGGGGAAGGCGGCGGCGCCCTGGCCAACATCGTTCGCCTTGTGTTCCAAACCGGGAAGCAGGCGCTGGGATTGCTGCAGCATGGAACGGAAGGCATGCGGCCACTCGAGCCGATTGCGGTCCGGGGGGAGAAGGCGAAGCCCACTTATCAGGTGGTGCTTGGGGAATGCGACGTGGAAGTGGCGACCGATCGTCAAAAAGACGACCGATATGAGGTGTGGCTGAAAGTCGGCGAGGAAAAAGTTGCCGGGAGGCATTGCCAGTGGCAATTGTGGTCGGAAGACGCACTCGTGGAAAGCCAACCGGCCAGTCAAGGCGAAGCGCTTTTTTCCGATCTTCCGGCCGGCCGGTATCGGTGTGTTTTTCTGCTTTCCGGAGCCGAGAGGGGAACGATCGAACTCTCGTTTGAGGATGCTGGAAATGAAGCTTGAGTCACAGCCGACGGGTCGCCTCCAGGGGCGGGGACTCCAGACGGAGGCGCTTTTAAGTCAGCGTTTTGCGCTGGATCAACAACTGGAGCAGTTGCGGCAGGAAGTGACGATCCTGTTTTCCGATATTGTCGGGTACACGAAGTATGTCCATCGCCACGGCGACGTGGAGGGGCGATTGTTGCAAGAGCGGCATCAACACTTGCTGCTGCCCTTTGTCACTCGGCACGGCGGCGTGTTTGTCAAGAGTATTGGTGACGCCCTGATGGTGCGTTTCGAACACGCCGGGGCGGCGGTGGAAGCGGCCTGCGGCGCGTTGCGTTGGCTGCGGCAAGAAAACGAAAGCTATTCCCAGTCGGAACACTTGCACCTGAGAATCGGGATTGCCTCCGGGCGAGCGCTGATCGAGGCCAACGACGTCAACGGGGAAGTGGTCAATTTAAGCGCTCGGTTGTGCAAATTGGCCAACGTGGACGATATTATGATCTCCGACCGGGCGGTGCAGCAGCTGGATCATTACCTGGCCGGTCTTTGTATTCCGCAGGCGCAAGTAGCGGTCCGGGGGATGGAGGAGACCAGCGTTCGGGCTTTTCGCGTGATTTGGGACCAGGAGACGCCGGCTCGGGGCCTTTCGACGCAGCAAGACGTGCTTGTCCTGGAAGTCAGCCGCGAAGGCGAGCGACTCAAACAATCGCTTCACATTGAAGGTACCGGCCGGGATACGGTCAGCCATTATGAGTATTTGCCCTGGAAACCCCAGGTTGTGGAGAAGGCCTGCCAGGAGATTACCCAGGCGCTAAAACGCGCCAACATTGTTCAGAGTCAAAACGCCCTGGATACACTTGTTTCCGCGGGCGCAGCGCTTTACGACGTGCTGTTGACGTCCTCGGTGAAAAAGCAGTTGTCTGAAGAGGGGCTGGAGTATCTGGTCTTAAGGCTTCAGGACAGCTTGGTGTTCATTCCCTGGGAGCTGCTCTATGACGGGCGGCAGTTCCTGTGCCGGCGGTTCGCGCTCGGACGGCAAGTGACCAGCCGGCAGCCGGCGGAAAAGGCCCGGCCGCGTTGGTCGCTTCGGCCCCGAGTGTCGATCGTCAGCGATCCGCGCGGCAATTTGTCCTCCGCGGCGCGGGAGGGACGCGAACTGCTGTCTCAATTGGAATCGAGCGACCGCCTGTCGGTCGCCATGAAGACGGGCGCTTCCATGAATTACGTGCGCAAGGAATTGCGGCGCAGCGCACTGGTGCATTTCTGCGGACACGCTGAGTACGATGATGAAGATCCGCGAAAAAGTGGGTGGATCCTGGCCGACGGGAAACTGACGGGCGACGACGTCCTGCAGATGGCCGAGAGCGAACAGGCGCTTCCCGCGGTAGTGTTCGCCAACGCTTGCCAATCGGGCCGGGCCGAGGACTGGTCGCCCGAGCAGGGCAAACGCCTTTACGGTCTTGCCAGCAGCTTTCTTCTGGCGGGCGTGCAACATTATGTTGGGACCTTTTGGGATGTTCTCGACGTACCCAGCCGGCGATTTGCAGAAAAGTTCTACGCGGCTCTGCTTCAAGGTGTTCCGATCGGAAAGGCGGTTCAGCAGGCGCGTGAGGCGCTGGCGAAGCGGGGCGGGGAGGAGGCGTTGATTTGGGCCTCTTACATGCTCTACGGGAATCCCGCCGTTGGGATGTTTGGCGTTCCGGACGTGGTGGAACCGGAGAAGATCGATGAGATCGAGGCAACGTCCTCCACCGAAGAGCAGGCCGGAACGAGCGAAGCGAACGAATCCAGGCTCGCCTCGACTGTTACGCGCACCGGATCGGGAGACGGAGCCGGCTCGTTGCGAAAAGTCGTGACCGCCTCCATCCTGGCAGCGCTTTTGGCCGTTCTCGTGGTCCTGGGAGCCGGGCGGTTGATCGGCGCGCCTCGTCCGCCCACCGAGTCGACACCACCGACGTCGGATACGCTGGCCCTGGTCAATCAACTCGGGGCGCGGCTCAATGATCCCGCTTACCGAAAGCGTCTTGGGGAAGAAGATCGATGGACGTCTCGCCCGCTGACCGTGGCGGTAATGCCTTTCCAGATCGTCGAAGAGGCGTCGGCCCCAGGGGACTCCGCGATCGAGGAACAGGTTCGGAAAATGATCTATCGGGAGCTGGCCGAAGCACCGGGAATGACACTGATCGAACGCGAGCGAATCGAGCAGCTGCTCGAAGAGCAGCAAATCGGCTCGTCGGATCTGGCTGATCCGGTCGTCATGGCGCGACTGGGAAGGCTCAAATTCGCCCGGCTGTTCCTTACCGGAACCATCGCGGTGGAGTCTGGGGGCATGCAGCTATCCTTTCACTTGTACGATACAGAATCGTCCCAAATTGTTGCTCCGAACGTCGTGACCGATGAGGATTCCCCTTCGAGTTTGGCCAGCCGGGTCGCCTTGGACGTTCTGTCGGGGGTACAACGGGAATACCCGCTTCGAGGCAGAATTCTTGAACTCTCGGACGACGAAGTCTTTCTCAATATCGGAGCGGACACGGGAGTCGGGCGGGGGCAGACCTATAGCGTGCTCGCCGAGCCGGACAACGCCAAACTACGCGGCAAAGGACTGCTCAAGAAGATTGGAGCGATTCAGGCGACGGAAGTCGGCGCGCAAGCCTGTGCCGCGACCGTCATTTCGCAAGAGCATCCTTTTGAAGTCGAGATGAAGGTGGAGATTGCCGGGAGCGCCGGGAGCGATTCTCCGAGCCCGCCGGAGCAGGGCCCAGTGCCCTCGGATGATTGAAGCGAAAAGGGGGTAGACGGGACAAGAGCAGGGCGATCAATTCGTTCGTGGTCAAGGAGTTTCGAGCCGGCCCGTTTGGAGGCAAGGCAGCCATTGGGAAAACTGCGCTAAGCGGGCGAGCGGGACACTCCTGCCCCGCAACAGTTCGATGCGTGAGGAGAAAGAAAATGGCTGCAAAGGTATTGATCGTCGAAGACGACGAGTCGGTTGGATCGCTCGAGCAAATGATGGCCGAATCGCATGGGGATCAAGTCTTTCGGATGCGAAGCGGCGCCGGTGTTCTGGAGGAACTCCGAGACAAACGACCGGACATTATCATCATGGACGTGATGATGCCAAAGCAAAGCGGCTTGGAAGCGGCTCAAGAAGTCCGGAAGGATCCTGAGTTTCAAGATATTCCGATTCTTTTCGTGTCGGTCCTGAATCTTCCGGAGCAGTTTCCTGAACAGTTGCCGAGCGGTCCGATCGCGTTTCTGCAGAAGCCGTTTGAAATGGAAGATCTGCTTGGAGAAATCGATCGACTGACCGCCGGCCGGTGAATGAGCGACTCGCGAGCGAATTCGGGCGATGCTAGCGGCAGCCCTCGGATTCCGGGCAAGGTTTTGCCGGAGTCGAGTAAATTGCTTCGGCGAGGTTGCTTGGGGGCTCTATCCTGCTTTCGGGGAATCGAAAAAGGGGAAGGGGAATGAAAGGGAAGATCGTAGGGGGAATTCTGCGTCTTATTCCATGGCTTTTCTTGTTTTCAACCGCCCTCGGGCCGGTGATTCCCGCCGTTGCTTCTTACAGTTGGACTCCGGAAGCTATTGCCATTGACTTTGGTATTGAGGCTGTTGGTTTGGATCACGACGCGGCGGGCCAACCCTATATTGCCATTCATGACACGCCTGCATTGACCTGCCTCGTTAAAATAAAGGACGGAACGCATTGGAGCCAGGAATACGTACCACCGGGTGTGGATGAAAACCTGGGCGCAGACTGTTCCATCGCCGTGGGCAGCGATGGCGTGGCGCATGTTGCGTATTCCGGAGATTGGGCATCAGAAGGCCGTTGCTTGAAATATGCGCGGCGGACCGGTGTTGATTCGTGGAATGATATCACTGTTCCATCGGCTTCCGACACCGACCAAGGGTACGGCACGTCGATCTGCCTTGACGATGACAACTATCCCCACATCGGGCATTGGTGTTTTCAAGGCACTCCCTTTCATGGCCTGCGTTACTCCTACCAGGATACAGGAGGCTGGCACACGGAAACCGCCGATGCCGATGGCGGCCATCCTTGCATGGTGTTGGACGCCACCGGCTATCCGCATATGGCCTCGCGTCAATGGGATCACTCGCTGAAGTATACCTACAAAGACTCAGGGGGGTGGCATACTGAAGTCCTGAGGTCAGATTGCGGTGGCGGGAGTTTGGCGCTCGACGCTTTGGGACAGCCTCACATCGTCGGCATGCTCGACAGCGGTGGATTGGAATATTGGTTCCACGACGGTTCGGATTGGACTGTGGAGGCGATTAGCGCCACGGGCACGATCGAACCCGAGCGATGCCTGGCGGTTGATTCCGGAGGCACGCCCCATGTGCTCTTCACGTTTGAAGAAGGCGGCCGTTACAAGCTCAAGTACGGCAAGCGCATGGGTCCGAACAACTGGGTCCTTGAAGACGTGTTCAACAATGGCTTCATCGAGATTCCCTATCGGTCGCTCTACCTGCGGCTTGTGAATGACCTCCCGCGCGTTACCTATTCCGACGGTACGCTTCTGTATTATGCCGTGGCGGAGCCCCCCCGGTATCTGAGTTTTGCCGGTCGGCAGTGGCTCGTCAAGGAAAGCAGTACGCCGGTCGGTCCCGGCCCCAACCTGTTTTCGGGCGAAGCGGAAGACGTTTGGGTGGATGGACAAGATCTGCACATGACCATCCGCGAGCGTAGCGGCGACTGGTATAGCACCGAGGTCATCCTTCAGGAAAGCCTGGGATACGGAACCTACCTGTTTCACACAAAGGGCCGATTGGACATCATCGATCCCAATATGGTGGCAGGCTTTTTCACGTGGGATGACTTCGCTCCGGAGGATAACTATCGGGAGCTGGATTTTGAGTTCTCGCGCTGGGGTAATGCGGGCGATCCGGACAATGCGCAGTACGTCGTTCAACCCTATTCGTATCCGGGGAATTTGCAGCGCTATCGGGTCGATCTCACAGATGCGTCGCCCGAGATGACTCTGGTAATGGAATGGCAGGCGGGGCAAGTCGATTTCTCCACCTACCTCGGTCACCATCCGATCGACAATTTGCCGGGAGGAGACCTGGTTTACTCGTGGGTAAATAGTTCAACTTACGTGCCGCCCCCCGGTGGGGAGAACATTCGTATTAATTTCTGGCTGAACTACGGAAGCGCGCCGCTCAGCGCGACCGGGGAAGAGTTTTTAGTCACGGACTTCCAATTCGCCCCAGACGCATCCACGCCGACGCCGACAGCGACCGAAACGCCAAGTCCCACGCCAACGCCTCAGTTTCCTGATGAATATGTTGCCGACCTTCCCGGCGGAGTCACCATGGAGTTTGTGAAGATTCCAGCAGGTAGTTTCCAGATGGGATCAGTTGATTCTGGGTGGTCTGAAGGAGATGAAGCTCCTGTCCATACAGTGACAATTAATAATGATTTTTATATGGGAAAAACAGAAGTCACACAAGCCCAATGGGAAGCGATTATGGGCAGCAATCCTGCTTCAGGGTTCGGAGTGGGATCTAACTATCCTGTTTATCGGACGTCTTGGGACGACTGCAAGATCTTTGTTGATGCTATGAATAGTCCAGGAGTTGGTGTTTTTCGCTTACCCAGCGAAGCGGAATGGGAGTATGCCTGCCGTGGAGGATCGACAACAAGATTCTACCTTGGTGATTCGGACTGCGCTTCTTCTGGATGCACCTCTTGTGATCTGGATGATTACGCTTGGTGGTGTGGTAATGCTGGCGGCCAATCTCATGTCGTTGCCCAAAAAATGCCAAACTATTTTGGTTTGTTTGACATGCACGGAAACGTTGCAGAATGGTGCGAGGACGATTGGCATTTTAACTATACTGGAGCCCCTACGGACGGTAACGCATGGATAGAGGATCCTAGAGGATCCGCACGGATTTCTAGAGGAGGTGTGTTCAGCATAGGCGGGACTGCCAAAGTATGCCGCTCCTCACGTCGTGGATACAATGCACCCACAACAAGGTCAGAAGGAATAGGGTTACGTCTTGTATTTGAGCCGACCGAAACGCCAGTGAATCCGGCGGGAGACGATTATGAACCGGACGATTCCTCTTTCCTGGCCAATCCCTTATATATCGGCAGCGGTTCACAGGCGCACACGATTCACACCGCGACGGATGAGGACTGGGTATATTTCCATCCGATTGAGGATCTTACATACACACTTCGAGCGGACGATCCAGGAAGCGATCTGGATGTGGTGTTGGAGATTTATGCTGCGACCGATCTCGTTATGCCCTTAACAATTCATGATGTATTCGGCCCGGGCATGCCAGAGGCGAGCATATTGTTAGCCCCAGATCACGGGCAGTTTTATCTTCGCCTGACACACTATGGGACCGGGGCACCAACCGACGGGGGGTACTCACTTGAGATTGTGCAGGAGACAGGTGTCACGAGCGGTATAGCGGTAGGGATTTCCGCGACAGAGATGCAAGTCAATTGGACCCCCGCAGTGGGCCGCACGGTGCTTGGCTATTCGGTGCAGCGCGCAGAGAGTCTTTCCGGTCCCTACAGTGAAGTGGCAAGTGAGCCTTCGGGTGCAACCGAACATCTCGACGGCACCCTGTCGCCCGGCACGATTTACTACTACATAATTTACGAATATGACGAAGATTCGAACCTGGGCCAGCTGACCTCACCCTTTTTCGGATCGACACTGTCTGATCCGTCCACGCCGACGCCGCTAGCAACCTGGACGCCAACACCGACGGAAACGCCGCTCGGCGGTACGGGCAACCTGACTGTGACGATTATTCCGTCCGGTGCGGTGAGCGACGGGGCGCAATGGCACCTGCGTCCGCTGGAGGAGGCGCCGAATCCGGTGGTTTGGCACGATAGTGGGGAGACGGTGGTGTATCCGGCGGGGATGTTCACGCTGGTCTTCAAGTCGATCAGCGGCTGGTACACGCCAAACGATCAGATGGTGACGATCACCGAAAGCGGCAGCGGAAACAAGAGCGGAACCTACATGCCTATTCCGACCCCAACGCCGATTGTGCTGGCAGATTCAGTTCAAGATTACAATTTTTACGGCGTCCAAGGTAGCGGCAACTGGTACTATGGTTATTTTGACGGGCCGTTTGGCAGTTCTGATTTTCAGCGCATGGATAATTATGATGACCGCTATTTATGGTGGGTTCAAGAAGGTACTTATTGGACGTTCCTCTGGTATGGCGAAGGAGCACCCAACGGCTCGACAACCTCGGGCGGGCGATTGCCGGTGGAGCAGTGGGCCGTGCGCCGCTGGATCAGCGAAGTCAGCGGCGAAGTCCAGATTTCGGGTCAGATCGAAAAGGTCCAAGCCGATGCGGGGGATGGCGTCACAGGCCACGTTATTGTCGACAATGCTCAATTGTGGTCGCAACACATTGAATATAATGATGCCGTTGGAGTTGTGTTTTCGATCACGACAGACGTCCTCCAGGGTTCGATCGTCGATTTTGCAATTTCTCCCGGATCAAACGATTGGGCGGATGGCACGAGATTCACATGTGATATTCAGAGCAACGATCCTACCTTGCCCACCCTCAAGCGAGTCGCTCCCTATTTTGGAGCCAACAGCGATGCCGCGCTGGCCGTCCAGCTGCATGGGGAGAATTTCGCGCCCGGCGCCACGGCGGTACTAAAACTCGATGGACAAGCCGATATTCCCGCAATCTCGGTCACGTACGTGTCTCCAACGCAACTGAACTGCACGTTCGATCTCACCGGTCGTTCACCTGGTCACTGGGATGTCGTGGTCTCGAATCCCGATGGGCAAAGCTGTAATTTGCCGGCGTGGTTCAAAATCTCCGACCAAGTGGAGCTCCTGATAGACAATGGTGATAGTGCACCTGCGTTTACCACCACAGGGACCTGGGTGGCCAGTTCGGGCTATCCTCCGTTCTTTCATGACGACATCGTTTATGTGAGTTCCACAGGCGGAGCAGTCGCCGATGCCTCAGCCGTGTATCGACCGAATCTTCCAGCGGCGGGACAATACAACGTTCGCGCTTTCTGGCGTGAGGGTGCGAACCGCACCGATAATGCACCCTATACCATTCATCACGCCGAGGGATCGACCACCATACGCGTGAACCAGCAGGATCGCGTCGATCCCTTAACGCTTCACTCACTTGGCACTTACCCCTTTGATGCAGGCCTGAACGGGTCGGTTGAAATCTCCAACGATGCCAATACGGGCTATGTGATGGCGGATCTGGTGCTGTTTCGTCTCGCGCAAATCTTTACGCCCACACCCACGGCGACGCCAACATCGACCTTCTTGAATTCGCCCACGCCGACTCATACGCCTACGATAACTGCGACCTTCACGAATTCGCCAACGCCGACCCGGACTCTATCCCCGACACCGACCACGGGACCGGATTTCGAACAATGCCAGAACGAGCGGATCGAAATCAGCGCCTTTGAACAAGGCACGCCTCACGAAAGCAAATTGACAATTCAAGAGTCAGTGGCCATCGAAGATCTGTGGATTTCGGTCCAAATTCTTCATGACGCCCCCTCCGATTTGACTCTGCTGCTGGAATCGCCGGGGGGAACTTCGGTCACGCTGTGGAATCGAGGTACCTCCGAGCCGCGCAATTTGATTGGGACGTTCGACACCGACCTTCCGGTCGCAGACGGTCTCTTCGCCTTGGATTTTTTCAAAGGGGAAAGTACCGCGGGGGAGTGGACACTCACCATTACAGATCAAGTATTCGGCATTGGGGGAAGCCTGGAGCAATGGTGTTTGATGGTGAAGTCTCAAGAGGCGTCTTCGACGCCGACCGAAACCGTCACGATCAGTCCAACACCAACGGAAACGCCGACCATCACGCCCACGCCTACTCCCTCGAACACGCCGGTGATTCATCTTGTGCCGGAGATGGGGGGCGGATGGCCGGATCCCTTGGAAGCCCATCTAACTGTGCATCCGCTGAAGAATCGAGCGTTTTCTGTTCCCCAATCCGCAACCGGCTATTCGTTGGTGCAATGGGATACGGTGACCGGCTCGCTCGTTTCGGCGGCGACGACGACCGCCCCGCAGGGATGGATTCCGCTGGAAGTGGACGTCTGGGCCACGGGCGATGAAGCGCTCGTCGTTTGGGGAAAATCAATTAGCACCGAACGTTCGATCGCTTTGGCGATGGAACGCTACGATGTCGCCTCGGGTACTTCGAAGAGCCTGGACGATTCACTCCGGTTTCTTGTCCTGGACGTGGATCAGGCAAGCGAGGTGGCCTGGGGGATCTCGGAATCCACACCAAGCGGCACGTATGTCTTAGGCCGATTGGATCTTCCGACATGGAATCTATCCGATGTGGACCTCGGTCTGGCAACCTCAGAAGCGGTCTTAAGAGACGTCGTTTTTGACGCCAGCAGAGCGACTTTGTACGGCCTGTTTCAGCCGACGATCGATCCGGCAACGCCGGGACAGGTCGCTGCCCTTGGATTTGTCGCCGCGTGGTCGCTTCCCGACGGTCAGGAGTTGGGGCGTGTGTTTCTGACGCCGCCCGGCAATTATCGAATCGGCGGAATCGATATCGATGAAGCGCGCGCCGCGCTTTACACCATTCCTTTTGACGGCGGCTCGATTAATCGCATCGATCTGGCTTCCCTGATCCTGGACGCCACGCTGGAGGAATCGGCGGTCGCAAGCGGATACCAAACCGGCGGGGCCCTGGCGGTGCACGATCCTACCGGATGGGTTTTCGTGGCCAACGACCGTGAGACAGACCCGCGCAACCGAGTTCTGCTGGTGAAAATTGCGGACGGTAAAACCTTAGGAGCCTGGCCGAGCGGCGCCGATCCCAGCCGGGTGGCCTATGATCCTCGGCTGGATCAAGTTCTGGTAACAAGCTTCGCATCGCAAAGTTTGACGCTTCTCGATCCCGGCAAACCGGGCGCATCCATTCAGGCCCCGGTCCAGGTGCGGCCCTACGATCTGGAATTCGATCGTCTCAACGATCGATTGCTCTTGCTCTCGGAAGCCGGGGAGATCTTCGCCATCGATCCCGCGAGTGGCATTGTCGTGGAGAAGATAGAAAGCGTTGGACTGCGAAACCGAGGTGTAGGGATTGTGCTCGATCCGGTCCGGAACCGATTTCTGACCGGGAGGTTCGGCGAGCAGGGACCGGCGGTTTTTGATTCACGCCGATTGAAGCTCATTGGCCAGCTCGATCAGATGGGAAGCGCCCTCGGTATTGCTCCCATGACGGGCCTGCTGCTTCAATCCGGAATCAGCTTCTTTGACACCGCTTCCATCGTGATCTCGGCTGCAACCACGGGGGCAAAGCTGGAGGAAACAACGGCGCAGGAGCGCTTTGCGAAGACACTGGACGTCTGTGTGGATGAGACGAGGCAACTGCTTTACGGTATCAGCAGTAATCGAGGCGGAACACTGGGTTCCGGAGTCTGGTTCTATGATTGGGACCAGCGGCAATCGGGAGATCTTACAGTTCCGGGACAGGACTGGAACTTCTGGGATCTGGCGGTCGACGAACAGTCGGGCCGCCTGTTGGTTCTCGGACAGGTGGGAACTCAAAAAATCCTGCTTTATGACTCACCGGCCGATGCCGATCCTGAGATACTTGAGTTAGAGGACGTGGTCGAAGTCAACGATCTCGCCATGGATCCCGTGAACCGAACCTTTCTGATCCTGGCAAAGAACGCCGATCCGGCCTCCCATCGACTCCTTTGGGGAAAGCTCGATGAACCGACGCCGACGCTGAGTGACTACCCAATCAATCTTCCAATTGTCTCCAAACGCATGGCTTTAGACGACGCGCGAGGTGTTCTTTGGCTGGCCGATGGCACAAATTCCGAAGTGCACCGGATCCCGTGGAATCCCCTGGGCAAGCCATCGCCGAAGGCATTACAGCAAGGGCCCGATCTCCATTTAACCGTCGAAGCCCTGGCCGGAAGGAATCGTCTCCGTTGGGCGCTTATACCTTCCGGACAGTATTGGGATCGCATTCAGATCTATCGGCAAGACGGACAGCTGACCGAGTTCCGATCCTTGTTGCCCGCTCCACTGCCCGGTTCGGCAACGGAATTCATCGACGCAGACGTTGTTCCGGGAATCAGCTACTCTTACCGCGTTGAATATCTCCAGCCAACGGCGTCAACGACTGCCTACAAAGGACCGTTGCAGTCGCAGCGCCTTCGAAGAACGAGTTACGCCGTTGAGCCCATTGTTCTTCTTCGCCAAGTTGTCGCGGGACAGAGCGTTGGCTTTCCGGTTCGTGTCCGAGGGGCATTTCTTCCGGGACGCGTTTTTTATTGTGAGCCCGCGGACGCGCCCTGGCTGGCGGACAGTCGCATCGAGGTGGTCGTTGAGCCGGCGCGCGTAGCGATTCCGGGAGTCTTTCAGGTAAGCGTGCGCACGAATGATAATACGCGGCCGGGCGTGTATACCGTGCCCGTCCGAATTTCCGAAAGAATTGCAGGTGAGATACTCTGGCTCTTTGTGGAAGTGACGACTCCCTTTGGAGGCGTTCCGGCGAATCCTATTTCCCTTCCTGCGCGTTCGCGTCGCCTGGGAGTTCATACCGACTCTTCCTTGCGTCTGGAGCAAGAAGGAAACATCCTGGTCATTAAAGGCGATCTGGGATGGCTGGGGGATGCGCCCGCCGGCACGGGTCTGGTGGCCCGGATCGATCTTGGAGCGGGAGGATTCCTGGAACAACGCGACGTTCTGGCCTCAGGAGGGCGGTATTCGACCAGTGTCAGGCTTCCACCGCTCGCGCCGGATACCCTGATTCGCGCCCGATTGACCTGGCCCGGTTCGAGCGGCAGCCTGGGCGGCACCAGCCCCGTGCTCCGCCTTCCCGTCGGTCGGTATGCTTCGTCCCGAAGAAAATCACTCCTTGCCCTGGAGGATCCGGAAATCGCTGTCTTCTTCATGGGGGCTCCGCCCGCGGAAGCCACCTCGGAAAATGACATGCTGGCGATCCTTCAGGATGCCGAAGAGACCTTGATCGTTGACTATTCTCCGGAC
>Ga0272444_10000695_pt1 | contig 34710 bp, 28 predicted proteins | sample SSMForm13_FD_201033 | JGI IMG/M metagenome (GOLD analysis project Ga0272444, IMG submission 201033) | Marine sediment archaeal communities from Little Sippewissett salt marsh, Falmouth, MA, United States - SSM-Form-13 | ecosystem: Environmental > Aquatic > Marine > Wetlands > Sediment ...
CCGGTCCGCCTGTTGGTAAAGCATGGCGGACATGAAGGCCAGGCCGCGAGCCTTGCCCCCCAGGGAGCCGTTGCCAATTTTGAGAAAGTCCGTATCCGGGTCGAAGCGATCGGCATCGAAGTTGACGACGATGCCGTGCTGGCGGCGGATACGCTGGGCCCGGATGAGCCCGACCAGATGCCGGCGGTGCACCGCGGCAGAGGCGAAGTCCTCACTGCGCAGTTGGCGGACCTGGTTGGCCAGGTCCACCTCGGCCAGGGAATATAGCCAGCGGGAGATATCGTTTCCGCGGCAATGGTGTTCGAAGGCGTCGTCGGGGATCTCGGCCAGGTGTTTTTCAAAGCTGTACAGGTTGGTGGCGGTGGCGATTACCCGGCCGTCGGGCCGCCTGAAGCAGAAGTCTCCGAAACCCAACTCTTCCATCAGAAAGGCACGGATTGTGTCACTCAATGCGGGGGCGTTCTTGTCCATGAAACGGGCCGGTATCTTCTCGGCCAGGACGGCATTGTGGGGTTCGGCGCTGGCCAGCAACAGGGGGATGTCGAAGCGCTCCTGGCGGATGCACTGCAACAGATCCACGCCTGCCTGCCCGTCCAGGTTGCCCCGGCGCGGGAAGCGCACATCCGAGATCACTCCCAGGATATAATCCTTGTAGGTTTCATAGAGATTCAGGGCTTCCTCGTAATCGCCCGCCAGCAGGATCTTGGGGCGGGCCCGCATGGAGAGCAGGCGGTGCTCGTCATTGAGCCCCACGTCGATCACCGCCTGGGTTTCGATGACCAGTTCCCGGTAGAGCACCGGCAGCAGGGTGGAGAGGTAGAAGGGGGAGTCTTCCACGTAGAGGATGATGCGGATGCCGGCGCGCCGCGTGTCGTGGGCCGCGTTGAGGCGGTCCTCGACGATCTTGATGATGGCCAGCAGCAGGGCGGCGTCGCCGGTCCAGTAGATGGTCCGGTCGATGGCGGCGGAGTATGTTGCCGTAGGGGAGACGACGTCCGCCAGGGACTCCCGATGGGTCAAGAGGACCACGGGCATCTGCGGCGCCCGGGCCTTCACCGCCGCGGCCCGTCGTCCGGCAGCGGCATCCGCCGTGCTGGAGATGATGATCACCAGGTCGAAGGCGCTCGCCTCGATGGCGGACAGGGCCGCCGCCGTAGTGGAGACCCAGGTCAGCCGCGGCGGGTGGCTGAGGTTGAGCCCCCGGTATTCGTGGATGATGTGCTCCGACAGCCGGCAGTCCTCCTCCATGATCCAGGCCTCGTAGGCCGTGGAGATCAGGAGCACCTGTTCGACCTTGGTGCGCATCAGGTCGTGAAAGACCTTAAATCGGGCGGTGGCGGGTTCCCTCTCCATTGGTTGATTCATGGTTGTCCGTGCCTGAAGCGATTCTGTCAGGCCATTATAACCCAAATCCCCCGTTTTTCCAACTCAGCGAAGAACCGCAAAGGGTCGATGCACTGCTCGGGGCATAGCACACCCGACTGGCCGATTTCCCCGGCGGCCACCATCTGGGCGCCGATGGACGCCGGCCAGTCCGTGGCATGGCAAAGATCGGCGTCGATGGTGTATCGGCACGCTGCGGGGTGACCGGCGCGCTCCCCGGCCACATCGATGCGCAGGCTTCCGTAAACGGGTGAGGGCAGTGACGCCGTGGCGGATTCGATTTCCGCCCGCATCTCGGGGGTCTCCAGGTGGGTCTCGAAGCAGGCCAGGATAAATTCCCTTGGGGTGATCGACGTCCCCCGCAAGGATACCGGCCGATCGGACAGCAAGCCCAGCCCGGCAAGCGTTTGGATGGTATCCTGCAGAACGCCGGGATACACCGCCCCGCGTACGGTTATGGATTCGATCCCCGGGATGTGTCGGGGAAGCATGATCGGTTCCGGGTGGCCGATGACGGGTGCCTGGATGGTTCCGAAGGGCGCGGGAAAGTCGATGGCCCCGGGGGCTTCTGCTGTCGGGGCGACCCATATCCGTTTGCCGTCCCGCAGCACCGGAACGGGCCCGCAGAGGCTGTGGAAGAAATGCAGGAAAACCGCATCTCCGCCCTCACCGGCTGCCCCCACATAGGCGATATTTACCGAACGTACCCGGTCCATCCGCTTGGCGGCGTGCTTCACGCAGACGTTGCTCACCCCCGGTGTCACTCCCAGGCCTATAATGACGGGGATGCCGGCGGCCCTGGCCTCGGCGTCGAGGCCGAGAACTGCTTCGATGGCGTCGAAATCATCGTTGATGTCGACATAGGGGGCCCGCGCTTCGATGGCCGCACGGACGGTTTTTAGGCCATAGCGGTAGAAGGGGCCCAATGCGGAAACCACCACACCGGCATTTTGCATGACTTTCATCAGGCTCGCGTGATCGTCGGCGTCGGCCTGAACGGCGGATACCCGTGTTCGATCGGAAGCCAGGTCGGCGGCAAGGGATTGTGCCCTGCCAACAGCGCGGTCGGCGATGACGACCGCGTCCACCCCGCTGCGTACGAGATCCTTGACGATGCCGCGGCCCTCGATGCCGGCGCCGCCCAAAACGACAAATTGCATTGCCCAACCTCCTTTCCGTGGCCCCTAAATCACCGGCCCCTGTCGATTGTCGGACAGGGGCCGTCGATCGTCACTCCTTGGCTGAATCGATTACAGGGCGATCATCACATGCTTGGTCACCAGGTAGTCGCCAACCGCCTCGGCCGAGAGATCCTTGCCGAAGCCGGACTGCTTGAATCCGCCGTGGGGCGTTTCCGAGGAGAGCGGCGTGTGGTCGTTGATCCAGACCGTGCCGAACTCCAGTTTGGCCGACAGGCGCATGGCGCGGCTGACGTCGTTGGTAAAAATCGAGGACGCCAGGCCGTAGACCACATCGTTGCCCATGGCCAGGGCCTGCGCCTCGTCGTCGAAGCTCTGGATCACCAGCACCGGCCCGAAAATCTCATCCTGCACCACCTCGGCATCCTGGGATACGTTGGTGATCACCGTCGGTTCGTAGAAGTAGCCCTTGTCGAAGGCGGCCGGGATCTTGCCGCCGGTGAGAATCTTGGCGCCGGCCTGTTTGGCCCGTTCGACGAAACCGATGACCTTTTCCCGCTGATCCGCCGAGATCAAGGGCCCCATCTCGGTCTCCTTGTCGAAGGGCATGCCCACCTTGACCTTCTCGGCGGCGGCCACGATGGCGTCGGTTACCTCGGCCAGGCGGCTCTTGTGCACGATCACGCGCGTGGCCGCGGTGCAGTCCTGGCCGGTGTTGACATAGCCGCCGACGATCAGCTTCTCGGCCACCAGGCCTGCATCGGCATCCTCGAAGACCAGGGCCGGGGCCTTGCCGCCCAGTTCCAGATGCACGCGTTTGATCGTATCCGCCGCCGTTCGCATGATGGCCTTGCCGGTTTCGGTGGCGCCGGTCAGGCTCACCATGCGCACGTCCGGATGGGCCGTCAGATGGTGCCCCACATTACCGGAGATGACGTTGAGCACGCCGTCGGGAAGGCCGGCCTCCTTGGCGATTTCACCTAACAGCAGGGTCGTGCGCGGGGTCAGCGAGGCCGGCTTGATCACCGACGTGCAGCCGGCCGCCAGGGGGGCGCCGATCTTCCACATGGCCATCAGGAAGGGGTAGTTCCAGGGGGCGATGCCGGCGGTGACGCCGCACGGCTCGCGGCGATAGATGGATGAGAATCCTTCGGCGTATTCGCCGGCATGGTTGCCCGAAGTGTCGCGGGCAGCGGATGCGAAGAAGCGAAGGTTGTCGATGCCGAAAGGAAAGTCGACCCCGCAGCACAGGTATTCGTAGGGTTTGCCGGTGTCCTCGGACTCGATGCGGGCCAGTTCCTCGCTGCGTGCCTCGATCAGGTCGGCCATCTTGCCCAGCACTGCGCTGCGCTCACCCGGAGTTTTTCCGGACCAGCGACCATCGTAAAAGGCTTTTTTCGCCGCCTCGACGGCATCGTTTACGTCCGCTTCACAGGCATTGACCACTTCGTCGATGGTTTCACCGGTTGCCGGATTTTCCACGGGCAGCCTGGCGGTGCCTTTGCCATCGGTCCAATTTCCGTCGATCCAGAGTTTGTAGTCCATTCAATCCTCCTTAATAAAAAGGGTTAACCTACATGAATTGCGATGATTAAGTTCGTTCAATTGTGACATAACGACAGGCCAAAAAAAACGCATCCTTCAAACAATTGGTCTGCCGCTTATACGCACGCCTTGGGGTTGGGCAGGCCGGCAAGCCGCCGGGCACCGCTGCGAATCCCTTGCGGAAACAATGCCTCCAGGGCCATAAGGCTCAGCCCGGTCCCTTTTTTCAGATCCTTGTTCATGGGGGCCCGGCCATGGTGGAAGTAAAAGTCACGCATAAAGCGGATGACCCGCCATTGCGCCTCGTTCAGGCCGTTCATTCCGCTCTCGCGGGCCAGGGCCAGCGCGACGGCCTCGTTCCAGTCATGGGGATCCCACAAAAAGCCCTCCCAGTCGAAATAAATTGCCTGGCCGGCAACCGTGCGCAGTCGCCGGTCAGCCGCTGATGTGTCGGGGCTGGCCGGATGGTCGGGGGACATCATCAACCCTTACCGGCTTCCATCAGGGCCGCCTTGACTTTGTCCGGGGTCGCCGGTAAATCGGTGACCCATACGCCGCAGGCGTTGTAGATGGCGTTGATTACGGCCGGCGCCGTGGACACCATGGCCATCTCACCAACCCCGGTGGCGCCCAGGGTGCCTCGGCGACGCGGCGTTTCCCGGGTGATCACGGCCATGTCGAAGGCGGTCTTCATGGTGGGAAAGGCGAACGTCCACCAGTCCATTTGGTCCGATGTTGGCGTCGCGCGAAAAAATTTATCACCGGAAGATCAACCATATGCACCCCAAGGGCACTTCCTGAAGGGGGCTGCGGTAAAATTTCTCGCGCGCCTTGATCTCGACCCGATTTGCCTATTTTTGGATGGACACAAGTAAGAATCTAACGGTTGTTTGAAAACCTTGGATCAGGCTCGATAACGAGGCGGAAAATAGCTCGAAAGCGGAGTATACATGTCAGTATGTGAGCATTTCGAGCTGTTTTCCAACGCCGTTAGCGGGGTTTAGACAGGTTTTGAATACAACCTTTTACACCACCCCCTGATCAAGCATGGCTTCAACCACCTTGACGAAACCGGCGATGTTGGCTCCGTTCAAGTAGTTGCCTGGCGTGCCGTACTGCTCGGCAGCCGCCAGGCAGGTCTGGTGAATACTTTTCATGATCATCTGCAGCCGGTTGTCTACCTCTTCGCGGGTCCAGGAGAGGCGCATGCTGTTCTGGGTCATTTCTAACCCGGAGACCGACACGCCGCCTGCATTGGCGGCTTTTCCGGGGCCGTATAGAAAGCCTTTCTCCAGGAACAGATCCACAGCCTCCGGTGTACAGGGCATGTTGGCCCCTTCACTGACCAGCTCGACCCCACCGTTTATCAGGCTGTAGGCGTCCTTCTCCGTGATTTCATTTTGGGTGGCGGAAGGAAATGCGCATTTGGCCTGATGTTCCCAGAGCGGGTTTTTCTCCGAATCCGGATCAACCGGTGTATAAACGGCGCTCGGATACTTCTCCGTGTATGCCTCAACCCGACCCCGGCGTACGTTTTTCAACTGCATGATGAAATCAAGTTTTTGCCGATCCACACCCTGCTCGTCAAAAATATATCCGGAGGAATCGGAGAATGTAACGGGTCTGGCGCCCAGCTCGATCAGCTTCTCGATAGTGAACTGGGCCACGTTGCCCGACCCGGAAACCAGGCAGGTCTTGCCCTCGAGTGTCTGTCCGCGCGTGGCCAGCATTTCGGCGGCAAAGTAGACCGATCCGTAACCGGTGGCCTCGGGACGGATCAGGCTGCCGCCCCAGTTCAGGCTCTTGCCGGTGAGCACGCCGGTGAACTCGTTTTTTAGTTTCTTGTACATGCCGAATAGAAAACCGATCTCCCTGGCGCCCACGCCGATATCGCCGGCCGGCACGTCCGTGTTGGGGCCGATATGGCGGAACAGTTCGGCCATGAAGCTCTGGCAAAAGCGCATCACCTCCAAGTCACTCTTGCCCTTGGGGTCGAAGTCGCTACCGCCCTTGCCACCGCCCATGGGCAGGGTGGTCAGGGCGTTCTTGAATACCTGCTCGAAAGCCAAAAACTTCAGGATGCCCAAATTCACCGAAGGGTGAAAGCGCAGGCCGCCCTTGTACGGGCCGATGGCGCTGTTCATTTCGATGCGAAAGCCGCGGTTGACCTGAATCTCCCCCATATCGTCCACCCAGGGCACACGGAACAGAATCACCCGTTCAGGTTCCACCAGGCGCTCCAGGATCTTGGCCGCCCGATACTCGGGGTTTCTGTCCATCACCGGCTGAATCGAGGCCATCACCTCCATCACCGCCTGGTGGAACTCCCGTTCTCCAGGATCCTTCTCTTTTACCAGTTGAAGAATGTCCGACATTTTTTATCTCCTGACAAAATAGATCATGGTCGCCGGCTCCACCATGGAACCTGTAATTATATATATTGTTAGCGACCCGGTCATATGGAGCCTGTTTGAAAATTCTGGATCAGCTCTGATAACAAGGTGGAAAGATGCTCGAAAGCGGAGCATATACATAATAAGTGAGCATTTCGAGACGTTTTCCAACATCGTTAGCGGGGCTTAGCAGGGGTTTGCAAACAGGCTCTACGGCCGGCCCTCCCCATCGAGGGTCATGATCGGTCCATACAAGTCCGGCCGCCGGTCACGGAACAGACCCCAGGCGGCACGTTCGGATTTATAGGCGCGAAGATCCAGCTCGGCCACGATAACACTCGGCGATTGCCGGTCGCATTGGGCCACCACACATCCCCGATGATCAGTGATAAACGATGACCCGTAAAACGTGAGGGCTGATCCATTTTTTTCAAAGAAGCTGATCGGCAATACGACCTGCAATTCGGCGGCCAGTTTTGAGAATTTCTGGATCGCCGGATTGTCTTCCATGGACGTAGCCAGGGAAAAGAAATCGGCCTTTTCCACCTGGCAGAAGTAAAGGGTTTCGAAGAGCTCCTGGAGGAGAATAATGCTGGCCCCCAGTCTGGCGGCCTCGCGCACCAGGGCCTCGGCGCTTTCAGGTTGGTTTTTTGCTTTTCACAGCACGCCATCTGGGTGGCGGCAACGATGAGCTGGGTCATGGTCTCCTCATGGACTCACCCAACGGAATCTGTTGGGTGATACAGTGAATGTTGCCGCCGCCGAGCAGGATCTCGCGGCTATTGATGCCCACGACGCGCCGGTCCGGGAAAAGCCGGGACAACTGATCCATGGCGGGCCTGTCCTGGGCATCATCGAACAGCGGCATGACAATCCCTCCGTTGGCAATGTAGAAGTTGACGTAGGACGCGGCCAGACGATCACCGACATTGCGCGGTTTGGCGGTTTCACTGACATCGAGCCCCAGGCACTCCGTAGCGGTGATGTGCATGGGGGCCGGCTGATAGATTTTGTGAACCTGCAGGGCGCGTCCGCGCGCGTCGGTCTGGGTGCTTAGCGTCTCAAAGGCGCTATGCGAAATGGCATATTGGGGGTCGTTGGCATCATCGGTCCAGGTGAGCAGAACCTCTCCCGGCCGTACAAAACAGCACAGATTGTCCACATGACCGTTGGTTTCGTCCTGATAGACGCCTTTTTCAAGCCAGATGACCTTGTCCACACTAAGGTAGGATTTGAGTGCGCCCTCTATTTGTTCCCGTGTCATCTGTGGATTGCGGTTGCGATTCAGCAGACACTCTTCGGTGGTGATGAGAGTCCCCTGGCCATCCACATGAAAGGCGCCCCCCTCCATGACCAACGGTGCGCGGTAGCGCTTGACGCCCTCAATCTCCAGAATTTTTCTGGCCACCAGGCTGTCCCGCAACCAGGGAAAATAGAGCCCTCCGTCCAGGCCGCCCCAGGCGTTGAATTTCCAGTCGATACCACGTAGCCGGCCGCTGGCGTTGATGACGAACGTCGGCCCCACATCCCGCATCCAGGCATCGCTGGAAGAGATTTCCACCACCCGGATGGCGTCGGGAAGACACGCGCGTGCATTTTCCCACTGGCCATGATTGACGCCAACGGTCACCGGTTCAAAGGCGGCGATGGCTTCGGCGACACGGGTAAAGCAGGACTGGGCGGGCTTGGCACCCAGCCGCCAGGTATCTCCCCGCTCGGGCCAAAGCATCCAGCACCCCCGGTGAGGGTCGAATTCGGCGGGCATGCGAAAGCCATCTGCATACGGTGTCCCCTCAAGTGTGTGTGACATGTTGATCCTTTTTTAACAGATAGGTGGCATTGAGGGCGGGATGGGCGAACCTATGCCGATCCCGCCCTCAGCGTCGATTAACGATCGGCAGGCACCGAGCTTGCGGGTGCTGTGCGATCCTTCTTGAAAAATCCTTTCCAATCGGAAACCGGCATGGGGTTGCCATCGATATCCACAAGCGGTTTGGGGACATCGGTTTTCTGGGTTGCCAGGGAAACCACCACCAGGCATACCAACGATCCGATCAAGGCCCAGACACTGCTGATGTAAAGCGAATCCCACATGGCCCAATCAAAGTACAGGCCCGCCTCGGCGCCCCTGATGCCAAGATCCGTGTTGGCCGCCTTGGTCATGGGCAGGTAGCAGAAATAGGAAATGATCCATACGAGGAGGCCGCCCCAGAAGGCGGCGATGGCACCGTAGTTGTTGGCCTTCTTCCAGAAATAGGCCGCCGCGTAAGGGATGAAGAGGCTCACCAGGAGCAGCGACCAGGCGATGACCATCAAATTATAGATCACCTGGAAATAGAGGGCCAGGATCAGCGAACTGAAGGTCACCACCGGTACCATGATTTTGGTTACTTTCAAGGTCTGGTGCTCGTCCGCTTCGGGCTTGAAGTATTTGTACCCATTGTAACCGAGCACCGAGGCCGCCCCCAGAATGGCGCTGTCCGACGAACTCATCAGTGCCGCCACCAGGGCGCTGACGAACAGGGTGGCGAAGACCGGGTTGAGATGCTCCACGGCCATGAGCAGCAGGATTTTATTGAGGGCATCATCGATACTCAGGTCGGGATTGACATGAAAATAGATCATCCCAATGACCACCGGCATCATCCCCACGGTGACGTAGAGCAGGCTGGCAAGGTAGCTGGAGTAGGAGGCGGTCTTTTCATCTTTGGCGGATAGCACGCGTTGCATGAGGTCCTGGGCCGGGATGCTGCCGAAACCGATGGCCAGCCAGGCGGCCAGCCAGTAGAACCAGCCCACGTAGCCGGTGTAATACATATAACCGGCGTTCTCCATTTCCGGGTTGGCCGCCGCCGCCGAGGTGGGAACGAAAGACCACTGGTTGATGCCCATCATGTTGTGGGTGCTGTTGGAGAAGATGTTCTCCCAGCCACCGGCCAGTGGAATGGCCACATAGAGCATGACGACCATGCCGACCATGAGAATGATCATCTGAAAAACGTCGGTCAGGGTGACGGCCCACATGCCGCCCAGGTAAGTGTAGACCACCAGGATGGCGGTGGAAATGGTGATCCCCGTCCATAGCGGAATGCCGCTGAAATAGTGGATGATCGTACCGAATCCCACCAGTTGGGCGCCCACCCAGCCCATTTCGGCGATGCTCAGGGATGCAGTGGAAAAAAGGCCCATCACCTTGCCATAACGCAGTTCGAACAGGTCCACCAGGGTGATGTAGCGTCCGCGGCGCATCAGGCGGGCGAAGAAAAAACCGGTCAAGAGCAGGCATACGGCTGCCCCCCAGGGGTCGAAAATTACGCCCTGGTTGCCGAAAATATAAGCGTTGCCCGCACCACCCATACAGGTCCCCGATCCGAACCAGGTGGCGAACAACGTCCCCGTGCAGAAAAAAATTCCCAGCCGCCGGCCGGCGACCACATAATCGGTGGTGGTTGTTATTTTCTTGGATGCATACCAGCCGATGAAGAGCATGAGTACCATGTAGATTCCCAAGCCGATCAATACCCAATTGCCATATTCATAGCTACCTTCCATCATGTCTCCTTTCCTTGGGTATGCCACCGCATGGCGGCTACCATTGGCAAATTCGTTTGAAATGCGGCTTATCAGCGCGCATCAGGGTTAACCGCCGACAATCTTTTGAAACAGCTTGACGGTGGCCTTTTCCGGAATCGGATCCGATTCCTTGGCGATCCGTCCATTGACGGTAACAAACCCCAGACGCGAGGTCGGGATACCGACAAGGGCCACGATATCCGCCGCCGTGGTTCCCGCCGGCAGATCGGCCTCGATTCCGGCGGCCGGATATCTGCCGGGGAAATGGGATGGCAAGGTTCCTTGAAGTTTGATCCGTACACGCAAGCGCCCAATCCTTTTAGAAGTCGAAGGTGGTGTCCAACTCCTCGTCGCTGAACTTCACCACGGCGTTGTGGGGTGACAGCGGCTCCTTGTAGAACATTTCCGGCAGGCGATCGGCCGCGTTGGAAAATCCGGCGTTGCGGTTAAACCTGCGCTCGGCCTTCAGCACCTTAAGGCCAAGATCGGTCCAGTCCGCTTCGCCAAATGGATGGCCTAATTTCGCGCTGACCATTTTGTAAACATTCTCCATGCCGCCCGGTGCAGCAAGCCCGGTCTGGGCGAAATCACAGAGGCCGATGCTGTCGACGGCGGCCATGTGGATCTGGGTATCCCTCGACGCCTCGACCTGTCCCTCGGTGCCCAGCGGATTGATCGTGCCTCCGAAATCTTCCAGGTTTTGGTCGACGACCCAGCCGGCGGTGTGGTCGGCCCCCATGGGGGTCGTGGAATAGGTCACCGCCATGCCCTGGATCGCCCGCGGGTCGTAGGCGGCGATGCTCTGGCCCTTGACGGTGGGCACCCGGTTATGGCCGAAGCACCTGCCCACCACATCGGGACCGCTGCCGATGATTCTCCCCATGGGGGTCCCTTCGGCCACGGATTCCACCATTTCGATGGCCGCCGCCGCGTCACCGAAGGAACAATAACCGGCATCCATGGCCACGCCGATGGCCACACCGGTGTTCATGGTGTCGAGACCGATGTCGTCACAGAGAAAATCCAGCCGGGCAATGCTGTTCAGGTCATCGTTGCCAATCATCCCGCCCATGGACCAGATGGTCTCATACTCCAGGGATGAGGTGACATAGCGCCCCTTAGAATCGACAAATTCATTGGAGCAATCGATGATGCACTGGGCACACCCTTTGTGGGTGGTCTTGCCGCCGCGGGACTTGATCAGGCTGGTCAGGGCCTCGCCACTGATCTTCTCGACCCCCTCGAACTGGCCTTCGCGGGCATTGCGGGTGGGAAAGGCCCCGGCGCCGTTGATGGCCTCCACCAGACAGGCGGTGCCCAGTTGCGGTAATATCTCATTGCTGAATTCGTCGGCCTTGACTGCGTCGGCATAGGCCCGTGCAGCAGTCTTGAACGCTTCCGGCGAGGCCAGGGGATCCGGGGTCTTGCCTTTGCGGCTGACGATCAGCGCCTTGAGTCCCTTGGCGCCCATGACCGCCCCCAGACCACCCCGGCCGGCCGCGCGGCAGGGACGTCCGTCCAGGTCGGTGGTCTGGATGGATGCGGAGGAGAGCTGAAAGTCACCGGCCGGCCCGATACAGGTGATGCTGTAATGCTCGCCATAGGCGGCGGACAGTTTTTCGACCAGCGCATAGGTTCGCATTCCTTTGACGTTTTGGGCATCGATCAGTTCTGCCGACCCGTCGGCCTTGATCACCAGGGCGTAGTAACGGTCGGCCGGGGCCTTACCCTCGATGACCACGGCCCCAATGCCGAGTCTGGCCAGGGCGTAGGCGACGGTACCGCCCACGTTGCTCTCCTTGATGCCGCCGGTCAGGGGGCTCTTGGCGCCCACGGACAACCGGCTGGTGTTGATCAGGGAGGTGCCGGTCAGGAGCCCCGGGGCGAAAACGAGTTTGTTTTGGGATCCCAGGGGGTGGCTGCTGGCAGGGATTTCGTTGTTGATCAGGGTCGATGTCAGGGCGCGTCCGCCAAGTTTTCGATACGCCTCGGGCATCTCGTCGACGGTGATGGTCGGGTTGGTCATGTTGACACGAATCAATTTCATGGCGCCTCCTTTGTTAGGGGTAGAACAGCGGCTAGGCCGTTTTGGAAACCGATTTCAATGTATCCTGCAGCCGGTTGAGGACTTCGTCGATTTCCGCCTGGGTCACGACCAGAGGCGGCTCGAAACGGATCGCCTTGGCGTTTACCAGGGTTCCGGCCACCAGGACCTTGCGCCGGAACAATCCGGCGGCGACTTTGTAGCCCACCTCGTCGTCGACGAAGTGCTGTCCGATTAGAAGACCCTTACCGGTGATTTTTTCGTAGATCCCCGGAAAATCCTCGGTCAGCTGGTTGAGCTGTGCGAGAAAATAGTCACCCAACTCCGCTGCCCGCTGGGGCAGGTTGTCGCGCAGGGTTACCTGGATGGTCGCGATGGCCGCGGCACAGGCCATGGGATTGCCGCCCGTGGTGGTGGTGTGCATGAACGGATTGGGTTCCTCGAGGGCTTTCCAGATTTTACCGTTGCCCATGAAACAGCCGACGGGCATCACCCCGCCGCCCAGGGACTTGGCGGCCATCATGATATCCGGTTTCACATTCCAGTGATCCACGCCCCACAGGGCACCGGTCCGGCCCAGCCCGGTCTGAACCTCATCGCAGATCATCAGGATGCCGAATTGGTCACAGATCTCACGGACCCGCGGCCAGTAATCATCCGGGGGAACGATGGCGCCGGCTTCACCCTGGATCGGTTCGGCCACGAAGCCGGCAATCTCGATGCCCACTGCCGCACAGATTTCGAGTTGGCGCGCCAGGGCGTCTACATCACCGAAGGGGACGAAGAAAATCTGGGCACCATAGGGTTGCAGTGGTGCCCGGAAATCCTTTTTGCCCATGACGCTCAAACTGCCGGATGTCTTTCCGTGAAAGGCCTTTACAGTCGAAATGAAGCTGTGTCTACCCGTGTGCAGCCGGGCGATTTTAAGGGCCCCTTCGACCGCTTCGGTACCGCTGGCGACGAAAAAGGCATGGTCGATGTCGCCGGGGGTGATGTCGGCCATCAGTTTGGCTAATACGCCGCGCAAGGGATCCATCAGTTCCTGGCTGGGGATCCCGGACTTGAGGGCCTGGGCCCTTACCGCCTCGACCACTTCGGGATGGGACCAGCCCAGGTCAAGAGCACCGTAGCCGCCCAGAAAATCGAGATACTCGTTGCCGAAGTGATCGTAAAACCGTGCCCCCTCGCCGCGCCATTCCACTGCGCCGTAATCCCCGGCCTCGGTCATCGATTTACGGTAGTTGACCCATCCTGCGTTGAAATGATTGATGAAATTGTACTTGGTTTCCTGCGAAATCCATTTGGCGGTTGTCTCGTCAATCGATGGCGACGGTTGTTTTACGATTTCGAGCCATTTGGCGGCATAGGCAAGTGCGTCCTCGTAGCTGCGCATTGTTACTCCTCCTGTTTAGTGGTTAGTCAGATTATTCTAAATTAATTGAATGTTCGTTTAATAATTATTTGCAACTATCCATTTCGTTTGACGACCCGGAAAAATTAAAAATCAACGCTGATTAATCGAATACCCGTTGAAACGTTTGCGTCTCTTTTCCTTGCCCTCGAAGCAGCCGTACTTTAGAAATCACCCGCTTTCAGGGACCGCATCAAGGATTTCTTGGCCACCTCGGCGAATGCCTCGAACGGTTTTCCGTCGGCCAGAAACTGGCTGTGAAATTCAAGTCCTTCCATCAGGGTCACAATGTATTCCGCGGCCCGGTCGGTGTCGTTTACCCGGACCACGCCCTTGGCGTTGAAATAATCCAGTTTGTGGCACAGATAATCACGCAGCCACTTGAACATGACCTTGAAACGGTCCAGGATCCGTTCATCCCTCAGGCTGAGGTAGTAAAACGCGAAATGAACGCTCGGCTCCACGGTCCGGCTCCATTTGAGGGAAAAAATGATATCCATCAGCGCGTTGAAATGCGCCTCGTCATCTTCGATATGGTCAACATCAAGCATGGTCGGTGACTCGTATTTTTCGATAAGCAGGTCGACCAGCTCGAGCTTCATGTTTTCTTTGGTTTTGAAGTAGTGAATGATCAGACTGGGGTGAATACCGGTTTGATTGGCCACCTTGCCGATGGAGGCTCCTTCGAGACCTTCGGCGATCAGCACCTGGTAATAGCTCTCCAGGATATCCGGCTTTCTTAAGGCTGCGTTTTTGTTTTTCCTCATGACCGATTCGGTGCCCCTTGGCTGACGAAAAGCAGTGGTTGGGTAAAAAGATCGACTTCGCTGAACAATCTAAGCCAGATTCAGACACTTTTGTCAAGAATTAACTGGATGTTCAATTAAAAAATAATTGGTACGATTTATTGAACCCACAAAACATCACCTATACACACGCTTTGGGATTGGGCAGACCCGCCAGTCGGCGGGCGCCGTTGCGGATTCCCTGGGGAAACAGGGCTTCGAGTTCCATCAGGCTGAGGCCGGTTCCTTTTTTGAGATCTTGGTTCATGGGGGCCCGGCCCTGGGAAAAATAAAAGTCGCGCATGAAGCGGATCACCCGCCAGTGGATCTCGGCAAGCCCGTCCATGCCGCATTCGGCGGCCAGGGCCAGGGCGATGGCCTCGTTCCAGTCCTGGGGATCCCAAAAAAAATCCTCCCAGTCGAAATAAATCGCGTGACCGGCGACTGTGCGCAAATGCCGGTCACGCGTTGGGTTGGCGGGTGTATCGGTTTTACTGACCATGGCTTATGCCTTGATGGATGCCTCCAGGGCTGCCTTGACCTTGTCCGGGGTTGCCGGCAGGTCGGTGATCCACACGCCGCAGGCATTGTAGATGGCATTGATTACGGCCGGGGCGGTGGAGACCATGGCCATTTCACCAACCCCGGTGGCGCCTAGCGTACCTCTTTTCCGCGGCGTTTCACGGGTGATCACACGCATGTCAAAAGCGGTTTTCATACTGGGGAAAGGGAAGGTCCGCCAGTCGGTGGTTTTGCCTGCCACATAACGCTCACGCAGGGCATAGCCTACGCCCATGTCCATGCCGCCGTGCATTTGCCCTTCCAGGTTGTTAGGGTTGATGACCGGGCCGGCGTCCACCGCGGCGGTCATCTTCACCACCCGTACCGCGCCGGTTTCGGTATCGACCTCCACCTCGGCCAGCTGAATGGCATGCACATCGGAGTCGGAGGAGGGGCCCTGGCCGGTTACAGGGTCCAGGGGGGCCGTTGATAGTGTGGACTTATGGCCCACGTAGCGCGTCGGCCGGTCCGCGGCAATGAAGGCCGCATGGGTCTTGGCGCCCACCTCGTCCATGGCGGCTCTCAGTTGCTGCAGGGCATCCACGGTGGCGCCGCCGATCATGAAGGTAACCCGGCTTCCCGAAGCCGGCCCGCCGGCGGCCGTGCGATCGGTGCTGCGGGTGTCGATGCGAATGTGGTCAAGAGGCAGATCGAGTACCTGGGCCGCCAACTGGGTGAGCATGGAATCGTTGCCCTCTCCGGGATCGGCAGCGGCAGCGTAAACCGTTACCTTGTCGTCGGACTCCAGTTCCACGACACTGATGGACTTGTCGCCTGGAAAACCGATGCCGAAGGCGGCCGCGCCCAGGCCGATGCCGCGTTTGATCGGGCCGTTGGTTGCAGCCTGAGCCGCATGGGAAAGGGCGCGATCATAATCAGGCTTTATCGCTTCGCACAGGCCCTCGAAGGCCCACTCGTCGACTACATGTCCGGTGGCCTTGGTCTGCCCCGGCTGCAGGGCATTCAGTTCTCTCAGCGCCAGCGGATCCATACCCAGTTTTTGGGCCAGCATGTCTATGGCGCACTCCAGGGCATAGTGAGCCTGAGGGGGGCCGGCACCGCGGGCCGCGCTGCCCCAGGGATTGTTGGTGTAGACCAGCTTTGATGCCACCTTGATGTTGGGAATGAAGTAGGAGCTGGAAAGCATGTGCAGCGCCCGGTTGATGATCACGTTGCCGATGGAGTGGTAGGCCCCGTTGTCCACGGTCATGTCCATTTCCAGAGCGGTGATTCGGCCTTTTTCGTCGGCACCTAAGCGGACCTGCATGTCAAAGGGATGGCGCTTGGAAGTGATCAGCATGGATTCGGCCAGGCTGGGGATGTAACGCACCGGCCGTTTGAATTTAAGGGCCGCTGCCCCGGCGATGCCTTCGGTGAAAATTTCCAGTTTGATGCCGAACTGTCCGCCGGAAAAGGATTCCTCGTAACGGATGTTCTCGAAGCCCAGGGCCGCCTGCAGGATAGCCATGTGCAAATGGATGTTGATGCTGCGGCCGATCACCACCAATTGGGCGTCTTCGCCTTCACCTTCCATGTAGGCCACCGAGTTTTCCGGTTCCATGGGCGCCTGATGGTTGATCTGGGTGGAAAAGCGGCTTTCCACCACTGTGGCTGCCGAGGCAAGGGCTGCATCGGCATCGCCCTTGATCAGTGGCTGCCTGAAACACAGGTTGGGCCGGTCCGCATGGATCTGTCGGGCATCGGGAGCCATGGCCTGGGCCGGGGAGGTGATTTCAGGTAGCGGCTCGTAGTCTACCTTCACGGCCGCGGCCGCCGCCTCGGCCTGCTCGCGGGTGTCGGCGACCACCACGGCCACCGGATCACCCAGGGTGCGCACCCGGTCCTCGCACAGAACAGGCCGGTCGTCGGCGATGTATTTCAGGCGGTTGCTGCCTTTGATGTCTCTGGCGATGAGGGTGCCGATAACGCCGGGCATGGCCTCGGCCGCAGTACAGTCGATGGCTTTAATCTCTGCGTGCATGTGGGGGCTGCGCAAAACAACGATCTCGGCGGCGCCGGGCATATTGATGTCGGCGGCAAACTCGGCTGTGCCGCAGGCCTTGGCCAGGGCCGAGGGACGCGGGTGGGATACACCCATTTTCTTTTCTGTGGGGTTGGGGCGGATTTCTCTGGGGATGACCTCGCCTCTTAAGAAACGGCCGGCCAGGCGAACGGCGTCGATGATTTTTGCATATCCGGTACAGCGGCACAGGTTGCGGCGCAGGGCGTGTTTGATTTCATCGTCTGTCGGATCGGTGTTGGTGTCCAGCAGCGCCTTGGCGGCCATGATCATGCCTGGGGTGCAGTAGCCGCACTGAATGGCACCGGCCAGCACAAAGGCCTCCTGGATCAGATGGGGATTGGCCGGTGTCCCCAGCCCTTCCACGGAAATCACATCTGCGCCGTCGAGTTTGGCAACCTTGGTCAAACAAGACAGCATGGCCTTGCCGTTGACAATCACCGTGCAGGCACCGCATTGTCCTTTACGGTCGCAGGACTGTTTGGCACCGGTCAGATGGAAGTGTTCACGCAATAGATCGAGCAGAACCAGGTCATCGTCGACAACGACCTGCTTTTCAAGGCCGTTGATTTTAATTTTGATTTTTTTCAAGATATCTCCTGATCAGAAGTGAATGATAAAGGGAGAATAAATGAGAAACAACTTTTACACCACGCCCTGGTCCAGCATGGCCTCCACCACCTTGACAAACCCGGCGATGTTGGCGCCGTTCAGGTAATTGCCCGGCGTGCCGTATTGCTCGGCAGCCAAAAGGCAGGTCTGGTGAATGCTCTTCATGATCATCCGCAGCCGGTTGTCCACCTCTTCGCGGGTCCAGGCCAGTCGCATACTGTTCTGAGTCATCTCCAGCCCGGAAACGGAGACGCCACCGGCATTGGCCGCTTTTCCGGGACCATAGAGAAAGCCTTTGTCCAGGAACAGATCCACCGCCTCCGGGGTACAGGGCATGTTGGCGCCCTCGCTGACCAGTTCGACACCGCCGTTGATCAGGCTGTAGGCATCCATTTCTTTTATCTCATTCTGGGTGGCCGATGGGAATGCGCATTTGGCCTGATGCTCCCAGAGCGGATTTTTGTCCGCATCCGGATCGATGGGCGTATACACCGCGTTGGGGTATTTCTCGGTGTAATCCCTGACCCGTCCCCGGCGTACGTTTTTAAGTTTCATGATGAAATCCAGTTTCTCCTGGTCCACACCCGCTTCATCAAAAATATACCCGGACGAATCGGAGAAGGTCACGGGTTTGGCACCCAATTCAATCAGCTTTTGCATGGTGTACTGGGCCACGTTGCCCGATCCGGAAACCAGGCAGGTCTTGCCTTCCATGGTCTGCCCGCGGGTGGCCAGCATTTCGGCGGCAAAGTAGACCGACCCGTATCCCGTGGCCTCGGGACGGATCAGGCTACCGCCCCAGTTCAGGCTCTTGCCGGTGAGCACGCCGGTAAACTCATTTTTCAGCCGCTTGTACATGCCGAACAGATAGCCGATCTCACGCGCACCCACGCCGATGTCGCCGGCCGGCACGTCCGTGGTGGGTCCGATGTGGCGGAACAGCTCGGCCATGAAACTCTGGCAAAACCGCATCACCTCCATGTCGCTCTTGCCTTTGGGGTCGAAGTCGCTGCCGCCCTTGCCGCCGCCCATGGGAAGGGTGGTCAGGGCGTTCTTGAAGACCTGCTCGAAGGCTAGAAATTTCAGGATGCCCAGGTTCACCGAGGGGTGAAAACGCAAGCCCCCCTTGTACGGGCCGATGGCGCTGCTCATCTCAACGCGAAACCCGCGGTTGACCTGGATTTCACCCATGTCGTCCACCCAGGGCACGCGGAACATGATCACCCGTTCGGGCTCTACCAGACGTTCCAGGATTTTGGCCGCCCGGTACTCGGGGTTTTTGTCCATCACCGGCTGGATCGAGGCCATCACCTCGGTTACCGCCTGATGAAACTCTTTTTCTCCAGGATCCTTCTCTTTGACCAGTTGAAGAATGTCCGACATTTTTTTCTCCTTAAAAAAAATGCGCCCCAATGCGCTGGAATAAACTACCTGAAACGAATGCGCGATCTGACGTCCCGATATGGATGAGGCATGTAAAAGCGCATAATGATATGCAAATTTGCATAGGATTGGCACAGTCCATTCCCTGCGCCAATCGGTCAACCCTATTGTTTGCTTACCGTTTCTGGATGAGCACTAGTTAAATTCCCAGATACGCTTCTTGCACCTTGGGATCCTGAGCCAGCTCGGCGCCGGTGCCCTGATGAACGACGCGGCCGTTTTCCAGAACATAGCTGTAATCGGCGATTTTCAGTGCCTGGTGGACATTTTGTTCCACCAGCAGGATGGTCCTTCCCTGGCGGCTGAGCTCGCGGATAATTTTGAACACTTCCTGGACCAAAAGGGGCGACAGGCCCAGGCTGGGTTCGTCGAACATGATCATTTTGGGATCCTGCATCAGGGCCCGGCCGATGGCCAGCATCTGCTGTTCGCCGCCGGACAGGGTCTGCGCTTCCTGATTTTTTCGTTCGGCCAGCACCGGAAACAGCTCGTAGACATATTTCAGGTTTTTTTCGCGGTTTTCCTTGGTCCGTTTGAGATAGGACCCCATGCGCAGATTGTCTTCCACGTTGAGCTGTGGAAACAGCTGGCGTCCCTCGGGAACCAGGGATATTCCCGTATCGGCCACTTCGTGGGCAGCCAGACCGCTGATCTGGTCGCCATTGAAGCGGATTTTTCCGGATTTGGGCTGGAGCAGGCCGGCGATGGTTTTCATGGTCGTGGTTTTACCGGCGCCGTTGGTTCCCAAAATGGTAACCAGTTGACCCTCCTCGACGCTGAAGCCGACATCCCACAGGGCCTGAATGTCACCATAATACACTGAAATGTTTTTAACTTCCAAAACCTTCATGCGGCTTCCTCTCCTAAGTAGGCTTGAATGACCATGGGGTCCTGGGCGACGTCGGCCGGTTTGCCGAGAGCCAGCTGTTCACCGAAGTTCAACACCACCACCCGGTCGCTGATGTTCATGATTACCCGCATGATATGCTCGACGATCAGGATGCTGATCCCGAACCCTTTGATTTTCAGAATCAGCTCGATCGTTTTGTCGGCTTCGGTGGGGTTGAGGCCGGCTACCACTTCATCGAGCAGCAAAAGAGATGGCTCGAGGGCCATGGCCTTGCCGATCTCCAGTCGCTTACGGCCCGCCAGAGTCAGGTTGGCGGCCGATTTGGACGCCTGGTCGGCAAGGCCCGTGAACTCAAGAATCTTCCAGGCATGTTTTTCGGCGGCTTTGCGCTTGGGGTGCCGGCAAAGCCCGGCAATGGTCACATTTTCCAGAACACTAAGCCCGGGAAACGGTTTGACCACCTGAAACGTGCGTCCGATGCCGATGGATGCAAGGCGGTAAGGGGTCAGACCGCCAATGTCCCGGCCTTTGAACTGAATCCGCCCCTTTGTCGGGGCATAGTATCCGCTGATCACGTTGAACAGGGTGGTCTTGCCGGCCCCATTGGGTCCTATCAATCCCATGACTTCGCCCTCGGCCAGATCGAAAGAGATCCCGTTGACGGCGTGCAGGCCGCCAAAGGTTTTCACAACATCCTGGATTTTCAGTATCGCTTCAGACATGGTCGGGTTCTCCTTTGGGTGCCTTTTCGGTGTCCGCCGTCTCATCGATTCGGGGGCGGATAGACAGGCCGTTTTTAAAGGTTCGTGATGCTTCCCGGTATCCCATGAAGGTGCCCCACAGGCCGTTGGGCAGGAAGACCACGGTCAAGGCGATGGCCGCGCCCAGGATGATCAGGTACAAGACCTGATAATCGGACAGGTAGGCCCAGAACATGGTTTTAAAGGCAAAGACGATTACCGCACCAATGGCTGGGCCGATGAGCGTGCCTAGCCCGCCCACCACGGCCATGACCACGGCCTGATCGGTGAGAATGTCGCCCAGGGCCGAAAGGGGGTCGATGAAGGTGATCCAGTAGGCGTAAATGCTGCCCATCAGTCCCACGGGAATGGCCGACAGGACAAAGGCCTGCACCTTGACGGTGGTCGGGTTGATTCCCAGTGCCATGGCGCCTTCCTGATCTTCCCGGATCGCCCTGACCTTGAGGCCGAAGGGGGCCCGCTCCAGCAGCACCCAATACAGGGCGAAGGTGCCCGCCACCACGCCCAGCATCCAAAAGTAGAAATAAGCCGGGTTCAGAAACGGCGGCAGACGCATGCCGTCCGGGCCACCGGTGATATCCAGAATCAGGGCCAGCTGCTGGATGGCCAGGGCCAGAGCCCAGGTGCCGATGGCAAAATAGGCGCCCTTTAAGCGTAGGGTTGGCACACCGATGACAAGCGCCAACAATCCGGCCAAAAGGCCGCCCAGCGGTACGGTGAGAATGAACGCCCAACCGGCATGTTTCATCAAAATGGCCGTCGTGTAGGCGCCGACGCCGAAGAACATGGCGTGACCGAAGTTGAGATACCCGGTGTACCCGGCCAAGAGATCCCAGGTAATGGCCAATCCGATCCACATGATGGTTTCCGTGACGATGCGCAGCATAAACGGGCTGTCGAAGACCAGTGGCAGCGCCACGAGGATCAGAAGCAGGGGGATGAGCCAAAGATAGACGTTGGGGCGCATCGGTTACCATCCTTTCCCGAAAAGTCCCTTGGGGGAGATCAGCAAGATAATGTAGAGGAACACGAACACGGCCAGAAGGGTATAGCTGGCGCTCAAGTAGACGATAAAAATGGACTGGAGCAGTCCCAGCAGCAGCGCCGCCCAGGGAACACCGGGCAGATACCCCATGCCGGCCAAGACAACGATGAAAAAGGCCAGCACCGTGTAGCGCCCGCCCTCCATGGGGGTTATGGAAAAAATTGTGGCGATCAGCACGCCGGTCATGGCGCTGATGCCTACGTAAATGCCGTAGATCACACAGTTGGTTTTGCGGCTGTTGACCCCCATCAGCCCGGCCGACTCCGGGTGCTGGGCCAGGGCGCGTACGCCGGTGCCGAAGTCGGTTTTTTTCAGCATGAAAGACAGAGTCAGAGTGATGGCTGCGGCGAACATCAGCCCGGCCAGGCGAACAAAGGGCACGGTCAGGAAAAAATCGCCCTTTTCGTACAGCCATGAGGATGAGGCCAGTGCGGACGGAATGCTGCGGCTGTAAAAACCAAAGATGGTCAGCCCCAGACCGCGGATCATGAGCATGATCCCGAAGGTGAATACCAGCCCCATGAGCAGCGGGTTGCCGCGCTTGCCGCTGAGCACCCGGCCGATCACGGGTTGTAGCCCATAGCCGATGGCGAAAAAGACGAAAAAGACGAAGGGCAGGAGCAGGAACGGATCCAAACCGATCCAGCGGTTCAGGTAGTACCCCATGAATGCGCCCAGCATGATCCACTCGCCAACGGCAAAATCGATGATGTGCATGACACCGAATACCAGGGAAAAACCGATGGCAATGGTGATGTAGACGCCGCCAATGAGGATTCCATCCAGAATGACCTGTGGCAGGAGTTGCATTGGACTATCCTTTAATGAGTGTTAAGTGCTAAGTGTTAAGTGTTAAGTTGTGGATCATATCCTTTTTATATAAAAATCGGAAGAATACCTTCACTTAACACTTTAAATTTAACACTTAACACTTGTCCTTTGGCTAAAATGCAGGGGCGAAAAATCTTTCGCCCCAACATTGAGACTGAACGCTGACCAGATTACTTCCAGGACTTCATCGGATACTGGGCGTCTGCTTCTTTGAACGCATCCGGTCCAATGATGACGGTTTTGCCGTTCTGGATCTGCAGGGCCAGCGGGGTCAGGCCGGTGTTGGCATGGTAGAACTCGCCTTCATGGGAGAACTTGACGGGGCCATAGAAGGTATTGAGATCCAGGTTTTCCAGGGCGTCCACCAGGGCCAGTTTTGCTTTGTCGTCCAGAGGCGGGACCGCGCCGATTTTCATGATTGCCGCCTGAAAAGCCAGTCCTGCGGTTGAACAGCCGGCCATGGTGTAGTCCGGTTCGATCCCGAAGGTTTTCTTGATATCGGCCGCGTAACTGGCAGCATCTTTCCAGATCAGGTCGCCGGTGGTTTTCAGGCTGGACGTCCACACTGATGCGCCGTACACCTGTTCTGCATCCTGGCCCAGGGCTTCGACGAAAGCCGGCTCGGTCACACCGTAGTGCATCAAAAGGGCTTTGGGGGCGTAGTTGATCTGGCGCAGGGCCTTGACCAGACGGATCAGTTCTTCGTCATGACCGCCAAAGGCAATCACGTCCGGACGCATGGCGCGTACCGCTGACATATAGGGCGTCAGGTCCTGTCCGGAAGGAACGATGTCGTATTTCATGACCTTGATGTTCAATTCCTTGCAGGTGTCGCGGAAGGTTTCCGCCGTAGCCTTTGAGAACGCATCGTTGGACCCGATGACCACGGCGCGTTTGGGTGGCGGATTGAGCCCGGCAATGACTTCCAGGGGGCCTGAACCAGTGAAGTTGACCGGCGGGATGGTGCCGAAGGTAAACTTGAATTTCTCACGCCAGATCAGCGGGGACTCGGCCGAGCCGGTAATCATGGGGATTTTGTATTTTTCCAGGACCGGGGCGGCGGCCAGGGTAACGCCGGAAGAGTAGGGGCCCAGGGCGAAATCAATTTTTTCCCGGGCAGCCAGGCGTTCTGCGGCGGATGCGGCCTGGGACGGCTCGGACTGGGCATCACCGTAGATCAGTTTGACCGGGTATTTTTTCCCGGCCACGTCGATGCCGCCGGCCTCGTTGACCCGTTTGGCCCACATTTCATATCCCTGCTTGGTCACGTTCCCGCCGGTGGCCAGGCCGCCGGAAAGGGAGGTGATCACACCAATTTTATATACGCCCTCATCGGCAGCCGCAGGTCCGCTCAGTAACAGGCACAGCGACAGGAACAAGGCAATGCATGTGAAACGTTTCATCTCGATCTCCTCTTTGTTGGTGGGGGTTGAAGGTTGATTCAGTTTATTTTGACGTATCCAAATGATATGGATACCATAAGCAATGCCCATACCAGGATGAACAAACCCGCCCATACCATGATGGCCTGGACGGCGTATGCAAAAAGGCCGGTCCCCTGAACGCGTTGGTTGAATTCTATTGGCAATGATTTCAGTTGTTATTTGAATCGCGTGTCAGCATTCAGCGGTTGTTGATCAGCGGTATTGGAGTCGGTTCTGAATCACAGTCGCAAATCGAACAGGGGCCGAAGACATCGGCGTTATGCAAGATTGCATAATCAGTGTTCACCCTTAAATTTGACTGTTTGGGATGCACACCCATTGGCAAACAGCTTCATCGGCGGATCCGTTTCCCGGCCAAAGCGGATTATCCCAGACCATGCTTTTTGATTTTGCGGGCAATGGTGGATTGATTGACCCCCAATGCCAGTGCAGCCTTGGTCTGGGTGCCGTGGGTGGCAAGGGCCTTTGAGATGATGTGCCTCTCGACGGCGGCCATGGCGCGGGTCAGATTGCCGTCTCCTTCCAGCTTATCGAGACCGTAGTCCATGGGTTTGGAAAGACCGGCGGTCACGGTTGCGGGAAGATCCTCAACATCGATGCGGGGTGATTCAGCCATCACCACCAGACGTTCACAGATGTTCATGAGCTCCCGGATGTTGCCGGGGAAGGTGTACGCCAGCAGGGCATCCAGGGCATGCCGGCTGAGGCGAGGCGGTTTGCCGCCTTTCAATTTAGCGGTGAAATGATCGATGTAGTGCTGAATCAGGGAGAGCTTGCATGCTTCGCGTTCTCTTAGCGGAGGCACGGTAATGGGAATCACATTGAGCCGGTAAAACAGATCCAGGCGGAATTGCCCTTGGGCCACCATCTGTTCCAGATCCCGGTGCGTGGCACAGATGATCCGAACATCAAGGGTGCGGGCACGGGTGCCACCCACCCGGGTCACCCGGCCGTCTTCTAAAAAGCGCAGCAGCTTGACCTGGGATGCAATGGGCAGTTCGGCAACCTCGTCCAGGAACAGGATGCCTTTGTCGGCCAACTCGAAATAGCCCGGCTTGCCCTGCTGGGCCGCACCGGTAAACGCACCTTTTTCATAACCGAACAATTCGCTTTCAACCAGACTTTCCGGTATGGCGCCGCAATTGACGTGGATCATGGGCTTGTCGGCCCTGGCCGAATGGGTATGGATCAGGTTGGCCACGACGCCTTTGCCGGTTCCGGACTCACCCAGAATCAGTACCGTCGAATCCACCCGGCTGACTTTTTCGGCCTGGGACAGCGCCTGGATGATATTGGCGCTGCGGGCGATGACCGCCCCGCCTTGCATTTCGGCGATCTGAAGCTCTTGCATCTGGCGCTGAATCTGATCGTTTTTGGCCATCTGGGCTTCCAGTTCTGCGCGCAGGGCGTCGATTTCGGTAATATCGCGTTCATTGACCACCACACGAATCAACTTTCCTTCGGCATTGAATACCGGGTTGCCGGTCAGCATCAGTTTCCGTCCCGAGCGGGTCTGCTGCAACAGGTTTTCCCGCTTCCCGCTTTTCAGCACCTTGCGAGTCACTGAATGGTCGATGTGCCCGTCGGTGATCATCTCGTCAATGTTGCGGCCGACCACATCCGCGGCGCGCAGCATGTTCAGACGCTCGGAGGCCGCATTGATGCGCAGGATCATGCCCTGGTCGTCGCAGATCCAGAGGCCGTCGTCACTGGAAGCAATGATGGCGTCCAACTCCTGGCTAAGTTCTTGGAACGAGATCATTTTACGGGTGGTTTTTTCCAGCTCCGTACGATCTTCCAACAGACACAGCACGCCGATGACGTCGGTCTTGAAATTGATGGGCGCGATCCGGGCCAGGAAGGAGATTCCGCCGGCCTGGACCGGCTGATCGCGCAGTTCACGGCGTCTGATCAGCACCCGCTGTACCAGCGGCCAGAAGTCCGGCAGACTGGTGGAAATCAAACTGCCGGGAAACAGCCCCAGATGTTTTTGTACCAGATGATTGGAAATCGCCACCGTGCCGGACGGATCGACCACAAAGATGGCGCTGCCCGACGCATTGAGAAGGGCCCTTGCGAACAGCCGCCATTTGCGGGCGACATGATCATTGCCGGGGTTGGAGAGCAGCAGGGCATGAAGATCGGATACCGGATGGTTGGGATCGGTGTGGGGTGGGTCCATGCTGATATGCATAATCACACCCCTACATTTTATGCAAGACTGCATTTAAAAAAAATTTGCCTTGGATCGCATCGAGTTGATTCAGCCGATTCCGGTTGTCGGCAGTGAATGACAAATAGATGTTAAGAGTCGCTGAATTTTTATGCATTTCAATTAAGTTGTAATAAATCAAAGGCATGCATGGTTCCTCCCTTCCAATGACTGCCTGGCATACCTTTCTTGGCAGGATCGAGCCATGTCCGCAATCGTTCTTAAATGATGGTGATCACCTATATTCGATTCTCTTCGTGCAGTGGTATGGCATTTGCTTTGGCAGGACATTATGTGCGCCCAGTGGTTTGCTTTAAACTACGGGCCGATTTTTCTCAACCAGACGCCAAGACTACCCACCGCGTATTCAACGACGTTTACGCCAATGATTCATCATTCAACAAAGGAGTGGTAAGATGCCAGGCCGGAATCAAGAATTACTCGATAAACGAAATCTCAATGTCCCCCAGGGACCCTTCAATACCACCCCCGCTTTTATCAAGGAGGCCGCCGGCGCGATCATGGTGGATGTACAGGGGCGTGAATTGATCGATTTCGCTGGCGGCATTGGTGTCAACAACGTGGGGCACTGCCATCCCAAGGTGGTGGACGCCATCCGTGACCAGGCCGGTAAATTCATTCACACCTGTTTTCACGTCGCCATGTACGAACCCTATGTGGACCTGGCCGAGCGACTCAATGCTCTGGCCCCCGGCGATGACGCCAAAATGACCCTGTTTGCCAACAGCGGCGCCGAGGCCGTGGAAAATGCCGTCAAGGTGGCCCGCTATGCCACCAAGCGTTCGGGGATTATCTGTTTTGAAAATGCGTTTCATGGCCGCACGCTTTTGACCATGACCCTGACCAGCAAGGTCAAACCCTACAAGTTCGGCTACGGTCCCTATGCGCCGGAAGTCTACCGCATGCCCTATGCCTACTGCTACCGCTGCCCGTTCAATTTGACCTATCCCGCCTGCAAGGTCGCCTGTGCCGATTATCTGGAAGAATTTTTTATCAGCCATGTACCTGCCGAGCAGACCGCGGCCGTGATCGCCGAACCGATCCAGGGTGAAGGGGGATTCATCACTCCGCCGCCCGAGTACTTCCCAAAATTGAAGGCCATCTGCGAAAAATACGGCATCGCCCTGATTGCCGATGAAGTGCAAAGCGGTGCCGGCCGCACCGGTAAATTTTTCGCTATTGATCACTGGAATGTGGTGCCCGATATCATCACCATGGCCAAGAGTTTTGCCGGCGGCATGCCGCTTTCGGCGGTCATCGGCCGGGCCGACCTGATGAACGCCTCCCACGTGGGTGGCCTCGGCGGCACCTACGGCGGCAATCCCATCGCCTGCCGGGCGGCCCTGGCGGTCATGGAAATACTGTTCCAGGACGGACTCATGGAACGCGCCGTCACTTTAGGCGAAACCCTCAAGGCCCGCTTCGACGCCCTTCAAGAGCGCTTTGAGATTATCGGCGAGGTTCGCGGCAAAGGTCCCATGCTGGCCCTGGAACTGGTCGAGGATCGGCAGTCCAAAACACCGGCCACGGACAAGGCCAAGGCCCTCACGGCCCGCTGCTTTGAAAAAGGACTGATTCTGCTCAGCTGCGGTGGCCATGGCAATATTATCCGAACCTTGATGCCGCTGGTGATCACCGATGAACAACTGGACCGGGGGCTTTCCATTTTGGAGGAGAGCCTGGAGGATATTACCCGCTGAAGTGGACAATGCCAAAGACCAAAATCCATTACAAATGACGTTTCCATGAAAATGTTAACCACTGGGGGGGGACCATGTTCGGTTTTTTTAAAAAGGTTCTAAGCTTGAATGTCAGCGACCGGACCAGCCGCACCGAGGGTCTGGATACGGCACGTATCGAGACCGACATGGGGGGTAAAGGCTTGGGGTCACGGTTGCTGTTGGACCGCAACCCCGTCGGTGTCGATCCGCTGGCACCGGAAAGTCATCTGGTCATGGCCCTGGGGCCGGCCACGGACAGCCCAGTGCATGGCTCGTGTCGGCACGGCCTGTTTGCCAAATCACCACTGACCGGTCTTTACAGCGAGTCCTATGCCGGCGGCAGCGCAGCCATTGCCATGAGCCGCACCGGTTTCGACGCCTTTGATATCACCGGGGCGGCGGACCGCCCCTTGTGGCTGGAAATCACCGACCAGGGCACCCTTTTTCATGATGCCGATGAGTTGTGGGGGCTGGACACCTTTGAAACCGAGGCGGCCTTGAAAAAGCGAGTGGCCGCCCGGTCTCCGGCTGTTCTGACCATTGGTCCGGCCGGAGAAAACCAGGTCCGTTTCGCGGTGGTGAAAAACGATGGCTGGCGGGTATGCGGCCGGACCGGTATGGGAGCGGTGCTGGGATCGAAGAAAATCAAAGCTGTTGTTTTTCATGGCCAAAAGCGTCGTCCGTTTGCCGACCCGGCGGGTCTGAAAGCTTATGCCAAGGAGAAACTGCAAATCCTCAAGGACCACCCCGTCACCCAGGCCTACCGCAATTCTGGAACGCCCATGATGGTGGATGTGCTCAACAAGGCTGGCGCCTTTCCCAGTCGCTACTGGTCAACCGGGTCGGTCGATCATGCCCACAAAATCAACGCCCAAAGTATCAAAACGCATTGCAAGCCCAGACCCAAAGCCTGTCGGACCTGCTTTTTGGCCTGCGGCAAAACGCTGACCGTACAGCATGGCCGCCACCAGGGACTGACTCTGGAAGGTCCTGAATATGAGACCATTTATGCCTTCGGCGGGCTGTGCATGGTGGATGAAATCGAGGAGATCATTTTTCTCAATGATCAATGCGATCGCTTAGGGATGGATACCATGACCGCGGGCAACCTGGCCGCTTTTGCCATCGAGGCCAGGCGCCGCGGAAAAATCGATTTTTCCATCGACTACAACCAACCCGACCGCATTGCCGCGCTTTTTAAAAAAATCGTTTTGCGTCAGGATGTAGGCGGACTGCTGGCCGAAGGCATCCGCCCGGCCAGCGAGGAGTTGGGGCTGGAAGAGATTGCCGTGCACGTCAAAGGGCTCGAACCGGCCGGCTATGACCCCCGGGTGCTCAAGGGGATGGGCCTGGCCTATGCCGTGTCCGATCGGGGCGCCTGCCACCTGCGGACCACTTTTTACAAACCCGAGCTGGCCGGAATGATCGATCCGGATCAGATCGAGGAAAAGGCCTCGATGTTCATCGATTTCGAAGACCGCTGCACGCTTTTCGATACCTTGATCCTCTGCCGGTTTTACAGGGATTTGTACCCCTGGGAGGAACTTGGCCAGATTTTCTCCATGACCACCGGAAAAAACATGCGCCAACCCGACCTGCAGGCCCTGGCCGGCCGGGTGGTCACCAACACGCGGGCCTTTAACCTGCGGGAAGGGATGCAGGCGGAAGACGAGTGGCTGCCCAAACGCTTCCTCAAGGAAGCCCTGCCAGGCGGCCAAAGGGTCGCTTCCCAGGATTTAGGCCGCTTGATCGATGATTACTACCGTTTGAGAGGCTGGACCAAGCCCGGAGCCCGGGGACAGGCTTGAAAGTGATAAACCGCTCCTTATATGCGTATTGACTTACCTTATTGATTTCATTTAAGACCATGTGACCATGAATACCGAAACCAACAAACTGATGTCACTAAAAGCGGCGGTTGCCCGGTTTGTTCCCGATGGCGCGCACATTTCCATTGGCGGCTTTACCATCAATCGCAACCCCATGGGGGCGGTATACGAGATCATTCGCCAGCAAAAACGCCACCTGCATCTTTACGCCCATTCCAATGGCCAGGGGGTCGATGAACTGATCGGCGCGGGATGCGTGGACGGCATCGAGATCGCCTATGCCGGCAGTGGACGATTTGCCCCCACCTGCATCCGATTTCGTAAGGCGGTCGAGTCCGGTCGCCTGAAGGTTGAGGATTACTCCAACTACCAGATGACCTTGCGCTTCATGGCCGGTGCCATGGGCGTGCCCTTTTTGCCGACGCGTTCTTCACTCGGATCGGATCTTGTCACCCGCTGGGGGTTTTCGAAAAGCCGGCGCCAGGCCGACCCGCTGATCCCGGACCAGAAACTGGTGATTCTTGACAATCCTTTTGGCAACTGGGCGGATACCGAGCGGGTGGTACTTGTTCCGGCCATCAACCCGGATGTAACCATCATTCACGTGCAGGCTGCCGATCGCCAGGGCACCGCCCGCATCACCGGCCTGCCCTTTGCCGATGTGGAGCAGGCCAAGGCGGCCCGGCACCTGATTATCACTTGTGAGGCCCTGATTGAAGATGATCTGCTGCGAGGCGCACCGGAACGGAACCAAATTCCTTTTTTCTGTGTGGATGCCGTGGTGCATCTGCCCATGGGGGCCTGGCCCACGGCCTGCTACCGGCACTATGATTATGATCCGGCACGGCTGCACCAATACCGGGAAGCGGCCCTGGACGATGCCCGTTACCAGGAGTATCTGCAGGCCCAGATTCTGGGCGTGCCGGACCATGCGACCATGATTGCCGGTGTCGATCCGGAGCAGCTTGAGAAAATCAGGGCGGATCGACGGACGGGGTATGCCAAAGGGCTCGACCGGCGTTAGGAAAGTGTTAAGTTAATGATCGGGGCTGATTTTATATAAAATCGATAGAATACATTCACTTAACACTTTAAACTTAATACTTAACACTCCTTCATAACAAACGATTGATCAGAATCCGTAAACGATTGTTGAGAAGACATCCCATGACCAAGCAAACCGACTACACCAAACGCGAAATGATGGCCGTGGCTGCCGCCCGGGAAATCCGCGACGGGGATATCGTTTTTTGCGGTACCGGTATTTCCATGCTGGCCGCCATGGCCGCCAAGCATATCAGTGCACCCAGCAGCGTGATCTTTTTCGAAACCGGTGCCATAGATTCCCAACTGGAGGAGGTGCCTCTGGCCGTGGGCGACTCACGGGTGATGTTCGCCACCTGCGTCAACGGCGGTCTGGCCGATGCGTTTGCCACCATGCAGAACCGCTTTACCGGCCGGCAGGTGGTCGGGATCATGGGGGCGGCCCAGATCGATATTTACGGCAATCTCAACTCTACCGTGATCGGCGATTACGATACCCCGAAAGTCCGCTTTTCCGGTAGCGGCGGCGCCTGTGATGTGGCCTCTTTTGTCAGCCGTACGATTATTTTCATGCAACATGCCAAGCGTAAATTCGTGCCCAAGCTGGATTATTTGACCAGCCCGGGGTGGATCGATGGTCCCGACGGCCGAAAGAAAGCCGGTTTGCCCGGCGGTGGTCCGGCCTGCGTGATTACCGACATGGCCATCATGGGATTTGATGAGAATTCTCGAAAGATGTACCTCAAGGGCTGCTTCGAAGGAGTGAATAAAGAAGATGTCCTGGAGAACATGGGCTTTGCTGTGGATACTTCACGTGCCGTCCCGGTGCCGCCACCGACAGATGAGGAATTGGCGATTCTTAGAGACACCTGCGATCCCCAGCGCTTGATTCTGGGATAATACGGGGTCTATAAATCCTCGTAAATCAGCGTCGGCTGGTTGTCGATTTCGCCAAATGTCGCCCAGGGCAGGCTGACGGCAATCGACACGGCCGTGCAAAAGATAGCCATAAGGCATTAATAATAAGGCCCATCATTCCGCCAACAGCACTACCGCAAAACTGCTGAACATCACCCATGCCCGATCACCCTCGGCCAGTCCCAGACGTCGTTCACTTTCACTGGTGACCAGGGAACAGACCTGGGTGCCGCCGGAAATGCGAACGATAACCTCTGTATTGATGACGCCGCGGTTGATGCTTTCCACGACGCCATCCAGCACATTATCCGCGCTGGATTGGGAGGCCCGGGGGCCTTTTTGGACAATCACCCAGGGCGCTTTGATTTCAGCGGTAATCAAATCCCCTTTTTTCAGGCCCAACCGCCGGCGGCTTTCATTGGTGATGACCGTGGTGATACGGTGGCCGTCGATGGTGACCAAATCCACCTGGGTCTGGAGGTCTCCTTTGCGGATCGTCTGGATTTTGCCGAAAAAACAGTTGCGGGCGCTGGTTTTGCGGGTTGATTCTTTTTCCATATAATATCGCGTGACATTGTGGATGTCATCCTCGGAAAAAGAAACATAAGCCGAAGTGAGATTGGGTGTGGAGTGGCCCAATAACATCTGCACCGCCGGCAGGGGCATGTTGCTTTGCATCAATTCAACTGCGCGCGACCGGCGTAGGACCTCTGGTGCGCCGAGCGGTTTGGCGATCCCGCATGCCTCGGCGCGCTCATAAAACTTGCGTCTGACAAACCCCGGGTCCACGTTGAAGATGCCCTTTGGCGCCGCCTCGGATGTATCGGCAATGAGGGGCTGCATCTCCCGGCAGAAGGTTTCGGACAGCTGCACGGTGCGAAGGGGGTGCCTATCGCTTTCATGCATGCGGCCAAAGCGAACCGACCGGCCGTCAAGGTCAATATCCTGAAACGGGTCGAGATTCAGCACTTCACTCAGCTTGGCCCCGGTGTAACGAATCAAAAGAAATATCGCCAGAATACGCCGCCGCGAACGGCGCACATTGGTGCGTGTCGTCGCATCCACCCAGCTCCGGAAGGACTGTTCCAGTTGATGGAGCTGCACGGTATCCAGGTATTTTCCCTGGTCGGAGGGTGAGAAAATTTGCGCGTGATGGCTCCGCTCCTTAAGGTGACGGTGCGTGGCCGTTCCACGGCCCGGGTTTTTTTTGCTCATGGGCGGCTTGTCCATCCCGTTGGCTTCGTCTTGACAATGGGGCGGTATTTGGTTTACTATCACGATAATATATAAAATCGTGATTGTTTGTCAATTGATTTTGCCAATCGAAGGATTACGACAGGATGGTGCCACCCGGTTTTTGCTTGTTTGAATAATCCGGATCAGGTCCGGTAACGAAACGGAAAGTGGGTTAAGAGGAAGTATCCAGGGACGATTTGTTAATTCACGTGGTGGGCGGTTTTCATCAGGAGGGAAGAATGGATGCAAATCAAGACTCCGGCATCAACCAATCGAGCATCAGTGCCGCCTTTCAATTCAATCGCATGGAACTGGCCGGATCATTGGGTGATCTGGGTACCATTCTGCCCCTGGCCATTGGCATGATCCTGATCAATGGTCTTAATCCGTTGGGCGTGTTTTTCGCCGTAGGCCTGTTTTACATTTTTTCGGGACTCTACTTTAAAGTCACCAGCCCGGTGGAACCTATGAAAGTGATCGGCGCCTACGCCATTGCCACGGGTATTTCTGCGGGTCAGATTCAGGCGTCCTGCCTGTGGATATTCCTGTTTCTTCTGATCATCGGCGGAACCGGGATCATTACCCTGATCGGGCGCTACATCCCCAGGCCCGTGATCCGGGGCGTCCAGTTGTCCACGGGCGTGTTGCTGGTATCTCAAGGGGTTAAGTTGATGCTGGGCACATCGACCATTCAAGCCCTGCGTCAGGCTGCAGAGCCATACTTAACCGTTCAGTACCTGGGACCGGTGCCCATTGGTCTTGTAATCGGTGTATCTTTGGGGATCCTGACGCTCCTGTTGCTGGACAACCGGCGGCTGCCGGCCGCTATCGTTGTGGTGGGTGCCGGGGGGGCCGTCGGCCTTTTAATGGGAACCGGCAAAGGCCTGGACCAGCTCCACTTGGGCTTCAATCTGCCTCACTGGCTGCCTTTCGGAATGCCTAAGGCCGGTGATTTCACCTTTGCCCTGCTGGTGTTGGTACTGCCGCAAATTCCCATGACTTTAGGCAATGCGGTCATGGCCAATGCCGACCTGTCGGCGCAATATTTCCCCCAGGATGGCGGCCGGGTCACTTATCGGGCGCTTTGCATCAGTATGGCCCTGGCCAACCTGATGAGCTTTTTTCTGGGCGGGATGCCCATGTGCCAGGGGGCCGGCGGGTTGGCTTCACGCTATCGTTTCGGCGCCCGCAGCGCCGGATCCAACTTAATCAGCGGCACCATGTTTATGCTTTTGGCCCTTTTTCTGGGGGAACATCTCATGGGGGCAATTTACCTGCTTCCCATGAGTGCGCTTGGGATTCTGCTTATTTTCGCCGGACTGCAGTTGAGTCTGACGCTTCTGGATATGCACTCCCGCAAGGAGATGACGGTACCGGTTGTGGTTCTGGGGATCACGCTGGCCTCAAATCTGGCGGCCGGTTTTATGATCGGTATTGCCCTGGCCTATGCGCTGAAATCAGACAGGCTTTCCATATAGTGCCCATCCCCATTGCTATCACTTGACCCGTCTGCTGACTCGAGCTTATGATACATCAACGTACATGATGGATTGTCTGTATCCATCTGACAAATCGGTTTAACGTCTCAAGACATCCATTTGGGATCCATTGGAGGACATGTTGAAACCTCCAAAACTACATATCAATCGTATTTTTTTCTTCTACCTGGCGCTCGTCGCCTTTGTTTGCCTATCCTCCGTGGGGGCTGTTTGGATTACCTCCGAAATTTCCAGATTTAATAAAGAAGCCGATACCCTGCGGATATCTTTGCTTGAAGACAAGAAGACCGTATTGAAGCGAGAGGTTGATCGCGCGCTGGATTTTGTCAAACACATGCAGTCGAAAACAGAAAAGCGATTACGCAACGTTGCTAGAAATAGGGTTTACG
>Ga0272444_10000696_pt1 | contig 34662 bp, 17 predicted proteins | sample SSMForm13_FD_201033 | JGI IMG/M metagenome (GOLD analysis project Ga0272444, IMG submission 201033) | Marine sediment archaeal communities from Little Sippewissett salt marsh, Falmouth, MA, United States - SSM-Form-13 | ecosystem: Environmental > Aquatic > Marine > Wetlands > Sediment ...
GTCTCACAGGCTTCGGGCGGTTCGGCCACGTTGACACTGCGCGTGTATGACGTCGACGAGGAGTCCGGAGAGCTCGACGAGGTCCGCCTCAACGGCGTGCTCCTTGGTTTTCTGTCCGGGACCGACAACACGTGGAGCACGACGACGTTCGACGTGACGAACGTCGTCCAGTATGGAACGGCGAACACCGTACAGATCTGCATCGATCCGGGGGGTGGCGAGTCGACTACGTGGGTCGCAGAGATCGATTGGGGACAGATCCTCGTCGATGGCGGGAGCGCGGAGGACGCGGAGATCGTCTCGCTGAGCGCCGATGGAGAATGGGATGCCATCGTTGTGACAACGATGATCACTGCATCGAAGGCCGATACCTTTCGTCTGGAGATCAACTTGCTGGATGGCGGCGAGAACAAGGACATCGCCACCGATACGTTCACGTTGTCCGCCGGGGCGACAGTTCCACGCGCAAACACGGTTGCGCTTCCCGACGAGCCGCCGGCCGGAGACAGCTTCACGATCGAGGCAAACCTGTTCAACGATACGACCGGCGTGCAGCAAAGCGTCGAGACCACGACGTGGCAGTCCGCATCGTTTCCCCCAACAGACATTCAGATCTCCGATGACCACGTGGACGAGATGCTTCCCGCGGGAGCAATCGTTGGCGTATTGAGCGCAACCGACGTTGACTCCACAAGCCATGCGTTCGCACTGGTCGGCGGAGACGTCAGCGCGTTCGCAGTCGATGACGACGAACTCCTCACGGCAACCGCTCTCGACTACGAGACCCTTGACACGTACAACCTGCTCATCCAGGCCGAAGATTCGGAACAGAACACGTACAGCAAGTGGGTCACCCTTTTCGTTGACAACGTGAATGAGATCCCGGTCGCAGTCGACGACGAAGCCACGGTTCAGGAGGGCGGAAGCGTGCTGGTGCTGGTGACCTCGAACGATACCGACCCCGACGGCGACCCGTTGGAGGCCTTCGTGGCCACTCTTCCGTCCCACGGGATCGCGATCGCCGCTGGAGGGGGGATTCGCTACACGCCGCAGGAGCAGTACGCGGGCCCGGACGCGTTCGGCTATTCGGTTCGCGATCCATCGGGTGCTACGGCGCAAGCATCCGTCGCGATCACCGTGCAGCATGTCAATCACCCGCCGACGGCGGACGCCGGCAGATCAATCCATGGATACGTCGGAGAACCGATCCGTCTCAATGCCGGATTCAGCAGCGACCCGGACGTCGGAGACACGCTGCAGTACCGTTGGGATTTGAACGAGGATGGTGTGTACGACACGGACTGGCTCTCGACACCCCTGTATACGGCGACATACGACGAACCATTCTTAGGCATCGTTACGCTTGAGGTTCGTGATCTGATGCAGGGACAACCAACGGGGGAGAGATCGGTGGACACGACGATTGCACGCATCGACTCGGTCCAGTCTCTCGTGGTCTTCGCCTACGAGGACGTCGACGGAGACGGAGCTCCGTCGAGCACGGAACCGGGTATTCCCGACGTCGAGGTCGTGATCGGAGAAGCGGTCGTCGTCACGGACGTCACAGGATACGCGGCGATGGATCTTGACTCGGGCACGTGGGACGTGTCGCTGACGGCCGACGCCCTCGCAGCGCTGGAGAGCCGCGCCTTCTCGGTTCCGGTCCCTGCTGTGGAAGTACTCGTCGGGAACGGCGACCGCGCAACCGTGGCATTCGCCTGTATCAAGACGTCTACGCGATTGAAAGGCATCGTGTACGTCGATGAGAACGCGAGCGGTGGATACGACGAGGCGGACCGCCCCGTGTCGGACGTTGTCGTTCTCCTCGACGGCGATGAGGAGAACCCCCGACGAACTGATGAGACCGGAGCGTTCACCTTCCTGACCGTCCCGTTCGGGGCCCACTCTGTGTTGATCAGCACAATCCCTGAGACGGATGATGCAGCCCGGCTCAGTCTGCTGGTCCCGGTCGTTCTCGAGCGTACCGGGAAGAACGAACTGCTCATTGCCTGGCCATACGATCTCGGTCCAAGCGAGGGATTCCTGCAGATCGATGTCGAGAAGGAACAGAGGAGCGGCGGATGATCCATCGATTCGGGCTGATTTCGATAGCCTTCAGCGCCTTTCTCCTCTTCTCTTTCGTCGGACAAGCGCAATCGATCGTCGGCCCGGACCAGATGAATCAGTGCGACGAAGCAACGTTCACCGTGACGATCACCAACGCCTCCGCCACACAGAGCGCGTGTCTCCTCACGATCACGCGCAACTACACCGGAAGCGGGGTGCTCTACGTCGAAGGGACGACGTCGGTCACGCTCCACGAGACCGGCGAGACCTTCAGCGACGATCCGACGGACAGCACATGGGACATCGATGCGTTTCGCGGCTCCGCCTACAGTCTGCCTCCCGGCGAGTCGATCTCCGTCTCCTACGACCTCGAGACGACGTGTGCCGCCATCTCCGGAACCGAGCAAATCACCGTCCATTTCGAGGACTGCTCGGATCCCGGCGTTCCCCTGCAAAACGTCAGTTCAACATCGATAGAGATCCTTCCGGGAGCCTTGGTGATCAGCAAGATTCCTTCAACACAGGAAGCCTCCGTTGGGGACGTGGTCACCTGGACAATAACCGTCGAGAACACCGGAGTGGGTACGGTATCGAATGTCATCTTGACGGACATCCTCGGGCCGGGACTGGCCTTCACCTCTGCAACTGCAGCCGGACAGAATGCTGGCCAGACGACGCTGTGGGACAAGACGACCACCCCCGCACTGGAGCAGATCGCTGTCGGCGACTCCGTCACCGTGCAGCTGTCCGCCGAGGTGATCGCGTGCAGCGGGTTGTACAACGACGTCGACGCAGCCTGGGGATGCGGTTCGTCGGAATCCTGTTTCGACACGGCCGTCGACGACGGAACCGCTACGGCGTCGCTGAAGCTGGTTGTGGCCAATCCGGCTCTCTCGTTCACGCCACCGAATGTCATGTTGAGTCACTGCACGGACGAGACAGCCGGCTTGATCCAGGTCACGAATAGCGGAGCCGGTTGGGCTCGCGATGTCCAAATTTGCTGCAGCATTGCCTACCTTCAGGTCGACCCGACACGGCTCCCCGCGGGGACGACCTACAGCGACGGATGCTTTCAGCTTCCCGACATTGCCCCGAACTCCACATTCGACCTGACGTTTTATGTCCTCCACCCGGATGTCGATTGGTGTGCCAACGGGCCGAGCGGACCCAACACGTTCCAGCTGACGTACGCCAATGACTGCGGCATTCCATTTGCCGCCTACCCGCAGTTCTCGACCCTCTCTTCGGAATCCGGACCATTGCTCCGCGTCGACAAGACCGGCCCCGATTCCCTGCGCCTCGGCGAAACGGGAGCGTACACCATCGCAGTCGAATATGTAGGAAGCCTCGACTGCGGAGGTGGAATCCCCGGCTCGGTAGCGATCGTCGACACCTACCCGGAGGGCTTCACGGTGAGTGACGCGGCTGACGGCACAGTTGATCCAGTCAACCGGACGATCACGTGGAGCTACGATCCGACTGTTGACCCAGCATTCACTGAGACAATTCGGCTCCAAGCGCCCACCGACTGCGGCTACTGCACCAGTCCGAGTGGCGGAAGCGACGATAACGTCGTGACAGCCAGCGGCACCGACTGCTGCGGCTGCACAATCGTCGGCACTGCATCAGCCGGCACAACCATCCTGTGCGAGGGATACACCGACGGCTCCGAGCTCTTCACGTCGAGCCTCGCGCTCGACCGGGTCACCACGGTGCGTTGCTCATCCGATTACGCCGTCACCGTGACGCACACGTACTCCTTTGCCGACGACCCGATACTCGACGACCTCCTGCTCAGCGAGTACATGTACTTCGTCGAGGGCAACAACACTTTTCAGTACAGCAACGGCTCCGCGTCCGTCGTAGGCGCAACAATCGACGGCGTCACCAATGGAATGCCGTCTGGACAACTCGAGATCCGTCTGTCAGACGAATCGTCGGTTCGCGGTCGGACAATCGTCTACACGTACACGTTGATTGCCCTCGACTTGGACAGCCCGAGCTGCCAAGCGTCGTCGTATCCGATCTACGCGGGACTCGAGATCGATCCCGACGCGACGGAAGCCGGGTACTGCTCAACGATGTATGCCGACCCTCCGTACCCCTCCGTTACCGCACAACCGCCGTCGATGTCGGTGTCGATCGGCGGTCTCCCGGAGATTCAGGAGGCATGTGCCACGTACGACGTGACAATCACGCTGGCGCGGACATCGGATCTTGCCGCTCCGTACGATGTCCGGCTCGTTCTGACGAACGTCGGATCCTCACTGATCGACCCATCAGGCGCCGTCTGCACCGGCGTTTCGCCGACCGATGGAACCACATGTACGTCCCCGATCGAGGGGACAAGCACGTACGAGTGGCGGTTCGCCGACGGGTTCGCCGGAGGAGCTGATACGGCCACGATCACGCTCCCCGTAACGGTCCCCTGTGACGGGCCGCTGGCTGACTTGTCCGCCTCAGCAATGTTCGATGACTTGTGTCACGATGATTCAGCGTACGACAACTCCTGTTCGACCTCGGCGGCAGATACCTCGCGACTGACATTGTCTGCCAACGTGTTCGTTCGCAAGACCCCCGAGATCCTCTACGCCACAGAGCGGTCCGTCGCCTGGACGATCACCGTCTACAACACGGGAAACGGCACAGCGTTCAACACGTGGGTCGACGATGCGTTGGGGAGCGGCCTCGTCTACGATTCCGCCAACTCCTCAATCTCCGCTGCAACCGGCGCGACGGAGAGGCCGAACCTCGATCACAACGGAACCCCCCTCAACGGGGTGTCGTGGCTGATCGACGAGCTCCAGCCCGGTGAGGAGCGAACCATCACCGTGGCCGCCGAACTCGTTGCCTGTACCGGACTGACGAACGCTGTGTCCGCGGCCTGGGGATGTGGAGAGAGTGACTGTCAGCCGCCGCGAACCGATACCTCCACCGTGGTCATCCCGCCGGCGAACGTCGTGTCAACGTCGTACAGCCCGACGCCCGTTCCCATGTGTTCCACGAATCCCGCCACCGTCACAGTCAAGAACGCCGGCGTATCGACCGTGTACGACCTCCGCGCCGTCGTCACACTGCCGAACGGACTGGTCTACCTCGGGAACCCACAGGTTCAGGTCAACGGGGGGGCGTGGACCGCGACGGACGAACCATCGGTGGACGGCCAGGGGCTCACATGGACACAGGCCGAAACACCGGAATTGGCTACCGCAGATCCCGCCGACGTCATCCGGATTCGTTTCGACTACACTGTGTTCTGTGGGTTTGCCGGCGGAGATCTCGTGCTGCAGACGCAGTACGAGACGCCGTGCGGCACGTCGAGAACGTCGGGGGTTGGTCGGTTCCGCGTCAACCTCACCGCAGCAGACATCGAAGTTACGCTTCGACAAGTCAGTCCTGCACCCGGCGAGCCGCTAGACTGCGGGGCCGAGGCGACGTGGGAGATCGACGTGGAGAATGTCGGTTCGGTTCCAATCCCCGTTGTAGCAGTCGAGGCGTCGCTCGACGACGGATTCACATTCGTGTCCTCGTCGGGAGATACCACCTACGGCCCGGCGGATGGCGGATCGAACAGCGGGCAAACCGTCTACTGGGAGCTGGCCGACCTGCCGATCGATTCGATCGCCACGTTGTCCGTCACCGCGGCCTCTACCGGAAGTGGGCTCGACTGCGAGGCCCTGGACATCGACGTCGACGCAGCGTGGGGATGCGGTGAGGTCGACGGCATCTCGGCCACGTTCGATGCGGAGTGCACCACGACGTTTCCAGCGTCGTCCACGCTCACAGCAACGCGGGAACCGCCGCTGGACCTCGCTGCATCGCTTTCCCCGGACGCGATTGAAGCGTGCGATGCGACGACCACGCTCACGTTGTCGATCCACAACACAAGCACCACGGTGACTACGTCCTCAATCGACGCGGTCGTTACGCTCCCATCCAGACTGTCGTACATTGTCGGAAGCACGGAGATCGATTGCGGAAGCGGCTTCTCTGCGGCAAGCGACCCCGCAATGGTCGGACAGGTTCTGACCTGGTACGACGTTCTCACGCAGGGGGGACCGGACGACCTGTGCGAGAGCATCCCTCCGAACGGTACGGTCCAGCTTCGCTTCGACGTGGCCGTGTCCTGCTACTTCACGACGCAGGCGATCCCGATCACCGTGTACTACTACGACTGCTGCGGGCTCACGCAGTACAGCGTATCGACATCGGCAACGCTCACCTCGCTCTCCGCCGCCCTGACGATTGACAAGTCGGCCGCCAGTGTCACGCTCGATTGCTACGATGCAGAGGACTCCGCCACCTGGACGATCACCGTGCAGAACACGGGCACTGGCACAGCGGACTGGGTCCGGGTTGTCGATACGCTGGGCAGTTCCCTTGCTCTCGACGGATCGGACTCCCCAAGAGCGGGTGCGGGCGTCTCGATGGGAACGAACGTCGTTGGGTGGGAGATCGGACCGCTCGCGCCGGGAGAGACGTTCACCGCCACGGTGACCGGCCACCTCGCCCCACCGGCCGACGACTGCTCGGTCGCGCTTCGTCGCAATACGGCGTCTGCGTTGTGGGGATGCGGTGCATACGACGGCGACCCAAACACCACGGCCGAAGCGACGTGCGACATCGGCTCCGAGGTCGTCGACCGCGCAACCGTCCGGATACCGAACCTCGCCTTGTCCCCCTCGGACATCACGCCCGCCTTTACGTGCACGGGGGATGGAATCGCGCCGTCATCCGGCGCGCTGGAACTCGTCGTACGCAACACGGGAGACGGTGCTGTCACGACGGACTTCCAGGTGTCGCTCTCCGACACAACCACCGGCTACTACGTAGCAGACTCGTTTACGGCGCTTGGCGGCACGCTGCCGCTCGCCGCCGGATCGTCCCAGACGCTGACGTTCTCGGAGTGGAGCGTCTCTTGCGCCGACTGTACGTACGAGATCACCGCCGTCCTCGACGACGGCGCAGAGATCTGCGAGTGCCGGGAAGACGATAACGAAGCCGTGCTCACAGAGACCATCACCATGCCGGACCTTACGATCGACTCAAACACGCTGGACATCTCGTGCTATGCCGACGGTTCCGTCCGCATCGACGGCTCGCTGACGCTCCGCAACGACGGATGCGGCGATCCGGTGACCGAAGACCTTCGAATTCGGTTCCGTGTCTTCGACGGCGCGGGTTGCTCGGGAACAGAGATCGATACGTTTACCGTGACGTGGACGAACGTAGCGTTGGCAGCCGGCGGCGGCACGCTGACCCGCGCCGTCGAAGCGATCCGTGCACTTGACGTCTGCTCGGTCACCGATGTGTCGATCCAGGTTGAGGTTGACGACAACGATCAGATCTGCGAGTGCACCGGCGACAACAACACGTTGTGCGTCGGCCCGTTTGCGCTTGCCCTTCCGGATCTCGAGATCACCACCGTCGAGGCAAACGTGCCCACGGTATGCGATGCCGGAACGATCGATGTGACAGTTTCCAACGTCGGTTCAGGCGGCGTGGCGGCCGGTGCTGTTCTTCGCATCACCGGCGACGCAACGGGCGAGGCCCCCGCACCGGCAATCGCCGCCGGGCAGAGTGTCGTGGTCAGTGTTCCACTCGATGCCCCGCTCGACTGCGGCGACAAGACGATCGCTGTCACGATCGACCCGGCCGGCGTAGTCTGCGAATGCAGCGAGGGATCGAATGCGCTCGAACGTGAATTCGCGGTGATCGATCCCGATCTCGTTGTGACCGATCTGGCGGCGATCTGCCAGCCGGACGGCACTGTCCGTATCGCCGCAACCGTGAGCAATCAGGGAGACGAAGCGTCCGGCAACGTCACCATTCGCGTAACGCTTGATGGAATCGAGATCGAGTCGCTACTGCTTGCGCTCGATCCGGCGGAGACGTTCCCGATCGACTTCGCAACCGATCCGGTCTCCTGTGGCGAACCGCATGTCATTCGCGTCAAGGCGGACGCCGGCAACACAGTCTGTGAATGCAACGAAACGAACAACCAGCAGGAAGCATCGGCGACGTGTCCGTGTCCCGCCTTGTCGGTTGACAAGGTCGTCGCCGACATCATCCGTCAGGGTGACAGTGTAGGAACCGCCGGCCCGATCGAGCCCGGGGACGTCATCGTCTACTCCGTCACCGTGGCCAACGTCGGCGATGGAACGGCGTTCGGCGTGGAATTCTCCGACACCCTGCCGACAGGCCTCGTAACGGAAACCGATCCGCCGCAGAATGCTGGGACGTACGTTGTGTCCGCGCCTTCCGTAAGCGGATCGCTGAGCCTCGCAGACGGCGCGGAGTCGTTTGCCACGTTGATCGATGCGACCATCGCCGGGGGGGAGGCGCTTGTCGCGCAGTACAGCGCCGTCGCAACGACGGCGCTCACCCAGGGGACGGATCTGATCAACAGCGCACAGGCAAGTGGATACACCGCCGACGGATCGTCGATCCCTCCAATGAATGAAGCGGTAGGCGACACGTCGGATGCAGACGCGGAAGACCCGGATCCCGACGACACCGGAATCGCCATCCTCAACACGGCGGAGCCGGCCCTCACGGTAGACAAGACCATCGTGGACATCACGCGATCCGGTGAGAGCATCGGGACGACCGGACCGGTCGAACCTGGCGACGTCGTGACATACCGGTTCGCCATTACGAACGTGGGAGACGGAACCGCATACGCCGTTGGGTTCGACGATGTGCTCCCGGAGGGGCTGGAGACTGTGGCTGGCGGCACCTACACCGTGTCCGCCCCGGCGGCAAGCGGGAGTCTATCGCTCGCTGCAAGCGAGACGACATTCGCCGCATCGATCAATGCGCAGATCAATGGCGGCGCGACACTCACCGCGGAGTTCTCCGCCGTCGTCACGAGTGCAGTGGAACAAGGCGTCGACCTCGTGAACACGGCGGAGGCAACCGGTGTCGACGGGTACGGAACCGAGATTCCGGATTCCAATCCCGCACTGAACGACACAACGGATCAGGATGCAGAGGACCCGGATGCCGACGACACCGGCATCGCCGTCCTCGTAGGGGAGAGACCCGCTCTGTCTGTCGACAAGACCGTCATCGACATCCTGCGCGGCGGGAACAGCATCGGGACGACCGGCCCGGTCGAGCCCGGTGACGTTGTGATCTATCGCTACACGATCCGCAACGTTGGGCAGGGAACCGCGTACAGCGTGGAGTTCTCCGACACGCTGCCGACCGGCCTGGTCGTCGAGACTGCTGCGTCGGTGGGTGACGGCACGTATACGGTGTCCGATCCTGTGGCCAGTGGAAGCCTCGACTTGGCGGATGGCGCAACGTCGTTCGCCACCGCCATAGACGGCACAATCGCCGGCGGGGCGACACTGACGGCGGAGTACGCAGTCTTCGTAACCAGCGACGTCCGGCAAGCCTTCGATCTCATCAACACGGCAACGGCGTCCGGCACGAACGGTGCCGGCGACGCCATACCCGCGGAGAATCCGCAACTTGGCGACACGCAGGACGACGATGCCGAGGATTCGGATGCGGACGACACAGGCATCGCGATCCTGACGCCCGTAGAACCGGCCCTTTCGGTGGACAAGCAAGTCGTCGACGTCATTCGCGGCGGGACTTCGATGGGCGTTGTCGACCCCCTTCTGTACGGCGACGTCATCGTATACCAGGTCACCGTTCGCAACGTCGGACAGGGGACCGCGTACGGCGTCGAGCTTTCCGATACGTTGCCCGGTGGATTGGAGATTGAAACCGACGCACCGGGAAGCGAGGGATCGTTCTCGATTAGTACCCCCGTGGCCAGTGGATCGCTGTCACTGATCGATGCCAGCACGTCGTTTGCCACAGCAATCGGCGGCACGATCGCCGGAGGAGCTGTACTGACCGCGACGTACACCGCGCTCGTCACGCCCAACGCGTTGCCCGGCACGGACCTGGTGAACGTCGCTCGTGCCACCGGACAGGACGGCACGGGAGCGGCAATTCCAGAGCAGAACGCCGATGCCAACGACACATCCGATGATGACCTTGAGGATCCGGATGCTGACGACACTGGAATCGCAGCGGTTCGTATCGGCGCTCCTGCCCTGGTCACACAGAAAACGGTCGGGGCCATCGTTCGTCGAGGAGAGGAAGTGGTCGGGGCATGGATCGAGCCGGGCGATACCGTGATCTACGAGCTACGCGTAACGAACGTCGGCTCTGGACCGGCGCAGAACGTGAACCTCGATGACACGCTTCCTGCCGGGTTCACATACGCGGGCAGTTCCGTGGCGGCGTGGCCAAGTGGAAGCACGGACGCCGATCCGGACGGCGTCCCAGGTCCGAACCTTACCTGGCCGCTTGCAGCCAACCTGGACAGCCAGGAAACGATCGTCGTTCGCTTCAGCGCCCACGCGGCGGTGGATCTCGTTCAGAACGTGCCGTACACAAACGTGCTGTCTGCGACAGGGGATGACATCGCCGGTGAGCCGATTCCCGCGGACAACGCGAGCGTCGTACCCGAAGACACAGACGCCGATGACTCCGACAGCCAGACGTTGCTCGGTGCCGTCCCCGCTCTGGTGACCGACAAGAAGATCGTCAACGTTGTGCGAGACGAACGCGTGCTCGGGCCAGCGAACGCGGTCGCTCCTGGCGACGTCTTGATCTTCTCCCTCTCGGTGACAAACGTCGGACAGGGAACCGCCTACGACATCGCCGTGCAGGACGAGCTTCCGGACGTGCTAACGTACGTCGACGGGTCGACACAGGCAGCCTGGCCGGCGCGACCTACTGCGTACGACACAGACCCTCTCGTTGCAGGCGGGACGACGCTCCAGTGGGACACGGCAGCGACCCTCGCAGCCGGGGAGCGACTGCTTCTCACGTTTGAGGCGCAGGCCGGTAGCAGTCTGGTCCCGGGCAGCACGTACGTCAACGAGCTGTACGCGTACGGCGTCGATGGCGCAGCGCAGGCAATCCCGGAAGACCGGTCGGGGGAGGTTCCGGCCGACGCAGACCTCGACGATCGGGACGACGTATCGTTTGTCGCGGTCGAAGCCGTCCCAGCGCTCATCACAACTAAGCGGGTCATCAGCGTGTCCCGGGAAAACTCGCCCGTGTTGGATCGCCGTGTCGAACAGGCAGACGTCATTCGCTACGAACTCACTGTGACAAACGTCGGGGAAGCGCCTGCATACAACGTTGGTTTCCTGGACGATCTGCCCCCTGAGTTTGCCTACGTCGAGGGGACGACTGCCGCCCTATGGCCCACCGGGAGCTCGTCAGCAGATCCATTAGTTTCGACCGGATCTCTCCGTTGGTCGCTCGGCGCAACCCTCCGCACGAACCAGCGTGTCGTTCTTACGTTCGACGCTGTCGCGGTAGACGTACTCTACGACAGCACAGCATACCTGAACACAATGACCGGGTTCGGGACAGACGGGTCCGGGGCGCCAATTCCCGCCGACCAGGGCGCCGTCGTGCCCGGCGACATAGACCCCGACGACTCCTCGCAGGCTGTTCTGATCGCGCGATCATCGCTGTTCGAGGGAGCGGGTGGCGTTGTGTCGCTTCCAATTCTCCGCAAGACGGCCAGGACGCTTGGCAACGGACTCTGTACGGGGCTCGAAGCGTGGACCGATGCCGTATGGTTCCAAACGGACATCGCCTTGTTCGCCGCAAGTGCGTTCGAACGATTCGCTGATGTGTCCACCGGGTTCTGGATCTCCGGAGACTCCTTGCTGCCGACATGGCTGCGTACGGCCCAGGCGGAAGGGATCCGGGTCGCCGAAGACAACCTGCTGCAAGTCACCGGTCTCTCGTCGCTCGGGGTGTCTGTCGCGTACGGACCGCTGACGAGTCGCCGCGCAGATCGGCTCGGCGTCACAGCCGAAGCCGCCCTGGCCGAACGGTTGAACCAGTTGGCGATCCGTGCTGGGCTTGATCTCGAAACCCGACCGCTGAACGTGGAGTGGATCTTCCTCGAGTACGCAGGCGGCGAACCCGTGTACGCTGAACGGACGGACGTTCTCCTCGGTCCTACGGGATCGTGGACGATTGTCGACAATGCGATCGTTTCGAGTTCGTTGGGCATGGGGCTTCTCGATGCGTCGCTCGCGGCGGCCCGTCTACTCAGAAGCGAAGACGCATACGATCGGTATGTCGGTTGGGTCTTGGTCGACACCATGGGGAACAAGGTGATCGCGCTCGATGAGTCGATCGCTCGGTGGAGCGATGGAGTAGCCCGTGTTCCCCATCAGGTGCTGTTCGATGCAACGTCCGGCACATACACGGTCTCGGACGATCGCCGCACCCTGTTCGACGACGCCTCGATGATCCTGGGACTCACGGAGTTCGCAGCGTTCCTCGAAGGGTCTGTTGCGCTGTGGCCGGCGTCCGACATCGATCTCTACGTGTCGCTACTAACGCGCACGGTGGACCTGCTCGACGGCGTCTTGCTTGGACTGGAAGCCGACTTTCTCGTCGACGAGCAGCTTGTCGCCTCAACGCGTGACACACAGGCGGCAGATGTAGTCGATCTCGGGCTCCTCGCCGAGGCCCTCTCTCAGGCTACGCCATACACATCGGAGACGGCGGCCCTCGGGAACCTGTCGCTTGTGATGCAGGCCAACCTGCTTTCGCGTTTCTCAGGGGAAACCGGGCAATTCGCCGCATCACGACCGCTCCCCGGTCAACTCAGTGGACTGTACGGGCTTCTCGCAGTCTACGACACGACGCAAGATCCCGTGTGGTGGGATCGCGCCGCGGCCGCGTTCTCCGCCCTAGAAGCGGGGCTATGGTATGAGCAGATGGGACGCGGGCTCTACGTCACCTCGCAGGGTGACGACCCGTCGGGCGCTTGCTACACACCACTAGAGATCGGGCTCGCGGTTGGAGCGTTGCAGCGGCTTGCGCAAGATGCACCCGACAAGCAGGCGGAACTCATTCTGAGCCACCTGGCGGCCTTCGTGCGTTCGATCGTCGACGAAGCCGGACTCCACCTGGCAAACATTCTGGATCCGTCAGCACGGATCACCGTGGGGACCGGAGGGGAATCGATCGCAACCTTCCAGTCAAATGAGGATCTTGCCCCGGTCCTGCAACGGCGGCTCTGTCTGCGGATGAGTAGAGCCGAGGAACCGTGCTCGGACCTGTCGATCATTGAGCACGAGCCGTGGTTCCAAACCGACATCTCCATGTACGCCGCGTATGTTCTGCAAAACCGAATGACCGAGGCAGAAGACGTCGCAGACGCGAACCTCGTCGCCTTGGTCTTCCACTCAACACTCGGCGTGCCGCTTGACCTCACCGCACTGGACACCGACTTGCTGCCCGCGGATCTGTCGGTAATCAGCGTGCCGTACAGATCGGCAAGCCCCGCGCTCAACGAAGCCGCCGCACTGCAGTGGGATGCGGCAACGTTCGAGCGGACCATCACCGTATCCGCCATCGGTATGACCTTGCTGCGCGAAGCACAGGAAGCACGACAGGCACTCGGCGAGACCTTCGATCCGTTGCGACGTCAGGAAGCTGATCTTCTGATCGCCGCGGTCCACGAAACGATCGATAGCCTGAACGCGGCCCTCGCCCATCCCAACATGGACGCCCCCGGGCTCGTCGACACGTACACGTACAACACGACCACCGGACGCCTGGCTCCGATCGCAACACGCTCAACGCTGTTCGGACAGGCTTCTCTCTTGTGGGGACTCAGCGAAGCATATCAGTTGCTCTCCACCACGATGACCGATGCAGGAGGTCGTCTCGCCGATGTTGAAGTGCTACTCGATGCGACGCTCGAGACGCTTGAAACGATCCACCGAGTCGACACGCCCAACGTACTTGCCAACACGGTCGTGAACGAAGGCTTCGGTTGGATCTCGGAGGAGCCGTTCGTCAGTACCGCGACGATGGGCATTCTGGCGAGCGCGTTGGAGCATGCCATTGATGTGTTTGGCCCGGGCTCAAACGTGGGCGATCGCTCGCTTGAACTACTGCGTGTGGAAACCGACTTCCTGCTATCGAACCTGTACAGCGCCCGCGACGGGTATGTGGAACAGTGGTCAATCGACGCCACAGAGCCGGTAGACTGCACTGCGCTAACACTCCAAGGTCAACTCGGCGCTCTGCGTACGTTGTACGCCGCGTCCGCTTGGCTGCCCGTCGATCCGTCAGTGTGTGTCGAGCGGCTTCTCATGTTCGACGACCTCTTCTGGGACGAAGATCTCTCCCTCTACCGAACGACATCGGGCTCGGGACCATGGTGTGCAAGTCCATTGGACCTAGGAATCACCGTCGATACGGTCGATCGAATCGCCGATCTGCTTGATGCCAACGAGGCGCGCATCGTTCGATCGCACCTGGCGCGTAGCACGGATCGCTGGTTGGACGCGCTACGCCTTCAACTTCCATACGTCGACGGAACGTGGGCCCCGGTGTTCGATCGGCGGGTCTGTCTGCGATCGCTTACGCTGTCGGCCGTTGCGGGGCTCGCCGCAGCCGGCGATCTACTCACATACGACATCGAAGTGGTGAACGAAACCGAAGAGCAGTTCTTCGATCTCGTGCTGGTCGACACACTGCCTGATCACGTATCGCTGATTGGCAGCGTTCCTCCGGGAACGGGTGCCGTGCCAACCGTGCAGTGGACGGTCGAACGCCTCGAACCCGACCAGACAGTGACATGGACCGTTCTGGTGCGTGTAGACGAGGACGTCCCCCCCGGCACGGTACTGGAGAACTGCGCTGTTCTCACGTATGCGAACGAAGAAGGCGAACAGCAGCCGGCACGCGAAGGGTGCGCGGAAACGAGAGTTCAGGCGGACGGATTCACGCTCGATGCGGACAAAGCTGCCGATGTGCTGACGTACGACACCGCGGATGCCATGCACCTCGCCACGTCGCTGGCATCCCTGGCCAAGGCCAACGCCTCGTGGGCCGGCGCGGAAGAGGCCCAAGACATTGCCCGAGTGAACCTTGGCATCTTGCTTGCGGAGTCCGGTCTCGGCGTCCCCCTTGTCGGGGAGCCAACCTCTGCGAACGAGCGGGGATCAAGTCTCGCCGCCGCACTCAATGTGCCGATCGTCCTCCCGTACGACGCTGGCACGCCGATCCTCGCGCGAGGGACCGGTTTCATTTCTTCCTCCGGCGTCATTACCCCGGCGGCCGTCGGATGGACCCTCGCTCGGGAGGTCCAATACATCGAGACCTCCCTGTCGCAGACACCGTTGTCCGAAGAATCGATTGCGTACGTGGCATATATCGTCACGCGGCAGCTTGGGGCGCTCGCCGATGTCACGAATCGTTCCCCCGGCTTTGTGCCGTACGGGATACGCCCTGCCTCCAACACCGCAGGACTCCCTTACGTCGTAACAGACAACGCAAGTTCCGCTGTCGGTCAAGCCTCCTTGCTTGTCGGACTCATCGCCGCAACCGAGTGCACTGCACTGGAGCCGGCCAGCCGGGCAGTGGCCGAGCAGATAGCCGTTGTCACGTTCAATCGACTTGCCGAGCACTGGTCGGACGAGTTGTCGCAGTTCGCAGAAACCCTCCCATCAGAAGCCCCAAACGCCGTTTCGTGGTCGGACGCGGCAGTCATCGCACAGGCGCTTCGCGCCGCAATGCCTACCACGGCCGGAACCGCCCGCGGACTGCTCGAACGACTCGCCGCCGCTGCACAGGCGGCCCCCGCAAGCACGCAGTCCGCTGCAGAGGAGGCCGGACGATTGACCGTTCTGCTCGTCGCACACGCTGCTCTTGCGTTCCCCGAAGCGCAAGTCACTGCACAAGCTGGGTGGCAGGCGTTTCTCGATCGGTACGCCGATCCCGACAGCGGGACGCTTGCCGTGTCATCGTGGAGGCGGCTGGGCTGGTCAGCGCAGCCGCGCGAATTGGCCACGGTATTCGATCTGCTTCTGGAGCTTGCCGCAACGCCGGAAGATCGCGCCACAGCGTACGCATGGGCGACGGTTCTGCTGGCAGAGGAGGTCCTGGGAGATGGTGTTCAGCTCGTCGCCGGCCGCGGCTACTTCGAACATCATACCGTCGTTCCATGTCTCGACATGGCCCCCGTCTTCTCTTTCCGGCGAACGACGCCCGAGGGCCTCGCAGGGGCCCTGATTCCATAGCGGAAACCACCGCAGCCGAGGTCGTACAGTCCGCCCGATTGCGTCCTGCACAGACGAGTGGTGGAGATGGATCATCGGTTGCTCTGGTTCCTGAAGCCCTTACAACAGGATGGATGTGGACTGTCCGACGTTGCTCGCCAATCATACCGTTGGGTCCCTGCTTCCCCACACTGCGCGTGATGCTCAGATGAAACGGGCGGCAACTCCGAACGCCCGCTGAGAAGCGCCTCTGGACCCGGTACAATGCAGCATATGTTCCGACGTTCTTCGGCCCGTGATCTGAGCGTCCGGCTGACGCAGGGTCCGATCGTACCCGCTCTTCTACGTCTCGCCTGGCCCGTGATGTTGACGAATCTGTTTCAGACGGCCTACAACTTCGCGGATCGCTACTGGCTTGCGCAGTACAGCCCGATCGGCGTGGCCGCGGTTCAGGTTTCGTGGCCGCTCATCTTCCTGGTTCTGTCCGTGGGCAGTGGAATCACGATTGCCGGGACAGCGCTTGTGTCCCAGCACACCGGAGCAGGACAAGAAGAGGAAGCGAATCTCGCTGCGGGGCAGGTTCTCCTCTTCGCCGGCAGCTTGTCGGTCGTGCTGGCGCTGATCGGCGCCCCCGCCGCCGGGCCGATTCTGTCGCTCGTCAGCCCCGAAGCGGACCTTGCGGCGACAGCGACAACGTACCTGCGGATCATCTACGCCGGAATGCCTCTCATGTTTGCCACGTTCATCGGGAACAGCCTCCTCAACGGTGTTGGCGACACAGTCACTCCAATGGTTCTGATGTTCGGATCCGTGCTGCTCAACGTGATTCTTGACCCGTTGCTGATCTTCGGCTGGGGGCCGTTCCCGGAATGGGGTATCGCAGGAGCCGCCATCGCCACCCTCCTGTCCCGCGCCGCTCTCGTGATCGTTGGCTTCGGCCTTCTTTTCTCGGGACGTCTGGGCATCCACATTCGGAAGCGGCACGTGCAACCGAACTGGAGCGTGATCCGCCGTATTGTGACCATCGGAGGCATGGCCTCCGCAGGAAATGCCGGTACTGCCATCGGATTCACAATCATGAACGGCGCTCTGACGCGCATTGGAACGCACGTCGTCAACGCGTTCGGCATCGGGAATTCGTTCATCTCGATTGCCCTGATGCCCGCGATGGGACTGGGACAAGCCACCGCGACGATGGTTGGACAGAACCTCGGAGCCGATCAGCCTCAGCGAGCAAGAGCGAGCGCATGGGCGGGCATTGGGATCTCAACGGCCATCCTCGCCGCCGCCGCTTGCGTTGTGTTCGCCACGCGGACCAGCTTGATTCGCATCTTCATGGATGACCCCGATGTCATACGCGCCGGCACCAACATGCTCCTAATGGTGGGGTTTGCGTTCCCGTTCATGGGAATCATCCAAGTCGTCATGGGGGTGTACCAGGGATCGGGACACACGTTCTACTCGATGTTCTTCGGGCTCTTCCGGCTCTGGGCGCTGCGCGTGCCCTTGGTTCTGCTCCTCCCGTTTGTGTTCCAGATGGGCGCCAACGGCGTGTGGTGGGCCATGCTGGCGTCGAACTTCGGTGCAGCCGCTCTATCGATCGTGTTCTTCCTTTCTGGAAACTGGATGCGTCAAGTCATCCGCACGCGACCCGCCGACGGCAAGACACAACGCGGGGAGCCTTGAAGCCGGGTCGGCTGCCGTCTACCCTCTTCGACATCACATGCACCCAAGGAGGAGTCGCCATGGAAGCCATCACCATCGCTGAGGCCCGGAACCACGTCGGCCTGCCCGTTACGCTGAAGGGATGGCTGTACAACCGTCGATCGAGCGGGAAGATCTCGTTCCTGCAGGTCCGCGACGGCACCGGCGTTCTCCAGGCCGTGGTCAGCGCAGGCGACCATCCTGACCTTTTCGAAGTAGCGAACCGGATACCGCGCGAGTCGTCAATCGTTGTCCGCGGAACGTTGATTGCGGATGAACGAGCCCCCTCCGGCTGCGAGCTTCAACTGACCGAACTTGAGCCCATCCAGGAACCCACGCAGGATTTCCCGATTGAACTCAAGGAGCAGACTCCGGGGTTCTTGATGGATCACAGGCACCTATGGATCCGGACAGGAAACCAGGTGCCAATCCTGAGGGTCCGCGACTGCGTGTTCCGCGCGTTTCGGAGCTTCTTCCATGAGCGGGGCTTCATCGCCACAGAGGCGCCAATCCTGACCGGCACGTCGGTCGAAGGAACCACAACCCTGTTTGCCATCGACTACTTCGGCTCCCCTGCCTACCTGAGCCAGTCCGGCCAGCTATACCTTGAGGCAACCGCGATGGCCCTGGGCAAGGTGTATTGGATCGGCCCCGCCTTCCGTGCAGAGAAGTCGAAGACTCGCAAGCATGTAACCGAGTTCTGGATTGCCGAAGCCGAGATGGCCTTCGTCGAACACGCAGGGAACCTCCAATTGCAGGAAGATCTCGTCCGTTCGATTGTCACGGCAACGATCGCCGAACGAAGCCCGGAATTGGCGCAGCTCGGCCGAGATGTCGATCGCCTGCGCGACGAAGTAGCGGAACCGTTCCCACGAGTGGACTACGCCGACGCCGTCACGCTACTACAGGATGCGGGACACAACACCGTGTTCGGCGATGACTTCGGCGCTCCGGAGGAAGCGGCCATCAGCGAGCACTACGGCAGGCCGGTGTTCATCGAGCGATTCCCGGTGGCGATGAAACCGTTCTACATGAAGCGAGATCCGCGAGATCGATCGCGCGTGCTTGCCGCCGACCTGATTGCGCCAGAGGGGTACGGCGAGATCATCGGTGGAAGTCAGCGTGTCGATACGGAGGAAGAGCTGCTCTCGCAGCTTCGGGAAAGCAACCTGCCGATCGAGCCGTACGAGTGGTACATCGACCTTCGCCGCTATGGATCCGTCCCACATTCGGGGTTCGGCATGGGGCTCGCGCGCGTGATTCAATGGATCTGCGATGTCCCGCACATCCGGGAAGTCATTCCATTCCCACGTACGCTGAACCGCCTGTATCCGTAGACGGAGCTTGAACCTGCGAGAGTCGAACCAGGATGTCGACTGCCGCGTGGTTCCCTTCCAATGCGAACACCGGATTCAGGTCGATTTCCTCGACTTCCGGATGGGCAAGCCCAAGCCGCCCCAGCGATACGACGACCCGAGCCAGCGCGGCAACATCGACAGCCGGCTGCCCCCGAAACGCCTCGAGCAACGGGAACGAACGGATCGATCGGATGAGCCGCGTTGCCGCGGCATGGGAGATCGGCGCGACACCGAACGCGACATCTTTCAGTGCTTCGACGAACGTTCCGCCGATTCCGAACATCACGACCGGTCCGAACGCAGGATCTCGCTCCAATCCGAAGATCAGCTCACGTCCCTCCATCGTCTGTTGGACGAGGATTCGCCCTTCGCCACCGGCAACCTTCTGCAACACCCCGCGAATCCTCTCGACGGCCAAGCGAAGCTGCTCGTCGGTCTCGATTCCCGTGATGACGGCACCGTGCTCAAACCGATGGAAAAGGCTCGGGGCATCCGCCTTCACGACAACAGGATACCCGTGTGCTTGGGCAAACGACACAGCCTCCGCCTCATCAGCGACTGCCGCGTAGGGACACACGGAAATGCCGTACTCCTCAAGCAGACGAGCCCCTTCGTCGAAGTACAGTCCTGTCCGATTCTCAGACTGCGCCAGGCGAAGAATGTCCTGTGTTCCATCATCCGATGCCCGCCGCTGCTCGGCTTCGAGCAGCGGCGCTTCTGCGCCCTCCTCACAAGAAGCTCGCAGGAGCACCGAAAGCGCTTCGACCGCCGTTTCCGGCATTGCATACGTCGGGATCCTTGCCGATCGCAGCCGCTCGATCGCAGGGTTGATGTCTCGGCTGAGCGTACACACGATGACCGGCTTTCCGGGACACGCTTCGGCGCTCCGGACGATCCCCTCCGCCACCGCGTCGGGCGTCTCCGCGAGAACTAGCGGAGGACGGAACACAACGATCGCGGAATCCACGGTTGGAAGAATCGTCGATAGGCTCCGCTCGTAATCTGCCGATCCGGCGGTCGCGATCATGTCCACCGGGTTGCCCAGCCCGGCTTCGACCGGGAGAAACGCGGCAAGGGCCTGCCGTGTCTCCTCACACAACAAGGGAACCTCGATTCCTGCTCGCTCGCATGCATCGGCCGCAATGATGCCTGCACCCCCGGCGTTGGTGAGGATCGCCGTCCGACGTCCACTCGGGAACACGCCTCGCTCGAGCGCACGAAGTGCTGTGAGCGTCTCCTCAATTGTCGTCACACGAATTGCACCCGCCTGTCGAAGGAACGCGTCGACCACGGCGTCGGCACTGGCGAGAGAACCCGTGTGTGAAGCCACGGCAGCCGCTCCCGCTTCAGTCCGTCCGGCTTTGAGCACGACAATCGGCTTCGTCGGGGAGATTCGCTCAACGAGTCTGCGAAACCCGTTCGGCTCAGCGAAGCTCTCCAGATACAAGAAGACGGCCCGACAGGAGGCGCGATCCGCCAGGTACTCGAGGAAGTCGTTCTCGGACAGCCCCGCTCGATTCCCAAGGTTGATGAACAACGATACACCGAGGCCGGCATCCTCGAAGCACTCGAGCAGTGTCTCCCCAAGCGATCCGCTCTGTGAAACGAACGCGATCTCGCCGCCACGCGGGAACCACCGCGAGAACGACGCATTGAGACGGATGTCGGGGGCGCTGTGAATGAGCCCCATGCAATTGGGCCCGACAACGTTCAGATCGTGCTGCGCAATCAGGTCCCGCAGTTGCCGCTCCCGCTCCGCGCCTTCCGCGCCGACCTCCTTGAATCCGGCCGTGATGATCACAAGGTTTCGGATTCCTTTGGCCGCACACGCACGTACCGTATCCATGACGAACTGCCTGTTGATGGCCAAGATACATAGGTCGGGCGTTGCAGGGAGTTCGTTGACCGAGTGGACACACACTGTGTCGCCCACCGCGTCGTACTTCGGGTTCACGGCATAGAGAGATCCCGAATACCCGCAGCTTCTCAAGTTCCGCAGAATCTCCCCCGCGACGGATCCCGGACGTGGGCTTGCCCCGATGACGGCCACCGACTGCGGGGTCAACAGGCCAGTCAGCCGACTACGCATGTGCTCGCATCCCCCTCACGATGAGCAGCATCAGACCGAGAATCACCAGGAGATCGCCGAGGCTGAACGTCCGCGCCAGGGGAAACCACGCCGGGAGGTACAGGATGTCTCCAAGGACGTTGAGCTTCGTCGTCTCGCCCAGTAAGACGATGTTCCCATAGACGGGGGACTCTGACAATGCGGCCAGGACCTCGGCTGCTCCCGCTCTCTCCAAGGCGATGCGCGACGCGGGCATGAGCCCTCCGTTGACACCGATTACCAGCAGGTTGAGCGCCGCCCCGACTCCAACGAGCAGAAGCGGACGGACGCGGAACACGTTGACAAGGAGGAACGCGAAGAGAAACCCGTACGACGTGACATGAAGCGCCGCCGTGCCGACACCGATGATCGGCTGTTCCGTGAACAGCGGGAAGATCAGGACTTGCAGAAGGAGTGCGAGGCCGACCAACCACAGACCGCGCAAGTGCATGTGTTCCAGGTTCGAGAGTCGCCCACCGAAGACGTACCCGACGGCAACGCCCAACAGGATCGCAACCAAGAACAACATGCTTGCATGCCCCCTTCCGCTGAACGCCTAGGATCCAATCCGCCGCTTGAGGACTCGGATCAGCGCATCGGCCACTTGCGGATCGAGATCGCTTCCTCGGGTCTCTTCGATGATCGCCAAAGCACGCTCGGTTGAGAATGCTTTCCGATACGGCCGGTCCGTAGTCAACGCGTTGTAGATGTCTGCAGCCGCTATGACCCGGGAGATTATCGGAATCTCATCACCGCGAAGGCCGTTCGGATACCCGCTGCCATCCCAGCGCTCGTGCTCATGTCGAACGGCTTTCGCAATGGGCGAGTAGAGCTCCAGTCCTTCGATGAGTTCAGCGCTCACGACCGGGTGACGTTTCATGACCTCCCACTCCTCATCATCGAGTGGACCGACCTTCAACAGGATGGCGTCCGGCACGGCAACCTTACCGATGTCGTGCACTCGGCCTGCGATGTCGATCTGCTCAATGCAGTACTCCGGAAGATCCAGCTCTCGACCGATCTCCACCGCCAGGTCGGCGACCTCCTCGGAGTGCACCGCGGTGTAGTGATCCCGTTCGTCCAGGAGCCGCGAGATCCGCTCAAACGTCTTCCTCGCCTCGGTCTGCAATCGGATGTACCCACGGAATGACACGTGAACAAGGAGCAGGGGGATGAGCGCCAGAAAGACATACCAGAACGAGATCGAGTTCAGAACCCCAAGCAGGAGAGCCAGGACACAGAGCACGAGATACTGAATTCCGAAGTCGTGCAGGCACTGATTCAGTGCGAAGCGGAAGCTCCGCCCACCGGTAAGGGCTACGATCCCCGTGACCAATGACAGATTGAGTACCGCATACAGGAGAAACGAGATGACCGCCCACGCAAACTGCAGGACATGCAGGTCCTCCACGTGCACGAAGAGGGGCTGGGTCTCAAGGAAGACGAAGATCAGTCCCGTCACGCCAAGGGCGACGGTGAGCTGAGAGATGTTGAACAACAAGACGTGTAGAGACAGCGAGAGCTTCTGCCTCGCCTGATCCCAACGGAAGAGAACCTCGGAGGCAAGCGTCGTGACCAGCACCAAGAGGATGGTGTTCGCGGGACCGAATATGAAGAGCGATGCGAGGAAGATCGCGATCGAGCTTGAGACCTCGCCGCCGTACAGAGGAATCCTCGTGGCATAGATGTCGGAGAGGAACGCAAGGATTCCGAGAACGATGAAACCAACGACGTGCGAAACCGATGGGAACGATGCGTTCGGGAGATAGAACGCAAGGATTCCGACGGCCCCCAGTGCTACAAGGTAGATGTACGCCCTCGCCCTGCGTGAAAGGTCCAACTGCCATCCTTTCCGATCTGCTCTAGGATCGACCGCTGGATCTTACCCGAGGAGCAAACGGCGAGCCATGGGCTGGAAACGAAAACCCCGTCCCAAGCTACCCCTGCCTACACTGTGGTCTACACAGCTCATCCCAGCCGTTTCATGTGGTTGTTGCTGGCACGACCACCGCCACTGGGAGAGAAAGGGCCGATGCCGACGGCTTTCGACTGCGACCGTAGTACAGCCGCTCTCTGCGGTGTTCCCCTCGTGCGATGTGCTACGTTCTGGTCCCTAGACGGGTCGCCACTTCATTCTCTTCTCCCCCACCCTCTAGAACGGGCGCCACTTCCACGACGCACCCAGCAGCAACGCCAGCGACACGATCGTCGTCAGCACCATCAAGACCCGCACACTCAGCAGCTTCTTCATTCGCGTCGCTCCCTTTCGGTTGTATCCCATCCACTTCATGTTCGATCCCCCTCTAGAACGGGCGCCACTTCCACGACGCACCCAGTAGTAACGCCAGCGACACGATCGTCGTCAGCACCATCAGGACCCGCACACTCAGTAGCTTCTTCATTCGCGTCGCTCCCTTCCGGTTGTATCCCATCCACTTCATGTTTAATCCCCCTCTAGAACGGGCGCCACTTCCACGACGCACCCAGTAGTAACGCCAGCGACACGATCGTCGTCAGCACCATCAGGACCCGCACACTCAGCAGCTTCTTCAACGGTCTCTCCTTTCCGGTGTTGCGTGGGCCCGCCAGAGCCCGCCTGTTCTCGTACGATCTATGCAAAGTGATATGGGATGGCGCGGTTCTCGTCAAGTGCGGCGGTCCCTCCAGTTGACTGCAGAGCTGTTTGCATCTGGAATTCCTCCCCCACACGACATCGGTCGGCTGCAAACGGGACACACAGGACATGCGATTGCCTGAAACCCGCTTCCCATTGGTTGACACTGCCGGTCGCCACGCGTAAAGTTACCCGAAGATCGTTTGTTGAGGTGTGAGAGTGAAACCATACGAGATCGTATTCATCCTACGCTCCGATCTGTCGGAGGAGGACCGTTCGGCGAAAGCGGAGCGGATCCTGTCTCTGATCACGGAGAACGGTGGCGAAGTCGAACGACGAGAAGAGTGGGGAAAGCGTGTCTTGGCATACGAGATCCGTCATCAGACCGAGGGCTACTACAGTCTTGCGGAGTTCACGCTCCCCCCGAGCGCCGTACGAACAGTCGAAGAGCGCCTGAATATCGACGAGGAGATCCTTCGATATCAGATCATCGCGAGGACGTGATCGAGACACCCCATGGCCGCCAGTCTGAATCGCGTGATCCTGATCGGGAACTTGACCGCAGATCCAGAGCTTCGGTATACGCCAAGCGGGACGGCGAGAACCCGTTTCTCCATCGCAGTGAACCGGCAGTACAAAGACTCGTCCGGCCACCTGCAGGAGGAGGTCACGTTTGTTCCGATCGTGACATGGGGGTCACAGGCGGAGAACTGCGCGAATTACCTAAGCAAAGGTCGGTCGGTGGCCGTCGAAGGACGGTTACGCATTGACTCGTTTGAGAACAGCGAAGGCGAACGCCGCAAGGTCGTCGAGGTGGTTGCTTCGACCGTGCAGTTTCTCGGGGGGCCAGGTGGAGGATCCTCTCGCCCAAACGATGCCAGTACCAGCTCCCGAGATGCCGACTCCGATTCCGACAAGCAAGCCTCTGAGGAGGAGGTTCCCTTCTAACTGATGTTTATACGACGAAAGAGAAAGTGCCGCGTGTGCGAACAGAAGCTCACGCTGGATTACAAGAAACCCGAAGATCTGAAGCAGTACATGAATCGCTTGGGCAAGATCCTTCCCAAGCGAGCGACGCGCCTCTGTGCCAAGCACCAACGTCAATTGGCCGTCGAAATCAACCGAGCTCGCAAGCTCGCTTTGCTGCCGTACGTCGGTGAGCGAGAAGCGATGAAAATGCGCCGGTAGTTCGCGTGCGGCCTGCCGTGCCGCAATCCAATCAGACGAGGACGTTGGGCGTGTCGCGCCGAAACGGGTGAATGAAGAAGGTTGTTGCTGTCATCTTCCACGCCCCCTGCGGCGGGTCTCCGCTGGAGCGGCTGACTGAGGCCGGCCAGCGGGCGAACGCGGTGGATCTCGTCCAGTGGCTTGCGTCTGCGAAGATTTCCTCCGTGGACTACGTTACATCGTCTCACGTGATCGCCTCCCAGGGGGTTCCCCCGGGAGTCACCCCTGTTCCCTCCGGAGATGAGGCCCGGTTTCACTTCGGTGACTATCTCCATCAGCTGATTCGTGGACATCGCCCGGACGGTCTTCTGTACTTCGGCAGCGGGTCGGGAGCCCTTCTGGATAATCGGGAGATTGATCGTCTCGTGGAATTCGCAGGGGGCGCAATGCGTGGTGCCCTGTTCAACAACTTCTACTCCTGCGACTTCGCGGCGATCGCCAATCCACAGGAACTCCTGTCGATCTCCCTTCCCCCTATCGACAACAGCCTCGGATTCGCGCTGGCCGACGCCGGCTTCCCCTGCTACGCGCTGCCGCGTGATCGCGGAACGCAGTGCGACATCGATACGCCGATCGACCTGCTCCTGCTGCATCGGACGGGCTGCGGAGGTCGCGCGCTCCTGTCATATCTGCAGACAGCCATCCCTCCACATCCGACCCTCGACGCCGTCCTGCCGCTGCTCACCGACCGAAGTGCCGTCCTCGCCCTGGTTGGCCGGATCAACCCAACGGTCTGGAGTCACTTCGAGAGCGAAGTCGCCTGTCGCACGAACGGATACGTTGAGGGTCGCGGAATGCGGTCTGCAGGAACACCACACATGCCGTTCCTGGCACAGGTGCTTCGGGAAGACGGGGGGCGAGCCTTCTTCCGCCGACTGGCGCGGGCGGCCGACGGCGCCGTGATCGACTCTCGTGTCTTGTTGGCCGATCGCGGCGTTCTTCCGGAAAAGGCAGACCGCTTCGCCAGCGACTGGTTCCAGACAGGGGACATTGCCGATCCGCTTTGGCACGCGTTCACTGAGGAGGCAGCCGCTGCACCGCTTCCAGTGCTCCTTGGCGGACACTCGCTGGTCAGCGGAGGGTTGTACCTCCTGGCAGATGCTTGCTGGAAAGGGTCGGAGCTTCCCCGTAGACTTCATCCAGACCCGTACCCATGGGAGGATGCGCAACCATGAACCACCCGAATCGTCTACTAGACGTCGACCCACAGGTCGCAGCGTTGATCGCGGCGGAGAACCGCCGTCAACAGGAGAAGATCATCATGATCCCCTCTGAGAGTCTGACGCCTCCTCCCGTACGCGAAGCGATCGGCAGTGTGTTCACGAGCATCTACGCCGAAGGGTACCCGCGGCGGGCAATGATGCAGCTTTCGACCGAGCAGCTTGCGGACACCGACGCGCAGCTTGCCAGCTACCGACGATACGCAGACCGCCGCTTCTACAAGGGAGCAGAAATCGCCGATCTCATCGAGTCCGTCGCGATACGCCGAGCGGCTGAGTGCTTCGCAACGAAAAACGTTCCTGCCCAGCAGATCCACGCCAACGTCCAAGCGCTGTCCGGCGCAGCTGCAAACCTTGCTGTCTACGAAGCGTTCGTCCGGCCCGGAGAAACCGTGATGGGGATGGCTCTCACCGAAGGAGGGCACCTGTCTCACGGCTCGCCGTTCAACGTGACCGGGAAGCGCTACAACATCGTCTCGTACGCCGTAAATCCGGAAACCGGCAGGCTGGACTATGATGAGATCCTGCGCCTCGCAAAGGCGCATCGTCCAAAGATGATCATCGGCGGGTTCACATCGTACCCGTGGCAGCCGGACTGGACAGCGTTTCGACGAATCGCCGATGAAGTCGGCGCAGTCCTGCTTGCCGACGTTGCCCACACAGCCGGGCTGATTGTAGGCGGAGCCTACCCAAACCCAATCGAGTCCGCCCACGTCGTGTCCTTCACGACACACAAGACCCTGTGCGGACCGAGGGGAGCCATAATCCTCACAACGAACCCCGAAATCGCGGACCGCATCAACACAGCCATCTTCCCCGGACAGCAAGGCGGACCTCATGTCGACAAGTTCGCAGCCATTGCCGTCGCACTGAAGCTTGCCCAACAGCCTGAGTTCTCCGAGCTGCAACGCCAGATCGTGAAGAACGCCGCAGCCCTTTCGGCGGCCCTTGCAGACAACGAGCTGCAGGTAGCGTACGGTGGAACGAACACCCACTTGCTGCTGGTCGACCTCCGACCGATTGCGTCCGATACGGGCTTCGTCATGATGGGAGAAGTCGCATCGCGGATTCTTGACCTTGCCGGAATTGTCTGCAACAAGAACACACTGCCCGGAGACCAGAGCGCTGCCAACGCGCACGGCATTCGACTCGGAACCCCCTGGGCAACACAGCGAGGGATGCGAGAGCCTGAGATGAAGGAGATCGCTCGAATCATCAGCCGGCTCCTGCACGCCATTCGCCCATTTTCGTATCCCGGACTGATCAGTCCTCTCTCCCGCGGGAAGCTCCCCATCAACGTGCTCGAAGAAGCCAAGCGAGAGGTTCGAAGCCTGCTTTCGCATGTTGATCCTGGGGTTCTGCCCCTCTCGAACCTTCAAGATCCCGGCGACCACGGAGATCCCGTGCTTTCCATCCACGGAGGACGTACGTGCTGCCTGGTGGACGAAGCGCTTCCGTCCGACATGACAGGGCTGAGCAACGGCCAACGTCAACCCACGTTCCTATTCGACGAAGCCGGGAACACGCTATCCGACGCAGTAGTCGGCCGGATCTCGCCCGAGTGGTACGTTCTGTATGTCCCTCGAGAGAACGTCCGTTCGGTCCACGCGTGGCTCACCGGGCTTGCCGAAGGGTACACGGTGTTCGACTCACAGGACGTATTCCGCAAAGTCCAGGGACCGGCCGTTGTGGAACGTGTTGACGCAGCCACGTTGAACGGGATTCCAGAAGCATGGAAGCATGCGTCGGTTGAGAAGAGCGGATGCCGAACGATCCGCGAGGCGTATGCTCGGTTCCCGGAGCGGTTCTCCCGCCACAAGCCGTACTTCGTCGGTCAATCGATACTCGATGAACCGACTGAGGACGCGTCGCCCATTCGGACGTTCTCCTGGAGCCCATCACCCAACGAGAAACTGAGCCGAACGAGCCTACATCCTGCACACGTCTCGCTCGGAGCCAAGCTCGTTGCATTCGCCGGATGGGAAATGCCCGTATGGTACACCTCGGCAGGGGCGGAGCACCGTGCCGTTCGCGAGCGGGCTGGCCTGTTCGACCTCGGTCACATGGGCGTGTTCCAGGTTGAAGGAGACGGTGCAACCGACTTCCTTAACGCGGTCACATCGAACTACGCTGCGTGGCTCGAAGACGGCACCTCTCAGTACGGCTACCTGTTCGATCCGCGGGGAAACATCCTCGATGACGTCATGGTGTACCGCCGCGCAACGAATACGTATCTCGTCGTCGTAAACGCGGTCAACGAGGCGAAGGACTGGGAGTGGCTGACCGGGGTCAACGAACGTCGATATACAATCGACCACGATCGGCCAACATGCCGCCTGGCACGGACCGTGAAGCTGCGCAATCTGAAGGCGGAACGTGGCGTCGTGGACATCGCCTTACAGGGACCAGCAAGCCCGGTAATCCTCTCCCGACTGCTCGACGAACGCGGCCGGTGGATCGTCAAGAGCCTCCGGCGGACGGCGTTCGCCGAACTGGTGCTTGGCAATCGACAGATGCTGATCGCACGGACCGGGTACACCGGGGAGCAGCAGGGATACGAGATCTACGTCGGAGGAGACGCCGCTGTGTGGCTGTGGAACCGATTACTCGAGTTGGGCAACGACATGGGGCTTCTTCCCTGCGGGCTGGCCGCTCGCGACTCAACGCGAACGGAGTCCGGTTTGCCGCTGTACGGGCACGAACTGGGTGGGCAGAGAGGGATCAACCCATTTGAAGCCGGATTCTCCTCCTATGTGAAGCTCCACAAGCCGTTCTTCGTTGGACGTGCGCACTGTGTTGCTGCGTACAGAGAGACAGGGCGCCGGATCGTCCGCTTCTCAGTCGAATCCGGCGTTCGGCCCGTTCGCGAGAATGCCGCCGTTCTCGATCGGAACGGATCCGTCCTCGGAGCGGTGACAAGCTGCATCAGCATCGGCGATCAACAGATCGGAATGGCCCTCCTCGAAGGACGAACGCCGGAGCCCGGGACGCCGATCCTTCTGCAGAACCCTGGGCGGGAGCCTGAAGAGACGGGCAATCGATCCCAAGCGTACACTGTCGGAAGCCGGATCTCCGTTCCGGCGCGAGGCGAAATCGTCCCCCGCTTCCCGCCGAGAACCATCGTCCCGGAGCCCGGCGGCGAGTAGACCGAACGACTGCACGCTGCGCTTCGCTTGGAAACGGTAAAACGGGGCGCAAATGCTAGTTCAGGCGGTGATCGTCCGGCATCGGAGGCGCGACCGACTTCATCCACCGAAGCTCCGGCGGCAGGAGCGATTGCAGGCTCAGTGCGTACTCTCTCCACTGATCGCGCTCGTGACACAGTTCCAACGCGATACCCTGAAGGACGTCGAATGTCGTGTCCGGTTTCACAAGGATGTAGATCCCCGAGGAGTCATCGTCCGTCAGTTCACCCCGCAACCGGCTGGCCGCCTGTCGAATCGGTAATCCCTCTTCCTGCCGGAGCTGTTCCAGCCGGCGAAGGATGTCGACGGCCTCCCCTTTGAAGATCAACCGATTGCGCGTTCCTCGCGTCACATACCGTTCCAGAACATCACCCAGTGCATCCATGCGAAGGCGAACTGCGCGTTTGGACAATCCCAAGAACCGTGCTACATCGTCCAACGTGACCATGCGGTCATTATACAGAAAACGTCAACACATTCGTGTAATGAGGACAACGTTCCCGCCGGTCTGATCGAGCGGTTTCCTTGTTGGATCGCCCCTGCCTAGAATGATGGTACTCGGACCGACGGAAGGCCGGAACGACAAGGAGGCGGTACGAATGCGAAAGGATTTCCGCGACTTCATCACGAAGGGGAATCTGGTCCAACTGGCTGTCGCGTTCATCATGGGCGCGGCGTTCGCTACGATGGTCAAGTCGTTCGTCGACGATCTCATTATGCCGGTTGTTGGGAAGCTCATCGGCAATGTCGATTTCTCCAACCTCTTCATCAACCTCTCCGGCACCTCGTACGACACGGCAACGGCGGCACGGGAAGCCGGAGCGGCAGCCGTGTACTACGGAACGTTCATCAACACGGTGATCAGCTTCCTGATCGTGTCGCTTGTCCTGTTCATGATTGTGCGCACGGTCCTCCGGATGCAGAAGCCCTCACCGGCAGCTGCACCCACCACGAAGGAGTGTCCCTTCTGCAAGTCCGTCATCCCGATCGCCGCACAGCGCTGTCCCAACTGCACTTCTCAGCTTGAGAACGGCTAGGGATTCCAGCAACCCCGGAGGTCTCGTCCGCTGATCGAAACCGACCGAATGCCGGTTGATGATGCGGATCCCGTACGGTATTGTGCTCGGCATGACGTTACTGCAGGACGCTGAAACGCTGGTTGGCACGTTCGAAGAGCAAGGGCGTCTGATCAAGCTTCCGGACGACTCTGCGGTGATCTTTGTCGGAGACACGCACGGAGATCTCGACGCAACAGAACGGGTCTTCTCGCAGTTTCCGCCTCAGCAGAACACGCTTGTGTTTCTCGGTGACACCGTGGATCGAGGCCCCGACTCCGAAGCAACGCTTCGCCTCGTCCTGCAGACGAAACGAGCGCACCCCGATCGGGTGTTCCTCCTGATGGGAAACCACGAGGCATGGGGCGCCGCCACGTTCTCTCCGGCAGACTTCTGGCGGTCTCTCGATCCGCAGACAGCAGACGCGCTGGCCGAAATTCTGCTTCGCTTGCCGTATGCGGCGCTTCACGCGTCCGGTGTGCTAGCCCTCCACGGAGCACTCCCCCGTCTGACATCGGTGATGGATATCGATAGCGTCGAGCCAGGCAGCCGCGCGTGGCGTGCGATGACGTGGGGCGACTGGCATGCGGAGGGCCGGGTGTCCGTTGGCGGCAGACCGGGCTTCGGCCGAGACGACTTCGAGAGCCGGGCTCGACAACTCGGCATCGACATTCTCGTGCGCTCACACCAGCCGTCGGCGCCCCGGTACTTGTTCGATAGCCGGTGTCTGACCCTCTTCACTTCGTCAGCGTACGGAGACTCGCACCGCTCGGTTGCCCGGCTTGAACCCGGTCGTACGGTTCGTACGGCTCGCGACCTGGACCTGATCGAAATCTAGAGCAAGTGCGCATCGCCTCAGCCGTGACCGGCACCATCGATCGCCGTTGGGTACGATACGTTGTGGCGCCAGCGTCAAGGGGCGGCATCCTTCAAGGAGGCAGACCGTATGGATCCACGAATCGAGAAACTAGCCGACGTCCTCGTCAACTACTCCGTAGACCTGCAGCCGGGACAGACTGTATTCATCCAGGCGGGGACTGCTGCGATTCCGCTCGTGAAAGCTGTCGTGGTTGCCGCTCTCAAGGCGGGCGGAAACCCGTTCACGCGGATCACCATTCCGGGCCTGGATGAGCTGTTCTATCGGTATGCGTCCGACGATCAGATACGACACGTCGCTCCCCCAACGAAACTCATCTACGAATCGTACGACGCGATGATCACGTTCTGGAGCCAGGAGAACACGAAGGGACTGACAAACGTGCCGTCCGAGAAGCTGGCGATGGCGAATGCAGCAAGCCGCGACGTCTTCCAAACGTTCGTCCAACGAATGGCGACCAAGGAGCTACGCTGGGTTGGCGCGCTGTATCCGACCAACGGCTATGCCCAGGACGCAGAGATGGGCTTGAGCGAATACGAAGACTTCGTGTACGACGCATGCCTTCCAGACCCGGAAGATCCTGTGGGTTTCTGGCAGCGACTGTCGGCGCGGCAGCAAACATACGTGGATTGGCTCGCGGGAAAGAAGAGGATTCGCATCGAGGGGCCCAACGTCGATCTAAGGATGTCGATTGCCGGACGCATCTTCGAAAACTGCGACGGCAAGAACAACATGCCCGACGGTGAGATCTTCACCGGCCCGGTAGAGGACTCGGTAGAGGGGCGCGTGCGCTTCTCGTATCCATCCGTCTATCAGGGACGCAAGGTCGAAGGAATCGATCTCACCTTCGAACAGGGTAGAGTTGTCAACGCGTCTGCAGACAAGGGCGAGGAGTTCCTCCTCAAGACCATCGACGTGGACGAAGGAGCCCGGTACGTCGGCGAATTCGCGATCGGAACGAACGAGGGGATTACCCGCGCAACGGGCCATACGTTGCTCGACGAGAAGATCAACGGCAGCTTCCACATGGCTCTCGGCCTGGGTATGCCGGAAACCGGATCGAAGAACCAGTCCGCGATTCACTGGGACATGGTGTGCGACCTGTCACAGGGCGGGCGCATTCTTGTGGACGACCAGTTGATCTACGAGAGCGGGCGCTTCCTCATCGGATAGCGACAACCAGGCCCCTGTGAGCGGATCGTCGGAGCCGACGGCAGATCCCGGCATCAAGATCGGCGATCGAGCCGCTCCTTGCGGTTCCCGATCATGGACGCGGTACAATGTGGTGCGCTGTTGGCACAGCGTGTTGCGGCTCGAATCAGGGGGGGAGTGGTGAACAAGCAGGATTTGAGAGCATGCGTGTTCGATGTCCTCCGTAAGACGCCACAGACACACTTCCACGCCGTCGAAAACGAAGTCCGCCAGCGGATGGATGAATTCGATCGCAGCGACGTTCTCGTATTGCATGAGATCCTCTGGAATCTCCTTCTACAAGGGGTTCTCGCTCCGGGGAAGAACTCCCTCAATCTCCATCTTCCATTCGTTCACGTCACCGAACATGGAGCGCGTTGCCTCGAAGAGGGAGCGATCCTCGCACACGACCCCGACGGGTACGTCGCCCGCCTCCGGTCGTATGGGACCCAGGAAGACGTTACCGAGATCGCGCGTGAGGCCATCCTCTGCTATCTCGCCGGCCGCCACGCAGCAACCGCCGTTCTCTTGGCACGATCGACTGCCGCCGTACTGCGGCAACTGCGCGACGAATTGGTTCGCACCGGGAGCCAGCAGGGACGGGGCACTCGATCCCTGACCGCCGCCGCATCGCCCGATGACGTACTCCGGGCCGTGCGCAGGGCCCTGCTCGGCCGGTCGTTGCCCGCCCCGTCGGCGGAACTACAGAACGCCCAGTTCTCTGCAGCAAGCGCACTGCTTGATGCGGATGCCGCGCCAGATGCAGGTCGGCTGCCCCCTGCAGATCCGGACCGCGTTCTTGCATATGTGTTGCTGTTTCCAGAGTTCTGTCAGTTCGCCTACACGGCTCTGGCTCAACTCGACCCAACGGCACGTGGAAGGTAGACCGAGGAGCAAGGTGAAGGGGGGACCATGGGCGCTGTCGTACCAGCAGTCCTCGTGGCGATTGCCGGAGGAATCGCCATCGCATTTCAATCGCAGTTCTCCGGGGTAATCGGAGAACGTCTCGGCGTGATCGAGTCCGTGTTCATCCTCCACGTCGGAGGCATCCTGCTTGCGACGGTACTCATTCTTGCCGTCCGAGGCGGCAACCTGTCCGCGTGGCGATCTCTTCCCTGGTACGCCTACATCGCCGGGTTCCTTGGAGTCCTGATTGTCGCAGCGATCAGTTTCGCCGTGCCGCGACTCGGATTGGCCACAACGCTAACCCTGTCCATTGTGACGCAGCTTCTGATCGGCGTGGTGTTCGACCATTTCGGGCTCTTCGGCGTACCCCAACCGATGACGGTCTCGCGCGGTCTGGGAATCGCCGTTCTCCTTGTTGGAACGTGGCTCGTGCTTCGCTAGTCGGATGAACCCTACGCCGATCGCTCCCCGCATTGGGACACTGAATGAGAAGCCTCTCCACGCGGCCCTCAAGGCGTGGTATGCAGAAGATGGGGATCGATTCGAGGTTCCTGTCGGAGGTTTCGTCATCGACATTGTGCGGGGGGATCTGCTGATTGAGATCCAAACCGGTTCCGCAGGCGCCCTGCGCCGGAAGCTCGCCGAACTCCTGAAGCGAGGCCCAACAAGGCTCGTTCTACCGGTCGTGGAGCACAAGACAATCGTCACCGTCGATGCGTCGTTGCAGGAGGTGTCCCGGCGTCCGTCACCTCGGCGTGGGCGTCTGTTGGATGCCTTCGCCCAACTGGTCAGTCTGCCGGAACTTCTTGCCGATCCGAACTTCTCTGTCGATGTTGTCCTGGTTCACGCGGAAGAGCTCCGACGGCCACAAGCGTCTCGCCGAACGCGAAAGGGGTGGGAGGTTCACGAGCGACGCCTCGTTCAAGTCGTGGACCACATCACACTGGATCACCCGGGAGACTACGTAGCCGTTCTGCCCCGCGATCTGCCCGAGATCTTCACCACCGCCGATCTTGCGCGAATGCTGGATCGGCCGCGCTGGCTCGCACAGAAGATCGCCTACGTCCTCAGAG
>Ga0272444_10000697_pt1 | contig 34649 bp, 26 predicted proteins | sample SSMForm13_FD_201033 | JGI IMG/M metagenome (GOLD analysis project Ga0272444, IMG submission 201033) | Marine sediment archaeal communities from Little Sippewissett salt marsh, Falmouth, MA, United States - SSM-Form-13 | ecosystem: Environmental > Aquatic > Marine > Wetlands > Sediment ...
GGCCTATCCCAGCCCGGCAAGAAGGGCCAGGCGAGGCGTTCACCCGGCGACGCGGACCTTTCAGGCGCTCCGCATTGCCGTTAACGACGAGATGGGCAATCTGGAAAAGCTGCTTGGGATGCTTGCCAGTTTGCTTGCGCCGAAAGGCAGAGCGGTGATGATCAGCTTCCATTCACTAGAGGACCGACGAGTGAAACAGGCCTTTGCGGCCTTGTGCGAGCAAGGCGCGGCAAGGCCACTTACCAAGAAGCCGGTAACGCCTACGGACGAACATAAGAGGCTTAACCCGCGGAGCAGATCGGCAAAGCTGCGCGGAATAGAACGAACGTAAACACGATTGCATCGGAAACCTGGTCGAGTTGAGTCGGAGAACGGAGTCATGACTCGTGAAACACGGATTGGTCTGCTGGTGGCGATGGCGTTTGTCCTGACCTTCGGGATGGTTCTGAGCGAGTTGACGGGTAAGCCTTCCCCCGCGAGTATGCGAATAAGGACTGCTGTGCGCCAGGTGCGACAAGCGAGCTTCGCTCCGGTGATCGAGCGGAGGCCAGTCGAGGATCTGTCCGCGTCTTGTTCTCTGGAGATGCCCGACCAGCCTATCTCTCTGGCGGCGAAGCTGCCTGAGGTCGTGAGTGTGGACCTCGTTGCGCCTCAGTCAGTTGGAACGCAAAACGCATCCGAAGCGGGAAGTAGGCTCATTCGGCGCACCGCGGCCAAGCCCGAAACGTACACCGTCAAGCCCGGAGATTCTCTCTGCAAGATCGCTTCCAACGTTTATGAAGATGAGAACCGCTGGCCGGAAATTTTGTCCGCGAACGAGGACGTCTTAAGCGGTCGGACGGTGGTCCTAGTCGGACAGGAGCTTGTAATTCCTCGGCGGGAAGGGGAGGCGCCGGGCCTTGCCCGTCCTGCTGTTGCCTCAGCCATTCCGGGAAGGCAGCTGCCCGTCGTCCCGCCTGAGGCGCCCGACAAACCCTATAAGGTGATGAGCCTCGATGAACTGGCCAAGCACTTCGCCTCTGCTGACCGCGGCGCGAAGGACAAGCATTCCGGACGGATATATGTTGTGAGGAGCGGAGACAATCTCACAAGGATTGCCCGAAGCCAGCTTGACGACGACAGCCATCAGGCGGCAATGAAGATATTCGAAGCGAACCGCGACAAGCTCACCAGCCCCGACGTGCTGAAGGTGGGCATGGAGCTGCAAATTCCCATCTGATCCGGAGGCAGACGGCTTGCGAATGGCGCCGGTTATAATCGTTCTTGCCGCGATAGCGGTGTCTCTGGTGCACATTCGTAGGCAGCAGACATCGTTCGCACATGAGATCCAGCGAATGCGGAACCGACAGGTGTCGCTGCGCAGGAAGCTTTGGGAGCAACAGGCCAAGCTCGGGTTCTTGTCCAGCCCAAGCAGAATCCAACGCGAGTTGGACTCTTACAGCGGGCCTCTGGCGATCCCCGGCGGTTCGCCTTCCATAGATGACCAGGCTGGCCCAGATAGTGAAGCGGAGTCCGCACGATGAAAGCCGAATCTCTGAGGCTCAGGCTGGTATTCGGCGTTCTGCTTCTTTGTGCGGGGGCCATGCTGGCAAGGCTGTGCCTGCTGATGCGGGACCATCAAGCAACGGCCGTCGCCAAAGCGGAAAGGCAGCAGACACGGCACATCCCGCTTCCGGGAAGGCCCGGAGGCATCTTCGCCCGGTCCGGCATGCGATACGTTCCACTGGCCGTCAGCAGGCAAGCCCCGAGCTGTTTTGCCGATCCGGCGCTCATACCAGAACAGAAACTGGACGACGCTGCGATAAGCGTTTCTGAGGCAATCGGGCGTGATGCGCGAGAGGTGCAACTCGATATCCTTCGGCGCAGGGACAAGCGCTTTGTCTGGCTGAAGCGCCGTATCTCTCCGGATCAGGCGGACAGGATCAGGCAACTGAAGCTACGCGGTGTCGACATCCAGCGAGAGTGGATACGCGAGTATCCCAACGGGACCGTTGCGGCCACAGTGTTGGGATTCAGGCGCGTGGACGGAGTGGCAGGGGGCGGAGTTGAGCTGGCCTTCGACCGGTACCTTGCCGCGCGCGACGGCAGAAACGTCGTTCTGGCCGACGCCGGTCGCCGGGCGATCTGGCCGCTGCCCGAGAAGAGCCAACCGCCGAAGGACGGATGGGATGTGTTTCTGACAATCGACGCAGTCATCCAGAAATATCTCCAGGAGGCCCTGGCCGAGACGCTGGATAGGTTCTCACCCAAGTGGGCGACGGGCGTAGTCGTCGAGCCGCAGACCGGACGAGTCGTGGCGATGTGCTCGCTGCCGTCATTCGATCCGAATGCCTACAGTCAGGCCGATCCTCAGAGCGTCGCCAACCGCGCGATTACCGTGCCCTTCGAGCCCGGAAGCGTCTTTAAGCCCATCATCGCTGCAGGGGCGGTGGACGCCGGTGTGGTCAACTACCAGGAGCAGATATACTGCGAGAACGGCACCTACCGGGCGCAAAAGGGCGGGACGATTACCGACCACGGCAAGAGCTATGACGATCTGAGCGTCGCCGATGGGGTGGTCTTCTCCAGCAATATCTGCATGGCCAAGATCGGCGAGAGGCTTGGAAACGAAGCCATCCACACCATTGTGAAGCGTTTCGGCTTCGGAGAGCCAACCGGCATGGACCTGCCCGGACAGAGCCGGGGGATAATCAGACCGCTGGCTAAGTGGGACGGTTACAGCCTTCGGCGTGTCCCGTTCGGCCAGGAAATATCAGCAACCGCGATTCAACTTGCGATGGCCTTCAGTTCTCTGGCCAACGGGGGGCTGCTGCTTCGGCCCAGGATTGTGGATCTCGTCGCCGATGGCGATGGAAACGAAGTCTTCCGATCCAGCGTGGACGTGGTGCGGCGCACGGTTACTCCCCAGGCTGCGGCAGAGACGTTGGCGGTGATGGAGGAGGTAGTCTCAAGAGGGACGGGCAGACGATGCAGGATGCGTAGATGGCGCAGCTTCGGCAAGACAGGCACTGCCCAGATCGCAGGGGAAGGCGGCGGGTACCTCGATGGCGCATACGTGGGTTCATTTATCGGAGGCGCTCCGACCAGCAGCCCCAGACTTCTGTGCATAGTCTCGGTGTACTGGCCGGATGCTAGCAAGGGACACTACGGTGCGACGGTAGCGGCGCCTTACGTCAGGCAAGTGCTTGAAAAGTCTCTCACTTACCTGAATGTTCCGGGTGACCGCGACGGCGGGCGGGCAACGGCGACGGTCGCCATTGCCGGCGGATAGGGAGAGCGGAAGGAATCTGCGGGCGAGAAACTCGCGGGTATTTGGCATTTGCCGGTTGGGATTCTTGCGGGGGTTGGGTATATGGTATCGACATGCTTTTTTCGCAGCTTATTGAGCAGGCAGGGATCAATGCAGCCTTAGAGGGCGGCGATGTGGAGGTGGACTGCGTGCGGTTCAAATCCACGCGCTGTCGAAAAGGTTGCTGCTTCGTCGCCTTCAGGGGCACACTAAGTGATGGTCATGATTTCATACCCGACGCACTCGCCAGGGGCGCCTCAGCCGTCGTTTGCCAGGAGTCAAGCCGCGCCAACGGCATCGTGCCTTTTGCGGTAGTCGATGACAGCCGGTCGGCAACGGGAAAGCTTGCGCAGGCAATTACGGGGTGGCCCTCGCGCAAGCTGAAGTGCGTCGGAATTACAGGAACCAACGGGAAAACCACCGTCAGCTACATGATCGACGCGATCCTCGACCGCGCCGGCCTGAAACGAGGACTGCTTGGCACGATCGCTTACCGCGCAGGAGGGCAGCAGATGCCCGCGGGGACCACCACGCCAGACCCGGTACGCCTTGCCGAGATGATCTCTCAGATGGTCTCGGCAGGACAGACGCACTTGGTGATGGAGGTCTCCTCTCACGCACTGGACCAGGGCCGGACGGCGGGGATTGACTTTGATGTGGCGGTATTCACGAACCTATCCGGAGATCACCTGGATTACCACGGTGACATGGACTCCTACCTGTCCGCCAAGCTTCGGCTTTTCGAGCATCTGCAGCCTTCGGCGCGTGCGGTGGTAAACGCGGACGACGAGAACGGCCGTCGGTTCGCCGACGCTTGTGCGGCGCCGGTGGTATGGTACGGGCTGGACAAACCTGCCGACGTCACCGCGGAGGTTGACGAGTTGGGGCCTGCCCGTTGCCTCTTCACTCTAATTGCGGGTCAAGAGCGGGCCAAGGTGAGCGTTCCGGTGATAGGTCGGCACAACGTGCAGAACTGCCTTGCCGCGGCGGCGGCAGCGAATGCACTTGGGATCGACACTGCAACAATCGCCGATGCACTGGAGGGTCTCCAACAGGTTCCCGGAAGGCTGCAATCGGTCGGCGGCGACTCATACAGCGTTTACGTGGACTACGCGCACACCGACGACGCGCTGCACAACGTATTGTCTTCGCTTAGACCGATAGTCAAGGGCAGAATTATCTTGGTGTTCGGTTGCGGAGGCGATCGTGATCGATCGAAACGTCCCCGAATGGCCGCTGTTGCCGAGAAACTCTGCGACCGGATCGTGATAACTTCGGACAATCCGCGGTCCGAACCGCCCGAGGAAATCATCTCCGAGATAGCCTCCGGGCTCAGTCAGTCCGGTAAAGCCAAGGCCGAGATCGAGCCCGACCGCCGGGCAGCGATCGAACTTGCCATAGCGCAGGCGAAGCCGGCAGATGCGGTGCTCATCGCGGGAAAGGGACATGAAAAGTACCAGATAGTCGGGAATAGGAAAATCGACTTCGACGACGTTCAGGTGGCCGCGGAGGCAATCGACGAGCGGGAGGACCAACAGTGAAGCCGCTCTCGCTGGAGGAGATCAGGGAGGCCATCCACGGGCACTGGCTGTCGATTGGGGCACCGGCAATGGTTTCCGGAATTACTACCGACACGCGAACGGCCAAGCCCGGCGAGTTGTTCTTCGCAATCCGAGGAGAGAGGTTCGACGGGCACATGTTCCTTACCCAAGCCGCCCAGACGGGGTGCGTCTCATCTGTCGTTTGCCTGGACGGCGAACCCAGGCCCGAGATCGCCGGGCAGTTCCGCGGGGGGCTCATAGGGGTGCCTGACTCCACGAAGGCCCTCGGGGACATCGCCGCAGCGAACCGCGCCTCGCTGACCGGGACAGTGGTGGCCGTAACCGGATCGAACGGAAAGACGACCGTGAAGCGCATGATCGAACACGTTCTTTCACGCAGGCTTTCCGGAAAGTGCAGCCCGAAGAGCTACAATAACCGGATCGGAGTTCCGCTGACGCTACTTTCAGCAGATGGGGGCGATCAGTATGTCATATGCGAGTTGGGATCTAGCGCTCCTGGAGAGATAGAAACGCTTGCCGCGATAGCCCAGCCAGGTGTCGCGGTGATCACCAACGTCGCCGAGACGCATCTGGAAAAACTCGTCAGCTTGGAGAAGGTCGCCGCGGAGAAGGCTTCTCTGCTTGGACGGCTTCTTCCGGATGGCCTGGCGGTGGTCTGGGCGGACAACCCGATACTGACGCGTCTGAGCAAGTCCTATGGCAGAAGGGCAGTCACATTTGGAGCCAGTAAATCAGCGGACCTGCGACTGACGGGATACCAGTCGAAGGGTAGGGCCCAGCGGCTCCAGGTCAACGGGCGGGAGTGGATCAATCTTCCGCTTCCGGGCACACACAACGCCATGAACGCGCTGGCGGCGATAGCGGTGGCCCAGCGGTTTGGGTTCTCCCAATCAGATGCCGGGGAGGCGCTTGCCGACTTCACCGGTGAGCAGATGAGGCTGGAGTGGACCGACTGCGGACGAATTTCGCTCATAAATGACGCCTACAACGCTAATCCGGCAAGTATGCTTGCCGCCGCAGAGGTGCTAAGCGATCAGGCGGGTCCGCGCAGGGTCCTGATCGCCGGAGACATGGGCGAGCTTGGAAACCAGTCGCAGCAGTTGCACCTGCGCACAGGCAAGCAGATAGCCGTAACGAGAGTCGATTTGCTCATCGGTGTCGGCCCGCTGGGTCGATATATCGCTGAGGGCGCGGCCGAAGCGGGTCTGGCCACCGCCGATTTCGACACCGTCGAGGATGCGGCTGTTGCCATGGCCGGCCTGCTAAAGCCCGGAGATGTCGCCCTGGTGAAGGCATCGCGCGTGGTGCGGATGGAACGTCTCGTCGAGGTGCTTTGCAGGGAGTTTGCTGACCGCACCTGAGGAAAGAAAGCGCAAGCAGAGCCTTGGTTCATCTGTTCTATGAAGGATTGATACTCCGAATAACCGCCGCCGCGGTGATGAGTTTTCTCATAGTTCTTTTGCTGGGTCCGAGGATGATCCGGTTCCTCATCCGAAAGAAGCTTGGAGACAGGCCCGAGTTCGATCACGCCCATCTGAACGAATTGACCAGGTACAAGTCCAACACGCCCACGATGGGGGGGATCCTCATCGTCATAGCCATATTCTCCTCAGTGGTTTTGTTCGCGAATCTGCGGAACATGTACATCCGCATTTCCTTGGTAGTATTGGTTATGTACGGGGCTCTGGGAGGAGTTGATGATTGGATCAAGCTGCGTCACTCGGCCGGAAAGGGCACGCGCGACGGGCTGAAGATGTGGGAGAAGATAGTCTTCCAGATCGGTTTCGCCTTGCTGGCGGCCGTGTTCACCTACAACCACGGGGCTCAGGCGGCATCGGGTCTGCAAGGTATGCAGAACCCCGCCCACTGCTTCTACTTTCCCTTCAAGGCCGAACCCATCCATCTTCCGCGGATATGGTATCTGTTCATCACCATACTGACGATGGTCGGCGCGTGCAACGCGGTCAACTTGACAGACGGGATGGACGGGCTGGCCTCTGGGTGCATGCTCATCTGTTCTGCCGTTTTCCTGACGCTGGCGTGGATTGTCGGTGTTGTCGAATGGTCCAGCTTTCTCAAGTTGCCCTTCGTGGCAAACTCAGCCGAGATCGCAGTCCTGTGCTCTTCCATGCTGGGAGCGTGCATGGGATTCTTGTGGTACAACGCGCATCCGGCCGAGGTGTTCATGGGCGACACCGGCTCGCTTCCTCTCGGGGCTCTTGTTGGTTACGTGGCCGTGGTGACAAGGCAGGAGATGCTGCTTCTGATAGCCGGTGGGGTCTTCGTGATGGAGGCCGGAAGCGTCTTGCTCCAGATAGGCTATTTCAAGCTTACAAAGCCTGCGGGAGGAATGGAGGGCAAGCGTCTGTTCCGCTGCGCGCCTCTGCATCACCACTTCCACCTGAGCGGATGGGCAGAGCCCAAGGTGGTCGCGCGACTTTGGGTGCTGGGACTGATATTCGCGGCAGTGGCGCTGGCCACGCTCAAACTGAGATAAAGGTTCGCCGCCAACAGAGACGGCTATAGTCTGGCATCAGTCCTCCAGTGAGGACACAGCACAGGATTGGCCATGGAACGGATTCCGTTGGGCCAAAACGCCACCGGAAAGACACTGCTTCTAGTGACGCTGTCGCTGCTGGCGCTGGGCGTGGTGATGGTTCACAGTGCGGTGGCCTCGGTATTGGAGCCTGGCAGATGGTACTCCCGCGTTGATGTTAGGCACACTGCCTTTGCAATAGTCGCGGCAGGGGTCTTGTTCACCTTCTGGATGGTGGATTACCGAAGGATCGCGGGCGCGGGAAGCTTGCCACCGGGCCCGACCTTCTTACTGGCGGCGTCTCTAGTGTGCGGAGTATTGGTCTTCGTGCCCGGAATAGGCAAGTCGGTGGGGGGATACTATAGGTGGATTCGTGTTGGCCCAAGCAAGTACGCCATAGGTTTCCAGCCATCCGAATTGATTAAGCTTTCACTTTTGATTTTCCTTGCAGCCTGGCTGTCGCGGAGGTCGGTCTCACAACTAAGGAGCTTCAGGCGGACGTTCCTCCCGGCTGCCGCGATAATTGGGCTTTGCGCGGGGTTGGTGGTTACGCAGGACTTTGGAACGGCGGTGCTTATCGGGGCTTCCGCTACAGTGACGATGTTGCTTGCTGGAGTGCCGGTGGCCCATCTGGCTACGTTCCTACTTCCGGCGGGGGCCGGGTTCCACTTGTTCGTGTTCACCGACCCGCACCGCTGGGCGCGGATAACCGCGATGGCCGACCCGTGGTCAACCACTAACCCCAGCGCCTACCAGCCTCAGCAATCGCTAATGGCCATTCTCTCGGGGGGATGGTTCGGAAAGGGAACCGGATGTGGAATCCGCAAGCTCGGATACCTACCCGAGGACAGCACGGATTTCATCTTCGCTAACTTCTGTGAGGAGTGGGGCTTGGTGGGCGCGGTTCTACTGATACTCCTGGTAGCGATATGGACGTTGGCGGCATACAGGGCTGCGAGCAGAAGCCAAGACCGTTTTGGACGCCTTCTTGCCGGGTCGATGGGATTTCTCATTTCATTCCAGGCCATGCTTCATATAGCCGTTGTCTTGGTTACCGCGCCCCCAACCGGAGTGAGCCTTCCCTTTGTGTCCGCAGGGGGCACGGCGCTGGTGTTGATGGCTGCTGCCGCTGCGCTTATCGTGTCGGTCACTTCCAGACCGACCAAAAGTAGCTTGCCTGGGCAAGCCCCGCCCACTTGAATGGCCAGACGAGAGAGAATTGAGCAAGAACGTCTACATATTTGCAGGAGGTGGGACAGGAGGCCACCTCTACCCAGCAATCGCCGTTGCACGAGCACTGGTCGGATTGGACAGCGATGCGCTTGTAGTCTTCGCCTGTTCAGACCGGCCGATAGACCGGCAGGTGCTACGCCCGTCGGGCCATAGCTTTGTAAGCCAGCCTGTTCGCCCCTTGCCCAGACGTCCCCGAGATGCCCTTCGCTTCCTTCGTGGCTGGGTCAGCTCGAAGATGCTGGCAAGGCGCCTGGTCGCTGACCTTGAACCCGCCGCCATCCTCGGGCTTGGCGGGTTCGCCGCGGGTCCGCTCATATCGACCGCATCAGTCAAAATCCGTTGCGGGCTACTGAACCCGGACGCGGTTCCGGGAAAGGCCAACAGCTACCTTGCCGGAAGGGTCCAGGCGATCTTCACGCAGTTCGAGTCAACCGAACTGCGTTTTGCACCTTCGCTTCGCGGGGCGGTCCATTGCGTCGGATGCCCCGTTCGGGCCGAACTGCTCCATGCCGACAGGTTGCGGGCGATAAGCACATTTGGGTTGAGGCCTGATCGCAAAACGTTGCTGATCCTTGGCGGAAGCACCGGTGCGGCAAGTATCAACGAGGCGGTATCCGCCCTTGCCGAGGACCTGGACACCTTCGCAGACACTTGGCAAATGCTGCACATTACTGGTCCGGCAGCCAAGTTTGACGCCGACCGTGCATATCGCAATCGCCGGATCGTCGTTCGCACGATGAAATACTGCGACCGCATGGACCTGGCCTATGCGGCTGCTGATCTTGCCTTATGCCGAGGGGGCGCCTCGACGGTTGCCGAACTTGCCGTGACGGATACTCCGGCCGTGATTATGCCTTACCCATATCACAGGGATCTTCATCAGGCGCGCAACGCCAAAGCCATGGTCGATGCGAGCGCTGCGATCTGCTTAAAGGACAAGTGCAGCCTGTCGGCGAATGTGGCAACGCTGCGGGGGTCCCTGCTGGAGTTGCTTTCCGAGTCCCCTACGCTAGAGCAAATGACCTTGGCGGTCGGGAGACTAGCAAAGCCCGATGCGGCGATGAAGGTTGCGTCCTGGCTGGCAAATGAATGATTCGACCGTGCCTGGCGGTTAAAGCAAACGACCTCCTGCGGGCGATAATTATATCTGACGGATCACCGGGCGCGGATTGCGCTCTGCTCGGAGGCGGCGCGTTTGACAGTCTGGGTTTGAAGGCCTAGGATTTGCGAAGGTATGGAGACCGGAAAGCAGGAAACACTCAGTAGTCGGTCTGTTGCGTCGGACTTCGTCGGCCGACGCATCCACATGATCGGAATTGGCGGGTGCGGAATGCGAGCGCTCGCCCGGGTACTCCTGGACCGGGGGGCGATTGTGACCGGGTCGGACTGCCTGGCGGCAGGTCCGATCGAAAGGCTCATCGATGCCGGTGCCTCGGTCACCGTCGGTCAGCGGGCGGAAAACATCCCCCTGGAGTGCGACCTGGTTGTCCATTCCGCAGCTATACACGAGCAGAATCCGGAACTTCTGGAGGCAGAACGCCGCTCTTGCGAGGTGGTCAAGTACAGCCAGATGTTGGGGCGACTGATGGCAGACCGCGTGGGAATCGCGGTTGCGGGCACTCACGGAAAGAGCACGACCACGGCGATGGTTTCATATGTGCTTTCCGGTGCCGGAACCGATCCGAGCTTCGTGGTGGGAGCGACGGTCGAACAACTCGGGGGGCCCAGCGGAGCCGGCGCGGGAAAGCACTTCGTTGTCGAGGCATGCGAGTACGACCGTAGCTTCCTTAACCTTTGCCCGAAATTTGCGGCCGTTCTCAATATCGAGGAGGACCACCTCGACTGCTATCGGGACTTGTCCGCGATCGTGGAGGCCTTCAAGGCGTTTGCCACGCAGATGCCTGCCGATGGTTTGCTGGTGGTCAACGGGGAGGACCGCAACGCGGCCGCGCTGAGCGAGGTGGCTTCCTGTAGCGTAGAGACATTCTGCCTTGAGGAGGCCGGAACCTGGCAAGGAGCGAATCTGACTAGCGAGAGAGGGCTGTTCTCGATGGACGTGCTCTACAACGGCCAGCCCTATTGCGGTCTGGATGTACCCTTGCCCGGGCGACACAATGCCTGCAATGCCTTGGCTGCCGCAGCGTTGCTGCACCACTCGGGAATGGGCCCTTCGCAGGTGTCCGAACTAATGCGGCGGTTCACCGGTGCTTACCGGCGGATGACGCTGAAGGCCTCTGTCGGTGGGGTAACGGTTATCGACGACTACGCGCACCATCCCACCGAGATACAAGCCACGCTCAAGGCGCTGGCGGACCACTACCAGCCAAAGCGACTGCTCTGCGTGTTCCAGCCTCACCAGCACAGTAGGACGCGCTTCCTTCTGAAGAGTTTCGCCCGCAGCTTTGCCGCAGCGACGGAAGTGATAGTGCCTGACATATACTTCGTACGTGACAGCGAGTTGGAGGCTAACCACATCAACTCGCAGGACCTAGTCTCGCAAATCCGCCTTAACGGCGGGAGGGCCATATATCTGAAGACTTTCGACGAGATCGCCGAATACCTGCGCGGTTCGCTGGGTGAGGGAGATCTGGTTGTCACCATGGGCGCCGGAAACGTCTGGGAACTGGCCGATGAAATTGTTCGATGGCTTGGAAGAAATTGTTAAGACCGACGAGCCGCTGTCTGAGCACACCTGGTTCGACATAGGTGGCCCGGCCACCTTTTTCATTGAGCCACGCACGGTGGACGAGCTTGCCCAGGTGGTTGCATGCTGCCGGGACAACGAAATCCCGATCTACGTGCTTGGAAGTGGAGCGAACCTGTTGGTGAGCGATTCCGGTGTGAAAGGGGCAGTCATCCGCCTGGGTGGCGATCACTTTGGTCGTATCACGCGGACTGAAGTCGGCATCAAGTCAAATGCCTCCGCTAACATGGGAAAGCTGGTCCTCCGTTGCGTTCGCGACGGGCTCAGCGGGTTGGAGTGCCTGACCGGAATCCCAGGAAGCGTCGGAGGCTGTGTGAAGATGAACGCGGGGGGGGTCTTCGGAGACATAGGGAACGTCATCGAATCGGTGGATGTGATGACCTCGGCGGGCGACATATACACGCGCCATCGAGACGACCTGGCCTTCGCCTACCGTTCGACGAACATCACGGCCAAGTTTGTTCTGGCGGCGGAGTTTCGCCTGAACGAAGAGGATCCCCAGCGAATACTCAAGCAGGTCAAGCAGATTTGGATATACAAGAAGAACACACAACCTCTGGCAAGGCGGAACGCCGGATGCATGTTCAAGAACCCTCGAGGCCTGTCAGCAGGCGCGCTTATCGACCAGGCGGGACTGAAGGGCAAACAGATCGGAGGGGCGCGTGTCTCGTCCAAGCACGCGAACTTCATCATCGCCGAACGCGGAGCGAAAGCCTTCGATGTGCTCAAACTCGTGGAGGAAATCAGGGAGACCGTGTACCGCAAATTCGAGGTCTATCTGGAGCTTGAAATCGAGGTCTGGTGAGATGGTCAGTGACAATGCCAAGGAAGGTGACTGGAAAGGTACGCATCGGCAGTTGGATATCACCGTTCTGATGGGAGGTCCCTCCGACGAGAGGGAGGTCTCCATCATGTCCGGAAGGGCGATAGCCGGCGCTCTGGAGGAGGTCGGACATCGAGTTACACGTGCCGATATCCTGCCGAAGGACACCTCCGCGCTTGACAGGCCTGGGATAGACGTAGTCTTCATCGCGCTGCATGGAGACTTCGGAGAGTCCGGGCAGGTCCAGGAGTTGTGCGAACAGAGAGGTCTGCGGTATGTGGGTTCATCCCCGCGCGCTAGCGAATTGGCCTTGGACAAGGCGGCCGCCAAACAGGTCTTCAAGCAGTCGGGCCTGGCCACACCCGATTGGATGATCATCGAGGAGTTTCACAAGCCCGGCGCTCGCAAAGCCTGGTTGACGGAGATACCGGTTCCGGTTGTGGTCAAGCCGGTAACGGGCGGTTCGAGCATCGACATCAGCATCGCCCGCGACGAAGCGGCGCGGGATGAGGCGATCGAGGAACTTCTCGACAAGAACGGACGCGCGATGGTTGAGCGTTTTGTGTCCGGGAGAGAGTTCACCGTGGGAATCCTGGGAGATAAGCCCTTGCCCGTATTGGAGGTCGTCCCGGCCCGCGAGTTCTACGACTACATCGCCAAGTACGAAGACGACAGCGGTACTGAGTATGTCTTCGACCACGGTCTGGAACCGGAATTGACGAAGCGCATCCAGGATGAGGCACTGATCGCTCACAACTGCCTCAGATGTCGCGACTTGTCACGAGTGGACTTCGTCCTCAACGGTCAACAGCTTCCCGAAGTGCTTGAAATCAATACGATTCCGGGATTCACGAGTCATTCCCTCGTGCCGAAGGCCGCCCAGAAGGCGGGCATTGGCTTCGAAAGGCTTGTTGACGCGCTGGTAGCCATGGCTCTTACCCACGAAGTGACCTGCAGGAACCCAACATAGCGGGAACTTAATGTCCAGAATACAGAGCACGCCCAAAGCCGGAAAACTCCGCAGACGTAAAGTGTCGCGAGGCGCAGACTCGCGGGGCACTTCGCTTTCGCAGATGCTTGGATGGGTAGTCCTTACAGTGGTCATTGCCGTCGGCGGGGCATTGACCATGTCGGTTTGTGAAGGGCGTGTCCTTACCGGTCGAACTGGCGCCGCGCCGCAGCGGATGGAACTAACCATATCGCCCAAGCCAGATTGGATGCCCGATGCCCTGGCCGACCACATCTCGACGTCGCTGCTCCCGAGAGGCGTCAGCTATTACAGCAAGGACCTAACCGATAGAGTGTGGGCGCGTGCGATCCCGAACGCATGGGTTCGTCGTGTGCACCGAGTGTCCAAGCACCTGAACCCGGACGCCGGAAGGGCAATTGTGGAAGTCCAGGCAGAGTTCCGCATGCCTGTCGCGATGGTCAAGTGCGAGAGCATCTACGCCTATCTTGATGAGGAAGGCTACCGCCTGCCCGCCTCACAGGTCCCCCAGTGGGCGGCTTGGAGGCGAGGGGATCCTGATAACCGGGAATACTATCTTGCACGGGAGCTTGTCCCTGCCGACATGGTGGTCTCGCGGATCCACTATATGGTCGTGGAAGGCGCGCGACACAAGCCGCCTGGGGTGGGCGATAGGTGGACCGGGGATGACATTGCCGCCGGGCTGGACCTGGTCAAACTCGTGGCCCCCAAGCCCTACGCCTACCAGATCACCGAGATCGACGTGCGTAACTTTGGAGGACGCATAGACCCGGACCAGCCTCACCTGAGGATGTGGGCCCAGTTCGGAAGATCTAACCCGACCGACATCCGCTTCGGCAGGTTCCCCAGGCCGGACGGCGATTACGTGGTCTCCCCTGAGCGGAAACTGTCCTATCTAGACCAGTACGCCCAAGACCACGGGGGCTCTCTCGCAGGCGCAGACAGGCATATCGACCTGCGTTACGACCAACTGCACGTTAGCATCAACTGACGGAGCCCGCTGGCCTTGACTCCAGCGGGAGTGCACTTCGAGGTCCCTCAAGCCTTACCAAGGGTCGGAGATATCTCATTCCGACGGGCCGGAATAGGTTATAATAACCACCAAACGGAGTTGGCAGCAGTGAACTGCACTGCAGAAGTGGCCTGGTCTTAAGTGCCGCCGATTTGCGGCAATCGGTTGAGGAGTCTGTCATGAACTACCCCGTAGGTTTGAGCCGCCTGTCGGCTGCGGTCTTCGTGCTCTTTTTAGCCTCCGTTGCCTTTGCGAACGTGACTAGTGGGATGTTCTCTTACTATCCTTTTGATGCCGACGCGAATGATGCCGTCGGGGCTAATCACGGGACCATGTTGAACGGGGCGGCAATCGTCGCCGATCCTGAGAGAGGGAATGTTCTCTCGCTTGATGGTGACAACGACTACGTATCCCTTCCGCAAAACGGCATGGCAAGCGGACGGTCGGAGCTGACCGTTACAATGTGGGTCAGGCCTGACGAGTGGGCCTCCTCTAACGCCATATACGATGAGTATGGTGGAGACTGGGGCGAATACTGGCAGTTCTCGATCTATGAGGGCAAGTGGTACACGCGCGACAGCACAACCGGATCGACCGGATCCCGGAACAACGATCTGAACATGCCTTCGCTGACGCCCGGCCAGTGGCATCACCTCGCGTTCGTCTACAGCGTCTCCGAGTCCCGCAAGGCGATTTACTACGACGGCGATCTCAATACCTCAACGTCCAATTCCGTTGACACGTTGACCACCAGCCGCGCCGGAGCAGACCTCGGTCGTCCGTGCGACGGGGCCTTCTACGATGGCTTGGTGGACGAGCTTCGCTTCTACAACCGCGCATTGACCGATAGTGAAATAGCCGAGTTGGCGTCGGAGATTGCCTACACGCTGACCGTCAACAGCGGAACCGGAGACGGCAACCACATAGCAGGGGCCATCGTGCCCATCTCAGCCGATACGTCGCCTTCCGGTTACGGGTTCGCCGCCTGGACGGGCGAAGTTGGCGGCATAGCGGACATCCATGAGCCGGACACTACGATAACGATGCCTGCCTCGGATGTGGATATAACGGCTACTTACGGCTGGCTCTACACGTTGACAGTCCATTCAGGCCTTGGCGACGGCAACTATGCGGCTGGGTACGTCACAGACATATTCGCCGACGCTCCGTCTGTGGGAATGGCCTTTGACCGGTGGGTTGGAGATATCTCCGGGGTGGACGATGTGTATGCCGACAGCACGAGCATTACAATGCCGGGTTCTGATACGACCGTCACGGCCACATACGAATCCGTTCCGGGGTACTATCTGTCCGTTAAGAACGGCACGGGCGATGGAACCTATGCGTCCGGTACGATTGTGGACGTTACAGCCTATCCTCCGCCGGCAGGGCAGGACTTCTACGAATGGGTGGGGGATATTTCCGGCTTGGCCGATGTGGGCGCTTCGCAGACTACCTACACCATGCCACCTGCCGACGCAGATGTCACCGCGTCCTACAGAGACCAGGGCGCGCAGACCTATGAAGTCCACCAGGACCTAGACGAGGCCATCTCACGTATCTACCGCCTGGACGATAAGCCCTACCTCGATCTGATCGACCAGAACGGTTTTTTCCAGACCGAAACTCTGATATTCCACGATACCGAGACGGGAAAAGAGATCTGGTCATTGACGCGCGAGGTCTGTACAGACCTTGCCAATATCGAGCGCCGCACCGCTTGGAGCAGCAACGGGCAGTACATCTCATTCGTTAGCAGCAAGGCGTTCTGGGACTACCGCAACAACTCCCTGTGGAACAGCAGTTGGGCAGGTTACAGCCATATCGCCAACTCCGATACATCCAAACGCCGCAAGCTCTGGGCGAATGGGCCTGGCGGGCTGGCAAGCTACCAGGACAAGTTCAACAACTGGGACATGGTTACACCGAATCGCCTGTACTACCCGAGCGGAAATAAACTTGTGCGAGTAACGCTCGGGCCAGGCAATAACGACACGGACAACACCGCAGAGGAGATATACACATTTCCGAACTCGAGTTCTCGGATCATCCAGGAGGTCCACGACGACAACTGGCTGCTGATCGAGGAATCCGGCGGCTCTCCGAACTGCTACCTGGTCAACTGCAACAGGCCGCCGACAGATCCGTATTTCGTGCTCAGCTATCCTTTGGCCGGGGAAGTCCATCCCGGAAGCTTCCGGTTCAGACGCAGCCTGTGGGTGTGCACGGGCGGATACGAGTACATCTCGGGCGGGATAACGCTCTTCTTTGACGAGACAAGCTGCTGGGAGGGCACGCTCAATACGCACCTGACCAGCGGAGTCCGTCCTGGACACCTTTGGTATGGGCCTCCCGACGACAGGCGGGGATTCTTTGGCAGCTACAACGGCCAGTCGGGCTTGTATCTGCAGCATCCGGGGCAGTGGCCGGTGCGCATGGCACGCGTTCCCGACGGGCACGTCACATGGTGCAGCCAGGACCCGGAATGGTTCTTCGGCGCGGTTGGCCCCGGAACTACGCCCGACATCCAGTATGAACGTCGCCTGCTTGCCTGCAATGCCGACGGGACGACAGTGGAGATCATCTGCAGGCCTTGGGACCGAAGCAAGGGAACCGATGGCGGGTACGACAAGTATCCTAGGCCCAACCAGAGTCCCGACGCCACCAAGTGCTGGTTCCACGCCGACCTGCTTAACCCCAGTAACGATTACACCGGAAGCTACATAACAGTCTTCCGCAAGCCTTATGCTCCGACGGCCGTGGCTTATGACAGCGGGCAGATCAGCTATACACCGCACGCTCTTTCGCACGAGGTTAAGAGCTACCTGCTTTACAGGAACGACGGCCAATCTTGGCAGTTCGATCAGGAAATCTCCGCCGGAACGCCTGCATTCATTCCCGGCCAGGACGGAACCTACATGATCACGTCGCTGGAGTGGTGCGGCATAGAGTCCGACACCAGCTCTTCGACCGTGACCGTTCCGGGCGGCTCGACCGGCTCGCCCGTCAGCGGATGGGATACAAACCCCCCGGCCAAGCCCACAGGTGTGAGCGTGACCAATGAGGGTCCGGGCCGGTACAGGCTGGTCTGGACAGCGCCTGCCGATCAGGACCTGCGCTACTTCAACATCTATTTTTCCAGCATAGATGCGCCCCAGGCGATTCAGCAGAGGCGAATCGCCTCTCCGACCAGGGACATGGCCGAGTACCTGGACTGGACTGCTCCGCTGGGCGGGTCAGCCTATTACGCGATTACTGCTGTTGACAGGCAAGGAAACGAGTCTGATCCTGCCTATCCGAGCGGGACGACCTACGCTCTTACCGTCACCAATGGAAGCGGATCGGGCGAATACGAGCCGGGCACGGTCGTGGATGTCTCGGCCGATGCGCCCGCAACTGGCAAAATCTTTGCGATGTGGATCGGGGACGTTACATACGTTGCGGACCGTTATCAGGCGGTCACCACAGTGACGATGCCCGGATGGGACGCCGCCGTTACGGCTACCTATGCCTGGGCGTACGCCCTTACCGTCAACAGCGGATCAGGCGACGGGCAGTACACGACCGGAACGGTCGTGGACATCCAAGCAGACGCTCCCGCAACCGGGTGGACCTTCGACCAGTGGACCGGCGATGTCGCCAATGTCGCGGACATCCATGGCGCTACCACCACTATCTCCATGCCGCCCAACGACGCGGAGATCACTGCGACCTACAACGGCGGCCTGTCAGGCGATCTCGACGGCGACGGTTTTGTCGGACAGGGCGACCTTGACATAATCCTGTTTAACTGGGGCGCGAGCCCTCCGACCGACGAACGCGCCGACCCGAGCGGAGACGGCTCGGTAGGACAAGCGGACCTCGACATAGTCCTTGCCAACTGGGGCGAAAGCCTCTAACGCCTCACGGGGTCCGGACATCACAGGACATACTTGAGTGCCGCGCGAACGCGCGAGCCGGCACGTAGTTCGGACGTGCTGTAGAGCGTTCCTCGCCAGTCGATCCCCCCGCGCCGCCAGCCAAGCCAACCGGCTCGGATTGCCATTGCTGCCGATATCGGCGAGGTGAGAGGCGTCAGAAGCGCCGCGACAACGCCCACACGCGCCCATTTGGCAAGCAGTACTGCTGCACCCGTAAATGCCGCCAGTATTGCGCCGCCAGCTAGGCCGGCGGCACTCACCGGGGAGACGGCTAGCTGAATCGCCGCCGCCAATGGAGATATCTCTAGCGCCATGCCCAACAGCCCCAGTGTGGCCATGCGCCAGAAGCTGCATCCTCCCGCTGATGCAAAGGCCTTCTCCGCGCCTCGCATCGCTTCGGCCAGGGAGCGATACCAATGCAGCCCGACGCGATCTGTCGCGGAGATTACCTCCGCCTTCGCACCGGCCCGTCGAAGGAGCAGACCAAGCCCGACATCGTCGGCGGTCTCCATCTTCAGCCAGTCGAATCCCTCGCAGGCCCCCATTACGCTTCTCCGGACCATGTTGAAGGCGCCAATACCGAAGAAAGCGTCTTCCTGGGCGTCATTGACGCGCCACGGAGGGAGCATCAGCGTCAGAAACTGCCGCAGAAATGACGACATCACGGCGTCGGTGACGATCCCTGCCGACCAGACGGTCGGGCAAGCCACCAAGTGGTCCAGTCCTCGATGCTGGCAATACGCTGCCGCGCAGCAGAGCGTTCCCCGCCCGAAGTGTACGTCCGCGTCGGAAAACAGCACGAATTCGCCCGAGGAGTGTCTCAGGCCCTCGTTCAGGGCGTTAACCTTGCCCAGCCAGCCGGCCGGTAGCTGGCCAATGTGCACAGGTCTGATTCGCTCGTCGCGTGCCGCCAGGGCGTCGATTGCCTCGCCAGTCCCATCCGTCGAGCGGTCATCAACGAGAATAATCTCCAATTCTCCGCAGTCTTCAGAAAGCAGGGTCTCGGCGGCTGGGGTAATCTTGTCAGCCTCATCGCGTGCAGCGATCACCACCGAAAGCTTGGGTAGCTGCTGCGACTCAGGCGGGGCACTGTCGCTAAGACGAGGCAACCGGCTGACCCGCAGCGCGCCGTAGGCAATCCTGGCCCAATAGGCCAGACAGACCAGCAGATAAGCCAACATCGCGATCCGGCAAAGCAAGCGACATGCTCCATCTGGGCTGGGTCCCCACGGCGGCATGGACTCGCCCCCGCAGGATCGACCAGCGACACTCTTCTCGGAAAAAACATGAACCTGACGAAGATCCAGATTACAGGGCGGCGGTTCAATAGACAACATGCTCCGACACGCGCGTAGGCCCAGTCCAGGCAGGTACCGGAGTACTGAGTTGGTATAGACAGCCTGCACGACAATTGAATACGTCCGGTCGGATGACATCTCGTCAGGGCTGTCACTTGTTAGGGCAGAGAGTTTGCCGCCGTGCGAGTTCACCGCTATCGCAGGGGCAAGGCCAGGAAGGCCTCAGGCTCTTGGTCATCTGCGCTCCGCACGTAGCAGTATGCTTACATAGAGTGTGCAAATCTTCGCCGCGTGACCATCTCTCTCTGCGACGAGTTGGTCATGGTAGCAGCCGGGCGGGAGTATTGGGACAGGGCATGGCCAAGCCGCGATGAGCTTAATGGAAATGCGGTGGCCTATGACAGGGGTTCTGGCTTGTCTGAGGGGGATCCGCGCAAGTGGCGCATAGTTGGGGAAACGGGAGGTCTTCTGATGGGAAAATGGCCCGATTTCCCGAAAAGCTGCGAGAAAAGGTTGCCATAAGCAGGCAGCGTTACTAAAATCACACTGTGATAGTAAGGACGGGGCATTAGCGTGAACATTCAGGTAGGGCCAACGACCGGTCGAGTTCGGCTAGGGCTTTGTGGAACAGATCGCACGCCGCAGCGAGATTCTGGCATGGAAGAACAGAAAGGGTGGAGATGACACCAGCCAAGACGATAACTCGACTCAGTGTGTATCGGAGAACCCTCTGGCAGATGCGGACCGAGGGTGTTGTCAACCTCTTCTCACATGAGTTGGCTGGTAGGTCCGGGGCGACCGCAGCCCAGGTGCGGCGTGACCTTATGGCTGTGGGATACGAGGGCAACCCGCAGCGTGGATACGTAGTCGAGGATCTGCTGGCGGCGATCGAGGCCAGGCTTGACCCTCCGAAGCTGCAATCAGTCGCGCTGGTGGGGGTGGGCAATCTTGGCAGAGCGGTGCTCGCGTTCCTGCGGGGTAGGCGGCCAAAGTTGGCGATTACGGCCGCATTCGACCGAAATCCCTACGTAATCGGTCGCATGTTTCATGGATGCCCTGTCTTTGATATGGCAGAGATGCCGGAAGTGGTGGCCCGGGAAGGGATCAATGTGGGGATCATTTCCGTTCCCGCTGGCCAGGCGCAGTCCGTTGCATCGGAGCTTGTCGGCGCTGGAGTCAAGGGGCTCATCAACTTCGCTCCGGTGAGGATAAAGGTTGGAGAAGGCATTGTCGTGGAGGACATCGACATGACCACCGCATTGGAGAAGGTGGCCTACTTTGCCAGACAGGGCCTCGAAGACAAGGAGCAGGACCGGTGAATGCCCAGACAGTCGGCGAGGTGGAACGCATCATCCAAGGCTGCGAAGGAAAGGGAAGAGATTCGCTCATTCCTGTTCTTCAGGAGATACAGGATGTGTGCGGATACCTGCCGAAGGAGATCATCTTCAAGTTGTCGAGGCAACTGCGTATTCCCAGCAGCAAGATCTACGGAGTGGCCACTTTCTATAACCAGTTCCGCTTTGATGCGCCGGGGCGCTTCGAGATACAGGTCTGCCGGGGCACTGCCTGCCATGTAAAGGGATCGGCAAAGGTGCTCGATGCGATCTGCCGGGAGTTGAAGATCAAGCCCGGCCAGACTACGCGGGACGGGATGTTCAATGTTGTCGTGGTTGCCTGCATTGGAGCGTGCAGCCTTTCGCCCGTGATAACTGTTGATGGCGAGTTCCACGCCGGGGTCGGGGTTGAGGACATCAAGACGATTCTGGACAGCTATCGAGAGAAGGCGGAGTCCGATGAGGCGAAGTAGTGATAGCAATTCCTCTGTAGGGCATAGCGATCCGAAGCGGCGGTGTGCTGAGTTCGTGGCCGGTCTTGCTGCGGACGCTTTGGCTGATGAGACGACGGTCATATACGTTGGTGCCGGGACTTGCGGGCTAGGCGCGGGTGCCGGGAAAACGCTCAAGGCTGTCAGGCGGTTCCTTGACGTGGAGAGCCTCGAGGCGAAGGTTGTGGAGGTGGGGTGCATCGGTTTGTGCACAGCCGAGCCGATCATGGACGTGAAGCTTCCGGGCAAGGCCCGGCTGTCTCTGGCGGGCGTTACCCAAGAGAAGGTCGAAGGCGCCCTGAAGGCGGTTCTGCGGTCGGAGGTCCCGAGCGAGTTGGTGCTCGGGCAGCACGTCTCGGACGGGCTGGAGCGTTGGTCTGGTGTGCCTGGCATCGAGGAGCATCCCTTCTTCGCGCGACAGAACAGAAATGTGCTGGTCAATTGCGGGCTGATCGATCCGTCGAGCATTTCCGAGTATGCGGCTCGCGGAGGCTATACAGCATTGGCGGAGGCGATCTGCACGCAGAGGCCCGAGGATGTTTGCCAGGCGATCGAGCGGAGCGGGCTTCGCGGAAGAGGCGGTGGTGGATTCCCGACAGGTAAGAAGTGGCGGTTCGCCATGGAGACCCCCGCCGGCGGAAAGTTCCTCATCTGCAACGCCGACGAAGGGGATCCGGGGGCTTTCATGGACCGCGCGGTCATTGAGGGCGATCCGCATCGACTCGTCGAGGGAATGGCCATCGCTGCCTACGCCATCGGTGCGACAAAGGCGTATGTTTACATTCGTGCGGAGTATCCGCTTGCCATACGCCGGTTGACCGATGCCATCGCTCAAGCTCATTCTGCTGGTCTGTTGGGCGAAGACGTGCTTGGCACGGGCTTCGAGTTGGAGATAACAATGAAGCAGGGGGCAGGAGCCTTCGTCTGCGGAGAGGAGACGGCGCTTATCAACAGCATCGAAGGCAAGCGAGGCATGCCGCGCCCGCGACCACCGTTCCCTGCCGTCAGCGGGCTATTCGGCAAGCCGACGGTTATCAACAATGTTGAGACACTTGCCAACGTTCCGGGAATTATCGCCAAAGGCCCGGAATGGTTTAGGGAAATCGGCACGGAGACAAGCAAAGGCACGAAGGTGTTCGCCCTTTCCGGGCAAGTGCAGCGGACAGGCTTGGTCGAAGTGGAGATGGGCGCCACGCTTCGAGAAATCGTAATGGATATCGGAGGCGGCACAGGCGAGGGCATGGCCTTCAAGGCGGTCCAGATCGGCGGACCTTCCGGCGGGTGCATTCCCGAAGGCCACCTCGATGTCCGGGTTGATTACGAATCGCTTAAGGATGTCGGCGCCATGATGGGCTCGGGAGGGCTGGTCGTCATGGATGAGCGGACCTGCATGGTGGACGTGGCCAAGTTCTTCATGGAATTCATCCAACGCGAGAGTTGCGGCAAATGCATTCCCTGTCGCGAGGGAACAAAGCAGATGCTGGCGATACTTAAGAGCATCACGCGTGGTCGTCGCGAGGAAGCGGGAACCGACGCGCTGCTGCGTTTCCAGGGCATCATGCAACTGGAGAAGCTGGCCGATGTGATCCGCGACACGAGTTTGTGCGGTCTGGGAAAGAGCGCCCCCAACCCGGTTCTGAGCACACTGCGATGGTTCCGCGAAGAATACGAGGCCCACGTGTACGAAAGGCGCTGCCCGGCGAAGGCCTGCACAGGCCTGCTGAATTACCGAATAGACCCCGACAAGTGCAAGGGATGCACGCTTTGTGCGAAGGCATGTCCTGCCGGGGCAATTATGGGCACTGCCCGAAGTCGGCATTACATCATCCCCGACAAGTGCACTGGTTGCGGCGCTTGCCTGCAGACGTGCAAGTTCGGAGCGGTGATTGTTGACTGAATCCCATAGCGAGGGCATTGCACCAAGAAGAAGGAAACTGATGTGATGGTCATCGAGGTTAACGGCAGAGAGGTCCAGGCCAGAAGAGGCGAGATGCTATTGGCGACCCTCGAAAGAGAGGGAATTCACGTGCCAACGCTTTGTCATGTGGAAGGGCTCTTTCCCAGCGGCGCGTGCCGCATGTGCGTCGTGGAAGTCGAGGGAACCGACGGGCTTGTTCCAAGCTGTGCGCTGCCCGTTCGGGAAGGCATGAATGTCCGCACGCACACGCCACGCGTCATGGAAGCGCGAAAGACCATCGTCGAGCTTCTGCTGGCCGACCATCCGGACGACTGCCTTTACTGCGTGCGCAACGGAAAGTGTGAGTTGCAGAACCTTGCCGAGGAGCTTGGTGTAAGACACAGACGCTACAGGCGGGCTTCGTGCGACTGGCCTGAAGGTGCCAGCGAGAACGGCAAACTGGACATATCCAGCCCTTCAATTGTGCGCGACCCGGCGAAGTGCATACTTTGTGGCCGGTGTGTGCGAGTTTGCGAGGAGATCCAAGGAGTGGGCGCGATCGACTTCGTCGGAAGGGGCAGCGCCGCTCGTGTCGGGACAGCATTTGAGCAAGGGCTCAATGTGTCAACTTGCGTGTACTGCGGTCAGTGCATTCGCGTGTGTCCCACAGGCGCGCTAAGCGAAAGAAGCCAGGTCGAGCAGGTGCTTTCCGCCCTTCGAGATCCGGACAAATTCGTCGTCGTCCAGCACGCTCCGTCGGTATCGGTAACCCTGGCCGAGGAGTTCGGAATGCGCCCGGGAATGGACATTTGCGGGAAGATGACGGCTGCTCTTAGGGCAATTGGCTTTGACCGAGTTTTCGAAACCAGTTTCTCCGCGGACCTGACGATCATGGAGGAGGCCTCGGAACTGGTCCAGCGGATTCGCGAAGACGGCCCGTTGCCGATGATGACTAGCTGTTCGCCTGGTTGGGTCAAGTTGGTCGAGCAGTTCTATCCTCAGTTCCTGCCAAACATCTCGACCTGCCGCAGCCCTCAGCAGATGCTGGGCGCTGTCATCAAGACGTTCTTCGCCGAAGGAGAAGGCCTGGACCCGAGCAAGATATACAGTGTCTCGATAATGCCCTGTGTGGCGAAGAAGTTCGAGGCGGAGCGCCCCGAGATGTCGCGGGACGGGATTGCGGACGTTGACGCAGTGCTCACAACCCGGGAGTTCGCCGAGATCCTTCGTCTGTTCGGCATGGCCCCGGCCGATTTTGCCGCTGCCGCCCCGGACACGCCGTTTGGCGAGAGGTCCACTGCCGGAAAGCTGTTCGGAGCGACCGGAGGCGTGATGGAAGCCGCCGTCCGCACAGTTCACTTCCTGCTGACAGGCAAAGAGATGGAGAATCTTGAGGTGCCTGAGGTCCGCGGGATGGGTGGCCTCAAAGAGACGCGAGTGGACATCGGCGGGCTTGACGTCGGGTTGGCTGTCGCCAATGGTCTGGGCAATGCAAGGACGCTTCTGGACCAGCTCGCCGCCGGAAGGGACGACCTGCATTTCATAGAGGTCATGACGTGTCCGGGCGGGTGCATCGCCGGAGGGGGCCAGCCCTACGGCGCGGATGAAAAGGCGATCAAGGCCAGGATGAAGGCTCTGTACCGGATCGACGGTAGCGAGAACACCCGCACCGCGCACGCCAATGCTTCAGTTCAGCGCCTCTACCGAGAGTTCCTGACCGAGCCGCTCAGTCCAGCCAGCCATGAGCTTCTCCACACGCATTACCAAAACAGAGAGGTTGCTCTTTGAGGAAGCGAATGAGTCCCGGAAAAGACATCCCTCTGGTCACGACGATAGGTGAGCAATGCCGTATCTGCTACACCTGTGTCCGCGAGTGTCCAGCCAAGGCGATTCGTATCGCCGACGGGCAGGCGCAGGTGTTGACCGAACGATGCATCGGATGCGGGAACTGCGTTCGCGTGTGCAGCCAGAACGCCAAACGCGTGCTCGACTCGACCGTAGATGTCTCTCAGATTCTGGCCTCAAATTGCCGCAAAGCGGCCATGATCGCGCCAAGTTTCCCCGCCGAATTCACCGACGTGAAATGGCGGCGAGTGGTGGGGGCGCTTTACGAGCTCGGTTTTGACAGCGTTCACGAAGTGGCCTTTGGGGCCGACTTGGTCGCCAGATCCTACCGGGAACTTCTCGACCGGGAAGATGGACACTATGTGGCCACTTCGTGTCCGGCCATCGTTGCCTACGTTGAGAGATACCATCCCGAACTCATTGAGTCGCTTGCGCCAATAGTCTCTCCGATGATCGCCTTTGCCAGGGCCCTCAAGGAACTCATGAGTGATGACCTGAAGCTGGTGTTCATCGGCCCTTGCATAGCCAAAAAGGGCGAAGCCGCCGACGATGCGGTCTCCGGAGAGGTTGACGCGGTGATCACATTTGTAGAACTGAGAGATATGTTTGACCAGGCCGGAATCGACCTGGCCAACATGAAGGAGGCCGATTTCGACCCGCCATATGCCGGAACGGGCGCGCTCTTTCCGATAAGCAGAGGTCTGCTTCAGGCTGCGGAGATCAAGGAAGACCTGATAGCCGACAAGGTCGTTGCCGCCGATGGGCGCAGCAATTTTGTCGAGGCGCTGGAGGACTTCAGTGCTGGACACATGGACGCCAAGCTGCTTGAGGTGCTTGCATGCAATGGTTGCATCATGGGACCTGGCGTGTCGGGGGATCTTTCGCTCTTCGCGCGGAGAAGACTGGTCAGCACCTATGTTCGCGACAAGATGCAGGCCTTTGATCCCGATCGCTGGCGGGCTGATATGGGCCGCCTGGCCGATCTCAACCTGTGCAGGAGCTACACCAATCGAGACCAGCGAATGCAGGTGCCCTTCGAAGAAGAGATCAGGATGATACTGCGTCGGATGGGCAAGGAAACTCCCGCCGATGAGCTCAATTGCGGCGCATGTGGGTATGAGACATGTCGAGAACATGCGATAGCCATCTTCAAAGGCCTTGCCGAAACGGAAATGTGCCTTCCCTACACCATCGAGCAGATGCATAGGGCCATAGACGAACTGGCTAATTCGAACGAGCAGCTTGCCTCGACTAGGGAGGCCTTGATGCAGTCCGAGAAGCTGGCCAGTATGGGTCAGCTTGCCGCCGGAATTGCCCATGAGGTCAACAACCCCCTCGGTGTGGTGCTTATGTATTCGCATTTGCTGATGGAAGAGCAAGGTGCTGCTGCTGATCTCAAAGGTGACCTGAAGATGATTGCCGAGCAGGCGGATCGCTGCAAAAAGATCGTGTCTGGCCTGCTCAACTTCGCCAGGCAGACCAAGGTCCTGCGTCAGCCCACCAATCTGGTGGAGTTGGTGGATTCGACGCTCAAGGCCGTTCGCCCTCGCGAGGGTATCTCTGTGCGGACCCGCCATGACCTCGACACTCCTATGGTCGAATTGGATCGAGACCAGATCGCCCAGGTATTGACGAACCTTTTCACCAACGCGATCGCTGCCATCGAAGGCGATGGAAAACTGACGGTCTCGACATCTTCCGACGACGGATTGGTGCGAATATCGGTCGCCGACACGGGCACGGGAATCCCCGCGGGCAACCTCAAGAAGATATTCGAGCCGTTCTTCACGACCAAGCAGATGGGCAAGGGTACCGGTCTGGGACTGGCCGTAACGTACGGGATCATCAAGATGCACAATGGAGATATCTCGGTTGAGTCTAACTCGGACCCCAAAGACGGTCCGACGGGTTCGGTTTTCACTGTCACGCTGCCTAGGAAGGCGCAGCGGTTAGAGTAACCACAGAATAGAAGGGCAAAGACAATGGCAAAGGTGCTGCTTATCGACGACGACGTTGATCTGATCGAGGCCAACAAGGCTGTACTGACCGCGCGCGGGCATGATGTCAGTGTCGCCTATACCGCCGAAGAGGCGCGGAAATCTCTTGATAAGGTCGTCCCGGACGTCGCTGTCATCGACGTGATGATGGAGACCGACTCGGCTGGATTCGATCTGGCAAGAGATATCCACGAGAAGTTTCCGAGTCTCCCTGCCGTCATTCTCTCAGGTATCAGGGAGGCCAAGGAACTGTCTTTCTCCTTCGAGCCTGATGACACCTACATGCCCGTTTTGAAGTTCATGGAGAAACCGGTCGAACCGGCAAAGCTTGCCGACCAGATCGAACAGATTGTTTCGGGGACAAACCAATGAGCATTGCTCGCAAGACAGTATTGCTTGTGGATGACGACCAAGACTTCCTCCTTCAGCAGAAGACTCTCTTGCAGGCGGCGGGATTCGATGTTGCAGTTGCCCAAGGGCGTGCCGAAGCAGAAACCGTTCTCCAGAAAAGCCGGCCTGATCTGGCTGTTGTCGATCTGATGATGGAGCACATGGACGACGGGTTCGCCTTGTGTCATGAGATCAAGACCAACTGGCCGAATGTGCCGGTGATTTTGGTCACTGCCGTCGCTCGCGAAACCGGACTGGAGTTCGATCCCAATGCCCCTAAGGGAGGCAGTTGGATCAAGGCGGACGCGATGCTTGCCAAGCCCATACGCTTTGAGCAGCTCAAGCGCGAAATTGACCGCCTTTGCGGATGAGGAACATGGTCGAAACACTGCGTATTCTGGTAGTTGACGATGAGGCCGGCATGCGCATGGGCGCCAAGCGCGCCCTTAGAAGTCTGCGCGTCGAGGTCCCGGATGTTGAATGTGAAGTCGCCCTTGAGCTTGACGACGCTCCTTCGGCTGAGGAAGCGATTGAGAAGATCAAGTCAGATTCTCCCCATTTGCTCTTGCTGGACTACAAGCTTCCTGGCATGAGCGGACTTGATCTACTGGACCGTATCACCGAGATGGACGGTGAAACGCTGACGATCATGATCACTGCCTATGCCTCGCTGGAGACAGCCGTCACGGCCACCAAGCGGGGCGCATATGATTTTCTCGCCAAGCCCTTCACACCGCAGGAACTGAAGCAGGTCGTCAGCAAGGCAGCGGCGCGCGTTGTCCTCAGCAGGCAGGCAAGGCGCCTTGCCGAAGAGAGACGCCTCGTGCGGTTCCAGTTCATCTCAGTGCTCGCGCATGAGTTGAAGGCGCCTCTTGCGGCGATCGAGGGCTACCTGAGGATCGTCCGCGATCGCTCCGCGGGCGACGACCAAGGCGCCTATGACCACATGGTTGATCGCAGCCTTATACGCCTTGAGGGAATGCGGAAGATGGTCACGGACCTCCTGGATCTGACGCACATCGAGTCCGGGCAGAAAAGCCGAAGCCTCGAGGCGGTGGAGCTGGCCGAGGTGGTCCGGGATGTCCTGGAAACCTTCGCCCCTGCAGCCAAGCAGAGAAAGATCACTGTCTCGCTCCACACCGAAGGCCCGCTGACCATCACTGCCGACCGCTCCGAGGTGGAGATAATCCTCAATAACCTGGTTTCCAACGCCGTGAAGTACAACGTTGACGGTGGAAACGTGGATGTGACTCTGAAAGGCGACCAGGAGTCCGTCAGAATCGAGGTCGCGGATACCGGAATAGGACTGTCCGCCGAAGAAGCCGGCAGGCTGTTTGAGGACTTCGTTCGCATCAAGAACGCACGGACCCGCAACATACTTGGCAGCGGACTGGGCCTGTCGATCGTGAAGAAACTCGCGCTGCTTTACGGTGGAGACGTGATCGTGAGTAGCCGTCCGGGTGAGGGAAGTACCTTCTCGCTAGTGCTGATGCGAAAAGTGCCTAACGAAGGACCGGCCCCCGCCGATCAGCCATGAAACTGGATAAGCTCATAGCCTGGCTGAGGGAAGCTGACGCAGCATCGCTGGAGACGCTGTGGCGGGAAGCCGATTCCGCACGTGATCGTCACGTCGGAGGGCAGGTACATTTGCGCGGACTTGTGGAGATATCCAATCATTGCCGTCGAAGCTGTGCCTACTGCGGGCTGCGCCATGCAAATGCAAAGGTCCGGCGCTACAGGATGAGTCCTGCTGAGATACTGGCTGCGGCCAAGACGGCGGTTGGGCTTGGCTATGGAACCGTCGTGCTTCAGGCTGGAGAGGACGAGGCCCTGACCGCGCCGCTGGTGGCCGAAGTGATAAGGCAAATCAAGAGCGGCGCACACACCGGCAATCTTGCCGTAACGCTTAGCCTTGGAGAACGCACCGAAGATGAACTTGCGCTATGGAAGGACGCCGGCGCCGATAGATATCTGCTGAGATTCGAGACCTCCAACAAGACGCTGTTTAAGCGCATACACCCTCCGCTTCCGGGCAGAAATTGCCGGCGCATCGACATCCTGCGAGTCCTGCGCGATCTCGGCTATGAAACAGGAAGCGGAATAATGGTCGGGATCCCCGGACAGACGTATGAAGACCTTGCCCGCGACCTCGCCACATTCGTCGAGCTGGACCTGGACATGATTGGTCTTGGTCCATATGTGCCGCATGCGGACACCCCGTTGGCAAACGCGGCCCCGGCCGAGAAGGATCAGACCCCCAACGACGGGTTAATGGCATGCAAGGTGGTCGCCCTGACGCGCCTGGTCTGCCCCGACACCAATATTCCTGCGACCACGGCCTTGAGTGCTCTCGATCCGATTTCCGGGTACGAGGGAGCGCTTACCCGTGGCGCCAATGTTGTTATGCCAAACCTTACTCCCACGCGGTATCGCCGCTTCTATGACATCTATCCGATGGACCGTGGAGGATGCGGCGGACCGGTGACCTTCAATAAGAAAATTCGTGCCCGTATTGCCGCTATTGGGCGCACCACGGCTACGGGCCGGGGAGATTCCCCGCATTACCTCAATCGCACCGGCGTTTTGCGCGTCGGTCAGCGCCCGGTTGGAGGAGTTGTCGCATGAGTACCCTTGCTGAGATGACGCTTACAGACGGAGCAACCGACTTCATTGACGACGCCAAGCTCGAATCTCTTCTGCGTGGGCCAGGACCTGACGCTGTGCGTGTCCGCGAGGTGATCGACAAGTCGCTGTCAAAGGAACCGCTGACCGTTGAGGAGACGGCCGTATTGCTTAGGGCAGAGGCCCCGGACCTTGGAGAGGAGATCCGCGAGGCGGCCCGAAGTCTTAAACGAAAGGTTTACGGTAATCGCATTGTCCTGTTCGCACCGCTCTATATTGGAAACGAGTGCGTCAATGACTGCGCTTACTGCGCTTTCAGGCGATCCAACAAGGATGTCATCCGTCGCACGCTTGATGAAGTCGAGCTCAATCGCGAGGTGGAAACTCTGGAAAAAGACGGACACAAGCGGCTGATACTCGTCTTTGGAGAGCACCCCAGGTATGACGCCAATTACATTGCCGACTGTGTTCGAAAGGTTTATTCGGTCAAGATCGGCCACGGAGAAACAAGGCGTGTGAACATAAACGCCGCTCCGCTGGACCACGAAGGATACCGCTTGGTCAAAGAGGCAGGAATCGGCACCTACCAGATATTCATGGAGACGTACCACCACGACGCCTACCGCCGAGTGCATCCTGAAGGTACACGCAAGGGTAACTATCTCTATCGACTCGACGGGCTTAGCAGGGCGTTCGAGGCCGGTTGTGACGACGTGGGTATCGGCGCCTTGTTCGGCCTGCATGACTGGAGATTCGAAGTTCTGGGTCTGGTCGAGCATGCCAATTACCTGCGAGGCCGCTACGGTGTTGGACCCCATACGATCAGCTTCCCGCGTTTGAGGCCGGCGTCAGGAACGGAACTGGAAGACAGATGGATTGTCGATGACGAACAGTTCAAGCATCTCGTTGCCGTGTTGAGACTGGCTGTGCCTTACACCGGGATGATCTTGACGGCAAGGGAATCCGCCCAGATAAGGCGAGAAGTCATGGCCTTCGGTATCTCCCAGATAGACGCCGGAAGTCGCATAGAGATTGGTGGATACTCCACTCGCAGCGAGTGGTTGTCAGATGGGTCGACCCAGGCGGCCGAACGTGAGCAGTTCACCTTGGGCGACGAACGGAAGCTAGATACTGTTGTGAGAGAGCTTCTGGAAGATGGATACGTGCCAAGCTGGTGCACCGCCTGCTACCGCCTTGGCAGAACAGGCGAGCACTTCATGGAGTTTGCAATCCCGGGCTTTATACAAAGGTTCTGCACGCCAAACGCCCTCTCGACGCTGACGGAGTACCTCGTGGACTACGCTTGCGAAGATACCCGCAAAGTGGGGCGGCGAGTAATAGACGACGAACTTGAGAAGATGCCCGCGAGTCCGATGAAGACAGAGCTGGTAGATCGGCTGCGGCGCATCCGTGAGAGCGACGATCGCGACCTATACTTCTGAAATGGCCGAGCTCCGAACAGAACATGACTTGCTGGGCCGGCGCGGGGTTCCGCGCGGCGCGCTCCACGGAATCCACACGGAACGGGCAATCGAGAATTTCCCTCTTTCGGGTCGCCGTGTGCACACGGAGTTGGTCCACGCCTACGGCGCGGTCAAACTGGCCTGCGCTCTGACGAATCGGGAACTGGGGCGATGGGACAGCGCCAAGGGCGACGCAATCGAGCAGGCCGCGACCGAGTTGTCGGAAGGAAAGCTCGACCAGCACATCCTGGTCGATGCGCTGCAAGGCGGAGCGGGCACCAGCATGAACATGAACGTCAATGAGGTGCTGGCCAACCGTGCCCTGCAGATACTTGGCAAGGACCTCGGAGACTACGAAGCGGTCAGTCCGCTGAACGATGTGAATCTACACCAGTCAACGAACGACACCTACCCAACTGCCTTGAGGGTTGCGGCAATCCGCCTGCTTCAGGCCTTGGAGCGAGAAGTCGTCGCACTGACGGAGTCCTTCCAGGCCAGAGAGCGTGAAACAACCCATGTCGTCAAGATTGCAAGGACCCAGATGCAGGACGCCGTTCTTACTACGCTGGGCCGGGAAATGAGCGCCTACGCCGAAGCATTCGCCCGCGACCGTTGGCGCATCTACAAGTGCCAGGAAAGGCTGCGAGTGGTCAACCTGGGCGGAACGGCCATAGGGACCGGACTGGGCGCGCCAAGGGAATTTATCTTCCGGGCCGTCGAGCATCTCAGGGAGGTTACACGCATCCCGCTGGCTCGGGCGGAGAACCTTGTCGAAGCTACGCAGAATGCGGACGTGTTCGTGGAGGTAAGCGGAATTCTCAAGGCCTTGGCGGTCAGCCTTCTAAAGGTTGCAGGCGATCTTAGGCTCCTGTCTTCCGGACCCAAAGGAGGCCCAGCCGAAATCTTCCTTCCCGAGCGACAAGCGGGATCGTCGATCATGCCGGGAAAGGTCAACCCCGTCATCTGCGAGGCGGTCTCTCAGGTCGCCATGAGGGTGATGGCCAACGATCAGGCCATCGCCCATGCTTGTTCGGCCGGGTCGCTGGAACTGAATCCGTTCCTTCCTCTCGTTGTTGATTGCCTGCTCGGGAACCTGACGCTTCTTACCAACGCTTGCTCAGTCTTCCGTCGTCTGTGCGTTGACGGCATCAGAGACGACGCGCAACGCTGCCGCAGTTTGGTGAACGGTTCTGTCTCAACCGTAACGGCCTTGGTGGAGAAGCTTGGGTACCAACAAGCTCAGGAACTTGCCGGAGCTGCGCAGAAAACTGGACGCGGCATCCGAGCACTGGCCATCGAGAGAAACCTGCTTTCAGGAGAGGAATTCGACGAACTCACCAGCCCGGACAGCGTTACCCGCTTGGGATCGCCACCGGCGAGGGATTGACCAAGAGAATGAGGACGATGACTCCAAAGGGTTTCAGGCTTCACATCGGGCTTTTCGGCCGGCGTAACGTCGGCAAGAGCTCCGTCCTGAACGCCATGACGAGGCAATCGGTCTCAATTGTCTCTCATGTTGCCGGCACGACGACTGACCCGGTCGAGAAACCGATGGAGCTTCTTCCTATCGGGCCGGTTCTCTTTATTGACACTGCCGGAATCGACGATGTTGGCGCCCTGGGCGAGATTCGCGTCCAGAGGACGAGGCAGGTGTTCGACCGCACTGATGTCGGGATTGTCGTCACACCCGCTGGCGAGTGGACCGAATTTGAGGAAGCGATTGTCAAGGAGTTGACGAATCGAGGCGCTCCGACAGTTGTTGTTTTCAACAAGTCGGACTTGTACGAGGCGGACCCTGAGACGCTTCGGTCGCTGTCCGAAAGGAACATCCCTGTGGTAAGCACGGTGGCCTCTGCCGGTGACGGGATACTCGATCTCCGGGAGGCGCTGATACGCGCCGCACCGGAAGATTTCATAAACGCGCCCGCGATCGTCGCAGACCTGATACCGCCCGGGGAGCTGGCGGTGTTGGTCGTTCCCATCGATCTTGAGGCGCCCAAGGGCAGGCTTATACTCCCACAGGTCCAGACAATCCGAGATGCGCTCGATGCCGATTCCTATTGCATAATCGTTAAGGAACGGGAGCTGCGAGATGCCCTGGACCGGCTTAAACGCCCTCCGGCGATCGTCGTTACAGATTCACAGGTGTTCCTGAAGGTCGCTGCCGACACGCCGAACGATGTGCTGATGACCAGCTTCTCCGTGCTCTACGCACGGGCCAAGGGCGACCTGAGCGAGTTCGTGCGAGGAGCCTTGGCTGTGGACGACCTGAGGTCGGGAGATCGTGTGTTGATCGCCGAAGCCTGCAGTCATCACCCTATAGCGGATGATATCGGGCGGGTGAAAATCCCTCGCTGGCTCCGCCAGTATGTTGGTGGGTCCCTGGAATTCGACTTCACTCAGGGGCATGACTTGCCCGAGGACCTGTCGCCTTACAGCCTGGTCGTTCACTGCGGCGCGTGTATGTGGAATCGCCGGGAAATGCTCTCCCGCATGCTCAGGTGCCGCAAGGCGGGCGTTCCAATCGCCAACTACGGCCTGACTATAGCCCGCTCCCTGGGAATCCTTGAACGAGCCCTGGGGCCTTTCCCTTCGGCCTTGGATGTACTGCACAGCGAAGGTATTGCACAGAATTAGCCAGACCACAAGCTTTGCCGACGTGGCCGAAAATCCATTCGCCACTGGACATCGGGTTTCACCTGCCGCTAAGTTGTCTTATTGTCCCTCCGACGGGGTCCGTAAAGGCTGAGTTCGGCGGAGGGAGACGCTCCTTCATACCGATGGCTCATCCTTGCAGTTTGCCGAGGCGGAAATAACATGGGCCGCACATATGTCTGAGCAGCAGTTGCGCATCGCGGTTATCGGCGTTGGCGGAACCGGCAGTTTTGTTCTCGACGCTCTCATCCAGTCTGACGTGGCCGCTGTTGTCGGACTGGCTGATCGCAACTGCGCCCTGGCCGAACAGGCAGGGCGGACGCATGGTCTGGCCGCATACTGCGACAACCGGCGCCTTCTCGCGGAAACCCAGCCCCATGCCGTGTTCCTGACTGTCCCTCCAATGGATGCTCCCGATATCATCAATGCCTGCGCCGACAGAGGAGTCCACGTCTGGAAGGAGGCGCCACTCGCTCGCGGACTCGACGAAGGACTGGCGCTTGCCAGACGCATGTCCGATGCGGGCCTGAAACTCGCCGTCGGAACGCCTAGGCGTTTCAGCGTCGGTTACCGCGCCGCTGGCGACTATA